>Ga0302325_10009249_pt1 | contig 21529 bp, 20 predicted proteins | sample Palsa_T0_2_FD_201948 | JGI IMG/M metagenome (GOLD analysis project Ga0302325, IMG submission 201948) | Peat permafrost microbial communities from Stordalen Mire near Abisko, Sweden - Palsa_T0_2 | ecosystem: Environmental > Terrestrial > Soil > Palsa > Peat permafrost | place: Sweden: Abisko...
CCCGGCGGACTGTCGGGAATCTCGTCGGTCAGACCACCTGCTGCAGGCTGCTGATCTTCCACTGGTTACCTTCCCGCTGAGCGGTTACCACCCAGCGATTTGTGTTGTCGAGCTTCTGCTTTCCGTCGGGAGATTTGAACGTGACGTCGGTAGCCACCATGACATTGGCGCTGCCGTCGTCGTTCCACCGTTCCACCCCGGCGGCCAGAGCGGTGCCCTTGGTCGGCTCGGCCTGGGCGATCCGGACCAGGATCTCGTTCTGCTTGTCGTGATACTGCTTAGCGAAATCGCCTGTCGCGTGCGCCAATATCCGGTCGATATAGGCGTTGGCGTGAAACGGATCCAGCGTCGTGAATCCGGTCATGAAGGCTTTGACGAAATCGAGCACGTCGGCTGATTTCATCGCCACCTGGTGATGCTGTCGCTCCTTGAACAGCACGACTGACGACGTCGTGATGGCACCTGGCGTGAGCACGGCCGCGGCGACGATCGCCGAGGGCACAGCCCAGGCTTGCGACGGTTTCCACCACTGCCGCGGCAATGTCGGAAGCGCCGGCAACTTCGACCAGAGCGTCGACTTCGGCACCTGGTCGATGAGCAGTGGCTCTTCACCCGGCTGGATTCGTCGGCGGGGGCTCACTTTTTCCCCTGGGCTGGTTTGGGTTTCGTCACCACGTGCAGATCGTCGACCAGCCAACGCCCGTCTTTGGCCTTGATGAAGGCGACCTGAACCGTGGCGGTGATGAATCGTTCCCCGTCGGCGCCGCCGCGGTGGCCTTGCATGAACAACAGCATCGTCGCCCGATCCGGTGTTGCGGACAGCACGGTGCTGTCGGTCACCCAATACTCGTTGACGACGGGGTGACCCTTCTGCACCGAGTCCTGCTGTTTGACCAACTCCGGCCGGTATTTATCGGACGTCAGCGATCGGGCGCGCGCGAAATCGGCGGGTAGCGACCTGGGGTCGTAGGTGAGCATTTCAGTGACGATCTTGGGCCCCTGAGCGGCGACGGCCGCCCGCGTCTGGTCGGACGCGCAATCGGGCAACAGGATCGCCAGCACGCTCATCGTGGCTCCGGCTACGCAGAGCAGCACGGCAATCGACAGTGCGGCAGCGGCACGCCGCCGGATATCTGCGGGACGCCGATCTGGTACCACACAATGCACTTCGGTGCGCAGCAGCAAGTCGGCGAAGGTGCGCCGGCGCGGATCCCACAGCGGCCACAGCCATCCGACGAACACCGACAAGGTGTCGAGCAGGTGGGCGAGTTCCCGCGTCGTCATCCGCGCCACGCCAACGGCGGTTCCGTCCGCGCGCACCACAGCGATCCCGAACAGCGCGCGTCCCAGGCTCCAACCGAGGATCGCCGGCAATACCGCCCGGTTGACCATGGTCAGCAGCGTCGCGCCGACGAGGACGGAACCCGATACCCACCACCACGTGCTCCGAGTCGGTACCGCCAACCAGACCAGCGCCATCGTCGCCACCACGGCGACGCCGGGCAGCACGTCGACAGCGAAGGCAGCTGCGCGAGTGTCCCAGCCCGCCAGATCATTTGGCGCCGCTTCCTCGACGACCGGTGCCTCGGTCTTGTCGACCAGCACCGTCACCTCGCCACCTGGTCAAGCTTGGAAATCCGGTACTTGCCCTCATCGAGCACCATCGTCACTCGCAAGCGGTAGCCGGCTTCCTGGTTCTGCGTTTCAGCGTTGCTCACTTTCACGCGCAGTGGCACCAGGATCTCGATCGAGCCGTCGGCGTTGTTGCGTTCCACTGCCGCACGCAGATCCGACACCTGAACGTGAGCGTTGGCAGCCTGATAGGCCTCGACGAGCAGGCTGCTGTACAAAATCGCCTGGGATCGGAATGCTCCGGCTCCGCACTCGATGATCTTCTGGGCGCTGAAGGCCATCGCCGTGGTGTCGGGCGCCTGCGTGGCCGCGACACAGTCCTTGGCGGCGTCCACGGCTGCGGCATCGTGACGCGCGGTGGCCCGACTGTCCTGATGCGAGCGTAACGCCAGGTAACCGGCCGCCCCGACACCGCCGGCGAGCACGGCAAGAGCCGCCGCGATGCCGATGAACCAACCACGGCCCAGACGTGACGGTTCGCCGGCCGCTTCGATGCTCGCCGGTTCTGCCACATCTTCGGCGTCCGACTCGGTGATCTCGTGGTCGGCCGCGTCCTCGGATTCCGATAAATCCTCGGCGGCTACCTGAGCGGTTGAATCATCGTTCACGGATGGATCATCCGTGTCGTGCGGGGTCAGCCGGCTGGCGCCAGCATCTCCTTCCATCCGTCATCTCCTGTATCGCGTGAGTTGTTGACGGAGTACTTGGAACCGTCGGGGCCCGTCACCTCGCCACTCATCGGACTATAGACGGCCGCGGGAGGCCCGCCCGGAGCGTAGATGCAGGGGTTGGGCTGTTGCCCGTTGCACTGGACGGAACCCGAGCCTGGCCGCTGCAGCGGATCGCTCGACGGCGGTTTCGTCATCCCTCCCGGCGGCAACCTGTCGGCGGGCAATGGGTTCAGGCCGTTGTTGACCGACGGCGCCGGGATCACAAAGCCCGGTTTCACCGCCTGGTTGCAGCGCCCCCCGGGGGCCGGGCAGTTCAGGATCTGGTTGGGGTCGCCGTACCACGGGTTGGTGCCCAACGGCACGTAGGGTTTTCCGCTGCGGCAGTCTTGCGGCGTCGGCGCACGTCTACCTGGGACGTCCACGCACGGGATGTTGCGCACGCCTCGTACCACGTTGGCTTGGAAATCCTGTGGGATCCGGCAGTAATTGTTGTCCCGCAGGGGCGCGATGCTGGTGTCAGCCGGTGCACGCCACTCTGGCGCAGGGCGGAACCCGGTCAGACAGGGCGCCGGATAGTTGATTGCCAGCGTCAGGTCCAGCGCGGCCATCCGATCCTTTTCGTACGGAGCGGAGATCGCCTGCACGATCGACCCGAGCTGGGGCAGCATCACCAACGTCTGCTCGACACCGGGGTGGTAGCGCTTGAGCATGTCGATGATGATCTCGAGGTTGGCCAGCGTCTGCGGCAGCGACTCGCGGACGTCGCTGAAAACCGAGTTGACCTGATCGGCGGTTGGGGGCGCTTGCGTCAGAATGCTTTTGACGTGCGAGTCCTGCTGGGCAGTCTGCGCACCCAAGATGTTGAGGTTGTGCGCCCATCGTTCGATCGCGTTACTCGAGACGGCTTGGCTGTCCAAGATCGGCGCGGAGTTCTGGATGATGTCGTCGACCTGGTTGATGTTGGTCTTGAAGTCACCGACGATGGCTTGGGTCGAGTCGACCAGACGCTGCAACGCCGGACCCAATCCACCGACCGATTCCGCCGTCTCGTCAAGTAGCTGGCCGATCTTATCCTTCGGGAGCACCGTCAACCCCCGGTTGGCGGTGTCCAGAGCCGGGCCGATTTCACTCGGCACCGTGCCCTTGGTCATGGTCTGCCCGGGCGAAAAGACTCCGCGCGTTTTGCCCTCCGACACCAGGTCCAAGTACTGCTCGCCGACTGCCGACACCGAGTGCACGTTCGCCACTGAGTCAAGTGGAATCTTGAACTTGCTGGCGATGCTCATCGTCGCCTCGGCGCCCTTCTCGGTGGGCTCGACGGCGGTGACCTTGCCGATGGTGATTCCGCGATAAGTCACGTTGGCCGTCGGGTACAGACCGCCGGAGGCCGGCAATTCCGCCTTCAGCTCGTATTGACCGATGCCCGCCAGCGTCGGAAGCTGCAGGTAGTAGATCCCCAACACCAACAGGGCCACCGCAGTCATGATGCTGAAGAGGACCAGCTGACGCTTGATTAAACGAGTCAGCATTGCCGGTCCGCCCTCTCCACAAGTGGTCCGCCCGGGGCGTCGTTCGGGTTCGGCGTGTAGCGCACGTCGGGAATCATCGTCGCGGGATCGCGGCCGTAAGACTGCTCCAACGCCCGCAATGCGCCGGAGAACCCGGTCCCGGTGAGGAACGCGTTGTCGACTGCGGACAGCGTCGTGTCGACCTCGAGCGACGAGTTCATGAAGTCACCGCGGATCAGCTTCGGAGCGGTGTCGAGGTCGAACGGCGCGGTGAAGATCAACTTCAGAGCGCCGAGGAGGTAGGGCGAAGCCTTGCCCAGCTCCTTCAGCGGACATTGCAGCAACTGCAGGTTCTGGTGCAACGGGGCCCGAGCCTCACCCAGGTATAGGGCGGCAGCCTGGCTGAGCGCACCCACCGATTCGACCGCGTCGACCAGATGCTTCTGATACTCGGGACCCGCCAAAAACTTGATCAGCGGCGGGAATTCGGTCAGCGTGCGATCCAGCACATCCGACCGGGTGCCCACGTAGGCCAATAGCCGGTTGGTCGAGTCGATGGCGTGCGTGATGTCGTCGCGCTGCTCATTGAGCTGACGGGTGAAGGTGTCCAGTTTGCCGAGGAACGCCCGGATCTCTGGGCCCCGACCGGTCAGGATCTTGCTGACCTCGTTCTGCAGGACTTCGAGGTTCGGGAGTCCACCGCCGCGCACCACCATCGCAAGGCTGGCCAACGTCTGCTCGGTACTGGGAAAGGCCGATGAGTTCTTCAGCGGGATGGTGTCGCCGTTCTTCAGCAGTTGCGACGACGGATCGGCCGGCGCGGCCAACTCGATGTGCTGAGAACCCAACAGGCTGGTCTGCCCGATCTTGGCGGTAGCGTTTTTCGGCAGCTTGACGTTCTTGTCCACGCCCAGCGTGAGGGTGGCGATCCAGTTTTTGAGCTCGATCTTGCGGATCGAGCCGACGAACACATCGGCCACCATGACCTTGCTGTTGCCGTCGATCGCTAACGTGTCCGGCATCTGCACGTAAAGGGTGTAGGCGCCGGACCCATCGCCGGGACCGCCGGGCAGCGCGACGTTCGAAATGCCGTGCCAGCCGCAGGAGCTCAGCACCAGTGCGGCTACCAGCAAGACCAGACCCTGCCAGGTCCGGTGTCGGACTTTGCTGATCATCACGCGCATTACTGACCCCCTCCCGGTGCGGATGCCGCCTCAGCGGGCAACGCGGGTCCGGGCGCCTGACCTGACAGAGGCGACGGCCCAGGTGCCGGCGTGGGTGCCACGGGACCGGGAATCACGTCGGGTCCGGGTGGCGGCGCTGGTATCGGTCCAGGATTGCCTGGCAATCCGATATACGGCGCCGGCCCGAGAGGCTGCTCGTCGTAAGCATTCTGGTATCCCGGGGGGGTCTGCAGGTTGGACTGCACCGGTGCGATGTCGGGCCCGCCCATGAGTTCGGCAAGTGATTCAGGGGTCAGCAAGCCCGCCGTCACCGGTCCGACCTTGACGCCCTGCATGCCTGGCGCGGTGATCCAGCCGGGCTGGGTGTTGCGGTGCGACGTCGGTGTGTCGGGCACCCAGATCCCGGGCACGGTGGTGTCTTTGTATCCGTTCGGCGGATGGAGCCGGTTCTCGGAGTAGGCGACTTCCTTGGGCAACGTCGCGGCAAGACTGAACGGGTTCAGGCCGAACGGGAGGTAGTTGAACTTGATCGAGTCGAGAATCGGCGCCAAGTACTGCGCGCAGAGCTCGGCTGATTCCTGGTAACCCAGCCGGCTACCGGCTTGGATGGCGCTGCAGAGAAATTCCATCGGGTTCGCGAAGCCCATGGTGCCGACGGTGCCCGCCGGTTGGCCGACGACGGCGCTGTGCGCCGGATGGTAGATCAAATTAAGGTTGGAAAAGGCAGTTGGCGCGACGTGCAGGACGGTCTCCAGACCATTCAGCACGTCGGGTTGGACCAACGCGTTGGTCGTGTCGCCGAGGTTGTTGATGTCGTGGGTCAGCACCTCGCGGTTCTTGTCGAGGAACGGCCGCACCGTCGTCAGCAGTCCGTCGATCTGCTGCAGCGCGTTGGCCAGGTCGCGATCGGAGCCGGTCAGGCTGCCGGTGAACTGAGCCAGGTTCTTGTTCAACGCCACAAACTTCTGATCGTCGGCGTGCAGCGCGTTCACGAACAGCGCGAGGCTGCGCACCACCGCGAAGAAGTCACCCCGACCTTGGTTGAGCGCGGTCAGCGCTCGCGACAAGTCGTTGAAGGTTGTGTTGATCTGCTTGCCCTTGCCGGCCAGCCCATTCGCAAAGGCGTCGATGACGTCCCCGAAGGGCCCCTTGGGCTGCTCCTTGGTGGGCCCGAGTTTGGAAATGACGTTGGTGATGGTGTTGCGCAGCTCGTCCCACTCGGTGGGCACCTGGGTGCGCTCTTCCGGGATCACAGCGTTGTCGGCCAGCACCGGACCGCCTTTGTAGGGCGGTTCCAGTTGAACCAGTCTCGACGCCACCAGCGTCGGGTTCAGGATCACCGCCTGGGCGTCGGCGGGCACTTTGTACTTGTTGGCGTAGTGGAAAGTCACCTTCATCTTGTCGCCGGCCGGTTCGATCTTGTCGACCGCGCCGACCTTGACGCCCATGATCTCGACCCTGTCGCCGGAATACAGGGCGTTGGCGACCGGGAAGTAGGCCACCACAGTGTTATTGGTGAGCTTCTTGTACAGCTCGATGCCAAGGAACGACAGCACAAGCGCGGCCACGATCGCGAGCGCCCCGATGATCAACGAGGCTCGTGAGACCTTCGGCAGCCGGACGTTGCGGAAATCAAAGACGGTGCTCAATTCTGGCTACCTCCTTGCGCACCGCTACCGCCGGCTCCACCCGTGTTGCCGATGTAGGGCGCCGGCACCTGCGCGCCGGGCCCCGGTGGCGCCGCGGGCCCCGGTGGCAATCCGGGTGCGAACGTCGACGGCGGCGCGGCCGGACCGGCGGGCCCCAACGGTTCGGTGCGCGCCCCGGGCGGTCCCGGTGCGATGGGCACCGGGGTGCCCGGCACGTCGGGTGCAGGTGCCCCGGGGCGACCGGCGATCGGAATCCCTGGTGTCGGCGGCAGGCCGTCGGGGTTCGGCGGCGAGGACGCGACGTCGGGCAACGCCGGATACGGGCCATTCGGCCCGAACGGCCCCTGAGCTTGATCGATACCCGCACACGGCATCGGGTTACCCGGCCGCGGCAACAGCTCCGGCGACGGCGTGTACGAGCACGGTGACCCCGGCGCCACGGCCGGACCCGGATGATCCGGGGTACCCTCCAGCGCCGTCGGCGCCGGCGGCGGCGCACCGTTGGGGAACCGGGTGCCGTTCGGGTCGGGGAACTTAAACGCCGGCAACCCCGCACTGCGCCAGAAGTCCTCCGGATCGAGACCGCGCTTCTTGAACGCGGCATCGACCCACGGCTGCAAGATCCAGTACGGCAGCAGGTTGGTCAGCTGCACCTTGAAATACGGCCCCGACGCGACGGCTTCGTTCAGACCCACAATGCTTTTGCCGAACATCTTGAGCGTCAGAGCAAGGTCGTCCTTGCGGGCGTCCAAGAGGTCGCTGACGGTGCGCAGCTGCTCCAAGACGTGATTGAGGTTCGGGTTGTCGTTGATGAGGTTTTCCACCTGAGCCGAAAAGGTGGCCACGTTACTCAGCAGCGCGCTGATCGCCCGACTGCGCTCATTGAAGGCGGCCAGCAAGTTATTGGAGTTGACGAACAGCCGGTCGACCTGTTGGCTTCGGTCTCCCAAGATGGTGGCGATCTGGTTGGCCTGGGCCAGCAGATGCGTGATCTGCTCGTCGCGCTTGCCGATGGTGTCGGAGAACTTGGCCACCCCGTCAAGAGCCGCACTCAGGTGCGGGTAGGTCTGGTCGATGGTCTGCGACAACACATTCAGCGACTCTTTGACGGTGTCGATGTTCCAGCCCGCGGCCGCCTTGGTTACGTCGAAAAATGCGTCGTAAATCTGGTACGGGGTGGTGCTTTGCCCCAGCGGCAGCGTGCCGCCGGGCCGCAGTGTCTGGCCGCCGCGAGGCTCGATCTCGAGCACCTTCTTACCCAGGATGGTGTCGGTCTTGATCGCCAGCCGGCTTTCGGTGCCGATGGTGTTGCTTCCGGTCGAGAACTTCATCACGACGTGATCACCGTCGATCTTGATTGCCTCGACGTCGCCAACGTCCACGCCGGCGATACGGACCTTGTCGCCTTTGTTCAGCTGACCGGAGTCGGTGAACTGCCCGAAGTAGATGGGCTCAGCGAACAACTGCGGGGTGCTGGTGAGGGTCTGGCCGACACCGACGACCATCACCGTCACGACCAGGCCCATCAGGCCGATTCGCTTCCGGTTGGCGGGTTCCAGCGTTCTCATTGCGGCGTGCACCTACCCGTCGGCTGCGACCAGATCTTGACGGTGCGGACCGGGCCGCCAGCCTGCAGTCCGTTCGTTTTGATCGTCAAGTCACACAAGTAAAAGTTGACCCAGTCGCCGTAATTGCCGGCAGCGTTACCGACGATGTTCACCGCGGTCGGCGTCCGGTGGATCTGGTCGTCGTAGAGGTCACGCTGGTCGACGATCGGCTGCTGAATGGGCTCGAGGTAGTTCAGAGTCTTGTGCAGCAGCGTCCGGTTGTCGGCGAGCAAGTCGCCGACCGTACCCGCCGCATTGCTGATGTTCGCGATGCCGGCAGCAAACGGTTCGGCATGGTCGTTCAAACCGCTGATCAGCTTCTCGAAATTGTCGACGGTCTGATCGAAGTCTTGGCGGTGCTTGACCGTGGTGTCCAGCACGATGTTGAGGTTCTTGACCACCTCGCCGATCGCCTCGTCCCGCTCCGCGATGCGGGAGGTCAGTTGCGCCGTCTGATCGAGGATGTCGTTGATGGTGCCGCCTTGCCCCTGGAAGACGGTGATGATGGCCGTCGCGATGTTGTTGACCTTCTCCGGGTCGAGCGCCCGGAACAGCGGCTTGAAACCGCCGATCAGCGCGTCGAGGTCCAGTGCGGGCTGGGTGTGTGACAGCGGGATGAATCCGTGCGCCGGCAGCACCCGTTCGGAACCCTCGCCGTCGCCGCGCTTGAGCTCGAGGTAGCGGTCACCGATCAGGTTGAGGTATCGCACCTGAGCAGTCGTGGATTGATACAGCGGAACGGAGTGGTCGACGTCGAACTCGACCCGCACCCGATGGCCACCATCAACCAACTTGATGTCCTTGACTTTGCCGATCTCCACCCCGGAGGCGCGGACGAACTGGCCAGGCCGCAGCCCGGTGACATTGTTGAACTCCGCGGAGTAGGTGGTGGTCCGGTCGAAGCGCATCTGACCGAACACGACGGTGATCAGCGCGGTGAAGAATATCAACACCAGCGAGACGACGCCGAGCTTGAGGAGGGTTCCGGTGATTTTCATGGGTTGATCGTGTGGTCCCCCACTTGGCGGCCCCAGACGTACTCCACTGCGTACGGCGAGCCGGTGTCTACGTGGTTATACGGAGCAAGGCTGTTGCCGGTATCCAGGATCAGTGCGGGCGCGGGCCACAGATCACGCGTGATGGTCTGCCAGCAACCCGGGGCGCCGCCCGGTCCGCCGTGCGCGTTGATCCGCGGCAGGTTCTCCGGATAGATGTACGGGTTGGGCGCTCCACCGATCAGCCCGGTCAACGCTGAGAGTCCCATCGTGGCCGCCGTGATTCCGAGCCCGGGGAGACTCAAAGCAAGCCCCAGCCCGGAGAAGATTTCGGTTTCGGACCGCAGCGAATATGGGCTGGTGAATGCGGCGACCTTCGGTTCGACATCGTGCAGATTGCGGACGGTACAGAACAATTCGGGGCTGTAGGTGTCCAGCAACTGGGCCGATGGCACCAGGTCCTTGGCCCCGCGAGCCAGGTATGGCCCACCGCGGTTGAAGATGTCGGCGCCGGTCTTGCCGAATCCTGCGGCCGCCAATAACGCCTGATCCAGGTCCTTTTCCTGCCCGTGGATCGTGTGCGCCGTCGTCGCAGCGTTGTTGAGGAAGTCGAACAGATCCGGGGACGCGTCGGCGTAGGTATCGCCCAACGCTGCCAACTGCTGAATGTCGTGGCGGATCAACGGCATCCGTGGATTGACTTCATCGAGCGCGGCGTTGCCGTTGATGATCGACTGCCCGAACTTGTCGCCCAACCCGCTCAACGCCTGCGCCGCAGCGCTCAAGGTCAGGTTGACCTTGACCGGATCTACCTTTTCAGCGATCGAGGTGATCGTCTGGAACAGGGTGTTGATCTCCGTCGTCACCGAGCGGGCGTCGATCACATTCTTCGGCGTGATGCGTTGTGGCAGAGGGTTTTCCGGCGCAGTCATCGACACGTACTTCTCACCGAACACCGTGGTGGCCACGATTTTCGCATCCACGTTTGCCGGGATGAGGTGCAAATACTTGGGATAGACGTCCAGGGTGAACTTGACCGCTGGCCTGCCGTCGCGCTCGACCTCCGCGATGTCGGCCACGCGGCCGATCTGCACGCCGTTGTAGGTGACTTTCGAACCGGGATCCATCACCAGGCCGGCCCGATCGGACAGCATCGTCAGCTTGGTCTTGTCGACGAACTCGCCGCTGTACTGCAGGTAGACCAACCACAGCACGAGCGCCCCAATGAGGAAAACAATGAAGCCGGCCACCCGATAAGGCCTATATGGCACCTTGTTGATTTTCCCGCGTGGATGCGTCATAGCACGCCTACACCGTGAAGTTGAAGTTGGGATTGACGCCGTAGAGCGCCATTTCGGCCAACAGGATGACGACAGGGGTAGCAACCAGTGAAAAACGCATCGACCGGCCCACCGCCTCGCCGACGCCGACCGGGCCGCCGCTGGCGTTGTATCCGTAATAGCAGTGCGACAGCATCACGACCGCGGCGATGATGATGACGTCGACGAACGACCAGAAGACGTCGTCAGGGCGCAGGAACGTTCGGAAGTAGTGCTCGTAGGTGCCGGACGTCTGTCCGTAGAGAAACGTCGTGACGACCTGCGGCGAAAGGAAAGACAGGATCAGGCCGACGGAGTAGAGCGGGATGATCACCACAAGACCGGCCAGCATCCGGGTCGACACCAGGTACGCGTTGGATTTGACACCCATCACCTCGAGCGCGTCAATCTCCTCGCTGATCCGCATGGCGCCCAGTTCGGCGGTGGCGCCGGCGCCGACCGTGGCTGCGAGCGCGATACCGGTGACGATGGGGGCGACAAGGCGCACATTGATGAATGCGGAGACAAACCCGAGCAGGGTGTCCAGTCCGACGTGGCCCAACGACGCGAGGCCCTGAATGGCCACCAGCGAACCGGCGGAAAGAGTCACGAAACCAATGATCACCGCGGTGCCGCCGATCACGGCCATGGCGCCGGTGCCCATGCCGACCTCGGCGATCAATCGCAGGATTTCCTTGCGGTACCGGGTCAGCGCCCACGCCATGTCGCGGACACCGACAATTGTGAACCAGCCGATCTTGCCGGCTTCATCGAGCGGTTGGGACGCGGCGTTGCCGAAGCGACGAAGGTCGGCGGACACCCGCGGGAAGCGAGAGCGCAGTATCTGGGCAGTCGACATCTCAGCGCCCCGTTCCGTATCGCACACCGATGGTGGTCAGGACCACATTGACCGCGAATAACGCGACCACGCACAGCACTACGGTCTCGTTGACGGCGGTGCCCAGACCCTTGGAACCGCCGCTCACCGTCAGACCGCGGTAGCAGCCGACCAGACCGGCGATCATTCCGAAGGACAACGCCTTGATCGTCGCGATCACCACTTCAGGCAGCCCGGTGAGCTGGGTCAGGGTCGCCAGGTAGGCCCCGGCCGACACGTGCTGAAGATAGACCCCAAAGACGAACCCACCGACGAGCCCGACCATGCTCACCAAGGCGTTGAGCAGCATCCCGACCAAGCAGCAGGCCAGCACGCGCGGCACCACCAGTCGGTGGATGGGGTCGATGCCGAGCACCTCCATCGCGTCGATCTCTTCGCGGATGGTGCGGGCGCCCAAGTCAGCGCAGATGGCCGTCGACGCGGCACCGGCGATCACCAGCACGGTGTTGAGCGGGCCGATCTGCGTGATGACGGCGATACCTGCGCCAGCGCCGGAAAGATCGGCGGCGCCGACCTGGATCAGCAGGATGTTGAACGTGAAAATAAAAAGGGCCGTAATGGGCACAGAGATCGCCATGGTCGGCAGAATGGCGACCCGCAAGATGAACCAGCACTGGATGATGAATTCTTTCCACTGAAACGGCGCGCGGAACAATGCTTTTCCAGTGAGCACGCACATCCGGAAGAACCCGCCGACGAGGACCAACGGCGGCCCGAACTGGTCGCGGATGTAATCGGTGACCCGCGGCTGCGTTGTCGTCACAAGCACCCCCTCCCGATGTGTCCATCCGCCTCGCAGGGGAGCGGCGAATGGTTTCGCACGCGTCCTCCTCGCCCCGTCACCACGTGTGTGACCTCCGTCTCACTACTCGCAGGTAGTAAGGCAGACCACAGGACTGTACCCGATGGTCTCGCGGGCGTGCATGGCATCCGCACTATTAGCCTTTCATCAATTTGACCTGCGTGTTTGTCGTTGTTTCAGCTACCCTGATCCCGCTTTGGATCCGTTGACGCGTAAGCGCTTCGAGGCGCGGGTGAGGCCCCATAGCGAGCCCGTAATTCGGTCTTGAGCACTTTGCCAGCGGGGTTGCGGGGCAGTGCGTCGACGATCTCCAGACCCTTGGGGTGCTTGTAGCGCGCCAGGCGCTCGTCGAGAAACTCGTCGAGATCCTCGACGCGCAGATTGTCGTCGGTGACCGCCGCAACCGCGATCGGCACCTCACCCCACTTCTCGTGTTGACGGGCGATGACCGCAACCTCGACGATCGCCGGATGAGCGGCGAGAACGTTCTCCACCTCCGCGCAGTAGATGTTCTCGCCGCCGGAGATGATCATGTCCTTCTTTCGGTCGACCACCCACACGTAGCCTTCATCGTCCATTCGGACCAGATCACCGGAGTGGAACCAGCCGCCGGCGAACGCCTCAGCGGTCGCCTCCGGGTTGTTCCAGTAGCCGCTCATCAATGTGGGTGCACGGTAAACGATTTCACCGACGTCCCCGATGGGTACGTCGTTCATCTCCTCGTCGACGACGCGCGCAGCCACGGTCGGGATCACCTTGCCGACCGAGCCGAGCTTTCTGATCGCGTCTTCGCCGAGCAGCATGCAGGTCACCGGCGACATCTCGGTCTGGCCGAATGCGGCCAGTATCTGTGCCCCAGGGAAGGTGTCGGACATCTGTCGCAGCAGGGTATCCGATGCCGGCGCGGCGCCCCACGAGATCACCCGCAACTTCAAGTCGCGCGGATTCGCCTGCTGCGCAGTGCATACCGCCTGCCATTGGGCGGGCACCAGGAAGATCCCGGTGACCTTCTCGGCAGCCAGGACGTCGAGCAGGTGCCCGGGGTCGAACGCGCCCAGCGGATGGATCACCGTGGGCAGCCCGAGAAGCATCCCGATTAACAGGTTGCCCACTCCAGCGATATGGAAGAACGGGACACCGATGAACGCGACATCGTTGGCGGCGACGCCGTGGGTATAAAGGGCCGACATCGTCTGCCCGGTCAGGTTGGTGTGGGTCAGCACGGCGCCTTTGGACCGCCCGGTGGTGCCGGAGGTGTACATGATCAGCGCCGGCGAGTCGTTGGGGACGTCCACCGGTTGCGCCGGATCGCCCGGCTCGTTCACCAGGTCCTCGTAGGACAGCAGACCATCGGGGCCGCCGGCGGCACCGGCAACCACGATGGTCTGCAGCACCGATGTGATGCTGCGGACACCGGCAGCGACCGCGCCAAGAACCGATTCGGTGATCATCAACCGCGCCTCGCAGTCCTCGACCAGGAAGGCGATCTCGGATGGCGTGAGCCGGAAATTGACCGGGACGGCGATGGCCCCGATCATGTTGGCCGCCAGCACCGACTCGACGAACTCGGTGCGGTTGAGCATCAGGATCATCACCCGGTCGCCGTACCCGACCCCTCGGCGGATCAAGGCTGCGGCCAGCGCCGCGACTCGGCGCCGAAGGTCGGCCCAGGTGACGGTGTTGCCCGAGAATCGCAGCGCAGTCGCACCCGGCTGCATCGACGCATGCCGTTGGAGTTGATTGACCCAATTCTGTCGTCGCGCCAAGTACGGCTGCTCGGTGAGGCGGACATCAGAGCCGTCGGAGCTGGTCAACTGCGCGGTCAACTCGTCGCTTCTCCTTTTCGTCGCTAACTCTCGCCCCAGTTGATATTTGATAAAACTTAGTGTTGTGTGGGTCACACTATGGTCTTGGCGGCGCGAAGACAACCCCGGCGATCCAGGTGAGCGCACCGGTTTCGGCGCGGCTTTCTGCGCAGCGGGTGGCACGGCTTCCGTTGCGGCGGGCACAGTTGTCCGACGAGGTCGCGGGACATTTGCGGTTCGCGATCATGTCGGGCGCGCTGCGGCCGGGGACGTTCATCCGGCTCGACGAGACCGCCGCCAAACTCGGCGTCAGTGTGACGCCGGTGCGCGAGGCCCTGCTCAAGCTGCGGGGCGAGGGGATGGTGCAACTCGAGCCGCACCGCGGCCATGTCGTCTTGCCGTTGAGCCGCCAAGACGTCGCGGACATCTTCTGGCTGCAGGCCACCATCGCCAAGGAGCTCGCCGCGACCGCGGCCATGCGCATCACCGACGCCGAGATCGATGATCTCGACCGCATCACCGACGCGCTGGCCACCGCCGCGGCCGCCGCCGACATCGACGCGATCGCGGCGACCGAGTTTGCGTTTCACCGCGTCTTCAACCGCGCCACTGGGCGAATCAAGCTGGCATGGTTCCTGCTGCACGTGGCGCGGTACATGCCGTTGACGGTGTACGCCGCAGATCCGGAATGGGGTGCCGTCGCCGTCCGTAATCACCGGGAGCTGATCGCAGCGCTGCGCCGCCGCGACACGGCTGCAGTCGTCGAGCACACCAACTGGCAGTTCACCGACGGCGCCCGCCGCCTTACCGAGAGGCTGGAGAGTAGCGGCATCTGGGGCTCGACGGACTAGCTGGACGACCCGAGGTCCTCGGCACGCTTCTTCAGATTCTCGGCAAGATAGTCCAAGACGCTGTTGACCATCTGCTTGACCATCGGCCCGGGGATCGGCAGCGAGGGCTCAACGTCCAGGTCCACCGTGAGCAGTGACGACGCACCCGTGTCCACAACGCTGAACAACTGCTCCTGCTTCTTGAACAGATTGCCCTGCTGAAGGACGGTCTGAATTTGATTCGGGTTCGGGTAGTAGACCGCCTGGATCAGGCTGTCCTCGATGGCTTCATATTTCGCATCGAGGCGCAGCTGGCTGGGGCGTCCGTCGTCGTAGCGGGCCAGCACCCACAATCCTTTTACCCCGTCATTCCACTGCGGGTAGGCCTCGAAGTCGGCGACTATGGCCAGAATCGTGGCGGCGTCGGCGGCGACTTCAACGGTCTTGCTGACAAACGGCATTGGCCGAGCATAACGAGTCCGCTAACTCACGCAGGCCGTCGACAGGTGCGAACGAATGGCGTCGGGAATCGGTACCGGTCGGCGGCTGGTGCGGTCGACGTAGACGTGCACCCAGTGGCCGACCGCCGCGACCGGCCGCGGCTCCGGTTCTTCGGCGCTGCGGAAAATGCCGAGCCGATACGTGCAGCTGCTGTTGCCCAGTCGCGTCACCGACACACCGACGACAAGCCGTTCCGGGAAATGCAATTCGGAGAAGTAGCGACAACCCGATTCGGCAACGATGCCTTGGGCCGACGTCGTCACCGGGTCGAGGGTGACGTTGGTTTGGATCCAACCGTTGATCGCGGTGTCGAAAAGTTGGTAGTAGACAGCGTTGTTGAGGTGGCCGAACATGTCGTTGTCAGCCCACCGGGTGAGCACCGGCCAATGCACCGGAAAGTCGCGGCTGGTGAGCCCGTCCGAGTCGGGCGGACCCGCAGAAAACGGAGTCATGGTTGTATTCGACCATGACGCAAATCCGGGGCGCCGTGCTGGAGCACATCGGGTCGCCCCGGCCGTATGCGCAGTCCCGGCCCATCAGCGTCGGCGACGTTGAGCTGGCACCGCCCGGCGCCGAGGAACTGCAGGTGCGCATCGAGGCCGCGGGCGTGTGCCATTCCGACTTGTCGGTGGTCGACGGCAACAGGGTGCGGCCGACGCCGATGCTGCTCGGGCACGAGGCGGCCGGAATCGTGGAGCGCGTCGGCGACGGCGTGACCGACGTGACCGTCGGCCAGCGGCTGGTGATGACTTTCTTGCCACGTTGCGGCTCCTGCGCGGCATGCGTGACCGACGGGCTGACCCCGTGTCAGCCCGGCAGCGCGGCGAACAACGCCGGCACGTTGCTCGGTGGCGGAAACAGGCTGAGCCGCAACGACGAACGGCTCTACCACCACTTGGGCGTGTCTGGTTTCGCGACGCATGCCGTGGTCCACCGGGCCAGCGTCGTTCCGGTGGACAGCGATGTCCCTCCCCCGGTCGCCGCGCTGCTGGGTTGCGCGATGCTCACCGGCGGCGGCGCGGTGCTCAACGTCGGCAGACCGCAGCCCGGGCAGACGGTGACGGTCGTTGGCCTGGGCGGCGTCGGCATGGCTGCGGTGATAACCGCGTTGTCCTATGCCGGCGTGCGCGTGGTCGGCGTCGACCAGTTGCCGGAGAAATTGGCCCGAGCCCGCACTCTCGGTGCACACGAGACCTACACGCCGCAGGAGGCCACCGACGCTGGAGTCAACGCCGCCGTGGTCGTCGAGGCCGCCGGTCACCCCGCCGCATTAGAGACGGCGATCGGACTCACCGCCCCCGGCGGCCGGACCATCACCGTCGGGCTGCCGCGGCCGGATGCGCGGATCAGCCTGTCTCCGTTGGGTTTTGTCGCCGAAGGCCGGTCGCTTATCGGCAGCTACCTAGGATCGGCTGTGCCGGCACGTGACATTCCGCGGTTCGTGGCGTTGTGGCGTTCAGGGCGGCTGCCGGTGGAGTCGCTCATTTCGTCGACGTTGACGCTCGACGACGTCAATACCGCGATGGATCACCTTGCTGACGGCACCGCCGTGCGCCAAGTGATCTCGTTCGACTAGATCTGGCGAGCAGACGCAAAAGCCCTCCGACACGCCGCTATTCGGGCGCTTTTGCGTCTGCTCGGCCTATCTAGGCCCCGTAGAAGGCCCGCCGCAGCGCCCGACCCTGCAGGGCAAACAATTGCTCAGCGACCTCCCAGTCGGGCAGCAGCGAGTCGAAACCGTGGCAGGTGCCGGCGAAGACATGCAGTTCGGTAGCAATGCCGGCCCGCAGCAGTCGCAGGGCGTAGTCGAGCGCCTCGTCGCGCAGCGGATCGATATCTGAACAGGTGATGAATGTGGTTGGCAAGCAGCGAAATTGGTTGCTGCGCGCAGGGACGGATTTCGCCGACGGCGCCGTTGGCCCGAGGTAGTGGCGCCACATCTGCTCCGTGGCGGGACCGTCGAAAGCCGGAGTCGCCGAGAACTCCGTTTTTGACCCGGTGAGCCGGTCATCGAGTACCGGCTGATGCAGCATCTGGAACACCACTGGTGGCAGGGCGCCGTCCGCGGACCGTTGGGCAAGGCCTGCCGCCAGTGCGCCGCCGGCGCTGCTGCCGGCGACCGCGATGCGCGACGTGTCGACGCCCAACTCTTGCGCGTTGGCGCTCACCCAGGTCAGCACCGTGACCGCGTCGTCGAGCGCAGCCGGGTAGGGGTGTTCGGGCGCCAGCCGGTAGTCCAGCGATGCCACCAAACAACGCCCGCGACGGGCCAGCTCTACGCACTGCCGGTGGTCGGTGTCCAGGTTGCCCAGTACGAATGCTCCTGCATGGCAATAGATGACGGCCGGCGTCGGTGCCGGCGCACCGCGGTAGATGCGCACCCGCACCGGAGGCGACTCCCCCGTCGCGGTGATCTCGGAGATCGAAACGCCGGTGGTGTCGATGTCATCGACGGCCGCGCGACGACGTTGATCGAGTGACTCCCGGATGGGGTCTATCGACGACAGGTCGGTGCGAGTGGTCGCAACAGCGCGCAGCACCGGGTCGAGTCGCTCGTCCTTCATTGGATTTTCAGGCATTGGCCACCGTCGACGACGAGTTCCGAACCGGTGATGAACGACGCCTTGTCGGAGACCAAAAATGCGACGGCATCGGCCACTTCAGACGGCTCCCCGATCCGTCCACTGGCCGACGTTGACGCCAGTCGCGCCTGGGTCTCGTCGTCGAGCATCGGGGTGGCGATCGGTCCGGGAAAGACCGCGTTGACACGAATCCCCGATGGCGCAAGCTCAGCCGCGGCGGCCTGGGTCAGCCCGCGTAGCGCCCACTTGGACGAGCCGTATGCAACGTGGTTCGGGAACGGCCTGATCGCGCCGGTGCTGCAGGTGTTGACGACGGCCGCACCTTGGGTGCCACGCAAGTGATCCACGGTGGCCTTGATCCCGATGAAGGCGCCCAGACAGTTGACCCGCCAGGCCCTTTCGAACCCGTCGAGCGACTCGTCGTCGATCGACGCGCGGTGCAGCACGCCGGCGTTGTTGACCAGTGTGCTCAACGATCCGAACGCCCCGACGGTCGTCGTGACCGCGTCCTGCCACCCGGATGGCGACGTGACGTCGAACGGGATCGCGATTACCCCGTCGTCGTGCAGGCCGCCGACCGCGTCGCTAAGTTGTCCGGCGTTGACGTCGCCGGCCGCCACGCAGAACCCGTCGGCGCGCAGCCGTTGCACGATGGCCCAGCCCTGCCCGCGGGCGGCCCCGGTCACCAACGCGACCCGCTGCCCGGTCACTGAGCGCTTGCCTCAGCGAGGATGTTCGCAGCCCCGCGCCGCAGCGCCTGTGACTCCGCGGCCAGCGTGATCAGCTGAAAACCCAAAGCCGCCATCGCTTTTCCCATCACACTGGTTCCGGCGTGAATACCCGTCACCACGCCGGCGGCCGACGCCGCCCGGTGGATGGCGGCAATGGCATCGCGCACCGTCGGATCGGCGGTGGCCTTAGTGACGTCGACGCCCATCGAAATCGCCAGATCGGCGGGTCCCACGTAGATGCCGGCAAGCCCGGGCACGGCGCAGATGCGCTCGACATCGGCTAGCGCGGCGGCGGTTTCGATCATCGCGTATACGCTGGCCCGCGCCTGCAGGGCTCCGATGTCGGTGCCGAGGCTGGCCCGCAACGGGCCGAAACTGCGCACACCGTCCGGCGGATACCGGGTGGCGGCCACCGCGGCAGCGGCCTGGTCGGCCGACTCGATCATCGCGATGATGACGGCGTCGGCGCCGGCGTCGAGCACCCGCCCGATCGGTGCCGGGTCAGCCGAGGGCAACCGCACCGCCGTTCCGATCGGCACGTGTTCGAGCCTTCGCAGCATGGTGGCGATGTCGGCGTCGTCGAGGTAGCCGTGTTGGGCGTCGAAACCGACGTAGGCGTATCCGGCCCGGGCGAATTCCTCGGGCCCGATCGCGGTCGGCCCGGTGATCCAACCGCCCCACACCGGTTTACCGCGGGCGAGCGCGTCCTGCAGCGTCACCGCGCACCCGACTCGGTGATGGCGATTTTCACTCGTCCAGGATCGGGGCGACTGGCCAGCTCGAATGCCCCCTGAACGTCCTCGATGCCGAACGTATGGGTCAGATACCGGGCCAGCAGACCGGGATGCTCGGCGGCGAACTCGCCCGCCTGATCCAGCAGCCGTCGACGGTCCAGTGCTACACCGGATTTCAGGGTCAGGTTGTTGCGCAGCATGGTGCGCATGCTGATCGGATAGCTGTCGTCGTCGGGCACCCCGAAGTAGAACACCGTGCCACCGGGAGCGGCGGCCTCGATCGCGTGGTTGAGTGTCGCCACTTGATGGCCGACGGTTTCGATCACGATGTCCGGCCGGTCCTCGCGGGCCAGTTGACTGACCCACCGGTCGCTGGTGGCCCGCACTGAGGTGTCCACTCCGAATTTCTCGGCGATCTGCGCGCGGTCGACCGGGTCGACGCCGGTGACCTGGCGGGCGCCCGCCGCCTTGGCCACACACGAGAACAGCAGCCCGATGGAACCCTGCCCGATGATCCCGACGAGGCGACCCTCGAGGTCTGGCAACTGCTCGACGGCGTAGAGCACGCAGGCCAACGGCTGCAGTCCGACGGCCTCTGCCGGGCTCATCGCCGGATCGTAGGGCGCCACTTGGTTTCCGTCGGTCACGACCCGCTCCATCAGACCGTCGAACGCCGACGCCCAGCCCACCACCCGGTCTCCGGACCGGTGGTCCCGGTGCCGGCTGGCGATTACCTCCCCGACGACTTCGTGAATCGGATAGCCGTCTTTCTCGGCGCCGCTGCGGCCGTCGTCACCCGGAAGCTTCCCGCGCACACCGCGAAAGGCCGGCATGTCGCTGCCGCACACCCCGGCGGCCAGAAACCGCAACAGCACCTGCCCGTCGTCGAGGCAGTCCGGTGTCTTCTCAGCGATCGACGTCTTCTCGAACTGATAGGGCGCGACGATCCGGTAGGACCACACGTCACACCTCCACGGGCAGGCTGCTCCAGCCCCATTGAAAGCTCGACGGTGGCCGGATTGCGGACTCTTCGATGATCCGGAAGTCCGGCACCCGCCGCAGCCATTCTTCGATCATCACGGCGATTTCGAGACGAGCGACGTGGTAGCCCAGGCAGAAGTGCTGGCCGCGGCCGAAGGCCAGCATCCGCTGGACGGGACGGTTCCAGATGAACTCGTCGGGTTGGGGGTACTCCCGTTCGTCCCGGTTGGCCGATGCGAGCAGGGTTATCACCCGCTGGCCCGGCTCGATCGCGGTGCCGTGAATGGAGTACGGCTTGCGGACTGTTCGGGCGAACCACTGCGCCGGCGCGCAGTAGCGGATCATCTCCTCGCGCGCGACGGGCACGTTGGCTTTCGGGTCCGCCTTCACCGCGGCCAGTTGGTCGGGATGGCGTAGCAGCTCCCAGAGCCCGTGCGCGACGATCTTGGGCACGGTTTCGGTGCCGCCGATGAACACGCACAGCATCTGGGTGGCCACCTCGACGTCGTCGAGCGGGCTGTCGTCGGGTAGCCGGTAGCCCAGCAGTCCATCCACCACCGGTAGATCGCCGTCGGAAGCATTGGCACGCCGACGCTTCACCGACGGGATCAGGTAGTCGAGGTAACTGGGCCGCGACTGCGCGGTGTCGACGCCGCTGCCCGGCTGAGCGAGGCTGCCGGCATTGACCGAGGCGAGCACCTCGGATGCCAAATCCACTGGTATTCCGAGGAATTCGCACACCATAGACGCCGCGACGATTCCGCCGTAGTCCTGAGTCAGGTCGAATGTGCCGCGCGGCAGCAGCTCGTCGAGCCGTTCATTGGCCAACTCGCGTATCCGCGTTTCGAGTTGCGCCGCCGGTTTCGGCCGGAATGGTTGGCTGTGCGCGCGGCGGACACCGTCATAGACGGGTGCGTCGAAAACCGCGTGGAACGGCAGCGGATGCCACAGCGGGTCGGCGACGGGCCCGTCGTTATGGTGGCCGAGAGTCGACGCGGGCGGCAGCGTGCCTTCCGACGCGACAAACGTTCCGTCGTTGACCGCCAGCACAACCCAGATGTCGGCGAATAGCGACAGCGCGAAGGTATCCCACTGTGCCA
>Ga0302325_10009250_pt1 | contig 21524 bp, 19 predicted proteins | sample Palsa_T0_2_FD_201948 | JGI IMG/M metagenome (GOLD analysis project Ga0302325, IMG submission 201948) | Peat permafrost microbial communities from Stordalen Mire near Abisko, Sweden - Palsa_T0_2 | ecosystem: Environmental > Terrestrial > Soil > Palsa > Peat permafrost | place: Sweden: Abisko...
GGTTATCCGGCCTGCCCGGATCATACCGAAAAGGGCACGCTCTGGAGCCTGCTCTCGGTCGAGCACAACACCGGCATGAAGATCACGGAATCCTTCGCCATGTGGCCCGGTTCAAGCGTCAGCGGTCTCTACTTCGCCCATCCCGACTCGAAGTACTTCTCGCTGGGCAAAATCGGCCGCGATCAGGTCGATGATTACGCTCGCCGTAAAGGCATGAGCGTGGCGGAAGCCGAGCGCTGGCTGGGGCCAAATCTGAACTACGATCCGGCGGAATAACAGCCCGCGTACCCCTCGGCACGGTCCTTTCGTGTACACCAACCGGCCACGGGAAATCTCCGTCTGGCCAGCCCAGATTCCGCGAAAGTGGCACGTTCCGGACACCCCAAGCACCGCTATTCAAGATAACCTTTTGAATATGACCCACTTTCAATTCACGAAGAGTAGAGCGTGGATTGAACTTGTGGGAGCGGCGCAGGGACCGGAAAGTCCAGTCTCTGAACCGTCAGCCAGGGTTGCCATTTGCAGCCGAGGCAGAGTACCGATGCGGCTTGGGATTCATCTCCCCAGGCAACGTATTTTGTAATTTAACGCATGTTTCATATTGGACTCGCTCGAAACCGCCAACCGATTTGCCGCCTCTCCGGGGGGAGACGAAGGCAAACTTTGGAGAATGGTTCTTGGGCGACTCGAGGAATGCCGTGTTTTTTGCGGGACGGGAGGGTCTCTTTGTTCAGTAAGTGGTCGGGGGCGGGATCAGGTTCAGCGCCAAGGACGCAGGCAGCCAGCGCCAAGGGTGTGCGCCTGCCTGTCAATCGTACCTTCGAGCGAGATCTGGCCAGCCTGGAAGCAATGAGCGGCACAGTCCCGGATCTGGCTGGAATCGAACGTTTACGCAGAGCTCTGGACAGCCACAACAACTACCTGGTGGCCAAAGCCGCCAAGATTGTGGAAGACCAAAACCTGATCGTGCTATTTGCCGAGGTTCGCGCCGCTTACGAACGCTTCTTCGTCGATCCCATCACCGCAGATCCTCAATGCTGGGCTAAGAATGCCCTTGTCAAGACGCTGGTCAAACTCGGCTGCCGCGAAACTGCCGTCTATCTGCGCGGCCTGCGCCATCACCAGAACGAGCCGGTCTGGGGCGGTCAGGCGGATACGGCCGGCGAACTGCGCGGCAACTGCGTCCAGGCGCTGCTCATGTGCCAGGAGTTGGGGAGCGCGGAGCTGCTGAGTATTTTGCTCGAACCGCTATTGGACGTGGACAAGTCCGTTCGCATGGAAGCCGCGCGCGCTATCGGGCAGGTTGGCGGCATCACAGCCGCGCTGCTGCTCAAGCTGCGCATCCTGATCCGCAAGGAAGAACCGGAGATTCTCGGAGCATGTTTCTCCGCGCTGCTGAGCATGGGCCACAGCGACCGGCTGGGCAGCATCGCCCTGGTCGCGGAGTTCCTGCATGACGGCGAAGAGGCTGCCGCGGAGGCCGCATTTTCCCTGGCCGAAACGCATGAACCTGCGGCGCTTGCGGCCTTGATCGCCCGCCGCCGCGAGGGAGCCGACGCCTGGTTTGAATCCGTTCTCGACCACGCTATCGTCCTCACCCGCCTACAAGGCGGCATGGACTTCCTGCTGAGCATGATCGAGCAGGATGGGCGTAACGCTGTTTCGGCCATTGAGGCCATCAGCCGCCTGCAAAACTCGCCCAAGGTGCGCGCGCGCGTCGCCAACGCCGTGGCTAAGAGCAGGAATGAGCGCGTTCAACTCGCCTTCCGCAAGTTCTTCCCGGAACTGGACCTCGATCCGCAGCGCTACTGAGCTCTCCAGCCGGATGCGGGCCGGATGCGGGCCGGATGCGGGATTGACTGACCTTTCTAAACCGGTGTAAAAGAGCAGAGTGCCCAGGCGCTCCGACGCCAACTGCATCCAGAGGTTTCTCTTGCGGACAGCTCTTTCGTTGGTTCTTGCTTTGCTCCTACCCGCAGCTTTTTCCTGCACGCCCGGTTCCGTTGCACATGCCTTCGCCATGCAGGAATCTCCTGTAGCCGCACCCACCATTACCACCAAAGCGGCCCGGAACGGCGCGGTCATCGTCTCGCTGACCGGCACCACGCCCAGCGCGACCGTGCATTACACCGTGGATGGCAGCACGCCGGCGGCAGCTTCGCCTATCTACCAAGCGCCATTTCTGGTTTTCGCCAACGCCACCGTGAAGGCCTACGCCACGCTCGCAGGCCATGCCGACAGCGCCGTGGCCAGCCAGTCTTTCAAGCGGAACATCGCCCCCGGCACGCTGGTCTGGAGCGACGAATTCACCAACGCAACCGGAGCCAATCAACAGCCGGACCCAACCGTATGGGGCTACGACACCGGCCACAACGGCTTTGGCAATCATGAGCTGGAAGACTATTGCGCCTGGGGGTCGGACAAAGCCCCCTGCGACCCCGCGAATCCCAACGCTTGGGTCGGCACGGACGGCTATCTGCACGTCGTCGCCCGCAAGAACGCGGAAGGCGCCTATACTTCGGCGAGGCTCAGCACGCAAGGCCATTTCAGCCTGCAATATGGCCGGCTCGAAGCGCGCATCAAAGTCGAGGAAGCGCAGGGACTCTGGCCGGCGTTCTGGACACTCGGAAACAACATCGCCACCGTTCACTGGCCGGCCTCAGGCGAGCAGGACATCATGGAGCGCGTCAACGCCGCTCTCGATCCGGACTGGAACGAAGGCTCGATTCATGGCACCGGCTTTATCGGCGACACCGGTCTGGGAACAAAATACTTCTTCCCCAAGGGTGAAACCGCCGAAGGCTGGCACACCTACGGCATGATCTGGAAAAAGGATTCCGTCGCGTATTACATCGACGACCCCAGTAAACCGTATGTCGTCTACACCAACCCCGAAAGCATTACCAAATTCCCCGGCGCGGTTTGGCCCTTCGACCCCGGCGACAGCGCTTTCATGATCCTGAATCTGGCCGTGGGCGGCGACTGGCCCGGCAAGCCGGACGCGAAGACCGAGTTTCCGGCATCGCTGCTGGTCGATTACGTGCGGCTTTACGCGAACTGAAGCTGCGCTGGGAGTCGCCGCGCGTCGAATCCGTTGGAGTCCTCATTTCCACATCTGAACCTCCCCGATTCGCGTTTCGCTGCTAGCCACCTTGCACTCCCGCGCCAGCTCTGCTATACCAGATACATATTCTGGTTCGTTCCTATCGGGGGCGCGCCTGAATTTCATGAAGAGTGGTTGAGGGACGAGCCCTGCGACGCCACGACAACCGGCCGGTGCAATACTGGATCACGGTGTCAACTCTCGCCCGGTAAAACGGGGGACATGAGATTCGGAAAATGCTTCGGTTTGTGCTTTCCTAAGCCTTTTCGCAACTGAATTCCTCTCAAGTTCGCTCATCCAGAGCCAGAGTCGCCGCAAATCGACTTGTTTTGCGCCTCAACGCTCTCGTACATACGAGGGACTTGTGACGACGAAGGCTTACGAATTGCGCTGTCGGGAGTGTGGCAAGAGCTACGGCAATCAGCCGCTTTCCATCTGCGACGACTGTTTTTCTCCTCTGGAAGTTGACTTCGACTTGGATTACGCCCGCGACCGCTTCACCCTCGAGGCCATCCAATCCGGCCCGCTGAATATGTGGCGCTACCGGGCGCTGCTCCCGGTTTCGGACTCCTACATTCCCACCACGCCCGCGGGCATGACTCCGCTGATGGCCGCTCCGCGCCTCGGTTCGCGTATTGGCGCCAACAATCTTTACCTCAAGAACGACGCTGTGTGCCTGCCCACGCTCAGCTTCAAGGACCGCGTGGTCGCCGTCGCCTTGGCCAATGCCGTCGAGTTCGGCTTCGACACGGTCGGCTGCTCCTCGACCGGCAATCTGGCCAATGCCGTAGCCGCCGGCGCAGCCCGCCTCGGCCTGAAGACCTACATCCTCGTCCCCTCCGACCTCGAACCGGCCAAGATCCTCAACACCCAGGTTTACGGCGCGAATCTGATCCGCATCGACGGCAACTACGACCACTGCAACCGCCTCTGCTCGCAGATTGCCGAGAAGTACAACTGGGGCTTCGTCAACGTCAACCTGCGCCCGTATTACGCGGAAGGTTCCAAATCGGTGGGCTTTGAAATCGCCGAACAGCTAGGCTGGCGTTTGCCGGACAACGTCGTCGTCCCCATGGCCGGCGGTTCGCTGATTACGAAAATCCGCAAGGCCTTCAAGGAACTCGTCGCGCTCGGCCTGGTGGCCGACAAGCCGGTCAAGTTCTTCGGCGCGCAGGCCACCGGCTGCTCCCCCATCTCGACCGCCGTCAAAGGCGGAGCCAGCCAGATCGAGCCGCAGCGGCCCAACACCATTGCCCGCTCCCTGGCCATCGGCAACCCCGCCGACGGACCCTACGCCATCCGTGCCATCCGCGACTCTGGCGGCTGGGCTGAGGATGTTTCCGACGTTGAAATCGTCTCCGCAATCCAGGAACTGGCTGAGACTGAAGGCGTGTTTACGGAGACCGCAGGCGGCGTCACCACCGCCGTCACCGCGCGCCTCTACGCTCATGGACGCATCCAGGCCGACGAGTTGACCGTAAGCTGCATCACCGGCAACGGCCTCAAGACCACCGATGTATTACAAGGCGCATTCGAGCAGGGAACTGCCGTTCGCCCGCGTATGACAGACTTTGCCGCCTATCTTGAAGAGCGCGAAGCAGAACTAGCAGGAGTGTCCTATGTCAGTTAAAGTGCTGCTTCCCAACGCCTTCCAGAAGCACACCAACAACGTGCGCGAAATTGAAAGCACGGCCCACAACCTGCCCGAGCTGGTGACTGAGATGGAGTCACGGTTCCCGGCTCTGCGCCAGCATCTGCGCGGCGAAGACGGCCAGGTGCGCAAATTCATCAACTTCTATGTCAACGAAGAAGACATCCGCTTCCTCGGCAACGAGAGCTACGCCTTTCAGGATGGCGACGAAGTGCTCGTTATCCCCTCGATCGCGGGCGGCTGAGGCAGTCCGGCAATCGCGCTCGTACATCTGAGCTGATCTGGGCTGAATCCAAATATGGATTCAGCCCGTTGTATTTTGCACTCGCGGCAAGGAAAGAATTCGCAATGCATTCTTGCCAGCTTCACCATTTTGTAGCAAAACCTGGGCAATACTATGGCCGTGAATACACCAGCAGCGGCTCCCTCCAGAGGTTCAGCGGCCAAAATGCCGCTGTGGCATGTTTCTGTTGTTGAATCGCACCGCGACTCGCAAATGCGCGGTGTAGCCACGGCTCCCGTTTCCACGCCCGAGTTCACCGTCCCCTCGGAAGCTCCCGCGAGGCGAGAAACATCCCGCGTTCACGCCGAGATCGGCCGCTACCGTCTGCGCCTCGCCGAAACCATCGAAGACCGCGACGCCGCCTGCCGCCTGCGCTTCAAAGTCTTCAATATCGAGCTGGGTAAAGGCCTCGAATCCTCCTACGAGACGGGCCTCGACACGGACCACTTCGATCTGTTCTGCGAGCATCTGCTGGTCGAGGACAAGGTCGAGCGCAAGATTGTCGGCACCTACCGGCTGCAAACCGGCATCACGGCGGCGCTCAATCTCGGCTACTACTCCGAACAGGAATTCGACTTCTCGCCCTACGAGGCCATGCGACCGGAGATCCTCGAACTTGGCCGCGCCTCCATCGACCGCGAACACCGCACGCCCGAGGTTCTGACCCTGCTCTGGCGCGGCATCGCGCAGTATGCCAACGACATGCAGTTGCGCTACCTCATCGGGTGCTCCTCGCTGAACTCGACGGACCCACGCGAGGGCTGGCACATCTACCGCCAGTCGGAAAGCTCCCACGCGGCGGTCGAGCGGCAAACCACGCCCTTGGCAGGCTTCGAGTGCCCCGGCGAAGAGCTTGCGCCCACTCTTGAGCCGGCTCCGGAGTACGGCAAAGTCCCCAAGCTGCTCAGGACGTACCTGGCGATTGGCGCGCGCATCTGCAGCGCACCGGCCTGGGACCGCGAATTCGGCACCATCGACTTCCTCACCCTGCTCGACCTGCAAAATATCTCCACCTCAGCGCGCAACCGGTTCCTCGCGCCGCTCGCCGGGTGAGCCTGCCGTGGAAATCTCCCTTGCCGTAGATCGCGACCTAAATCGCAACCCAGATCGAAACCAGGCCCGAAACCGGCAGCTCCTGCCTCAGCTATTCTTCAAGAGAATCCTCTTGGAATGGTTCGCTGCACTCAACGGCATGAGTCGAAACGTACTGGCCGCCTGGCGCGGCTTTCTCCTGGTTGCATCGCTGCTTTTCGGCGCGCTCCGGTTCGCGGCAATTTCGCTCAGGCAACTCCTGAGCGGCAGCCGCGTCACCCCGCGTCAGCGCGCGGAGTGGATGCACTTTTGCGGCCGCATCGTGCTCGCTGCGATGGGTATCCACTATCGCGTGGAAGGCACGCCGCCCACAGGTAAAGTTCTCATCGCAGCAAACCACCTGAGCTACCTCGACATCGTCATCGTCAGCGCCGCTGTGCCCGCCGCATTCGTCGCCAAGCAGGAGATCGGCAATTGGGTTTTCTTCGGACCGCTCTCCAAAGTGGGTGGCGCAATTTTTGTGGATCGCTCCAGCCGGAGCAGCGCCTGGGAAACGGCGGAAGAAATGGCCCAGCGCCTCGACGCCAACGTCCCCGTCGTGCTCTTTCCAGAAGGAACCAGCACCGACGGCTCCGATGTCCTGCGTTTCCACTCCACGCTCTTTGCCCCGGCCGTCGAAGCAGCGCTGCCGGTCGTTCCCGCAGCCGTTTTCTATGAGAGAACCGGCGCAGGCACAGAGCGCGACCTGTGCTGGTACGGCGACGAAGCTTTTCTGCCTCATCTGCTGCGTGTGCTGCGCGTACAGGGATTTACTGCTGTCGTTCGCTTCGGCCAGCCGGAAATCTATCCCGACCGACAGACTGCGGCTTGGCGTAGCCACGACGCAGTCTCTGCCATGCGTGCCCGCAAGTCTGAGCCAACTCTTCAAAATCGGCTTAACTCGTAAGTTTCTCCGGAGAAACGGTCCAGCGGTCCTTCGAAATCTTAAATTCAAACTCAGCCTGGTGGAACGCATCGTCGAACGACTCGTGCCAAGTATCCGCGACCTGGCTATCCGAACAGAGGCGCAACAAATACACCCCAGCGTCGCCCGGATAGGTCCCGACTTCCAGCTTCTCGAAGGCAGGAAATGACCGAGAGTCAACCTTGCTGGCGGCGAGGCCGGAATCGCGTCTTGCAGGCACGTCGACAGACGCGAAGATAGTCCACTTCAGTTCCGGACGCATCATTTGGCCTTCGCAGGCTTAGCCGTCGATCCCCGCACCACCAGGTTCGTCGAAACCAGAAAATCCCGCTGAATGGCAACGCCGGCTCCGTTCGCAGCCGCATGTTCCGCCTGCAGCCGCAGCGCGTCGAAGGCCGCTTTGGCCAGTTCCTGCCGCGAGAGCCGGATGGTCGTCAGCGGCGGCAGCGTAAACTCCGCAAAGTCGATGTCATCCAGGCCGATCACCGACAGATCCTCGGGCACGCGCAGCCCGGCCATGTAAGCCGCGCGCAGGACGCCAATCGCCGTCATGTCGTTGGAGCAGATCAGCGCCGTCGGCCGCGATTTCAGGTTCATCACCTGCTCAAAGCCCGCCACGCCGCCCTTGAGCGTATGGTCGCACTCGACAATCCAATCCTGATCGAGCGGCAGGCGCGACTCATGCATCGTCTGCTCGAAGGTGTTGCGCCGCGTGTTGGCCGAGTGCAGCGTGTGCGGCCCGGCCAGAAAGCCAATCTGCGTGTGGCCCAGTTCCACCAGGTGCTCCACCGCCGCGTGAATCCCGGCGGAATAATCCAGCAGAATCGTGCTGACCATCGGGTCGTCCAGGTGAAACTCCGCCAGCACGATCGGCATGTGATGGCCGGCCAACTGGTCCAGCACCGGCTCCTCGCCGCCAAAGGTTAGCACCGCAACGCCTTCCACCTTGCGCTCCAGCATGCGCCGGACACAGTTGGTGAGCTGCTGCGCGTTCCCGTAGGTCGAGCTGACCAGGATCTCGTAGCCATGCGCCACGGCAATCTCTTCAAAACCCGAGATCAGCTCAGGAAAGAAGGGATTGGTAATGTTTTCAACGATGATTCCGAAGATGCGGCTGCGGCCTGAAACCAGGCTCCGCGCGTGCGTATTGGGAAAATAGTTGAGCTGCTCAATTGCGTCCCACACCCGCTTGGAGAGCTTTTCGCTCACCGCGGGAGAAGCGTTGATGGTGCGGGAGACGGTGGCGATCGAAACCTTGGCCAAAGCCGCCACGGTTCGGATATCGGGTTTGCCGGAATCGGCAGTGCGGCTTGGCTTGCGGCTCACGCAACCATGTTACTTTGTTTTCATTCCCGCGCGAAACAGGGAAAACTCCTTTGAAATATGGAGGGTACCGCTGCGCGCACGGAATAGAAGGATGTCGGCTCTCATGCAACCTGAAATCACCCTCACCTCAGAGCCTCCGGACGACGCCATCCGGTCCCTGGGCCGCTTGATCGCGAAGTTCAACGAAGTCGGCTCCGGCCGTCCCAATGATTTTCAACCGCTGGCGCTGCTGGTTTCCGATCCCGGGACAAAGGAGATCCTTGGGGGTCTCTGGGCGTGGACATCTTTTTCCGTCCTGCGCATCGACCTGCTGTTTTTACCTGAACATCTGCGTGGCTCCGGCCTTGGCCGTCTGTTGATCCAACAGGTCGAAGACGAAGCCGTTCGCCGCGGCTGCATTGCAGCGTGGCTCGATACCTTCAGCTACCAGGCCCCCGGCTTTTATCAGCGTCTTGGCTACACCGTGTTTGGCGTCATCGAAGACTACCCGCCGGGCCACAGCCGTTATTTCCTGAAGAAGACGCTGGCTACTCGTACCGCAGCGCCTCCGCCGGCAGAATCCGAGCCGCCGACGATGATGGATAAAGCGTAGCCAGCAGCGAAACGCCAATCGAAACCGCCGCGACAAGCACCCCGGCCTGCCAGGAAGGATCGAAGGGCAGCGTGTCGATGTTGTACATCGCCGAGGTGAGCGGAATCGGGTAGTGCCCACCCAGCCAGCAACCCAGGTAGCCCAGCACCAGCCCGGCCGCCGTCCCCAGCACGCTGATCAAGAATCCCTGTAGGAGAAAAATCCGCCGCACCTGCCCCGGCATCACGCCAAAGCTCATCAGCACGGCAATATCCCGCGTCTTCTCCATCACCATCATGGTCAGCGCGATCAGAATATTCAGCGCCGCTACCAGCACGATCAGCCCAATGATGATGAAGGTGACAATCTGCTCCAGACCCAGCGCGCGGAACAACTCCTTGTTGTCGTCGATCCAGTTGGAGGTCATGAATCCCTGCCCGGCAGCCTGCTCAATCTCCTTGCCCACAGCCTTGGCCTTGTACATATCGTCAACCTTGAAGCTGATCATGGTAATCAGATCCGGCTCAATGAAAAGCCGCTGCGCATCCGAGAGCCGCACCAATGTCAGCAGCGAATCGTACTGATAGAAGCCGGAATGAAAGATCGCGGCCACGCGAAACTTCTGGAAACTGGGAATCACGCCGATCGGCGTCAATTCTCCCTGCGGGCTGGTCACCAGCACCGAATCGCCCACGGCCACGCCCAGCGTATCGGCCAGATCGCTGCCCAGCATCAGCGGCGGCAGCGGCGCTCCCGCCACACCGACAGTCGTGGCTCCCGGCGCGAGATCCGCAGCCGAGCCGGACGTGACCTTGTTCAGCAGATCGCTCACCGTCCGCTCCTCGGCGGGGACGATCGCTTTCAGCAACGCCCCTCCGGAACGCGGTCCATTCGAAACCAACACCTGCTCGTACATCTCCGGCGCCGCCGCCGTCACATGCGGCAAAGTCCGCATCCGCTCGAGCAGCGGCTGCCAATCGCGAATCCCGTCCGCCTTCACCCGCAGCAGCGAAACATGCGCCGAAGAGCCCAGCAGCCGGTCCTGCAAATCCCGCCTCATGCCGCTGGTAATGGCAGTCGCAATGATCAGCGCCGCCACACCCGCAGCCACGCCGGCCACCGAGATCAGCGTCACCAGACCCACCACCGCCTGCCGCCGCTTGGCCCGCAGATACCGCGCCGCTATGTAAAGCTCAAATCGCATTGGAACCCGTATCGCCTTTGCTCTTCTTCCACCAGCCGCCAATGTGGGTGCCCCATCCTAATCGCCTTCCGTTGGCGATTAGGGTGGGAAACCTAAGAAGCCCAAGTGTCGTTGCACTTGCTTTTCTTTCTGTCATTCCCAACGGGAATCTGCTGTTGCACTTGCCCTACTTCGCTTCTGCAACCGCAGCAATCACCTTCGCCGTCGCCATATTCTCATGCCGATCATAGGCACGAACGGTAATCAAATGCTCCGGCTCGGGCGTTACGCCAGGCCCCACAGGCAACGGAACCGCGAACGCATACCGCTCCGTCTTCGCATCCGAAAGCCCGCCCACCGGCTCAATGTACTGCCAAGGCCCCGCGTCCAGCGAATACTCGGCATGACCGATGGCCGAAAACGCATCCTGCGCCGTAAAGCTTACCGGAATGCTCAGCGCCGTCGCGCAGGGCGATTGCCGGCAATTCTTGTCGATCTCAAGCATCTTCGCCGGCTCAGCCTTCAACTCTGAAATCACCGGGGGCGTCGTGTCCAGCTCAAACCGCTCGCTGATCATCTCTGCAGTCAGCGCATCGCCCGGCGCGTGAGAAGGCGCATCGCTGGCAATAACCTTCAACTGATAGCCGCCATCCGGATAGGTCGCCCCGTCGAAGCTGTAGACCTTGTCGGTCAGCCCCTTTTTCAAAAGCCGCCAGACCTGCTCGCCATCCCCGCGCAGATACAGGTCGTAGCTCAGGTCGTCGCCATCGTCGTCATGCGCCGCCCAGCGCACCGTCACCGCCGTCCGGTCCTTCTGCGCTTGGATCGGCTGAGAACCGGTGCCGCTGTCGAAGGAAACCCCAGGGTTCGGCGTCGGGAAAGCGATCGTCACCGTCGGCGGCTGGTTTCCCTGTTGCTGCGGCACAAACCGCGCCCCCGATACCACCATCAGATCGTCCACCACCGGCCCGGAATTGACCGGCAGATAGTTGACGCCTACGCCGCTCACCACGCCAGCTTCGTTTAGCACCACTTTCCATTGCAGATAGCGCCCAGCCGGGGAAGCAACCTTGTTCTCCGCGGCCGGCTCCCAGTCGCTCCAACCCCAATCCTTGTCGTTGCGCGCCGGCTGCTCCACGTTGCCGGTGCGCGTCCAGATCTGGAAGCTGTGCGAGCCCGGATCAACCTCCACGCGCCCCCAGCGCGACATCGCGCCGGCGTCCAGCACATCGCTGGCATAACTGTGCAGATCCGTCGCGGAGACGAACTGAACCGCGGATTTAGCCTCAGCGCTGTCAAAGGGCGCTAAACCGAAGAGCTTCCCGGTATTCGCCGTCCCAATCAGCCAGCCGCCACCAGCTTGAGTGAGCGAAACCGCCTGCTGCGCGTCCAAATGCGCAATGTCGCTGTAACTTCCGTCCGGCCGCACGGTAAAAATTCGTCCACGATTGCCCGTCAGCACGGTCAGGCCGTCACCCGCCCATGTCATCTGGTAGACAATCGCGTCCTTATCCGCCCAAAGCTTGCGCGGAGCCTGCTCCGGCTTCAGCGCGTAAATCTCCGACCCCTCCGGCAGCGCCGTGCTGGCGTTGGCCGCCTGCATCGAACCCGGCTGCACAAAGCTGATCGTGATGCCCACGCCGCCGCTCGCCACTGGCAATGCGGGGAGAGGATTCTTGGCCTTGTCACCCACATCCGACGCGTAAATCGTCCCGTCCGCCCCTACGGCAACCGAAGTAATCTCCCTCCGCGGCGCGCTGAAGAGCACGTACCCTTTGCCGTCCGAACTGATCCGGTACACCAGCCCCGACCCGTCCGAACCGGCAATCAAATTCCCCTTGCCGTCCCAGGCCAGCGCGCGAATATGCTGCTCGTCGCTCTTGAAAAAGACCTCGGCCGTAGGCTGAGCCTCGCTCACATTCACCCGGTACACCGCACCTGGACCGCCGGTAGCTACATACAGCTTGCCAGCCCGGTCAAAGGTCATATCCCAGATGTAGCGCGCTTTGCCGTCGGGCGTTTTGCCGTCTTCCGCCTTGCCATCGGCAGTCTTTCCAGCTATTCCGCCCTCCGCAGCTTTCGCATCCAATTTGCCCAAGTCGAAAACTACTTCCGCCGTCGTTTCGTCCATCGGCTTCGAAGCGTCCGTCTTGATCCGGTACACCTTCCCATCGGGAATTGTCGCCGCATAGAGCGCCCCATCCGGCCCCACGCGCACCACCTGCACCGCCAGTGCCTTGGTCTCAAACAGCTTTGTGAATCGCGGGTCCGCCGTCTTATCCGGATTCACACGTAAGACCGTCGCCGGCGATCCCGTGGCCAGATAGACCGCGCCGTCCTTGCCCGTGGCCACAGACCAGACAAAGCTCGAAGGCGTCGTCAGCACTTCGGCCGCCACCGGTCCGGAGCGCAACTTGCCGTTACTGCCGATGGCCACGCCCTGCGGCGTCCCCTTTTCAAACTCCTCAAACTTAGACTGCGTCCAGACGCGCGTACCCTGCGCGGACGCGGAACGGGTCGCCCCAGCCAACATCAAGCCAGGAACGAGGAGTGAAAATCCGCAGGCAACAAGCGGCCCGAACCGGAATGAGGAGGAAAAACGACAGAAATTCATGCTGAGGCTGAGTTTACTAGAGTTGCCGCTTCATTCGCGGTTCCAAAGACGCCTAACGGTGACTGGATAAAGTTCAGGCTCGTCGATAGCCAATGCGCCGAAGAACGTCTTATCATCGGGGCCGGCAGGCGAACGCCACATCTCCAGCATTCAGGAGGGAATTGATGGATGTCAGAGTCCCAAACTTCGGCAACATCGACGAGTACATTCAAGCCTATCCGACTGAAATTCAGTCGATTCTCCAATCCATCCGAACGACGATCCGCAAAGCCGCTCCGGAAGCCGAAGAAATCATCAGCTACAAAATGCCGGCATTTCAGCAAAACGGCATTCTGGTCTATTTCGCGGCCTTCAAGAAGCACATCGGCCTCTACCCGCCAGTTTCCGGCGATCCTGCCATAGAAAAGGCCATCGCACCCTACGGGGGCCCCAAAGGCAACCTGCAATTTCCTCTCGACCAGCCGATTCCATACGACTTGATCGAGCGAATTGTGAAGCTCAGGATTAAGCAGAATCGAGCCAAAGCATCAGCAGAGGCAACCGGCAAGCATTAGGAATGGTAACTGCGCTCAGTTCGCCAGCACAGCCCGATACCGCACCTTGTTCTTCTTCACCTTCTCGATCGCCTCATTCACCTTGGCCATCGGAAAACCCTCGGTCTGCGCCTTTACGCCATGCCGCGCCGCCACGTCCAGCATCTCGCGCAGTCGGTGCGGGCTGCCGATGGGGCTGCCGGTAATCGTACGGACACCCGCGATCAGCGGAAACGCATGAACCGAAACCGGCGAAGGCGGCACGCCCACAAAGCACAGCGTTCCCGTCGGCCTGAGCGCTTGAATGTAGGAATTCCAATCCTGGTCGGCGTTGATCGTGGTCAGAATAAAGTCGAACTTGCCCGCAACCTCGCGCACCTGCTTCGAATCCCGCGTATTCACAAAGGCATGAGCGCCCAGCGCCCGCGCCTCTTCTTCTTTGGCGGCCGAGGTCGAAAACGCCGTCACATCCGCGCCAAAGACCCGCGCAAACTGCAAGGCCATGTGTCCCAGCCCGCCAATACCCACAATCCCCACCCGCGACGAGGGATTCACGCCATGCGAGCGCAGTGGGTTATAGACCGTGATGCCGCCGCACAGCAGCGGCGCCGCGCTTTCGCTCGAAAGCGCATCCGGAATCGGAATCGCGAATCGCGCATTGACCCGGATCGAGTCCGCATACCCGCCATGCCGGCGTACGCAGGTCGCCTCCGCCGAGGCGCACAGGTTCTCAAACCCCTGCGAACACCACTCGCACAGCCCGCAGGAGTTCGACTGCCAGCCCACGCCCACGCGCACACCCGCCTTGAGCGAAACCACTTCCGAACCCACCGCCGTCACTTTGCCCACAATCTCGTGGCCGGGAATGAACGGAAACTGGCTGATGCCCCAGTCATTCGAAATCAGATGCAGATCGCTATGGCACACCCCGCAGTGCGAGATGCGAATGTCCACTTCCTGGGGCCGCAATGGGCCAGGATCGTACTTGAAAGGAAGAAGTTCCGCGCCTGCCGCATGTGCTGCAAGTCCATGAATGAGCGCCATAAGTATCCTGTATGCCTCGCCGAAACTCGGTGGGATTACGGGCCGGGAAGCCTCGCCTGAACTCCTCGCAAGGACCGGCCTGTCAATCTGGGATGGAAAGTCTGTTTTTCCAGACAAGAAAGCGAACAGCGTTGGACCGAAAGAACGTGCCCTTAGTGTAACCCGCCACCAGCCTCTACGCGCAGAGTAAGTAGCTGCTGGCCGTTCAAAACTCCGCCCGCAGCCACATCCGCCGCCATCACCAGCGACTCGCCATGCAGCCCCACATCCACGCCGCTGCTGGCCGCTTCCATCGTGTTGGCCATAGAAAGCGGCAGACTGTCCAGCGTTTTTCCATTCACTGAGGCCTGCGACTCCGGTAGAAGCAGGCTCACATACACCCGGTCTGCCGCATGTTGCCGGCGCAGCCGATCCGCAGCCGCCGCCTCGCTCGTCACCTGCGTCTGCGGCTCCGCCCCGTCGAGCGTCCGGTCCACAGCCTGCGCGCTGCCCACCAGTATCCGCAGCGTTCCCGGCTCCAGCCGCGCCGGAATCCGGAACGGAATGCGCACATTCCTGGCCGGTTGTTGCCATGGCCGCAGCGTCGCTTCTACCGTCACCGTGTCCCCAGCATGAACAATGCTGGAAGAAACCAGCCGCACACTCTCCAGTTCCGTCCGCATGTCTTTCGGAATCGCCTCCACATGCAGCGTCACCCGCTCTATTGGAGTTTCCCGCGTCGCATTCGAGTAGAGCTTATCGAAGCTTTGCGCCACGCCCAGCGCCGCCGCCAGTTGCGTGGCCATCGTCGCTCCCGGCGTGCCCCAGCTATCTACCGGCACCGGCGCCTGCCCCTTCAGCGCAATTTCGCCAGTCACGTGATAGGTCGAATCCGCCGAGCTGAGATTCGATTGCAAGAGTGCCTGGTAGACCGAAACCAGCATCACCTGCGACGTTAAATTGGGCAGATTCAGCACTCCAACATGAATTTCCTGCTGCTTGTCCCCATCTTTCACTGAGATCGAAACGGGAATCATCCGCGCCGCCGTCCCAAATTCGCCGCGAATTGCCGCGTCGCGATCCTCGGTAAACGCGCCTATGATCTTGCCAGTATTCACAATCTTGAAGGCATTCAAGGGCGAAGCCAGCGTGGCGACCACCTCGGTCGAGGTCATCGGCATGGAAATCGTTCCCGACTGCTGGATCGGATGACCGCAGGCCAAAAGCTGCTTCGGATCGACATACGTCACCGTGCAGGTGGCGGCAATCTCCATATCCCCGCTCGCCAGCAACACGCTCACAGCCGAACCCGGCACAATCGGACCAAAATCCTCGTCCACAGCCTGCCCTGCAACTCCGCTCGCGCCTCCGGCTGAAACCACATCCAGCCCGGTGCCGGCCATCCGCTGCTTCCAGACGGCAATCGCTTCCGGCTCAAACCCGCTCATCAGCAAAGGCGTTTCCATCGCGGAAAACGTCTGCCCTGCGCTGCTTTCCTCTTGCAATCCCAACACTTGTGGGTGCCCCATTCTTGACCCAGCAGTTGGGTCAAGGGAGGGAGGAGCCAAATCCCGCATCGGCAAGTCTCGCACTGCCAAATCTCGAACTTCCAGCATCTGCTCAATCGGCGTAATCCCGGCAATCGGCTCCTTGGTGAACTGCCCGATCCGATAGCTCAGCGCCCCAGCCAGCTTCCCGTCGATATACACCGGGCTGCCGCTCATGCCGGCCACCACCCCCGTATACTCCGGCTTGGTTCCATGCAGCCGCGCCAGGATCAGATCCCGGTGCGGTCCGCGCGCACCTCGCAGCACGCCCAGGATTTCCACTTCCATCGGCTCCGGCACAGTCCCTTCAAAGACCGTCCACGCCGTCCCCGTCAGCCCTTTATGCACCTGACTCAGAGGGAAAATCCCCACGCTCGAAGGCGGCGGACCGGAAGTTGCGCCGGGTGCCGGCGAAGCCGCGGTCTGGGCCAGTCCCGGCTGGACTCCACCAAGCAATATGGTAGCCACACCAAAACCAAAAGCAAAAAATCCACGCAAAGGAGTTTTCCTTAAAGAATTCTGCACGTCTACCAGATTAGACGCTGTCGCCCAACCTTGCGCGCCGGTCGGCCTTTTGCGTCAAATCACGGCGACTATGGGGGATCTGGGTGCCCCATCGTCGCCGGGCATTTGTCTTTCCGGCTAGGATGGGACTGGCTGGCGCCCGACATTTCGACTCGCCGTTGGGTCAGATGTGGGAGGAACAAATGAAACCCAGTTTTCAGACATTCCCAGTCACCCACAAGCCGTATGCTCTTTAGAGTGAGGTTCCGATGTTCAGGATGACCACGAAAAGCCGCTCGTTCCGTTTCCCCCATCTCTCTCAGTACGTTTCGCGCCCCGCGGCAATGACCTCGCTGGCTATTCTGCTCGCTCTGGGACTGTCTCCGGCTCTTCGCGCCCAATCGACACCCACGCCCACGCCGACTCCGCAACAGCCCACGCAACCGGCCCAGCCAACCGACAATCCAGACGCCGGCGGCCCCACCGGCGACAACGGCCCCATCGTCGTCCCCAAGAAGAAAGCCACTCCAGCCGACGACACACCGCCGCCGCCCCCCGCGCCCGTCGCGCCCAAACTCAGGAACCCCGAGGGCATGCCCAGCGTTTCCCTCCACGTCGACGTCCCGGAAGTGACCGTCGATGTGGGCGTCCTGCTCGAAAAGACACACCAGTTCGTCCCCAACCTCAAGCCCGGCAACTTCAAGGTTTTTGAAGACGGCAAAGAGCAGAAGGTGATCGGCTTCAAGCGCACGGAAGCCCCGATCACGGCCCTGCTCATCTGCGAGTTCGCATCGACCAACTACCAATTCATCTATGACATGCGCAATGCCGCATTCGCCTTTGCCCAGCAGCTCCGGCCGCAGGACTACGTGGCCATGATGACCTTCGACATGCGCACCCAGATCGTCACCGACTTTACCCAGGACAAGCGCGAACTGCTTCAGGACATCAACAACCTGCGAATCCCCGGTTTCTCAGAGCGGAATGTATTCGACGCGCTTTACGAGGGGCTCGACCGCCTGAGCCGCATCGAAGGCCAGAAGTACATCATCCTCATCGCCTCCGGCCGCGACACATTTTCAAAAATTACTCTCGATAAAGTCCTCGACAAGGTCAAGAAGACTCCCGACGTGACTATCTTCACCGTATCCACCGGCGCAGTCGCCCGCATTATGAATGAGGGCAGGCGCGGCGGCATGGGCAGTTCCGAGATCGACTACCTCCAGGCCGACAACCAGATGCAAACCTTCGCCCGAATGACCGGCGGAATGAGCTTTGCCCCCCGCTTCGTAGCTGAAATGCCGGAAGACTTCAGCGCCATGAACCAGGCAATCCGCTCCAAATACGAGCTGGTCTACCACCCGGCCAACTCAGCTCAGGACGGCACCTTCCGCAAGCTGCTGGTGCAGTTGGTCGACGACGAAGGCCACCCGCTGCAAATCCAGGACGAGAAGCACAAGCCGCTCAAGTACGACCTGATCTATCGCAACGGCTACCGCGCCCACCAGGAAGTGGAATAGCGCAAGTCCCTCGCCCGTCTTCCGGTTAGTCCAACAAAAGCGGGTGCCCCATCCTTGCCGCTGCATTTGCGGCAAGGATGGAGCCCGCAAAAGCCCGCCCAACCGTTGCCTTTGCTTTTCTTCGGTCCTCAAACAAAAGCTGTCATCCTAGCGCAGCGCAGCGGAGTCGAAGGACCTGCGGTTGCCTTTGCACTTGCTTTTCGTTCGCACTCAAGACGGTTCGCAACGCTGCGTCTCACCCCATCAGCGACCGCGCCACCATCCACGTGTAGTAGCCGATGATCCCCAGCGTCAACACCCCGGTCAGCACTTGGCTGGCCGTTAGAATCGGTTGCAACCGGGCGACTTTCTCCGTGATTGCCGTCTGCGCCGCTTTCTCATGCGCAAAGGCCTCATCGAGAAAAATCTGTCCTTCTTCATCCCTCGTAATCGACATGCGATACGTGGTCAAAGCGGCAGTTGTCAGCGTGCAAACTGCCCACGCGATCCACAGAATGGAAACCGGACTCATCGTCATAATCCAACCTCCTCTGGCGTTCGCGGTCCTAACTACCGGCGAGTCCAATTTTAGGTTGAGCGTCCTTCGCCGGCGACAGGGCCGTTCGGCCAAACACTATAGTCCTGCCATGCGCCCACTGTCGAGGAGGCACGCTCTCATTTGCGACCGAAAGCCGCCGCCAGGCATCCAAATGAGATGTCGGACCGAAACGCTCTTGTTTCAAACGTAGTAAACGCAGTAGAGTAAATGTAGGGCTGAGAAACATCGAGTTCCGCTTCAGGGAGAAAATCGAATATGGCAACCGCGACCGTTCCTATGACCACCGAAAGCATTCCCGTTCCGGAGACCAAAGCCACTCCGCTGAACATGACCCCCTCGGCCATCGCCAAGGTGCGCGAAATCATGGCCACTCAGGACCCCATTCCGGCAGGTCTGCGCGTTGGCGTCGTCGGCGGCGGATGCTCCGGCTTTCAGTACTCCATGGCCTTTGAGAACCAGAGCGGCATGATGGACAAGGTCTTTACTTACGATGGACTCAAGGTCTTCATCGACGCCACTTCTCTGATGTATCTGAACAATTGTGTTGTAGACTATGTGGAAACCTTCGAAGCAGCCGGCTTCAAATTCGAAAACCCGAACGTGAAGAGCACCTGCGGCTGCGGCTCTTCGTTCAGCGTCTAAACCAACCAATTGCAGTCCTCGACCTGCCGCAATCAGGTCATTTACCCCTGGGTTTGCTTTCAGGTTCGCTCACAAAAGGACCCATTTCGCTGCCAAGCGATTTGGGTCCTTTTGTTGGATTGCGCAGGTTTTGGAGCGCTATTGCTGCGGCTGAGTAGGCTGTTGGGGCTGGCTGGGCTGGCTGGGTGACGATCCAAAGGGCTGATTCGGCTGGTTCGAGAAGCCCCCAGGCGAATTTGAGAAGCCCGAGCCAGGTGTGGGTCCTTGCGATCCGAAACCGCTGCTGCTGCCCGCCGGCTGCCCGATCGCCCCGGTATTGCTGCTCACCATCATCCGGTCGGCATTCGGGTCGTACCAGAATTCCCACTCGTTATAGTGCTTCATCTTCTTCCATTCCAGAATTCCGAGCTTGGGACTGAGGCTCTCGACGCCAATAATCCCCAGGCCACCAATGGTCAGCGGGCTGGCATTATCGGAGCTGCCGAATCCCGAATTGCTGAACATTCCGCCGCCGGAGTTCGTTCCCCCAGCAGTTCCGCTTGCTCCATTTGCCCCACCATACGCGCCAGCGCTGCCGCCACCCGCATTGGGATCGGTGCCGGTCGGCGTGCCTGATTGCGAGCCTTGTTGCGCGCCCGGTTGCGTACCATTCTGCGTCCCTGAATCCGACCCGAAGATCGACCCCGAACTCCCAGTCCCATTGCTTCCAGTTCCCGAAAACAATCCGCCCGACCCGGTAGCGCCCTGCGGCCCCACTCCCGCAAGCGTCGATCCGCCAGCCCCGCCGATCGCTTGGCCAAAAAATCCATACGACGGCGTCTTGTTCTCGCCAAAATGGATCAGCTTCCAGTCGTCCTTGCCCGTCATCGGGTCCTTGTAGCGCTTGCGCAGAAACCGGATATCGTTGGACTTGACCAAAGCATCGAGATTGGGCGGATACGCCCCGAATTTCTTGTAATACATCTTGATCGCCCGCACATACTGCTGGCCCCGATGCACCGTCTCAACTTCCCGGTCGCGCTGAATATCCGCGGCCACCTTCGGCGCAGCCACCGACAGCGCCACCAGCACAGCCACCGTTAAAAACACGACCGCCAGCAGAATGAACCCCTCTTCGCCAGCCTGCGCCCGTCGCGTGGATACTGCGACGGGGAGTTCGGCGTTGTCTCGGGGTACCCCGCAAAGGCGCGTTGCATTGAAAGTGCGCGCTGCGCTGACATGGTTCGCGCCTTTGAAGGTGTGCGCTACTCTGCCATCGTTCGCGGCTTTGAAAGGGCGCGGCTTCAGCCGCGCCAATGCGCTTGAGAAAATACGGGGCTTTAGCCCCTGAGGGAATCCGAAATCTCCCATCGCCCACCTCAATTCGGTTGCAACTGCAAGGTCTGCGTATTGTTGTAGCTCAAATCCGTAATCTGTATCGAATGCAGATCCACAGCCACTACCTTGTACCGGTGATTCACAATTTCGCCCGCCGAAGCCTCAAAAACATCGTCTCCCTTGGACAGAAACGCCTCACGCTTGCCGTCTTTCGCCGCGGAATACCCAAAATAGTGCAAATCGATCGCCGGCGCTTGCGGCTGTTCTGGTATTGCCGGCCCAGCCGGCAACTGCGGTTCCTTGTTCCTCGCGATATCAAGCGGCGTTTCCGGTGGAATCATCGGCGCAGAATCCGCCGAAAAGATATTCCGCCCATCCCCGGCATACTCGATCGACTCGCTCAGCGCCAGCTTCTCCATATGCAGCGAAGGATCCAGTCCCGTTCCCGGCAGCTTCTTCGCTTCCGGCCCAGCCGCCGCTCCACTAACTGGTCGAGCGACTGCCGACGGCGCCTGCCGCGCCACCGGAGCCTTCACCGGAGCCGGCGGAGGCGTTGAAGGGCCACCCGCAAACTCGTAAATCGCCACCCCAACCGCAAACGTCATCAGAACGACGACCGCGATCACCTTTTTCTTCTCTTCCGTCCCAACCTTGATCGCCATCGCTATAGCCCACCCTGACTGGCGAGTGCGCCGGATGCCGTAGGTTCCAGGGCCGCTTTTCCGTCTGCCGGTTCCTTCGAATCGGAATCAGGCGGCTGCGTCCCCGGCGCGCCCTCCACCGGTATCCCGCTGGCCGCCGCAACTTCCGGCCGCAGCCAAGTGGAAAATTGCATGTGCAAGTTCACCGTACCGCTCTGCTGCCCGCTCAGCGCCATCGCCCGAATCACAAAAAACGTCTCGCTGCGCTCCAAACCGTTGATAAACCGCATGATCGCCGTGTAATCCCCGCTCAGGCCGGCGTCGATCCGGATCTCGGTCAAATCTCCCGAACCCGGCGCCTGCGTATACCCTGCGCGCGACAACTGCACCGGGCCTTTCGCCTTCATCTGCCCCAGCGTCTCCAGGATCGCCGAGTAGCTGGGCGGAATCCGTTTCGCATAGAACGCATCAATGTGCTTCCGCGACTCATCCACCTTGGAGCCCAACCCGCGCAGCGGCGCCGTCTGGATGG
>Ga0302325_10009251_pt1 | contig 21524 bp, 16 predicted proteins | sample Palsa_T0_2_FD_201948 | JGI IMG/M metagenome (GOLD analysis project Ga0302325, IMG submission 201948) | Peat permafrost microbial communities from Stordalen Mire near Abisko, Sweden - Palsa_T0_2 | ecosystem: Environmental > Terrestrial > Soil > Palsa > Peat permafrost | place: Sweden: Abisko...
AACGGTCTGAACAGTGAACAAGAGGGGGTGGAGGCCATCCACGAAGCATATACATCCGGTGGACAATTGGTGGTTCAGCGCGGCAATCAGACGCTGACCCTGCCGCTTCCCAAAACGATGCCAAACCCCAATTCACCGCCGCTCAGCGCTCAAATGCAACAGAATGCGCAAAAGACCGAGCAGCAACAGGAGGGCAAATCCAACGATGGCTCAGAGAACGGCACCATGGACGAACTCCACCAGCGCCTGCATTCGCTCCCCGGCTATTAAAGTTTTTCACTTCAAGGCGCTTTGAAATTCAAATTATCCATCGCCGTAATCTTGCCGAAGCGAATCTCGGCGATCGGAGTTCCCGAGGGAACCTGAAACGCCAGCCAAACGTTGACCGGCCGTCCCTTTTTCGCGGAGACCGCCTGCAAACGATGTTGGTCGTCGAAATTTTTGTAGTTCACGACGAAATAATGGATTGTACCTCGTTGCGCGGTGGCCCATACCCCGACACAGGGATAGGTGTGTCCCGTCGCATCCGCCAGGGCAAAATCGGCAACCCGGTTCCCCCACTCCCACATTTGGCTGCTGGAGCCTGAAACGGGGGCCGAGTATTGGACCTGAACCAAATCCGTATTGGGATCGACGGCCAATTCCTGAACATCGTCGCTCTGCGGCTGGCCGAGTTGCTCCATCGGCGTGTCGGCAGACACGGTGAGTTGCGTCCATTGGCGATGGTCCAGCTCGCCGGTTACGCCGTTGGGCAACTGCACGGGTCCGGTGGTGTCGCCGGTGCCGCAGTTGATCGGCGCGGCCAATTTGTTCGAAGCCGTGATGTCAATAAAACTTAATCCGGAGCCGCCCGGCGAATGATCGCCGCCCGCTTCGGCCGATGAACCATTGTCACCCGCCGATGTCTGGGAATTGGCGCCGGTCCAGAGACCCTCGGTTTTGGTCAAAACAGCCTCAACCGACGGCTTGCGGATGACGGGCGTTTTGTCCGAATTCGGCGGCGGTCCAAATTCCACCGTCTGGCCGGATATATCACAGCTTCCATATCGCTTGAATTCCACGAATGTGTCCGGCGGCAGTTGGAATGGGGGCGGTTTGGTGGGATCGGTCATCACATGGTCGCGATCGGCAACAAAAACAACATCGATTGTCCGCGCGCCGCTCATGTCCGCAAGCAGGAAATCGTCCGGATGGCACGCGACGGCGGTGCCCCGGGCATCCAGCGTCGCCACCGGATAATAGTTCTTGAATTCCGCCCCTCCGCCCGGTTGCCCGGCGACGAGTCGAATGGACCCGGCGGAGAAGCGGAGCAGACCGTCGGCATCATCCGCCAGATCCTTGCCCGAGAAGCTCATCCGAACCACCAGCACAATGTGATCCCCATCCGCCGTCACCGTCGCCGGCGGCGGCGTGGAGCCGCTGATCCGCATCAGGGGCGGCTCGCCATCCACCTGCGGGATTGGCACCGGCGGCGTGTAGACGCCCTTGACGGTCACGACCTGGACCTGATCGGTGTTTACCGCCGTGTGCCTCGCGCCGGTTTGTATCCCCATTCTCTGTGCGTACAGCTCGTCCAAAAGATCGGGATGCACCGAAGCGAACGGATGATCATTCGCAAGCGAGCCGTCCTCGGCGCTTATCTTTTTCGCCAAATCCACGACGAGATCGTCCTGCCGGAACCAAACACCGGATTTGGTTGGATCGTCGGCGCTGACTTGGTCCCCGGAGAAGACATCGTGGTTTTCCGTGTCCTGCATCTGGCCGTTGGCGCCCGAGAATTGCGGATCCTTCTGGTCCACGGTGCCAAATCTCGCATACATTCCGATGCTGGGTCCAAACGGAAGTGCATCGGCGGCGACGGCCACGATGCCGGCCGAGATCAATCCCGCGATCAATCCCATCGCAGCCGCGCCGATCTTCTCCACAATGAACGGCAGGCGAACATTTCCCGGGACATAGGCATCGATCACCAGCCTGGGCAAAATATAGGCCACGGCGAAAATCACCACCAGTGAAATCGAGGCCGCCTGATCGTAAAGACCGGCGTGAAACACCAATGGCGCGGCCTGCTCGTACCAGCCCATGGCGACAACCGCCGCGATGACGGCCAGAATCGCCGAAATCGTCGCGCTGAAAAACCCCTGGACATATTGAAAGAATGCCACGACTGCGGTGAGCGCCAGCAAAATAACGCTGAATATCATGGTTCAATCCGTTTAATCGCGGTCTTACGATCCCGTGGGTTTGGGTTGCGGCGACCGTCCGCCCGGCGCTGGTGAACTGCCGCGCGACGGGGGATTCCCTCCGGTCGGCGCCGGTCCTCGCGGCTTGGTCGGTGGACCACTGGGCCTCGAATCGGGCGTTAACACCCGAAGAACTTCTTCCACGCTGGTTTCCCCCGCCTGCACCTGGGCAAACGCCGCTTCCTGCAGCAACCGGCCACGCTTGCCGCGCTGGGCCTGTTTGATCTGGTTGTCGGCTCCGCCGGCGGCAATCACCTGGCGAATCTCGTCATCGATCACCATGACCTCGAAAATTCCAAACCGTCCCTTGAACGCCAGATCGTTGCAGAATGTGCACGGCACGGGATTCCCCTTGGCATCCCGCATCGGCTCCTTGCGGGCCTGGTAAAGCTTTCCGACCGACTCGGGGTTCATATTCAGTTTCCTGAGAGTGGTTGGATCGGGCGTGTAGCCAACCTTGCATGCTGAACAGAGCCGCCGAATCAGCCGGCCGACGATGATCGCCTTGAGGTTCTTGATCGCCAGCGCGTCGTCGCCGACCAGTTTGCGCCATTGTTTGAGCGCGTCCAGCGTGGTGCCGGCGCGCATCCCCACATAAACCCGCCGCTCGCCGCCGCTGAATTTCGCCAAATCGGCAGCGCTGTGCGGATCTTCCAGCGAAGTCACCAGCAGCACATCGGGTTCCTGGCTCACAACCCAGTTCACCTGCTTGGCCTCTTCGGCGGGCGAAGCGTTCGCCGCCAGGGCATTTTGCGTCACGCCCTCGAGATCGAATTCCGGCGCCCGCTCAATGGTATGGACATGATATAAAAACGCATCATGCGCCCGGAGCATCGCGTAACACAGGCTGGTCAAGCCCTGCCCGCGCGGCGCGCCCAGCAGCACGAGCCCGCCGCCGTCCAGCAATCCCTTGATCGATGCAAGCTGGTCCTCGGTGAAGCCGAGACCTTCCAGCTTGAAATTCTGCCGATCCTTGGGATTGGTCAGCAACCGAAGCGACTCGCCTTGCGCGCTACCGAACGCCGTCATCTGGATTGTATATTTCTTCCCATCCAGGGCCGCCTTGAATGTCCCGGTTTGCGGCTTGCGCCGCTCGTTCATGTCCAGACCGGCGACTTCCTTCAGGTATTGCACCGCGGCGCCGGCCTTGTTGCGATCCATCGCATCCCCGTCGTAACGAACGCCATCCACCATGTGGCTGATGGCGGTCGGTTCACCGGCTATCAGTTCCAGAAACTCCGCCCCCACCCGCAGCGGTCTGGTCAAAAGCAATTGCGCGGCCTCGTAACGCGGCAGGTCTGGTGAATCCGATGGCGGTGGCGCCTGAGCGGCGCCGCTCGAATCCATGATCATGACCTCACCCTTGACGGTCTTAACTTTCTTCTGTTTGCCAGATTTCAGCAGCCCTCTCCACCAATCGTTGAATTGTTCCGTAAGATCGCCCAGCCCAATGGTCCGCGATCGCATGCCGATGTATGCGCCGATGTCCGCGACGAATAATCCGATCAAGACCCCCAGCGCCAATCCAAACCCGGGCAAGAAGAAAAACAGCAGATACCCCGCAATCAGTGCCGCCATCATCCCCGTATTGACCCACTCGCGCGGGAGACGGGCGGCATCGGAATCCTTATCAATCCACGACAGGAGTTTCACCCAGACGATCAGCAACGCCAGGATTGCCCCCACCTTCCACGGGTTGACGTAGCCCCCAAACTGAATCGCGGCCAAAGCGGCAACCGACATTCGTAAACTCCTCGGACCTTTCAAACTTTACAGGTAAAACATTGTACGGCCATAAGCCGACGAGTGGCAACCTCTACTCCAGCGGCAATGGGCCCGTCGAGGGGGTATGCCCCGGCTTTCGCGCCGGCGCGGTGGGATCGTCAATTTTGTGAACCGTCGGAGCAGATTCATCGCGCTTCACACGCCGGGCCGATTCGTCCTGGGCGGCGCGGATCTTCTGCTTGGCCTCTTCGCTCAGAGGAATGATTACTTCCCTTTCCGTCTCGCCGCGGCGAAGGACTTCGATCATATCCCCCTTGAGCGCCCCGAAAGTCAGGCCGCCCGTCGCCAGAAAAAGCATGACAAACGCGATGATCTGCGCGAACGCCGCCACGACATAACAAACCGCTTTCGGTCCCGGCGCATCTTCCGGAAGCATGTGCGCCACCGCATCCAACAGGATGACGCCCACGATGGCCAGGAATGCCACATAATACTGATTTTTGTTCTGAATCAGCGAGGGGATCGCCAGGCAGACGAAAATAAATGCCACAACCGCGGTGGTGACGCCTTCCATCTTCGGAAAGATATCATTTGCCGCCTACGTCGGCCATATCAAATCCGATGTTGGCCCAACTGATCGGCGTTGCCGATGGATTCAACGCATCCACGGCCTGATGCGGCTTGACCAGAATACCCGCGGGAAATCCGGCCGGGATTTCGCCGCCGCGCGGCAAAAGGATCATGCGCCAGCGAAACAGATTCACCGGCGGAAGGCAGTACGGCGCGGGCTCGGCGGTGATGTACAACACGGGCGATTGCCCGGCGCTGGCCAGCCGCTCGTCGATCGCCGCGGCCGCTTGCATCCGGGAATCATCCGGAAGCGAGTCGTTGATAAACCCGCGCTCGTATGCCGCAGAATACATGGCGGCGACCGCCGTCAGGATCATTCCCGCTCCGAATCGGAGAGCGACAGATCGAACAGAACGAGCGACCGCAATAAACGCGGACAGCATCAACGCGGTATCCGCCAGCAGTGCAAATCGGGCGTATTCTCCCGGTTTTCCATCGGCGAACAAAGCAAATTGAATCAGCACGATCAGCGCCGGAATACCGAGGAGCCACCCCAGCCCGCGCACTGGCGACGGCCGCCTGGAGACCGGCGCCAAGATCACACCCAGCGCCCCGAACCCCGCCAGCGGCAAGCCTGTGCCGCTCAGCAAAAGTCTAAATGCGTTTTCGATACTGGACCGCGCATCTCCAATCGAATACATCGCGCGCGTATTGGCGAAATTGGATTCCAGAATCGTTCTGTCCAGGGCAAGATGAATGGCAACGTAGGGGTTGGCGGCAAAATAAACGGCGATCGAGATTAGAAAACCACCGGCGCACACAGCCAGGAATCGGCCCGGGCGGTCGCGCCGGACCAGCGTCATCACCGGCAGGATCACCAGAGCAACAACTCCGCTCAAAATCATTCCCGCGCATGCTCCGCAGGCGATCGCCGTCCAGACGATCCATTTCCCCTTGCCGGTTTCGACATATTTCGATGCGGACAGAATCGCCAGCAACAGCAGCGCCGTTCCGGCGAGATGGGGCTTGGCCTCATGCGCCAGATCGATCACCACCGGCATGCACATGAAACATACGGCCGCGAGAAACGGCAAGAGCAATCCACCGCTGATGCGGCGAACAAATCCAAAAATCGCCAGCACCGCCACCACTCCCCATGCCGCGGAATATGCCCGCCCCAGGATGTAAAACCGTCCGAAAATATCCGGGGAATCCAGATATAGCGCGGGATCCGGAGAAACCGTCACATAACCCACAAGAGATGCCGCCTTCACGATCGCGCCCAGCGGATAAATCCACAGTCCGCCGTATTGATAAAGCTTGGGATCGAACTGGAAATTCGCGGGATGCATCATCGCCAGCGCCCGGAAGGAGATCATTTCATCCGGCTGATAGCTGTAGAGGCGAAATCGACTGAGAATGCGCGCCCGGCTCACATCGTCGCTGCTTGTTACCGTTTCTCCGTGTCGATTTTCGAGCAGGGTGATGGGCTGGGTGCGGTCGGCAATGGGATGGGCCGCGACATCCGACGGAAGATTCCCATTTCCATTCCAATCCCCGGCCAGTCGGATTATTCCGACCCCGGTGAGGTTATACGAATTCAGCGCAGTGGTCGCCGAATCCGGCCCCGCTCCGAAAAGGATGGGATCAATGGCGTGGGATGGCAATCCCCAGTTGATTCCCATACCAAATATCGCGATCGCCAAGATGACCAGCGCCCCCGCCAGCAGCCTCCGCCGAGACTTTTCGACCATAAATGAGAGTGTAGACAAATTCGGCTTCTTGACCAATTTTCATCGCTTCACTACGTTACCGCCCGATCGAGCCGCGAAATGTGGCCGGACTTGCATGAAGCGCAACTCTGTGCAAAATGTCACAATGTCCTCCTGCGGAGCATTTGATGGCCAAGCAGGACGATTCGAACCTGGGCAAACTGGCAAGTCTCGGTTTGGAAATTGGCGCCGGCGCCGGTCTGGGCGCTTTATTGGGAATCTGGATCGATCGCAAATGGCACAGCGGTCCCTGGGGCGTGTTGATTGGAACGTTTTTAGGAATAGCCGCTGGAATGTATCTGCTGATCAAGGAAGCCATCAAAGCCAACAAGAACTGATATGAAATCGTTGATCCTCATCCCCGTCATCACCGCCGCCTTTTTCGCGATTGCGACCGCCCTGCTTGCGGCATCCGGCGTGCGAATCCACCCCGCCGATCCGTTGGCCGCCGGCGCGATCTCCGCCGGCGCGGGAATTCTGGGAATTCTTCCGATCGCGGTCTCAAAACGAAAAGACGCCGTCGGAATTTTCCAATTGGCGCTGGTTGGAACCGTTCTTCACCTGGTTGCCGCCGTGGCGCTCACGACCGCCGCGATGGCCGCTCACCTGGTCACGGCCAAACTCGGCTTCATGTACTGGCTACTGGCGGGATATTGGTTATCTCTCATCCTCCTCATCTGGCAACTGCGTCACCGGCTGCTCGCGGCCATCGACCTGCCGAAGGGTCCGGCAACAATATGATCCCGATTCTCGCCGCTGCCGATCCGATGGAACATGTGCTGTCGCACCCCTTCTTCGGAAATCATCTCACCTGGTTCACGAATCAAAGCTTCATGGCCTTTGTTGCCGGCGGCCTTATGCTGATCATATTCCCCCAGCTCTTTTCCAGGCCGGACAGCTCCGCCCCAACCGGCGTGAAAAATTTCTTCGAGTCGATTCTGGAATTCCTTCGCATCGAAGTGTTCCGCCCCGCTCTCAAGGAACATACCGATAAATTCGTCCCGTTCCTCTGGACCATTTTTTTCTTCATCGGATTCTGCAATATCCTGGGATGTATCCCGTTCACGGACTTTTTCGAATTAATCAGCGGCGGCCGCATTCAGCACCTCGGCGGCACCGCCACCGGATCAATCAACACCACCGCGACCGTTGCCATCGTTGCATTCTTCTTCATCCATTTCCACGGCATCGACGTGCTGGCTCGCTCCCTGATGGACGGAACCTACGGCCACCACGGCCATCCCGAGAAAGATGGCAGCCACGGCGGTCCCCCCTTCGAAGCCGCGCAGGATTTGGAGCACTTGAGGGCCGAAGCATTGCCCGCGGATGTTCCCGGCGATCCCGACGCCCTGACCCATCCCACGCGGCATTACCACGACGGTGAATATCTCGGCCATCCGGTCGAAAAAGTCGTCGAGGCGCAATATGACCACGAGCACAAAAAAATCACGCCGGCGATGGCAATTCTGCTGGCGATCCCGCTTTATCTCTGGAATTTCGCGCCCCATCCATTCCGGCCCCAGCCGGGAGAATCCAAATCCAAATGGTTCCTGGACGTGCCGTTCTTTACGTTTTTACTTGCGCTGGAGTTGATCGGAGCGGTCATCAAGCCGTTCGCGCTCTGCATGCGTTTGTTCGCGAACATGGTCGCGGGTCATGCGGTATTGGCGGTTTTGATCAGCCTGATCGTCGCCGTGCCGTGGGGCATTACCCAACTGGCGATTGGCGTGCCGCTGGGTCTTCTTAATCTGGCGATCCAGTTTCTCGAACTTTTCGTGGCCGTGCTGCAGGCATATATTTTTACCTTTTTGACGACGCTGTTTATCGCCAGCGCGGTGGCGCCGGAACATTAGAATTTTTCACGAGCCTCCCCGGTTCAGCCGACAACCGGGCCTTCCCAAACAAAATGTCGGTATTTATCTTCGGGAAAGACCCGGAAGGAGTTCAGGATGCAGAACATGATTGGTTTTGTGGCGCAAATGGCGCCGCTGATTTCCGACAAGGGAGTCGGCGTCGGTGGCGCAGTGATCGGAATGGGTCTGGCCGTCATCGGCGCCGGTCGCGGCATCGGTCAGATCGGCGGGCAGGCCTGCGAAGGCATCGCCCGTCAGCCGGAAGCCGCCGGACGCATCGGCACCAACATGCTGATCGCCGCCGCTCTGGTCGAAGGCGTCGCCTTCGCCGCCGTCGTCTTGGGATTCGTGCTCGCGCACAGTCTTTAAACCGCTGTCGCCGGGTTCAACGCCCGGCGACGGCTTTTTTCCGGATCGAGTTAACATGCCAAGCGCATTTCTTCTCGCTGATGGGCAGGTGCTGGAGTTTAATCCAGCCTCTGCGATCTGGGTTCTGTCGATCTTCCTGGTCGTCGCGATCATTCTCTATCGCACGGCCTGGAAGAACGTCCTCGTCGGCCTCAAGGCTCGCGAGGAGCGCATCCGCCGGGATATCGCCGATGCCGAATCCGCCCGCCTCAAAGCCGAGGACACGCTTCGGCAATACGATTCCCGTCTCGCCGACGCCGAGCAGAAAGTTCGTGACATTCTCGACCGGGCCGCCGCCGATGCCGAGAAGATCGGCACCAGCATCCGCATGAAGGCCCAGGAAGAGGCCGAGGAAGCCAAGGAACGCGCCACCAAGGAAATCGAGTCCGCCAAGCAGATCGCCCTCACCGAAATCTACGAGCAGACCGCCAACCTGGCTACTTCCGTCGCGGAAAAGATCATTCGCAGAAATCTCAATCCCGACGATCAGCGCGATCTGGTCAACCAAAGTCTTCAGCAACTCAAAAACGTCGGACAAAACTGAACTTGATCCCCAATGCCTAAGGATAATCATCAGTCTCCCCTCGCCGTCGCCTATGCACAGGCGCTGCTCGATCTGGCCAACGAGACAAAAAATGCCGAGGCCATCGGCGAGGAACTGGGCGAACTCCGGCAGATCATCGACGCGAATGAACAGTTCGCGCAGGTTCTGGCCGATCCGGCCATCAGCAACGAAGAGCGCGGCCAACTCCTCCATCGCGTCTTCGACGGCCGGGCATCCCAACTGGTTCTCAAGTTCCTCGGTCTGGTCAACGAAAAAAACCGCCTGAGTCTTCTTCCGGCAATCGCCGGCGCGTACGACGATCTGCTCGATCAGCAACGCGGTAATATCGAGGTGGACGTCACCGTCGCTCACCCGCTCAATGACGATCAGATGGAATCCGTCCGCCGCACCGTCAGCGAAGCGCTGAAAAAAAACGCCGTCGTGCATCAATTTCTGGATGAGTCGATCATCGGCGGCATCGTCCTTCGCGTGAAGGATCAACTCATCGACGACAGCGTCCGGGCGCAGTTAACGGCCATGCGGCACAAGCTTCTGAGCGGTCGCCCGATTTAGAAAGAGAGATTTTGAAAATGGCAATCAACGTTGCGGAAATCACCAGCATCCTCAAACGCGAAATCGCGGGCTTCGAGCAGCGATTGCAGATCAATGAGGTCGGCACCGTCATCGAAGTCGGCGATGGAATCGCCCGCATCTACGGCCTGAGAAACGCGATGGCCGGTGAACTGCTCGAGTTCCAGAACGGCGCCATCGGACAGGTGTTCAATCTCGAGGAGGATTCCATCGGCTCAGTGGTCTTCGGCGATTACCTCCACATCAAAGAGGGAGATTCCGTCAAGAGCACGGGCCGCCTGCTCGAAGTGCCGGTCGGCGATGCGGTCATCGGCCGCGTGGTCAATCCGCTCGGCGTCGCGCTCGACGGCGGGCCGCCCATCCAATCGAGCGAAACCCGCAAGATGGATATCGTCGCTCCCGGCATCGCCGAGCGCCAACCCGTCAAGGAACCCCTGCAAACCGGCATCAAGGCGATCGACAGCATGATCCCCATCGGCCGCGGTCAGCGCGAGTTGATCATCGGCGACCGCAAGACCGGCAAGACCGCCATCGCGCTCGACGCGATCATCAATCAAAAAGGCGCTGGCGTGAAGTGCTTCTATGTGGCCATTGGACAAAAGGAATCGTCCGTCGCCCAGGTGGTGGATGTGCTCAAAAGCCACGGCGCGATGGAATACACCACCGTGGTCCTCGCGGGCGCGGCCGATCCGGCCCCGATGCAATACATCGCTCCGTACGCCGGTTGCGCGATGGCGGAATATTTCATGTGGAAGGGCGAGGCGACCCTCTGCGTTTATGACGATCTTTCAAAACAGGCCGCCGCATATCGGCAGCTTTCCCTTCTTCTCCGGCGGCCTCCTGGACGCGAGGCATACCCCGGCGACGTTTTTTATCTCCACAGCCGCCTGCTCGAACGGGCCGTCAAGCTCAGCAGCGATAAAGGCGGCGGAAGCCTGACCGCGCTGCCGATCATTGAAACACAGGAAGGCGAGGTCTCCGCCTACATTCCAACCAACGTCATCAGCATCACCGATGGCCAGATCTATCTGGTTCCCGAGTTGTTCTTCGCCGGCGTCCGCCCGGCCATTGACGTGGGCATCAGCGTCAGCCGCGTTGGTGGAAACGCGCAGAACAAGGCCATGAAAAAAGTCGCCGGCGGACTCAAGCTGGACCTGGCTGCCTATCGCGAACTCGAAGCCTTTTCACAACTTGGAACGGAACTGGATAAAGCCACGCAAAAGCAGCTCGACCGCGGCGCCCGTCTGGTGGAGCTTCTCAAGCAGCCACAATTCAGACCCATGCCGGTGGATCAGGAAGTCATGGTAGTTTATGCCGGGGCACAGGGATTTTTGGACGATATTCCCGTCCACCGGGTTCAGGAATTCCAAACGGCTTTCCTGACCTACATCGACGCCACCGCGGGCGATTTCCGCAAAGACCTTGCCGCCAAGGGCGAATTAACCGGCGATCTGGAAGGCAAACTCAAACAAGCCCTCAATGACTTCAAATCCCAGGGCTGGAAAAAATAACTGCATTTTGGCCTTAACCTGACCGCCCGCGAGGGTTATAATGCCGTTGTATTCACGTGGGCCGATAGAACCAATTTTCGCGCATTGGTGGAAAAGATAACCTGTTTTTTGTCCGATAATTGGTTTCTATTCCATTTTTGTGCATGGGGCCATAAATAACTCGGCGAGTTTGGCGTATGTAGGTAGTGAGCAAACCGTGGGAAGTCATGTTGGGAAGTTTTTTGAAATCGTCGAACGTCTCCCACTCAGAGGAGGGGGCCTCGGAAATGAGCGGTCCGCCATCAATTGAGGGTCAATTCGCTGACCGGCCTGGTAGCGCGCTGCCCCGCAGCCTCTACGGCTACGAGGTGATCGACTTTTTGGGCGAGGGAGCAGGCAGCGTGATTTACGCCGCCTCCGATCCCATCACCCGGCAACTTTACGCGATCAAGCATGTAGCCGTGAAGGTCGAGAAGGACCAGCGCTTCGTCGAGCAACTCATCAACGAATATGAAGTCGGCATGAAGGTCCAGCACCCCGCCCTGCGGCGATGCGTGGATCTGAAGGTGACCAAAACACTTCTGCGCAAGGTGACTGACGCCGCATTAATCATGGAAATGGTCGAGGGGACGAGCTGCGAAGTCCGTCCACCCACTGAAATGACCGCGCTCATCGACGTATTTCATCAGACCGCGACCGCCCTGGGAGCGATGCACGACCAGAATTTTGTCCACTGCGATCTGAAACCGAACAATATTCTCGTCGGCGCCGACAACAGGGTGAAACTCATCGACCTCGGACAGGCGTGTCCCGTGGGTTCGGTGAAAAAACGCATTCAGGGGACGCCCGACTTCATCTCCCCGGAACAGGTGCGCTGCGAGCCGGTGACCGTTCAGACGGATGTTTACAATCTGGGCGCGACTTTCTACTGGCTGCTCAGCGGGGCCAAGCTGCCGACCCTGTTCACGCTGAAAAAATCTCGCAACAGTTTTCTGGTGGCGGATGCGATCAAACAGCCGCACGAATTGAACGCCAAAGTCCCCGAGAACCTTTCAAATCTGGTCATGGATTGCTGCCGCATCACCCCCGCCAAGCGCCCGGCCAGCATGCCAGACGTCTGCCGCCGGCTGGAAATCATCCGGCAAACCATTCCCGGCGCGACGCCTGCTTCCAGTATGCTGGCGTAATGCTTCCCGTCGCCATCAATGAATATGCTGCAGCCCCTGGAATAATCCATTGATAATCGCCTTTTTCGCTCCCTCTTTGACCGTTTGCGCGACCGCCTGGGCCAGATCGATTTTCGGATTGGTCATGTCACCCTTCATCGGCACGATGATCTGGTCGGGAATGAATTGCTGGTCGTTGGCGGGAATCAACCGCGCGAACAATGCGGGAGGAATATACACGGTCATCGGAGCAAACTGCTCGGTTGCCAGCACCACCACTCCGGCAAAACGCAGCGGCTTGTCGCCGTCGATCATCATCGTCGTATCCTCGGTGACCCGTCCGCCCGCGAGCTTCACGTCCGCGTTATTGATTTCCGCCGACACGCTGTCGCTGCCGAATACCGCCAGCAATTCGCTGCCGAGTTGCAATCCCTGCACTGAATACCGAACTTCCGCCGTTCCCTTATTCTGCGGCGAAGACTGCGTCAGGAGTGCGCTCAGCGGAATCTTATCCAGGTGATGGATCGTTACGGTCACGAGGCCCTGCGCCTCTTTCGCGTTCACGAACGCCGGATTATTCAGCACTTTCCCCAAAACGCTTTTGGACATCGCCGAATTGATCGAAACGCCGTTCAAAATGTTCAGCGGCGCGCCGCGGTTGACCCGCGGCATCGACAGCAACATGGGATCGGACCTCAAATCAAGCCTGAATACGCCTATGTCCAGCGTCCCGCCGTTGCACGTCGCCGGATGCGGCGCGTTGCTGGCCTCCGGCTCGTCCGGATAAACCGTGCGCAGAACCCCATGCGTAATACTGAACGGGATATCGAAATTCGCCACCGTGATTCCCTGCGTCGAGACGTTGTCAATCGTCAAGTATCCCCCGCCGCTCAGCATCGCCACCGCCTTGTTGAACGGCTTGTCCGCCGGAAGGCTGCCGGTCAGTTTGATCTCACGCGATTCTTTCCCGCTGATCACCAGATCCGCATAGGTCTGCTGCTGGCTGGGCGAAAGCAGCGGCTTGACGATCGGCCACAATTTCGCCAGATCGTACGAAAGCTGGATTGAAATCGGATTGTCCCCGGCGATTTGCCGCTTCAGGACGACATCGTTGATCGTTCCCGAAACACTCACGCCCGCCGCTCCGGTTGAGTTCAGCGCGATCGCGATCGGATCGGCCTTGTCGATCAGAACCGAAAACGTGTTGAAATCGAAAGCCAGCGGATTGTTGATCGTGATATTGTCCTCCGAGAACAGCGTCGGCGCGGCCGCGCCGTTCGCCGGCTGGCCCATCACGACGAACTTGGTGATCGCCCCACCGCCCTTCACGATAAGCTGCGGCTGTGACGCCGCCTTCGTCACCGCTTCGTCCAGATGGAAATGACCCAGATATGGATATGAATTCGGCTTCGCCCCGCCGAACGTTTCGGCGATCCTGGCCAGTGGCGCAATGTCTCCGTTGATCTGGATTCCACCCTCCACCGACATATTCGCCGGATCGGCCAGATTGCTCGCCACGATGGGCTTCTGATCGGTCAGCCCCACCGTGGTGCCGATTCCCGAATCCACCGACAAGGACGTCACCGACGCCTTGACCAGTTGATCCATCAGCGGCATCTGGCCGGTCGCATCCTCCCGCGTGTCCACCTCGGCCGACAATTGCGCGCTGATGTCATTGGGCCATGTCGTGCTGTTGTTGCCCGATTTAATCGCCAGATTATGAACCAGCGCCTCGCTGATGTTGGCCGTCGTCGCGTTGCCGGCCCGCGACACATTCACCTTCAAAGTCGCCACGCCGCTCGTCACCTGCGGCGGGCTGGCGAGCACGATGGCCGTCTCGCCCGGCGCGGGCGTCGCCGCCTGATTGAACAGGAGGTTGACCAGCCCATCGACTTTCGCCAGGTCCACATCGTCCGCTTCCACGTTCACCGATTGCAGCTTGTCGAACAATCCCACTGGAACCAAAGTGTCCCCCTGCCGCGTCGCCAGCACGATCTGGCCATCGGTGATGCTGAGCTTTTTCGCAAACGAGGTATCCACGCCCACCGTCACATCATGGATCGCCGACATATCCCCCGCCAAAGTCGCCACGGCCAGCAGATGGACGGTTTCATTGGTCAACAGATTGCCAACCGTCAAAGAATTCACGGCAATTTCCAATGAGGCTTTGTTGGCACTCGATGCGCGTTCCAGGCGGATTGTTCCGTTCACGGACCCGCTCGTCAGTTGAGGCAGCGGCGCCTGATCCGGAGGCAAAACCAGCCCGGCCACGGCCAGCAGCCGGGGCAGGTCGGCATCGACAAGTTGGATGGACCCGGATGCCGCAATCGCGCCGCCCCGATCCATAGCCACATCCAGCGGCGCCTGCGGGTCGCCCTGAATCTTCAATTCATCTCCCATCTGAACTTGAAGCTGGGACAGTACGGCGTGAATCCCGCCATCAGCCTGCGAAAACGAGCCGCCGATGACCAGTTGAACCGTCTGATCGTTTATCGGCGTGGAATTCGCGCCCGCGCCCCGTTGCTGCAACGTCAGGTCGGCAATCGAAAAGGTCAGGGGCTTCTGGATGGTAAACGTCCTCCCATCGCACGAGGCAAGCATCGACCCGCTCAGTTTGCCGGACGTGCAGACCAGCACGTTCTGCGTCACCAATTGCAGGATAGACGGCTGGGAACCCTGTCCCGCCGCAATCGGCGGCTGAGGCGCGACCAGCGGAAGCAGCGGCCCAAATGCTGATTGCAAGCCGGGCAAATCTCCGTCACACCGGACGAGCTCAAACCGCGGCATCGACATCGCCCCCGGCTGTGCGACCAGCGGCATATTCGCATCGACGGATATCGCCAGGTCAAACAGCGGCGCGGACGCCGGCCCCATGGTTGTCGTCAACGCCAAATCCTTCACGGCCATGACGTTCTGATCGTTCACCGTGCCATTGCCTGAAATCACGATGGAAACAGCCGGCACATGCGCCGTCTGCGCCGTGCCCATGTCGTCCACCACCGTCAATTCCGTCGGTTGAACCTGAATTTCCAGCGGCTGCGGAAAACCAAATCCTGTTGGATCGAGCCGCATTTCGCCGGAAATGTTCAGGCTCCCCGAGGCAACCCGCACGGAATTGTCCGCGATCCGCTGCGCGAGATTCGGCATCTGGCCGTCCGCGGGTTTCGGCACGAACAGCGACACCGCGCCGCCGAATTCCTCCTGCGCCAGCCGCAGATCGACGCTGCCCCGTGAAATCTTGAATGAGGGAATCTCAACGCCGAACCGGCCGCCGACCTTGATGTCGCCGCCGGCGGCAAAGTTGATCGCAGGCGATTGCACGCCAATCTTCAGGTCGTGCACCGCTTCGATAAACTGGCTCCCGGCATGATGAAGAGTCGAGGCCATCGTCGCGATTAGTTTTGGTTCGTTGATCGACCGCCGGCCGGGGATGTCGATATTGACGCCGATCGCGCTGAAATCCGCGCCGACGCTGATATCGCTTTCATCCGCGGTCAGATCGCCGTCCGTGTGGGCATCGAACGCCAGAGTCCCGCCCAGCGATACATGCGAGCCGGCCTGCGCCTGGAACAGGGCATCCAAATCAATCACCTGTCCAACCTGCTGCTGAAGATTCTTCAAATCGCTCGTTCCCTCGAAGCTCAATTTGCCCAGCGTCGCCCCGCCGCCTTTCACATTCGCAAACGAGCTGGTCACGCCCAGCTTGATGTCGCGCAGATCGGGAGAATCACCCCCCGCAGCCGTCAGTCCCGCGATGGCGTCGATGTCGTTGATGCGCACCGCCGTCCCATTGCTGGTCCCGGCGAAATCCTTCAATTGTGTGTCGGTTGCGATCACCGCGTGGCCGCCGGCCAGCGTGATCGTCGTCTCATGCGCGAGAGTTCCGCTCGTCAGGCTCGTCCCTTTTTCCAAATGCAGAAGGTCCGGAACCTGGCTCACCAGATCGGCGACATTCAAATCCGCGGAGATTGTTATGTTCCCCGCGCCGGGGATCGTCACCGTCTGGCTCGTTCCCGCCGCCGGATTTTTGGCCAGATGTGCGGCTATCGCCTTGAACACGTCCGCCGTCCCCATCAGTGAATCTTCCGGAACATCCGCGTGGACGGTGATATGGTTCTCCCCCACCGATCCCTTCGGTTGAATCACAATCGGCAAGTCCAGCTTGATCTGCGCGTTCCGGCCTCCCGTTGAAATCACCGAAGCCTTAAGCCCCACCTGGCAGCTCTGGACGGCAACCGTGTCCCCCGCCAATTGCGCGCCGCCGGCCGACAAATCGGCAAAGCCAATCCCGACATCCGCCGAAATATTGTCCGGAGTATCGACGGTCAGGATGATCTTTCCGTTCATTTTGCCGGCGACGTCCAAATCCAAATGGAGCGCATGCAGCACCTGCGACACCGCCGCCAGATCGCCTTCGGAAAGCTCGATCGTCTGCTTCGCACTCAGCTTGTCCGCGTCAACCAGATTGTTCTGAATGGCCGAAACCGTCCCTTCGACCTTCACCTTGACCAGGTCCCTTTCATCCAGTTGAAGTCCAAGATCAACGCTGTCTTCAATCGGCTGATTAATGTCCTGGATCGCGACGGTCACATTCAGCGGCGACTGCTGCGGCAGCCCGACAGTTACCCGATCCACATCATCCTGAAAGGTTCCCGTCACATCCTCGACATGAATCGTGCCTTTAATGTTCGGCAATTTAGATGACCCCTGGCTCGGCGGTTTATTGCTCGGCTTTATGGCGCCAAGAAAATTCAATTGCCCGTTCGAATCGATCCGCGCATTAAAATCGACGCCCTTGATCGTCGCATCGCCCAGATCGATGTTGCCAGTCGCGGCTTTCAGCAGGGAAATGGGCACCGTGATGTCAGCCACCGACAGAAGATGCGCGCTGTTGGCATCGTCGAGCTGCACGCCCTCGATGTGCACTCCGCTGGTCCAGCCGAAAGACCAATCCTTAATCTGTAGTTTCCCATTCAGCGCACTGCTGTTGATCTGGCCAACGACCATATCGCGAACGATCCCCATGCTGATCAGCGTCGGCGCTAATAGCACGAGCAGGATGATCACCGCGACCAGGCCGATCAAAATCTTCAAAACCAGCCAGCGCTTTTTTTTCTTCGGTTTCGTGGGGACTACCGATTCGTTCGGAGGATCGTTTTTCCCCGGCTGAGAGCCTTGATTGGCCGGGTCGGGATTATTCTGAGTCATATTTACCTTTCCGATGGCATTCCGGAAGCCGTGCTTCCGGTCGAATTCATTTCAGCAGTCATTGCAACCCCGCCGACATGCCGGTAGTTTTCAATTGTCTTTCGGAGCATACTCATGCAATCCAAAGCGGGCAAGACGGCTCTTCTCACCGGCATCACCGGTCAGGACGGCTCCTATCTCGCGGAGTTTCTCCTGAAAAAGGGATACAATGTTCACGGCATTGTACGCCGCAGCAGTTCGTTCAACACGGACCGCATCGATCACCTGTACCGCGATCGCCATGATCCCAACGCGCATCTTTTTCTTCACTACGGCGATCTCGTCGACGGAACCGGGCTGCGGGAAATCCTGACACGCGTTCAGCCTCACGAAATTTACAATCTGGGCGCGCAATCACATGTGCGCGTCAGCTTCGATCAACCCGTTTATACCGTGGCCGTCGACGCCTTGGGCACCATGAATTTCCTGGAGGCGATCCGCGACACCGGACTACCCATCCGTTTTTACCAGGCCTCCAGCAGCGAGATGTACGGCAAGGTCGTGCAAACTCCGCAGACCGAATCGACTCCCTTTTATCCGCGCAGCCCGTACGCCTGCGCAAAGGTGTATAGCTACTGGCAAACCGTCAATTATCGCGAAAGCTATGGGATGTTCGCCTGCAACGGAATTCTGTTCAATCACGAAAGCCCTCGCCGCGGGGAAACGTTTGTCACCCGCAAAATCACCCGCGCCGCCGCCCGGATCAAGGAAGGGCTTCAACAAAAACTTTATCTCGGAAACCTCGACGCCAAGCGGGATTGGGGGTTCGCCGGTGATTACATCGAAGCGATGTGGCTCATGCTTCAGCAGCAGGTGGCTGATGATTATGTGATTGCCACCGGGCAAACCCACAGCGTCCGGGAATTTCTGGATGAAGTGTTCGGCTATCTGGACCTGGATTGGAAAAAGTATGTCGAGGTCGACGCCAGATATTTCCGGCCCGCCGAGGTCGATTTGCTCCTGGGCGACGCCTCCAAGGCCCAGCGGGTTCTCGGATGGACGCCTAAAATCACTTTCAAAGTCCTGGCAAAAATGATGGCGGATGCCGACTGGAATCTCGCCAGGCGCGAGCGGATGCTCGCCGAGCAGACCAAATCACTATGAAAATCTCAAGGACCGATCGCATTGTCGTCACGGGGGGGGCTGGATTCCTGGGCGGATTCGTCATCGAGATTCTCCGCGCCCGCGGATATCACGACATTTTCGTCCCGCGGCGGAAGGATTTCGATCTCACCTCCGAAGCGGACGTTCGGAAACTTTATCGCGAACAACGCCCGGACATCGTTCTGCACCTCGCGGCCGAGGTCGGCGGCATCGGCGCCAACCGCGACAACCCCGGCCGGTTTTTTTTCGCCAACCTCGCCATGGGTCTTCACCTGATCGAGCACGCCAGAATCAATAAAATCAAAAAATTCGTGCAGGTTGGAACCATTTGCGCTTACCCGAAATTCACCCCCGTGCCTTTCCATGAAGCTGACTTGTGGAACGGATACCCCGAAGAAACCAACGCCCCCTACGGCGTCGCAAAAAAATCGCTCCTGGTCATGTGCCAATCCTACCGCCAGCAATACGGCCTCAATGCCATTTACCTGTTGCCGGTCAATTTGTACGGCCCGCGGGACAATTTCCATCCGCATTCCAGCCATGTGATTCCCGCGCTGGTGCGCAAATGCGTGGAGGCCCGGCTAGCCGGCGCGAAACAAATCACCGCCTGGGGCACCGGCGCCGTCAGCCGGGAGTTTCTCTACGTCGAGGACTGCGCCGAAGGCCTCGTGCTTTCGCTGGAGAATTATAATTCTCCCGAGCCGATGAACCTTGGCAGCGGGCGCGAAATCACCATCAAGGATTTGACCGAACTCGTCGCCCGGCTCAGCCGATTCGACGGCCAGATCGTTTGGGACCCCACCAAACCCGACGGCCAGCCCCGCCGTTGCCTGGACGTAAGCCGGGCCCGCCAGGCCATCGGCTTTTCCGCTCAAACCTCGCTTGAAGACGGGCTGGGCAAAACCATCGCGTGGTTCGAATCGCATCTTCACGAACTGACCGAACGCGACTATTCCCACGCCGCCGGGTGACCCATGTTTTCCGTCATCATCTGCAGCATTGACGCCAGGCGTTTCGCCGACGTGGAAGCGATGTACCGGCGATTGTTTCAAGACCATCCCTGGGAACTCATTCACATCGACGACGCTCGTTCACTCGCCGAAGGTTACACGCGCGGCGTTGCCGCCAGCAGCGGCGACAAACTCATTTTCAGCCACGACGACATCGACATTTTCAGTCCGGATATGCCGCGGCGGCTTGAACGCCATCTGTCCGATTTCGATATCGTTGGCGTCGCCGGCACATCGCTGCTTCAGTATGCCGCGTGGCTCTGGTCCGGGCCTCCCTTCATCTTCGGCCAGGTGGCCGCTCCCACCGACAGCGGCAAAATCCGTGTTAACATTTTTGGCGCGCCTTATCCGGTTATATGCGGCATTCAAGCCATCGATGGACTATTCATGGCCGTCCGTCGCTCCGTTTTTCCTCGAATTTCTTTTGATCCCGTTACATTCGATGGGTTTCATCTTTACGACGTCGATTTCAGCTACTCCGCGTTTCGCGCGGGCCTGGGGCTGGCCGTGGTGAACGACATCTGCATTTATCACGCTTCGGGAGGCAAATACGATGAAATATGGAAGCACTATGCCAAAAGCTTCGAAGAAAAGTGGTTCGTCGGCCAACCAATTCCTCCCCCGCGCCCCATGCGATGGTCAGGCGTATCCGTCGCCAATCGCATGGAGGCTCTGGAAGTGATGACACCCCCCTTCTGGCGGCAAAATCCCGAAAACAGGTCGGATTGCCGTTGAACTTGCCGCATGATGGCACAAAGCTAGAATCTCGATCATACAATTGATCCAGTTGCCGTTGCGTTTTGACGATGCAGATAAGGTCATCATGCGAAATCCAAGAGATAAAGTTGTCGTGTGCGGCGCGGGCGGTTTTATCGGAGGTCATCTGGTCGGCGATCTGCTCGCCAAGGGACATACCGATATTCGCGCGGTGGATATCAAACCACTCGGCGAGTGGTATCAGAAGTACCCCAACGTCGAGAACCTGCAACTCGATCTCCAGGAAAAACCCGCCTGCGACAAAGCCCTCAAGGGAGCCAAAATCGTCTACAACCTGGCCGCCGACATGGGCGGCATGGGATTCATCGAAAACAATCGCTGTCTTTGCATGCTCAGCGTGCTGATCAATACGCACCTCTGCATGGCCGCCAGGGAAAACGGCGTGCAGCGATACTTCTACGCCTCCAGCGCCTGCGTTTATAACGCCGACAAGCAACGCGATGAGAATGTCACCGCACTGAAGGAAGAGGATGCCTATCCCGCCCAGCCGGAAGACGGGTACGGATGGGAAAAGCTTTTCAGCGAGCGGATGTGCCGCCATTTCCGCGAGGACTTCGGCCTCATCACGCGGGTCGCGCGATATCACAACGTCTACGGGCCACACGGCACCTACGACGGCGGCCGCGAGAAGGCTCCCGCCGCCATCAGCCGAAAGGTGGTTGAAGCCAAACTCTCCGGTAAACACGACATCGAAATCTGGGGAGATGGGCATCAGACCCGGTCGTTCATGTACATCACCGATTGTCTCAAGGGAACTCAGGACCTGCTCTGGAGCGAGATCACCGAGCCGATCAATCTCGGCAGCAACGAGTTGGTCTCCATCAATCAGCTTGTTGACATCGTCGAGGATATTGCCGGCATCAAGCTGAAACGCACCTACAATCTCAAGGCACCCAAGGGCGTCAATGGCCGAAACAGCGACAACACCCTCATCAAAGAGCTCATGAACTGGGAGCCGAACACCAAGCTCCGCGTCGGCATGGAAAAGACCTATCGATGGATCTACGACCAGATCGCCAGCAAG
>Ga0302325_10009254_pt1 | contig 21523 bp, 23 predicted proteins | sample Palsa_T0_2_FD_201948 | JGI IMG/M metagenome (GOLD analysis project Ga0302325, IMG submission 201948) | Peat permafrost microbial communities from Stordalen Mire near Abisko, Sweden - Palsa_T0_2 | ecosystem: Environmental > Terrestrial > Soil > Palsa > Peat permafrost | place: Sweden: Abisko...
AGCGTGTCGATGGTGCCTTCCTTGTCTTCCTGCATATCTTTCTGATAGGCGAGCGGCAGTCCTTTCAACACCACGAAAAGTGCGGTGAGCGCGCCGACGATGCGGCCGGTACGGGCGCGAACCAACTCGGCCGCGTCGGGATTGCGCTTCTGCGGCATCATCGACGAGCCGGTGGTGAACCGGTCCGAAAGCTTGATGAGACCCGCGAGCGGCGACGACCACAGCACAATCTCTTCGGCGAACCGCGACAGATGCACGGCCGCAATCGAGCAAGCCGACAGCGCTTCCAGCACGAAGTCGCGGTCGGCGACTGCGTCGAGCGAGTTCGCCGCCGGGCGTGCAAAGCCGAGCGCCTTCGCCGTCATCGCGCGATCGAGCGGAAAGGACGTGCCGGCAAGCGCGCCAGCGCCGAGCGGGCTTTCGTTGAGCCGCTCGCGCGCATCGGCGAAACGGCCGCGGTCGCGTGCCGCCATCTCGACATAAGCGAGCAGATGGTGGCCGAAGGTTACCGGCTGCGCCGTTTGCAAGTGCGTAAAGCCCGGCATCACCGTTGCCGCGTGCTCGAGCGCTTTCTCGGCCAGCGCGCGCTGATAGGCGGCGAGCGCCAAGTCGATCCCGTCGATCGCGTCGCGGACCCAAAGCCGGAAGTCGGTGGCGACCTGATCGTTGCGCGAGCGCGCGGTGTGCAGCCGTCCGGCCGCCGGCCCGATCAATTCGCCGAGCCGGCCCTCGACGTTCATATGAATGTCCTCGAGCGCGCGTTTGAACTTGAATTTGCCCGCCTCGATCTCTGACAGGATTGTGTCTAGACCGTGAGCGATGCGCTTTGCATCCTGCACCGTAATGATGCCGGTTTTGGCGAGCATCGCCGCGTGGGCCTTGCTTGCGGCAATGTCCTGCCGGTAGAGGTGGCGGTCGAAATCGATGGAGGCGTTGATTTCCTCCATGATCGGATCGGGTCCCGATCCGAAGCGTCCGCCCCACATTTTGTTGCTCATGATGCACTTCTTAGTGAAGGTTGCGCCGAGGTATTACCGCCGATGACTCAGTCGCCTGCCGAGCCCTATTATAAAATCCGCCGCCGTAAAATGATCGCGTTGGCCGTATGCGGAGCCGTAGCCGTGCTTGCGGGGGTATACGGGATCGGACGCCTGCGAAGCAATCCGGCCACTGCGGCCTGTGAGCCGGCGGTAGCCACCGCCGGCCGGATCGCGCCGTTGGCGCGTGGCGAAGTCGCGGCGCTGGCCGTTGCGAGAACGCCATTCCAGGTCCCCGACCTGCCGTTCAAGAATGCCGAAGGCCATGCGCGAACGCTGAAGGATTGGCGCGGCCGCACCGTCCTTCTGAACCTGTGGGCCACCTGGTGCGTGCCCTGCCGCAAGGAAATGCCGGCGCTCGACACCCTGCAAGCCGATCTCGGCGGTCCGAAATTCGAGGTCGTCGCCGTCAATATCGACACCCGCGACCCGGAAAAGCCGCTCGCTTTTCTCAAGGACATCGGCGTGACGCACCTGGCCTACTATTCCGATCAGAGCGCCAAGGTGTTTCAGGATCTGAAACTTGCCGGCAAGGCCTTCGGCATGCCGACGACGCTGATCGTCGATCGCTCCGGTTGCGAGATCGGCGAGATCGCGGGACCGGCCGAATGGGCGAGCGCGGACGGGGTGAAGCTTATCAGCGCGGCGCTCGCCGACGAAAAGGGCGGCGTCACGCGCTGATGTCGAGGTTCGCTCCGATACCGGCCGAGACGTTGGCAAGCGGGTTGAAATTCTGCTGCGCGGCGTCGATCAAATTTGCAGCCGAGGAAGCACTGTCGGTGTTGGTCTTCATCAACTGCGCCGCGACGGCGAGCCGAAATTGGCCAACCTGGGCACTGATAAATGCGGAGATGAGGCTCGTGTCCATGATGCGGCTTCCGGGCATCTGCCATTGCGACCGTCGCGGGACGCTTGCGGCGCCGGCGAACGCCGATTAGGCGCGCTCGCGGCTTAAAGGCTCCTTGAAAAGGACGGTTGACGATCCGTTAATGCGGCGCGCCGGGGGCGTCCGGCAAGCAGACAGGCGACATGGAACAATGAGCCTGAATACGGCTTCGTCCGAATCCCGTTCACAGCCCGCAGCCCGGATCGAGCACCGCGTTTCGCGGAAATTGCTCACAGCCCGGCCAGATATTCAGCCAACGCCGCGATGTCCGGTTCCGGCACCTTCATAAGATCGGTCATGCCCGGATTGTTGCCGCGCGCACCGGACCGGAAGTCTTTCATGGTTTTTTCCAAATACGCCTGGCTCTGACCGGCGAGGCGTGGCTGGCTTCCGTCGCCGACAAATCCCTGTTTGTGGCAACCGGTGCAGACCGCGGCTTTGTCGGCGTGCCGCGTCTGTCCTGCAACATCATGTGACGCGTTCGGTTGCTGCGGCTCTGGCCAGGGCTGTTTTGCGAAGTATCGTGCCAGCTCCGTCAGCTCGCCACGATCAAGACTTTCCACGATCGGCGTCATCTGATCGTTCTTGCGGACGCCGGACTTGAAATCGCAGAGCTGAAAATAAAGGTAGCCGAACTGCTGGCCCCAGATAATGGGAACGGCGAAAGGCTGCTCCTGCGGCACGCCCTTTTTGCCGTGGCAAGCGGCACAAATCTGGGCTTTTTCCTCGATGGTCTCGGCGCAAGCAACGAAGGGCACCAGCACGAGCGTCAAAACAATTGGAAACAAGAGTCTTTTCATGTGCGTCGTGCCGGCTCCCTTGAGTGCGCCGCGGCCTCGCGAGACGCCGCCATCGTTCGCGCGTCTCGGACTGTGCGCTTCGCCTTGAGTTGTACCCACCGCGGTTCGCGAAGCAAGCGTAGGCGGCCCGCTCTGCCTGGGGTACAGTTCCGTCGTCACGGCAGCCGGGAGGACGCAATGAACGTGATTGCGGAAATTGAAGCGGCCGAGGGGCTTTCCGAGGCTCTCGGATGCGTCGTGCGCAGCTTCGGCGCCGACACCGGCACGCTGCACCTGCTTGAGGAGGACGGCCTCCTGCATCTTAAGGCGCTGAGCGGAAACTTCCCCCCGTCCGTGCTCGCGGTCATCCGCGAGATTCCGGTGGGCAAGGGCATGGCCGGCCTCGCGGTCGAACGCGCGCAGCCAGTCGATGCCTGCAATATCCAGTCCAACACAAGCGGTGACGTGCGTCCGGGCGCCAGGGCAACCGGCATGGAGGGAGCGATCGTGGTTCCGGTCTTCGACGGCGCGCGGGTCATCGGCGCGCTCGGTATCGCCAACCGCGGCGAACGCCTCTTTAGCGAAGAAGAGAAGAACGCACTGATCACCGCCGGGCAAGCTCTCGCCGCGCGATAGATTGGCTATTCGATCAGCATCCGCTCCTTGGCGCTGCGCTTGGCTTCGACGCGCGGCTCCTGACCGCGAAGAACCGAGTTGCCCTCAAACAATGTCCGTTGATCGATCGCCGACGGTGCGAGCCAGTCGCTTTCCGCCATCTGTCCGCCGGCCGAGAAGGCCTTAAGTGCGTTGTCGTAGGTTACGCGCCGGACATGCTCCTCTGCGATACCGCGCTCGCGCATAAGCTGGGCCGTCTTCGGCACCGCGAGCGGATCGGATACGCCCCAATCAGCGCTCGAATTGATGAAGATGTGCTCCGAACCATATTGCCGGACGATCTCCACCATCCGCTCGTTGCCCATCTTGGTGTGGGGGTAAATCGTGAAGGCCGCCCAGAAGCCGAGATCAAGTACCTCGTGGACAGTCTCCTCGTTATTGTGGTCGATGATGACCCGGTCTGGCGCCAGTTTATGTTCAAGACAGACGGCCATCGAGCGCGAGGTGCCACGTTTCTTGTCGCGATGCGGCGTATGGATCTGCACCAGCATGCCGAGTTCCTTGGCGAGCTCCAGTTGGGCGCGGAAATATTTATCTTCCGCAAGCGTCTGCTCGTCGTAGCCGATCTCTCCCACGGCGACGACACCCTCTTTGGGCAGGAAACGCGGCAGGATTTCCATGACCGCCTCGGCGAGGCGCTCGTTATTGGCCTCCTTGCTGTTGAGGCCGATGGAGCAATAGTGACGGATGCCGAATTGCGCAGCACGGAACCGCTCCCAGCCAACCAAAGTCGAGAGATAGTCAATGTAGGTTCCGACGGACGTGCGCGGCTGGCCGATCCAGAAGGCCGGCTCGATGACGGCGACAACGCCGGCCGCCGCCATGGCCTCGTAATCGGCTGTGGTGCGCGCCCACATGTGGATGTGAGGATCGATATACATCATCGTGTTTCCTCCTTCAGCTTGGGGAGAGATGTTTCGCGGCGAGGCCCTGCCAGCTTATTTGACCGCCGCGAACGGCGGCCGCGAGAGTTGGATCGCGGCCGAGAATACTCGCGGCTTCGCGATTTGAACTTTCCCCAAGCGCAAGCGCCGCCGCCTGGCGTTCGACCGGCGCACCGCTGTCGAGTACGCGGGCAAGGTCGTCTATGGCGGCCTTATCGGCATGCCGGCCGACCCCGCGCCAAAGCTCGTAGCTGACCGTCCTCCCGGCCGCCCAGCGTTCGTGAGCATAATCGCAGAGCATGCGGGTCAGGTCCGGATTCCAGCGCCGCTCCAAGCCCTCGATGGGATAGAGCGTGCTGCCAATGAAGAGAGCCTTCACCACCATCTGGTTCCAGCGGCTTTCAGAAAATTGTTCGGCCAAGTAGGGGTTATTGTGCGCCACCGATTCGAATACGGCCTTCATGTTCGTTCTGACGCCCTCCGCAGCGCGCTCGACGTAACGCGCTTGGTCAGGGTAGAGCGGCAGTCCGCGATAAAAAGCGATCGTCTCGCCTACATCCGCAGTAGCAAAAAGCTGTTCAAGACGCTCGGCGAAGCGCGCCGGCGGACCGCCTGCGGCGAGCAGGAGAAAGACACGGGCGGCCTGGTCCAGGCTCCAGCCGGCCGGGCGCCAGCCCGGACGCGCCGCATCCGCGGCCGCGATATCGGCGGCAGACAAGACGAGGTCCGCCTTGCCGAGGCGGCGATGCACCAGGCTGATCGCCAGGAACAGCGCGCGATCGCTCTCTGCGCCGCTGATGGACGACGCTTGCGTCTTCAGCCAGTCAGCCGCGTGACTCGGGAGTTGCTGATGCAACCAGCCTTGCAGCAATTCTGCCGGCGTTGCCATTTCAGGTCCCCGCGATGAAGCGCTGGAAAGCAAGAGTAAGGAAAAAGGCCGCGATCGCAATTCCGGCCAGCAGCCCCTGCCCCTGTCCCGCCATGAAAAGCCCGTCGAGCAAGGAGATGCCCGCGATCAGGAGCATCATGGCGTGCGGAATGTCGGGCGCGCCCGGACGAAACATCAGCGCGAGAGCGGAAAGCACGGTCGCGAGCAGAAGAAGATAGAGCGCAAGCGCGGCACCGCCGGCGGCGGCGAATGGCACCCCGTAAGCGAACGGCGCGGCAAGGAAGACAAGCGGCCAGAGATTTTCCACCCGCCGCAAGCTCTCCTGCTTTGCAACGTAGGTGAGGCCGATCAGATAACAAAGCGAGACGATGGCGGCGAGCAGCAATCGCTCCGGTAGCGTCCCCACGACCGCGAGCCCGGCGACGAGATAAACCAGAAGACGGCAGAGCCCCATCAGGAACGGGCTGACGGGATTGGCTTTGTGCCATCGGTCATAAAGCACGATCACCGCGGCCAGAAGCGCTCCCGCGACGGGCGCCCGCCAGCCGGTGCCTGCGGACGTGCCGTAGCCGAGGGCGATGAGAAGAGCGAAGCCGACGGCAAGTAGGCCGAAGCCGTACGCAAACACAGCCGCCGCCGTCACCTCGCCAGCGGGGATCGGACGATCCGGCCGGTTGCGCCGGTCGAACTCGCTGTCGAAAGCGTCATTGAGGAACATGCCGGCGATATAAAAGAGCGAAAGGGACAGGAACAACAGCCCGGCCGACGGCGCTGCGACCGCCGAGCCAGTGAGCACGATTCCCGCGAGCACATTGGTCCAAACAGTCGGCAGATTGGAAACCCGCCCGAGCCGCAGCGCGACCGACCAGGTCATACCGCCCATTGCCGGCCGACCCATCGCAGCCCTTCCAACAAACAAAAACTCCTGGAAGGCGAGCGGCAGACGCATGAAACGACTCCCGGGCGACGCGATTCTTCTTTTCTTTTGTTCTATCTGAAGTCTATCACCCGTGTCGCAGGCTGCCAAGCGACTCCACCTCATCGAAGAGATGCCGGAGAATCAGCGCCTTGACCTCCGTTGCCGCCAGTGTCCGCGACGGAAGCAACGCGCCGTCTGAGCTGATGAGCACCGGCCCATCCGCCGGATCGTCGGTCGGCCGGCCGTGCGAACCTTTGACCAGTGTCGCGTCGAGCGGGATGACATCCATGAGCGTGCGGGACCCGAGCGCGCGCTTGGCGAGGCGCCAGCCGATGCTGAGCTTGGGAAGGCGGATGGCGGGGTCGAGGAAAAGTTCCACGGGGTCATAGCCGGGCTTGCGGTGGATATCGACGGTGCGGGCGTAGTCGGGAGCCTTGGCATCGTCGAGCCAATAATAATAGGTGAACCAGCTATCCATGCGCGCAAGCGCCACAACCTCTCCCGAGCGCGCGTGATCGAGACCAAATTCCGGCTTGGTCGCGTCGTCGAGCACGCGTTCGACCCCCGGCAGGCCTGCAACCAGCGCTTTGACCTCGGGAATCCGATCCTTCGCGGCAACGTAGATATGGGCGACCTGATGATCGGCGACTGCGAAAGCGGCGGACGCCCCGGCATCGAGCTGCTCGCGGCCCAGTTCCTCGCGCACCGCGATGAGACCCGCGCGACGCAGCGCGCGGTTGATATCGACAGGCCGGCTCACCGGCGTGATGCCGTATTCGGAAAGTACAATGATGCGCGCGCCGTCGCGCCGCGCATCATCGACGATCTCGCCGCAGAGCGCGTCCACCTCGCGCAGATCGCGCGCGACCTTTGGCGCGTCCGGACCATCGCGCTGGAGCACGTAATCGAGATGCGGCAAATAAATAAGCGTGAGCGTCGGATTGTACTTTCGCCGGACGTGGACGGCGCTACGCGCGATCCACTCGCTCGCCACAATGCTTGTGGCAGGCCCCCAGAAGCTGAACAGCGGAAACCGCCCGAAGCGCGCGGTGAGCTCATCGCGCAATTCGCGCGGCTCCGTGTAGCAATCAGGAATCTTGCGGCCGTCGGCGGGATAGAGTGGCCGCGGCGTCACGCCGATATCCGCCGTCGCGTACATGTTGTACCACCAGAACATGTTGGCGCAGGTAAAGGCCGGGTCGCGCCGCCGCGCCGCTTCCCAGACACGCTCGCCCGCGACCAGCCGGTTGGACTGGCGCCAGAACATCACCTCGGACAGATCGCGGAAATACCAGCCGTTGGCGACGATACCGTGCTCGCGCGGCAGCAGGCCGGTCAGGTAGGTCGTCTGCACCGGGCAGGTCACCGCCGGAACAACGCTCGCGATCGTGCGCATCCCGCCTGTTGCCGCCAGCCGCTGCAAAGCAGGCGTGTCGGGGCCGATCATCCGCGGCGTCAGTCCTACGACATTGATGACGATCGTCGGGTACATGGGAGCTCGAAGGATGCGCTTATTTCTTCAGCGAACGCACGTAGGCCATGACGCGGAGAATCTGGTCCTGGGTCAGGCGCTTGCCGAACGGCTGCATGGCGCCGGTCGCGCCGCCATAAACGATTTCGAACATGCCCTTGTCGGTCGTGAACCTCGGATAGTGATGCGTATCGCCAATCAGGCTCGGCCCGATGCGCCCGCTGCCGTCCGGCATGTGACAGGCTTGGCAATAGGTCTCGTAAAGCGTTTTGCCCTCGGCGAACGCCTGCGGATCACCTTTGTAAGGATCTTCGCCGGTGTCATAGAACTTTTGCACGCCCTCGGTGATTTTCTCTCCAGGCAGAAGCTTGATTTCGAGCGGGCTGTCGTCGAGCGGGCTGGTGAACTGGGGCGTTCCGGCCGCGCCCGCAAAGGCGACAAACAAAACTGCAACGGCCGATCCCAACAGCGACGGGACGCAGCCGCGCGCAACCATAGACCGAAGCGGACGGTCAGGTTCGCAAATTGATTTCATGACTTTATTTTAGCTCGGCGGCTTCGACGAAGCCAATGTGAGGCGGTCGGCGGATGGTCGTCCCCGCGGGCGCACCGGTTTGGCCGATGCGTCCGCGGATTACGTGTCAGCGCGCCCAGCGACGATGGCGTTACTTCAGCGATTTCGCCACTTCGGCGCCCGCAGGCACCTTGTCGGCTTCCACCACGCGCCACAACGCGCCCACTGGGTTCGCGAGCGGACCCTGGTCGGCGGTGTAGAAGCAGTAACAGTTGGTCGCCACGACGGTGCCATCCTCGATGATGTTGCCCGATGTGAACTGGAGCTGAGTCTGCATCAGTTCCTGCAACTGCCACTTGTTGGCGCCCTTGTCCCACCCCATGGCCCAGAGCCGGCCGGTGCACCAATCGCCGGCGAGATAGGCGCCGTCGAGACCGGCGTAATTGGCAACGCCAAGTCCGATCACCGCACAGCCGAAGCCGGACGTCTCTTTCGGCGCGCCCGGATACTTCGTCTCATGCGGATAGTTGGCGATAGGCAGGACGCCAACCTGCGGGCACGTGGTATTGGCGTTGACGGTTGGGAAGCAATGCGCTCCGGCATTAATGGCCCAGCCGTAGTTCTCGCCGCCCTTGCTGTTGTGCGGCTGCCAGAACACGTTCTCCCAGTGATTCTGCCCGACATCGGCGATGAACAGGTCGCCGGTCTTCTTGTCGAAATGGAACTGGTAGGGATTACGCACCCCGTAGGCCCATATCTCGGGCTTGGCGCCGATCTTGATGTGGGAGAATTGCTCCTCGGTCACGCCGAAGAGGAACATGAGCCGGTTCGCCGCAGCTTCGGCGAACGGATTATCGTTCGGCACCAGATAGGGAATGCTGTCGTCCGGCACATGGACGTTGATGCGCAGGATCTTGCCCCACAATACGTGAATGTCTTGCCCGGCATTGAGCGGATCCCCTTCCCAGCCGCCATCGCCGCGGCTGACGTAGAGATAGCCGTCGGGACCGAACTGGATCATGCCGCCGTCGTGATTGTAGTAGGGCTGCGCAATATTCATGATGACTTTGCCCGTCTTCACTACCTGCTCGGCGGCCACAACGTCCGGACTCTTCGGGTTAACGGTGACGCGCAGGATGATGCCGGCGCCGTTGAAGGGCAGCGACGAGTAATGGACGTAGAAATAACCGTTCTTCTTGAAGTCCGGATCGAAGGCGACCGACCATAGACCCTGCTCGACGAATCCGGTCTGCACCTCGTTGCCGAGCGGGTTGATCTTGGTCAGGTCCAGAAACGGCTGATCCAACAGCTTGCCGTCCTTGGTCACGATGCGGATTCTGCCGACGCGCTCGACGACGAAGATGCGGCCGCTGCCGTCGAACGCCGCGGCGACGCCGATCGGATCGTGCAGGCCGTCCGCGATCTTCACCAGCGCGACCTTGGGGTTGCCCGGCAAGTGACCGCCCGGATATGCGACTTGATCTCTGGCTGTAGGAACGGATTGCGCGCTCGCCGTGGACAGAGCGGCGCAAACGGCCGCTGCCGCGACCATTGCGGTAATTGCTCGCATGATTTCCTCCCGATGGATTGCTTTTTTGCAACTTAGCAACGCGTTGACGCGGTTTTGTCTGGTGCCGACCTCCCGGTGCGCCTGATGCGCGACAGCGGCCCGTTGTCCCGGCCGCGCTTTATAGTTGCACGCGAGCGTGACAATCGAACCATGGGCTGTCAAGGCAAACGCCGCTTCCTGCTCGCTCGGCGGAATGTCTGCGTGGTCTGCAAACGCTTGCATTCGTGGGCGCGCGCCCAAACTTCGCGGCCGCTTGACAGTGACGATCGCGGGCCTATACTTAACTATGTGGTTAAGTATAACGATGAGCCGCTCGATCGCACTTTCGCCGCGCTGGCCGATCCGACGCGGCGCGCGTTGCTGGCGCGGCTCGCCGAACAGCCCGGCCTTTCGGTCAGTGCGCTGGCGGAGCCGTTCAAGGTATCGTTGCCGGCGATTATGAAACATCTCGACGTTTTGTCCGACGCCGGCCTCGTGGCGCGCACCAAGTCGGGCCGCATCGTCACGTGCCGCCTCAATGCCGCACCGATGCACGGCGCCATCGCGTGGCTCAATCGCTACGAACGTTTCTGGTCCGAGGCGCTGTCCCGCCTCGCCGATTTTTTGGAAGAGGAGGAGTCATGTCCGTCCAATCAACCATCCAGTCAGCCGTCAAACCAAGCCTCACCGTCAAGCGGCGCCTCAAGGCGTCCCCCGCCAAAGTTTTCGCCGCATGGACCGACCCGGAAAAAATAAGGCGTTGGATGGGACCCGAGCAATTCGAGACGCCGCAGGCGGAAAGCGATGCGCGCGTCGGCGGCCGCTATCGTTTCGTGATGCGCTCACCCGACGGGGCGAAGCACGCGGTGGGCGGCGTTTATCGCGAGGTCGTCGCGAACGAGAAGCTCGTGTTCACCTGGGCGTGGGATGCGGCACCGGGGGATGAAGCCTACGAATCGCTTGTCACCGTGCTGTTCAAGCCGGACGGCGATGGCACGCTTCTGACACTGACGCACGAGCAACTTTTCGATGAAGAATCGCGCGTCGGTCACGGCAAGGGCTGGAACGGAGCCCTGGACAAACTCGAGAAGTTCGTCGCCTGACCGACACGACAACGCAATATGCGAGAGACGGAAGTACGAATCCCGAGCATCAACGCAGGAGCAGACCGATGACGTGGTCGCACGGTCAATTTCACTGGAACGAGCTGATGACGCGCGACGTCGCGCGCGCCAAGAAGTTCTATGCCGACACGCTGGGGTGGAGTTTCGACTCGATGCCGATACCCGGCGACGGCAGCTACACGATCGCGTTGGCTGACGGTGAACCGGTCGGCGGTATCTCCGACATCAATGGCCCCGAATACGAGGGCGTGCCGGAAGGCTGGATGTCGTACATCGCGGTAGACGATGTCGATGCGTGCGTAAAAAGGGCCACCAGGGCGGGAGCCAAGATCGTGACTCCCGCCTTTGACGTGCCCGACGTTGGCCGGATCGTGATCCTGACCGAGCCGGGCGGCGCCAGCATCGGCTGGATGACTCCGGCGTCCTGACGAATCGACGAATGAAGGAGCAGCGACATGGAACCGCACAAAATCGTCTCCCACGATGAATGGCTCTCTGCGCGCAAGGCCCACCTTGCGGACGAGAAGGCGTTTACCCGCGCGCGCGACGCATTGAGCCGCAAGCGCCGCGAGTTGCCGTGGGAGAAAGTCGAAAAAAATTATGTGTTCGACGGCCCCAACGGCAAGGAAACGCTGGCCGACCTGTTCGCCGGCAATAGCCAGCTGATCGTCTACCACTTCATGCTCGGTCCCGATTGGGAAGAGGGCTGCCCGAGCTGTTCGCTGCTCGCCGATCATTTCGACGGCGCAGTCATCCACCTCGCGCAACGCGACGTCGCTTTTGTCGTCGTCTCGCGCGCGCCGCTTCAGCAAATAGAAAAGTTCCAGCGCCGCATGGGCTGGCATTTCAAATGGGTGTCGTCGTTCGGCAACGACTTCAACTTCGACTATCACGTGTCGGCGACGCCGGAGGAGAAAGCCAAAGGCATCGCAAACTATAATTATGAATTGACCGAATTTCCGAGCGACGAGCGCCCGGGCGCCAGCGTGTTCTGCAAGAACGGCGGCAACGTCTTTCACACCTATTCAAGCTATGGACGCGGTCTCGACATTCTGATCGGCGCGTACAACTTCCTCGACCTCGCCCCCAAGGGCCGCGACGAAGCCGGCCTGAAATACGGCATGGCGTGGGTGCGGCACCACGACAAGTACAAGGGCGCGGTCGTCGATCCCACGGCCAGCTATCGGGAGCCGAAGTCTTCGGAATCGTGCTGCGACTAGTCATCGTCGCCGCCGGTTGCATCGAGCAAAATAAGATCCCGGATGTGGCTCTGCTCCATCCGGGCTACAGTGGTTCCACTGGGTTGACTAAAACAAAGTTTAGGGAAGGAAAACCAAATGTCTGTCGATCTCAAATATCTGGCTTTCACGGCGATGCTCACGGCGACGCTGTGGATCCCGTATATCGTTGCGCAGGTGATGACCAACGGGTTTCTGGGCCCGCAGAACTACGTCGATCCGACGCCGCGTCCGGTACCGCTCTGGGGTCAACGCGCGCACCGCGTCTATCTCAACGCCCTGGAAACCTTCGCACCCTTCGCGGCGCTGGTGATTCTGATTCAGCTCACCGGCAAGGCCAATCCGACGACGGCGTTCTGGACGATGAGTTTCTTCTGGCTGCGGGTCGCGCATGCCGTCGTCTTCCTGGCCGCCATCCCGTACATCCGCACGCTCATTTTTGTGCTTGGCTGGGTGACAGTTATCGGCCTGTTCTATGAGTTGATGAGGTAGCGGGAGGCGGTTGGGGGTGTCGCTCCGGACTGCGCCTATTCGAGTCCGGCGCGGCGGAAGCCTTCCAGGTAGTGCTCCATCTCGCCGCCCTCCTTGATCGGCATCTGCTTGGCAATCCAGGCCAGCGAAATGTTGGGCTGCGCGCGGCGCAGCTCCAGGAGCGCTGCGGCAGCGACGTCGTTTTGCCCGGCCATGGCGGCGGCGGCGGTGAGCACGCGGTGCGCACCGACGAAATCGCCACGCTGACGAATGGACTCACGGGAAAGCCGTATCGCCTCCTCGTAATTGCGTCCGATGAACAGGGCATAGGCGGCGATGCCGTTGTAGACCGCCGAGAAGGGATCGCGCGGACTCAAACGCAGCGCCCGCCGCACGGCCAAGTCGCCCTCTTCCCAGCGCCCAGCATAGGAAAGCGCCAGGCCGTAATAGCCCTGGGCCAGCGAGAAGTTCGGATTGAGACGCAGCGCCAGCTCGAATTCGGCGAGCGAATCGTCGAGGCGATGTCCGAACAAATAAACGCACGCCAGCGCCACGTGAGCCCAGGGGTCCTCGCTGTCGGCGCGGATCGCCGCCAAGGCCGAGCATTCGGCGAGCGGGAGGCTCGCCGCCAACTCGGTCCACCCCATGTGGGCGCAGAACGAATGACTGGTTGCGAGAACGCCGAGCGCTTGGCCGTAATTCGGATCGATGGCGATCGCCTTCTCCAGGAGCGCCTGCGCGACCAGATTGTCCTGCCGGGTCACGCGCCAATAATGCGACAATGCCCGCATCACCAGATCCCAGGCGTCCGTGCTGTCCGGCGGTTTGCGCTGGGCGCGGAAGTTTTCCGCAGCATAGAGCTGGGGTTCGATCGCGGCGACGATCGCTTCGGTGATTTCGTCCTGCACCGCGAACACATCGGCGAGGCCCCGGTCGTAGCGTTCCGCCCAGACGTGGCTGCCGGTGGCGACGTTGTTGAGTTGGGCGGTAATGCGCACGCGGTCGCCGCTCTTGCGCACGCTGCCCTCGACCACGTAGCCGACGCCCAGCTCCTCGGCGATCTGCTTGAGGTGGACGGGTTTGCCTTTGTAGACGAACGAAGAGTTGCGGGCGATCACGAAGAACCAGCGCAGCTTGGAGAGTGCGGTGATGATGTCCTCGCTGATGCCGTCGGAAAAATATTCCTGCTCGGGCTCGCCGCTCATGTTGACGAAAGGAAGGACGGCGATGGCGGGCCGGTCGGGCAGCGGCAGCGCCGGGCGCGACGGCTCGTGAGCGGTCCCTGACGGCTGGCTTGCGGCGGCATGCCCCGCTCCGCCGGCATCCGACGGCGTGCGTACTTCGCCGACAAAGCGCAGACCCTTGCGCGCGACAGTCCGGATCAGCTTTTGCTCCTCGCCGCTGTCGCCGAGCGCCTTGCGCGCGGCGTTGATGCGGCTGGTCAGCGTCGAATCGGAGACGATCCGGCCGCACCAGACGGTGGCGATGAGATCGTCCTTGCTGACGACGCAGTCGCGGTTCTCCACCAGGTAGACCAGCAGATCGAAGACCTGCGGCTCGACGGCAATGGCTTCGGCACCACGGCGCAGCTCGCGCCGATCCGTATCAAGCGTGTGATCGCCAAAGACAAATTGCACGTCGTCGCCCTCGTCGGAGCGCTGCTCCGACCTGAGGCAATAATCAAGCGCATCTCAAGGACAAATCAAGGACAGGGCAAAGCCTTTTCGCTGCCTTTTTGGCACCTTGCCTGCGCTCGCTACCGCTCCATTGAAACCCGCAGGTAACCATTCCGGACCTGCACGGCCGCCAAGGCGACGATAGGAGACGATCATGGCTACCGCAGCGCAGACCGTCGCAAAGCCCCTCGACGCGATTGCATCCCCCGCAGCACCCGACCTCGTGGCTCTCAAGACCCGGCAGCAGGCCGCCTGGTCCTCCGGCGACTACGCGATTATCGGCACCACGTTACAGATCGTCGGCGAGGAGCTTTGCGAAGCGCTCGATCTTCGCGCCGGCCAGAAGGTGCTCGATGTCGCCGCCGGCAACGGCAACATCAGTCTCGCGGCCGCCCGCCGCTGGTGCGAGGTCCTTTCGACCGATTACGTGCCCGCGCTCCTGGAGCGCGGGCGCGCGCGCGCAACGGCGGAAGGACTGACCATGGAATTCAAGGAGGCGGATGCCGAGGCGTTGCCGTTCACCGACAACAGCTTCGACGCGGTCGTTTCCACATTCGGCGTGATGTTCACGCCCAACCAGGACAATGCCGCCGCCGAACTCTTGCGCGTCTGCAAATCGCGCGGCCGCATCGGCCTCGCCAATTGGACGCCCGACGGTTTTATCGGACAGGTGTTCAAGACGCTCGGCAAATATCTGCCGCCGCCTGCCGGCGCGAAGTCGCCGGCGCTGTGGGGAACGCGCGCCCGGCTCAACGACATGTTCGGCTCGGGCGTCGCCTCGATCAAAGCCGAGCAGCGCAACTTCAATTTCCGCTATCGCGCACCGGAGCACTTCCTCGATATCTTCAAGACCTACTATGGCCCGATGCTCAAAGCATTCGCGGCGCTCGATGCGGACAAGAAGAAAAATCTGCATAACGACCTGAACGCCCTCATCGTGCGGATGAACAAAGCCGACGACGGGACCATGGTCGTGCCTTCGGAATATCTGGAAATCGTGATTACCAAACTGTGAGCGCAGCCGTTGGATGCCCGGCTTTGTGCCGGGCATCCGCCCGGCACAAAGTTAGCGCGTCGGCACCGGCTTTTCGCCGCGGTAATCGTAGAAGCCGCGCTGGGTCTTGCGGCCGAGCCAGCCGGCTTCGACGTATTTCACCAGCAGCGGGCACGGCCGGTATTTTGAATCCGCCAGCCCCTCGTGCAACACCTGCATGACCGAGAGGCAGGTGTCGAGGCCGATGAAATCGGCCAGCTCGAGCGGACCCATCGGATGGTGCGCGCCGAGCCGCATTGCGGTGTCGATCGCCTCGACATTGCCGACGCCTTCATAGAGCGTGTAGATCGCCTCGTTGATCATCGGCAGCAGGATGCGGTTGACGATGAAGGCGGGAAAATCCTCCGATACCGCGATCTGCTTGCCGAGCTTGGCGATGAATTGCTTGGTGGTTTCGAAGGTCCCGTCATCGGTAGCGATGCCGCGGATCACCTCGACCAGCTCCATCAGCGGCACCGGATTCATGAAATGAATGCCGATGAAGCGCTCGGGCCGGTCGGTCGACGCGGCAAGCCGCGTGATCGAGATCGACGAAGTGTTGGTGCCGACGATCGCGTCCGGCTTGAGCGAGGGGCAGAGCGCGGTGAAGATCTTACGTTTGACCTCTTCCTTCTCGGTCGCGGCCTCGATCACCAGATCGCAATCGCCGAGCTCGTTGAGCGTTTTTGCCGGGCTGATGCGATTCATCGCGGCTTCGCGCTCTTCGTCGGTGATGCGCTGACGGCTGACCTGACGCGCCAGATTGCCGCCGATGTTGGCAAGCCCTTCGGAAATGCGCTCGGCGACGATGTCGTTGAGCATCACATGAAGACCGGAAAGCGCGCAGACATGCGCGATGCCGTTGCCCATCTGGCCGGCGCCGATCACACCAACCTTGCGGACGGCATGCGCCATGCCGCCGCCGTGGTCGCCGCGCGCTTTCGGCCGTTCCTTCACTTCGACCATCTTGGCTTACCTTCTTCGCACGCCACCTTCGATCACCGACCGCGCTTTTCGAGCTCCTGGGCCAGTTCGGGCAAGGCCTGATAGAGGTCTGCCACCAACCCGTAGTCGGCGACCTGGAAGATCGGTGCTTCCTCGTCCTTATTGATAGCGACTATGACTTTCGAATCCTTCATTCCGGCCAGATGCTGAATAGCACCCGAAATGCCGACAGCGATATAGAGGTCTGGCGCCACGACCTTTCCGGTCTGGCCCACCTGCCAGTCGTTCGGCGCATAGCCCGCATCGACCGCCGCGCGCGAGGCACCCACGGCCGCGCCGAGCTGGTCGGCGACCGGCTCTAAATACTTGGTGAAGTTATCGCGGCTTTGCATCGCCCGGCCGCCGGAAATGATGATTTTTGCCGAAGTCAGCTCCGGCCGCTCCGACTTCGAGAGCTCCTCACCGACAAAGCCGGAAATACCGGGGTCGGCCACAGCGGCCTCCGGCTCGATCGGCGCCGTGCCGCCCTCCCCGGTCGCCTGGAACGCCGCGGTGCGCACCGTGATGACCTTCTTCGGGTCAAGCGAGCGCACGGTCTGGATGGCATTTCCGGCATAGACCGGCCGCTCGAAGGTATCCGGGGCCACGACTTTGCTGATCTCGGAAATCTGCATCACGTCGAGCAGCGCGGCGACCCGCGGCATGATGTTCTTTCCGCTCGTGGTCGCCGGCGCAATGATGGTTTCGTAAGGTCCCGCCAGCGAGACGATCAGCGCGGCGACGGGCTCGGCCAGCATGTGCTCATAGGCCGGCGCGTCCGCCAGCAAAACTTTCTTGACACCGTCGAGCTTGGCCGCCGCGTCGGCGGCCGCCTGGCAGTGATGACCGGCGACCAGGATGTGCACGTCGGCGCCGATCGCTTTGGCGGCCGTCAACGTCTTGCTGGTCGAGTCCTTGAGCGATTTGTTGTCGTGCTCGGCAACGAGAAGGGTTGGCATCAGATCGCTCCCGCCTCGTTCTTCAGTTTATCGACCAGCTCGGCGACGGTCTTGACCTTCACGCCGGCCTTGCGCACGGGCGGCTCTGAGGTCTTGACGATCTCCAGACGCGGCTTGATGTCGACGCCGAAATCGGCGGCGGTCTTCTCGTCGATCGGCTTCTTTTTCGCCTTCATGATATTGGGCAGCGACGCGTAGCGCGGCTCGTTTAAGCGGAGATCGGTGGTCACGATCGCCGGCAACTTGAGCTTCACCGTTTGCAGGCCGCCATCGACCTCGCGCGTGACCATCAACGCATCGCCGTCGATCGTCACCTTCGAGGCGAACGTGCCCTGCGGCCAGCCCAGCAACGCGGCCAGCATCTGGCCGGTCTGGTTGCAGTCGTCGTCGATCGCCTGCTTGCCCATGATGATGAGACCGGGCTGTTCGGCGGCGGCGATCGCCTTGAGGATTTTCGCAACCGTCAGCGGTTCGGTGGCGCTTTCGGTTTTCACCAGGATGCCGCGGTCGGCGCCCATCGCCAGAGCGGTGCGGATCGTCTCGCTGGCTTGCGCCGGCCCGATCGAAACGGCCACAATCTCGGTCGCCTTCCCTGCCTCCTTGAGCCGCAGCGCCTCCTCGACCGCAATCTCGTCGAAGGGATTCATCGACATCTTGACGTTACCAAGCTCGACGCCCGAGCCGTCCGCCTTGACCCGGATCTTGACATCCTTGTCGACCGCCCGCTTCACGGGCACGAGAATCTTCATGGTTTGGTTCGGCTTGTCCCGGTTTCTATCTGCTGATCGCAGCCGCATCGCGCAGCTGCAACGATGCTGCGGTGCGGGAACGTACCGGCGGTCGCGGCCCCGGTCAACGCTGCGAAACCTCGCAAAAGCACTGCGCCGAGCCGGGCAGGCCCGTCCGAATGGCCTTCACCGGATCGCCCGCGTGAACGGGAGCGAGCTGGAAAGGCCGCCATCGACCGGGAAGGCCTGGCCGTTGACGTAGGATGACTCGTCGCCGGCGAGGAAGAGCGCCATTGCCGCAATTTCCTCCGGCGCGCCCGCGCGATCGAGCGGATTGAGCTGGCCGATCTTGTCCGATGTGCCGTGCGCGCGTGCGTGATCGAATATCGGCCGGGTCATGCCGGTTTCGATCAGCCCCGGGCAGATCGCGTTGACGCGAACGCCGGTGCCGGAAAGAGAATGTGCCGCCGTTTGCGCAAGGCTGATGACTCCCGCCTTGCTCGCGCTATAGGGCGCACCACCGGCATTCGCGCGCAATCCCGCGACCGACGCGGTGAGAATAATTGAACCGCGGCCTTGTTCGATCATGTGCGGGGCGGCATGTTTGATTGCAAGGAACGGGCCGATCAGATTGGTCTGCAGAACCTGCCGCCAATAGTCTTCGGTCTGCTCGAAGAGCGGAATGAGGCCGCCGCTGATCCCGGCATTGGCGTAGACGACGTCGAGCGCGCCGAACGCCGAGAGCGCGCGATCGACAAAAGCCTCGACGTTTTCTCCCCGGCCAGTGTCCGCGGTATGGGCCTGCGCAGTGCCGCCGTGCCGTGTTATCGCGCCCGCGGTCTCGTCCAGTCCGCGCGCGTTCTGATCGACGACCAGCAAACGGGCGCCCTCGCGGGCGAACAAAATCGAAGTGGCGCGGCCGATGCCGCTCGCCGCTCCCGTAACGATCGCAACCTTTCCGTCAAGTCGCCCCATAGTCGCCCCTCGTGATGTGTTTTATGTCAACGGTTCTGTCCCGGTTTCCAAAGCACGTCACGCGTGCCCTTGTCGTTGGCGTGGCGAGCCGCAACAAACAGATAGTCGGACAGCCGATTGACGTATTTGAGCACTTCGGGGGTGACGCTCTCGTCCGCTTTGTCCAGGAGTTCGGCGATCAGCCGCTCGGCGCGCCGGCAGACGGTGCGGGCGAGATGCAGATAAGCCGCCGCCGGGCTGCCGCCCGGAAGGATGAACGACGTCAGCGGCGCGATCTCGGCGTTGAGCCGGTCAATCTCGCTTTCGAGCCATGTCACCTGCGCGACGGTAACGGTGAGCCGCGCGCCGCCCGGGCCCCTGCCCTTGCCGGGCGTGCACAGGTCGGCGCCGACGTCGAAGAGATCGTTTTGGACACGGGAGAGCGCTGCGTCGAGCGCCGCGTCATCGGCGGCATGCAGCCGCGCAATCCCGAGCGCCGCATTGACTTCGTCGAGCGTGCCGTAAGCGGAGATGCGCAAATCATATTTCTTGCGCCGCTCGCCGGTGCCCAGCGCCGTGGTGCCGTCATCTCCGGTACGGGTGTAGATTTTGTTGAGGACGACCAAGTTCACGCACCTGCCAGAAATTAGTTCGCCAGACTTACTTCGCCGTCATCCAGATCGTGAACATGATGATCACGATGGCGACGAATTGCAGGAGAACCCGCATCCGCATCAGCTTCTGCGAGGTGTTGCCGGAGCCACCGCGCATCATGTTCACGAGGCCCAACAGCAGGACCACCGCAACCGCGCCGATGGCGAGCGGGACGAGACCATGAGACAAAAACCCAGACATGGGGCACTTGTAGCCCGGATTGAGCGAAAGCGAAATCCGGGAGCGGCGTTTGAACCGGCAGACCGTCCCCGGGGTTCGTTGCACGCAACCCGGGCTGCAATCTAGTTCGATCCGTCCAGCAAGCGCCGCGCGATGACATGCGCCTGGATTTCGGCAGCGCCCTCGAAAATATTGAGAATGCGCGCGTCGCAGAGAATCCGCGACACCGGGAATTCCAGCGCAAAACCGTTGCCGCCGTGGATCTGGACGGCATTGTCGGCGGCGGCCCAGGCCACCCGCGCCGCAAGCAGCTTCGCCATGCCGGCCTCGAGATCGCAGCGGCGGCCCGAATCCTTCTGCCGCGCGGCGTAGTAGGTGAGCTGCCGCGCGATCATGATTTCGACCGCCATCATGGCGAGCTTGTCGGCGACACGCGGAAAACTGGCGATAGGCACGCCGAACTGCACGCGCGTCGTCGCATAGCCGCGCGCCTGTTCGAGCGCCGCTTGCGCCACGCCGACGGCGCGCGCCGCGGTCTGGATACGCGCGGACTCGAAGGTCGCCATGAGCTGCTTGAAACCGAGACCTTCGACTCCGCCCAGGAGATTCTCGGCCTTCACCGTGAAGCCGTCGAAGGCGATCTCGTATTCCTTCATGCCGCGATAGCCGAGCACCTCGATCTCAGTGCCCGACATGCCGGCGGCCGGGAACGGCTTCTCATCGCTGCCGCGCGGCTTTTCCGCAAGCAGCATGGAGAGGCCGCGATAGCCTTTCTCGGCCGGATTGGTGCGCACCAGGAGTGTCATCAGATCGGCGCGCACCGGATGCGTGATCCAGGTCTTGTTGCCGAAGACCTTGTACGCGCTCCCCTCGCGCACTGCGCGCGTCTTGAGCGAGGCAAGATCGGAACCGGTATTCGGCTCGGTGAACACCGCCGTCGGCAGCACCTCGCCTGAAGCGATCTTCGGCAGCCATTTGCGCTTCTGTTCCTCGGTACCGCTGCCGAGAACAAGCTCGGCCGCGATCTCGGAACGGGTACCGAGACTGCCGACGCCGATATAGCCGCGCGACAGCTCCTCGGAGACGACGCACATCGATTCTTTGCCGAGCCCCATGCCGCCGTAATCCTCGGGGATGGTGAGGCTGAACACACCAAGCTCGGACATCTGCGCGATGATATCGAGCGGAATGTATTCGTTGCGCAGATGCCACTCCTGCGCATGCGGCACGACCTGGCCGTCGGCGAATTTGCGCATTTCCTCGCGGATCGCGTCGAGCGTTTCGTCGAGCCCGGTGGCGCCGACGGTCGCGTCGGGCTGCTCGCGCATCAATTCCGCGAGCCGGGCGCGGCGCTGCGCCGTATTGCCGTAGGCGATCAGATGCTCGACCGCCGGATTCAAGCGCGCCGCGACTGCGGTGGCGCTCAGCCCGAGATCGCCGAGACGCACGATCTCACCCTGGCTCATCGGAATCCCGCCGACGATCTGCGCCAGGTATTCGCCGGCGCCGATGCGTACCAGGAGTTCCTCGATCTCGCCGAAATTATCGACCGCGGAGAGCCGCCGCACGTAGTCTGCAAGCTGCCGAAGCGCCTCGACATAGGTCGCGAGCCAGGCAAGACCATGCGTGGCGCGCTGCTCGCGATCGAGCGCGCGCGCGTTGGCGCGGCCGTCGCGCATCACCCGCTCGGCGACCGCTCGACGGGCGTCCGCGAACAAGGCGTCGGCAGCCTCGACCGCCTGGCTCAAGGTCCCGATCAGTTCGTTGTCGGTGGGCGTGGTGGATGCTGCAAGCGACATAAGCGGGCTCCGATCGCCTCGGTTTCGACGACCCCGGACTGCCGGCCAACCTTACGCGTGCAGTGCACAAATGCCAACATTCCGGCGCGCACCGCCTAAACAAGGGTTCGTGCTACCAAG
>Ga0302325_10009256_pt1 | contig 21522 bp, 14 predicted proteins | sample Palsa_T0_2_FD_201948 | JGI IMG/M metagenome (GOLD analysis project Ga0302325, IMG submission 201948) | Peat permafrost microbial communities from Stordalen Mire near Abisko, Sweden - Palsa_T0_2 | ecosystem: Environmental > Terrestrial > Soil > Palsa > Peat permafrost | place: Sweden: Abisko...
TCGGCCTATTCGTCGCTGAGTTCGAGTCCGATCTGTGACCCTCCCTCTAACGCTTCGAGATCGATATCGCCACCGTACACTAACCCGGATTCGTTTCCGCCGAGACTGCATTTCGCTTTTTCTTCTTCTGATTTCAACGCCTTCGGGAATTCCAGTAAAACCAGCGGCGACACGTTTTCAAGTTCGACATTCAGTTCGTGCCCAGCGATCGTCGTACACGTATCTTTCATCGTAAGACCAGCCACGACGCATTCAATCAAATAACCTGGCTGGTTACCGGACGCCCCGGGCTTGATCGTATCCCACGTCGCGGAGCCCTCTAAGTAGACCGCCGTCTTCCACGGCAGAGCGAGCGCTTTCACGCTGATAACTAACGTGCAGACGTTCGATAACGCTTCCCCCGATAAGTTTTCTGCTTTCGGGGGCGGACTGCAGCTATTCGCCGTAAAGGCCACCGACGTGGTTTCGTCTTCCGAGCCCGGACCGACCCAGCCTTCGGCTAAGACTGAACCCGGCGGACATTGCGCCGCTGCGAGCTCAGTCATGTCTTCAAGAACGATCGTCGATAAGTTTTCAGCGATCGTTAAACAGCGTTCTAACACGATGTAGTTCGAGCCGCATAACCACACCGTATTGCCGTCACCCGCCGCAAACGCGGACGCAGCAGCTATGCCCAGCACCGCCGCCGCGAACAGACCTAGCATCGCGCCTTTCATTGCTTACCTGCCTTTCCCACGGCCGAGGCGTCGTCGCCATGCCTGGCCGTAACTTGGGGGTGCCGGTCCACGAGCCAATGCGCGGCCTAGCCGACCGGCCACCGTTATCTCTTGATTTCCAACATCCGGAACTGCCTACTCGGCTAGGTATGGCATATCTGCCGAGCGCAAACAAGCGTCGTGCCAGAAATGTCTCCGATCGCACTCGAAGCACCGGCGATCGAACCGGCTCCTCGTAGAGCAAGCGCCGCCGATGCGTGCAGCGCGAAGCTGCCAGCGCGCCTAAACCGCCCGCAGCGGTTTGCGAGCCGCCTGGATCGCCTCCACGGCGGCCTTCGGGCCGATGTAGGGCGCGAGCACGACGAACGCGAGGTGCTCGACCAGGCACGGCAGCCGCGAGAGACGGTCGTTCGCGACGTAGCCGGCGATGATCGCCCACATCGCGCCGGTGACGGCTTCGCGCGTCACCTCGGGTCCGCGGCGCGGCGGCGGGCCGTCGTCGGTCACGAACTTGGTGAAGGCCTCGATCGATCTGGTCATCCGTCCGATCATGCCGGGGCCGACCTCGAACAGGTCGATGAACGCGATCCGCAGCAGCGCCTGGTGCGCGACGAGATAGCCGACGAACGCGACCATGCCACGGTAGACCGCCTCCGGCCATGACGTGCCGCTCGCGAACGGACCCCTGACCGAGTCGAGCGCTTCCGCGACGAACTCGTCCAGGACCGCGAGGAAGCACTCCTCCTTGTTGGCGAACTGCTTGTGGAAGGCCTCCGTGGACATGCCCGCGAACTGGGCGATCTGCGGGTCGGTCAGCTTCGAGTAGCCCTCGTCGAGCGTCAAGTGGACGACCGATCCGAGCGCCCGCGCACGCCTGTCGTCGCGCGTGAGGAACGCGGCCGGACTCGGCGGCAGCCGCGGCGTCGCGGTCAGCGTGAGCACGCCGAGTCGGGCGACGGCGGGGGTGCGGTAGGACTCGATCCAGTCGAGCACTTCGTCGGTCAGCGTGTACAGCTCGCGCTCGCGCCGCTCGAGCATGCGCGTGAACACGACGTGGCGCACGCCTCCGACGATCCCGCGCGAGACCAGGCGGGAGAAGCCCACCCCGTCAGGCGCCATTTGGAAGGCGCCCGCAACCAGCCGCTCGAACGTCAGCCCGGCCAGCTGCATCCGCTCCCTGCCGCCCGGTCCGATCCCGAGCGCGTCCACCAGCACGAGCCTGGGTCCGTTGGGGTACTCGGCGATGTCGTCGAGCAGCGACTTGCACGCCGCGTGCAGGCGGTTGGCCCAGCCGCGCTCCCCCACCCATGCGTCGACGACGCGCTTGCGCGAGCGGGCGACGACGATGTCGTAGGTGGCGAGGAAGCAGTGCTCCTTGTTGGAGAACAGTTCGTAGAAGGCCCTGCGCGAGACGCCCGCGAGGGCGATCACGTCCGCGACCGTGGTCGCCTGGTAGCCACGCTGGGCCACGGCCTCGATCATTCCGCCGTACAGGCGCGCCCGCTGGTTGCGGGCGACCTCGTCGCGCTCCATACCGCTAGGGCCGTGTGGCAATCTGCGATATAGCGGTGCTATCTGGCTCCCTGTTCTACTCATCCCCACCGTTCCAGAAAGTAGACGAATACGGTTCCCCGTGCAAGCCTTTCTCGACTTTTAATAACAAGGTAGTTGGAACAATTCCACCCGTGTCTCCGACATACGCAAACGTCCGACAGACAAAGCGATTCTGATGGTCAGGCGAAACGGCTCGGACATTGCGGATTGGCCCCATCGGCCGCTGCGTAATGGCCCGTTTTCGAGACGCAGCCACAGGCGGCGGAGAGCAATCTCGCGGCGGATGTGGCTAGGCGGTGAGCGTCAGCCGGCGCGGGCTGGGCTGGAAACCGAGCCCGACGAGGTCCTCGGCGAGGCTCGATGAGATCGCGGGCTCGCCGTCGATGCGCTCGAGCGCGAGCCTGCCCACGCGCCCGCCGCGGACCGCCTGTGCGAGCGCCGCCAGCGCCTCGCGTATCGGGTCGCCGTCGCGCTCACCGCGCGCATCGGCGAGCGTCGCCAGACCGCGCCCTCCGCGCTCGACGTACAGCACGGGCTCGTCTTGTACGAGCACGACGTGGGCTCCGGCCACGCGTGCCGGCCGCGCCGGTCGGCTGGGGTTGTGGCCGCCCTCGCCGGGGCGATCGCGCTTGGGCCACGGCAGCGCGGCGCCGTACGGCTGGGCAGGGTCGGCTGCGGCGATCACCAGCGTGCGAGCCTCACCGTCCGCTGGAACGGGCGCGGCGCGCAGCCGCTCGACGGCGCCGGGAAGCGCGAACTGCGCGCCGCCCATGCCCTCGATGAAGTAGCCGCGGCGGCAGATGCCGAGCGTCTCGAGGTTGCAGAAGGTGTCGTACAGCACCGCGAAGCCGCCCCTGATGCCCTCGGCGAGCACCTGCTCGCGCGTGACGATGCCGTAGCGCTCGAGCAGCAGCTCGGCCAGCGCCCGGCGGCGCTCGACGGCGCCTGACGGGCCCTCGAGCCGGCCGCGAAAGACGGCCTCGGTCAGCGACCAGCGGCCCTGGAGTTGCTCCCCGCCCGCCCGCGTTCCACCTCGCCGGCGGCCGGCGAAACGCGAGCGCCCGACGCTGGGACGCCCGATGCGCGCCCCGGCCTGCTCGCGCGCGAGCGCAAGTCGCGGCGCGCGCAGCGGCGCCCACGCGTCGTTGGTGACCTCGCCGGCCCACACGAGATCCCACAACGCCTCGCGCAGCGCCTCGGCGGGCGCGTCCACCTCCGATGACGACGCGAGCTCGGCGAGCAGGTCGGTGAAGAACGACGGGCCGTGGGCGAGGCGCGCGCGCAGGAGCTCGTGCGCGGGGTTGCCGGGAACGGCGGCTGCGGCACGTGAGGCGCTGCCGGCCGCCGGCGGTCCGATCACGGCCGCGTCCTCGCGGAAGTACAGCGCCACCCGCCCGGAGCGCCCGAGCGCGCCCGCGCCCACCCACACGACCTCGCCGCTGGCGCAGAGGCTGTCGAGCCAGGTCTGCGAGTAGGCGCCGGTGCGCCGCGGCAGCACGTCGCGCTCCCATATCTCGACGGGCAGCGCGAGTCCCTGCAGCGGCACGAGCACCTCGCGCAGCCGGTCGATGCCGGCGCCGGCGCCGGCATACCTGTCGACGCCCTGCCAGGCCGGCAGGAAGGCCGCGAGACGCCTCTGGTCGGCAGGCTCGATCTCCTTGCGCAGGACGGCGAGCGAGGCGCGGCGCAGGCGGCGCAGCACCTCGACGTCGCACCACTCCCGCTCTGTCCCGCCGGGCGTGATCTCCCCCCGCACGAGCTGGCCGGAGCGCTCGAGCTCGCGCAGGACGGCGCCGGCGTCGACGCCGTAACGGGCGCGCAGCTCCTCGGTCGTGAACGGCCCGTGCGTGCGCGCGTAACGGGCGACGAGCTGGGACAGCGCGTCGGGGACGTCAACGAGGAACGCGTCGGGCAGCCCGCCGGGCGGGACGGCGCCGAGCGCGTCGCGGTACAGGCCGGCCTCGTCGGCGGCGATGTGGCGCTCGTGGCCGCCGACGCGCACGCGCACGACCCGCCGTTCGCGTTCCAACCCACTCAACAGGCCGTCGGCGTCGATGCCGTCGAGCACGCGCTGTGCGACCTCCTGGCGGTTGAGGTCGCCGACGCGGCGAAGCACGTCGTGCAGGCCGTCGCGGCCGGTGGCGCGGGTCATGTCGGTGCGACGCTGCAGCTCGTCTTGAACGCGCGCGAGCGCGGCCGGGTCGATCAGCTCGCGCAGCTCCTCCTGGCCGAGCAGCTCGCGCAGCAGCTCGCGGTCGAGCGACAGGGCGGCGGCGCGGCGCTCGGCGCTGGGGGTGTCGCCCTCGTACATGTAGGTGGCGACGTAGTCGAACAGCAGCGAGGAGGCAAACGGCGAGGCGGTGGCGGTCTCGACCTCGACGAGCGAGATCTCGCGCGTGGAGAGCCCGCGCAGCAGCTCCTGCAGTCCGGCGATGTCGAGCACGTCGCGCAGGCACTCGCGGTAGGTCTCGAGCACGATCGGGAAGTCGTCGTAGCGGCGGGCGACCTCGAGCAGGTTCTGCGCCTTCAGCCGCTGCTGCCACAGCGGCGTGCGTTTGCCGGGGTAGGCGCGGGGGATGAGCAGCGCGCGGGCGGCGTTCTCGCGAAAGCGCGCGCCGAACAACGCGGAGCCGGCGAGCTCGCCGGTGAGCGCCTCCTCGACCTCATCGGGCTCGATCGTGACGAGCTCGAGGATCGACTCCCACCCGCCCGACGCCTCGGCCCCGCCATCGTCGGCGTCGGCGTCGAGCTCAGGCAAGTGCAGGACGATGCCGTCGTCGGACCAGATGACGTCGGCCTCGAGGCCGAGCCGCTCGCGGATGCGCGCGGACAGCGCGAGGCCCCAGGCGGCGTGCACGCGCCCGCCGTAGGGCGACAGCAGGCACAGGCGCCAGTCGCCGATCTCGTCGCGAAAGCGCTCGAGCACGATCGTGCGCTCGCTGGGGATGACGCGCGTGGCTGTGAGCTGCTCGCGCAGGTAGGCGATGAGGTTGCGCGCGGCGCGCTCGTCGAGGTCGTAGTCGCGCTGCAGCGTCTCGGGCTCCTGCTCGACGGCCCAACGCGAGAAGGCGCCGATCGCGCGGCCGAGCTCGACGGGCCGCCCGACGGTGTCGCCCTTCCAGAACGGCACGGCGCCGGGGGCGCCGGGGGCGGGCGTGACGATGACGCGGTCGCGCGTGATCTCCTCTATGCGCCAGGTGGAGGCGCCGAGCAGGAACGCCTGCCCGGGCCGCGCCTCGTAGACCATCTCCTCGTCGAGCTCGCCGACGCGCCGCCCGTCGGGGAGCGTGACGGCGTAGAGCCCGCGGTCGGGGATCGTGCCGGCGTTGGCGATGGCGAGCTGGCGCGAGCCCTTGCGCGCGCGCACGCTGCCGGCGAGCCTGTCCCACACGATCCGCGCGCGCAGCTCGCCGAACTCCTTGGATGGATAGCGCCCGTCGAGCATGTCGAGCACGTTCTCGAACAGCGCGCGGGAGAGGGTCGAGTAGGAGTACGTGCTGGTGACAAGCGCGTACAGGTCATCGACGGGCACGCCGGCGTCCTGCGCAACGCCGCCATCGGATGCGCGCTCGCCGCCGGCGGGCTGTGCGGCGACGGCGATGGCGACGATCTGCTGGGCGAGCACGTCGAGCGCGTTGCGCGGCACGACGGTCGGCTCGATCAGCCCTTCGCGCATGCGCCGTGCGAGCACGGCGCACTCGAGCAGGTCGCCGCGGAACTTGGGGAAGATGCGCCCGACGCTGACCTCGTCGACGCCGTGTCCGGCGCGCCCGATCCGCTGCAGGCCGCGGGCGACGGACTTGGGCGACTCGATCTGCAGCACGAGGTCGACGGCGCCCATGTCGATGCCGAGCTCCAGCGAGCTAGTGGCGACGAGACACGGAACCTGCCCGGCCTTCAGCAGCTCCTCGACCTTGGTGCGCTCCTCACGCGCGAGCGAGCCGTGATGCGCTCGCGCGATCTCCTCGTCGGCGAGCTCGTTCAGGCGCAGCGCGACGCGCTCGGCCGAGCGGCGGTTGTTGACGAAAACGATCGTGGAGTTGTGGGCACGGATGAGCTTGAGAAGCTCGGGGTAGATGGCCGGCCAGATCGACCCCCGGGTCGACTCGCCGCCGCTGAGCGGCTCCAGCGGATCGGCCGCGGGCGCCGCCGGGTCGCTGCCGGCGAGCGCGCTGGGCCCGCCCGGTTCGGCCATCGACTCGACGGGCACCTCGATGCGCAGGTCGAGCTGCTTTCTAACTCCCGCGTCGACGATCGTGACCTCACGGTGGGGCCCGACGAGGAAGCGCCCGACCTCCTCGAGCGGGCTCTGCGTGGCGCTCAGCCCGATCCGCTGCACCGGCGCGCCCGCCTGTGCCTCCAGCCGCTCGAGCGTGAGCGCGAGATGCGAGCCGCGCTTGGAGTGGGCGACCGCGTGGATCTCGTCGACGATCACCGCCTCGACGCCGCTGAGCATCGCCCGCGCCTGCGAGGTGAGGATCAGGTACAGCGACTCGGGCGTGGTGACGAGGATGTCGGGCGGGTTGCGTGCCATCGCGGCGCGCTCGCGCTGCGGCGTGTCGCCGGTGCGAATGCCGACGCGCACATCCTCCGCGCCGATCCCGCGCAGGGGAGCACGCAGGTTGCGCTCGATGTCGTAAGCAAGGGCCTTGAGCGGGCTGATGTAGACGACGCGAGTGCCGGGCGGACGCGGGTGGCGGTCGGCCCCGCCGCCATCGGGCGCGCCGCCGTCGCTGAGCCGGTCCAACGCCCACAGGAATGCGGCGAGCGTCTTGCCGGATCCGGTGGGCGCGGAGACGAGCACGTGCTCGCCAGCGGCGATCGCGGGCCACGCCTGTGCTTGGGCGGGCGTGGGAGCGGCGAAGGCCTGCTCGAACCATGCGCGCGTGCGCGGGCTGAAGCCGGAGAGAGACACGCCCTGAGGCTAGCGCCCGGCCCGTAACGGTCATACGAGACCCTATACTCGAAGCATGCCGGAACTCGCAGAGCTTGCTCGTGAACTGGGCACGGACGCACGTACGCTGCGCCGGACCGCCGCGGACGGGATGATCCGCTGTGAGCGTGTGAGCGCCCGCCGGCAGCGTGTCAGCGAGGATGAGCGGCAATATGTAGTGGGACACTGGCTGCTGCTGTCAACACTGCGACGCACGCTGCGGACCGAGCCAAACGTCCGCCTCGCGGTTCTTTATGGCTCGGCCGCTCGCGGCGATGACAAGCCCGGCTCCGACCTGGATCTGTTGGTTTCCCTGAGGGAGGACCGTCCTGACGCCGCGGTCAAGCTCGCTGTCCGCTTGGAGCGCGCGGTAGGTCGCGACGTGGACGTGGCGCGGCTGAACCGCATTCAGAGCACCGCGCCGCTGCTTCTGCTGCAGATAATCGACGAGGGCCGGGTCGTGCTCGACCGAAATCGGGAGTGGACCGACTTGAAGACGCACCGAAGCGAGGTTGCCAGACGTGCCCGCGATGCGCACGAGGCCAGACGTCGGCGCGCCCGCACCTCGATCCGCGAGTTGTTGGCCGCTGAGCGGTGACGCGCGAGCGGAGATCGTGGAAGACGCCAGCGCCTGCCTGACGGACGACGCACGCGCCGCCGAGCTCGATCGCCTCGTCGAGCTTTGAGGGTCTGATCGCGCCCCTCGGCTGCCGTCACCCGCTTGCACTGTTTCTCTATCGCATATTCCGCGCGATGTTTCTTCCCCGTTTTTCGTTTACGCAAGCCGCTTTTCGGCCGTCCACCGCGCTCCTGGAGCCCCCCGCGCCCGGATTTCCTTGCGGCTCGATTTCGCCGCGGTTACGATCACTGGCACAGTCCTGATGGCTGAATACAGGGAGGACGCATGTCGTCCACCCTTTTCACGCAACTGCAAGAGAGAGTCCGACTCACGAGCACCAGTACCCTAATCGGTGAAGGGACCGGTCTTAAACATCGGTGATCCGGGTTCGAGCCCCGGCTGGTGCATGCAACGCGAAGAAGACCCCGAGCCGCGCATGACCGCCAACATCTTCGACTACTTCGAGGAGCTCCCGAGGCCGGACGGCGCGCCCGCCCCGTGGGCTGCTCGAGCTCCCAGGCGCCCGCAGCAGGGCTATGACCTGAAGCTCGTACCGCGCTCGCCCGATTGGCGCCACGACGAGAGCTCGCTGCACGCGCTCGAGCTGATCGAACGCGAGCCGTGGGTGGCAGCCGTCGTGCGCCGGCAGGATGCGGTGAGGCTGCGCGTGCGGGACGAGTGGATCGAGACGGCCGGCGCTGCCCTGGAGGCGGGCGCCGACGCGGAGGCGACGCTCGCGAACCTTGCCGGCGAGCGGCATTTCTCGGTGCAGTTCTGGGACGCGAACGCGACGAAGGCGCTGCACGTCGGGCACCTGAGGAACCTGGCGATCGGCAATGCGCTTGCCGCCGCGCTCGCGCAGGCGGGCGGCAGGGTGGAGCGTCGCAGCCTGATCTCCGACGCGGGGCGCAGCATGGGCGAGGCGATGGCGGGAGTGGTCAAGAGCGGCCGCCACGCGCAGTCCTGGCCGGACGGCGGACAGAAGAGCGATCACTTCGTGGGCGTCTGCTACGCCAATTACGTCAGCGACGGAGGGTTGTTCGGCGGAGACGGCGAGGACTCGTTGACACGCGAGCTGGAACTGCAGGACGACGCCGCCGACGACCTGCTCAAACGCGTCCTGCAGGGCGACCCGGAGGCGCTCGAGCTGTGGTTCAAGACGCGTGCGTGGGTGATCGCTGGCCAGCGCAAGACGCTCGCACGGCTGGGCATCGCCTTTGACCGGGTGTTCTTCGAGTCGGACTTCCTGCCGGACGCCGCCGAGCTGACGGCGTCCGGCCTACGCGACGGCAGCCTGCGCACGCGCGCGGACGGCGTGGTCATCTACATGACGGGGCTGGAGGACCTGGAGGAACTGCCGCTCGTGCGCGCGGACGGCGTGGCCACCCAGCACATGCGCGCCGTCTCCTACTGGATGTCGGCGCCGGAAATGGAGCAGGTGACCACGCTTCAGATATGTGGGACCGAGTGGGTCTCGCACGCCGCATCGATACGCAAGCTGATGAGCGAGCTGACGCCCGCGGGCAACGGCGGCGTACATCCCACGCGCGACATCTTCCACGGCATGGTCGCCAGGCAGAAGCGCGCCGTCGCCTCCAGCGCCGACGGAGCGCTGCTGATCGACGACCTGATCGAAATGCTCGACGGCGAACTCGCGAGCGATCCGCGCATGCGCGCGGTGCGCCGTGCGCATCCCTCGCCGGAACGCATCCCGGCGCAGATCGTGCTCGGCTACTTCCTGCCCTACCCGATCACGCCGCGCTTCGACTTCGACCCCGACAGGCTGCTGCGCGACGGTGAGAGCGTCGGCTGGGACATCGTGCGCGCCCGCGCCCACCACGGCGGGCGCACCTTAGCCTGCGGCCACAGCCCCGCCGGCGAGCCCGACTACCGCTTCGCGGTGATCCAGTCCGAGCTCTACCGGCGCTACCTGCGCCTGGCCGTACAGCGTCTGGACGTGCGGCCGCTCGCGCACTACCTCAAGCACCTGTCCCTGTGGTACCTGGAACAGGACCGCAGCAGCCACGTGGAACGCGTCGTGGACACCCTGCTCGACCGCGGCTCGCGCGGGCTGGGCCTGGAGGCGGGACGATGACGACGCTGCTGGTCGACAATTACGACTCCTACACCTACAACGTGTTCCACCTGCTGGCGGCGGCCTCCGGCGAGGAGCCGATCGTCGTCCACAACGACACGGTCTCCTGGCGGGCGCTCTCGCGCTGGGACTTCGACGCGATCGTGCTCTCGCCCGGACCCGGGCATCCGGCGCGCTGGCACGACTTCGGCGTGTGCGCCGACATCCTGCGCTCGAGCGACGTGCCCGTGCTCGGCGTGTGCCTCGGCCACCAGGGCCTCGGCCACGTCCTGCGTGCGAAGGTCACCTCGGCTCCGTTGGCGATGCACGGGCGCTTGAGCACGGTGCAGCACACCGGCGAGGGCCTGTTCGCGGGCGTCCCGCAGGGCTTCTCGGTCGTGCGCTACCACTCGCTGGCGGTCAGCGACCTCGGCTCGGAGGGCCGCGTGATCGCGACGACGCCCGACGGCGTGGTGATGGGCATCGAACACAGCCACAGGCCGCTGTGGGGGGTGCAGTTCCACCCGGAGTCGGTCGCGACCGAGCACGGCCACAGGCTGGTGGAGAACTTCTACGCGCTCGCGCGCGAACGCACGCCGCCGCGCCGCCGGCGCCGGAACACGCCGCTGGTGCCGCCCCGGCGCTGCCGCCGCCGGCGCGCGGATTCGCAGGTGAGCCTGCGGATGCGCACGCTCGAGGGCGAGCCCTCGACGGAGCAGCTGTTCGAGCGCCTGTTCGGGGATGCCGAGCACGCCTTCTGGCTAGACAGCGCCGACGCGCCGAGCCCGCTCGGACAGTGCTCCTACCTCGGCACGACGGCGGGGCCAAGCCGCGCGGTCCTGCAATACGACGTGGAGCGCGGCGTCGTCACGGTACAGCGTGCGGACACGACGGCGATCGAGCGCGGATCGATCTTCGACCTGCTCAATCGCGAGCTGCAGATGCAGGAGATCGAGCCGCCGGCCGAGCTGGTGCGCGGCTTGCTCGGTGGCTACGTCGGCTACATCGGCTACGAGTGCAAGGCCGACTGCGGCTCGGCGAACGTGCACCGCTCGGACATGCCCGACGCGGTGCTGATGTTCGCCAACCGCGTGATCGCGGTCGACCACGCCCGCCGGCGCACGCACCTGCTGGCGATCTGCCGCGACGACGAGCAGGACGCCGAGCAGTGGCTCGAGCAGGCCGAGCAGGCGGTGCTCGAGATCCTCGCCGCGCCGGCGCCGACCGCGCGGGCGCAGCCCGGGCGCGACGGCTGGACGCCCGATCAGTCGCTCGAGGCGGGCGGGCGCCGGGTGAGCTTTCGCTGCGGTCGCGGACGCGAGCAGTACCTCGCCGACATCGCACGCTGCCAGACGGCGCTGAACGCGGGCGAGTCCTACGAGGTGTGCCTGACCGACCAGATCCACACCGACGCGAGCCCACACCCGTGGGAGCTGTACACGCTGCTGCGTCGCGTGAACCCGGCGCCGTTCGCGGCGTATCTGAAGCTCGGCAAGATGACGGTGCTGAGCTCTTCGCCGGAGCGCTTCCTGTCGGTCGATCGCGACCGCCGCGTGCAGGCGCGCCCGATCAAGGGGACGGCGCCGCGCTCGCAGGATCCGGTGCGCGACGAGGCGCTGCGCTCGGGCCTGTTGGAAGACGAGAAGACGTTCGCGGAGCACCTGATGATCGTCGATCTGCTGCGCAACGACCTCGGCCGCGTGTGCGAGATCGACAGCGTGCGCGTGCCCGACTTCATGGTTGTCGAGCGCTACGCGACGGTACACCAGTTGATCTCGAACGTAACCGGGGTGCTCGAGTCGGGGCGCTCGCCGGTGGAGTGCGTTCGCGCGTGCTTCCCCGGGGGCTCGATGACGGGCGCGCCGAAGCTGCGCACGATGGAGATCATCGACGACATCGAGCGCGAGGCGCGAGGCGTGTACTCGGGCGCGATCGGCTACTTCGGCCTCGATGGCAGCGTCGACCTGTCGATCGTGATCCGCACGATCGTGATGCGCCCGGGCGAGACTACGATCGGCGCGGGCGGCGCGATCGTGCTGCAGTCGGTGGCGGCGGACGAGTTCGACGAGATCCTGTTGAAGGCGCGTGCGCCGATGTCGGCGATCGCGCAGGCGGTCACGGGCAGCGGCTCGCCGCAGGCGTGGAAGGTGGAGCTCGAGCCGCCGGCTCAGGGCACGGCGCCGCTGTCCCCGGCTGCGATGGGCGGCGCGATGGCGGTCGCACCGTGAGCGAGGCGGCACCGTCGATCGAGGCGGCCGCGGCGCGGACGCCCACAGCCTTCAGGGTACGGCCGGCCACGCATGCCGACGCGCCGGCGCTCGCGGTGGCCGTGTGCTCGCTGCTGGTCGAGCTCGGCGCCGACCCCTCCCCTCAGCCGACGCTCCAGCAGGCAGCCCGCGCGCTGCTGCAGGACGAGAAGGCCAGCGCAGTGCTGGTTGCCGACGCCGAGGGCGCGATCGTCGGCTTCCTCGGCGCCAGCTGGCAGAGCGCGCTGCGGATTCCCGGCCGCTACGGCCTGATCCAGGAGCTGTGGGTGCACCCCGACTGGCGCAGCCGCATGGTCGGCCGGGCGCTGCTGTCGGCACTGTGCGAGCAGGCTCGCGAGCGCGGCGTCGCGCGCATCGAGGTCGGGCTCCCGGGCGCACGCTTCGCCGGCGTGGCGGCGACCGAGACGTTCTACGAGACCAACGGCTTCGCGGCGATCGGCACGCGCATGCGGAGGCTGCTGTGAGCAGTGAGCTGCTGATGATCGAGCAGCGCCCCGGCGGCGCGGACGCGGCGCCGTGGATCCTCGACCGCCATGGGCGCAGGATGCAGGGCCGCGACGACGGCCGGCGCTCGGCGGAGTTGCGCGGCGGCCTGCTGACCCACGCTCGCGTCCGTCCCGCCGACGCGGCGGTCAGCGACGAGACGCTCGAGCAGATCGTGGGCAGGCTGCACGAGCGCGACTACATCCAGGCGCTGCGACGCGTCAGCTTCGAGGAGCCGACGCTGCTGCCGCAGTGGGCGCCGCCGGGTCTGCCCGCGGACAGCCCGGTGTGGGCGGGCGTGGTTACGACGGCATTCGAGGGCGTGCGCACGGCGGTGGCGGCGGCACAGCTGATCGTGGCGGGCGCACGCTTCGCCTACGCGGTCTGCCGACCGCCCGGCCATCATGCGGGCCCCGCGTGGATGGGCGGCTACTGCTACCTGAACACGGCCGCCGCGGCGGCGCAGGCGCTGTGTGACGGCGGCGTGCGGCCGGTGGCGATCCTCGACCTGGACTTCCACTTCCCGACGGGCACCTCGGCGGTCCTCGCGCGAATGGACGACGTGAGCCTGCACTCGCTGCACGCCTCGACGCTCGAGAACGTGCCGTGGCACGCGGTGCCCGAGCGCGAGCACGAGCGCTTCGTCGACTTTGCAGAGGCTCCCGACGCCGACACCTACCTGCGGGCGCTGGGCGAGTCGATCGAGACGATCAGGCGCTCGGCGGCGGCGCTGGTGCTGTCGCTCGGCTATGACACGGTCGGCGGTGACCCGCACGGAAGCTGGAGCTTCGCGCCGGAGATCTTCGCGCGGGTCGGAGGACTGCTGGCGTCCTGCGGGCTGCCGGTGTGCGTGGTGCAGGAGGGTGGCTATGCGCTCGACTCGCTGGCGGCGTGCAGCCACGCGTTCGCGAGCGGCCTGCTCGACGCGGGAGGCGCGACATGAGCGGCCTGGAGCCCTTCCGCGAGCGCCTGGATCGCGTCGACGAGCAGATCACGCAACTGCTCGGCGAGCGCTTTGAGATCTGCCGCGAAGTGGCGCACTACAAGCGCGAGCACGACGTCCCGATGATGCAGCCCGAGCGCGTGTCGAAGGTGCGCGCGCGCTACCTGGCTCGCGGCGCCGAGGTGAACCTGCCGGCGGAGTTCATCGCCGAGCTGTTTGAAGTGATGATCGCCGCGACGTGCAAGCTCGAGGACGAACTGATTGACGCGGCGGCGGCGGCACAGGAGCGCAGCAGGCACGCGTCTCGTGGACATGGGCCTCGCGGGCATGAGTCGCGGACCTAGATTCGCATCGAGCGCCGCCCCAAAACGCAGGCTGCCGCCGGGTCCGCGCCTGCCGAGCAGCCTGCAGGCGGTCGCGTGGGCGCGGCGTCCGCTGCCCTACCTGGAGCGCTGCCGACGCCGCTACGGCGACACCTTCACATTGCGCGTGCGCCACTCGGGCACGTGGGTGATCCTCAGCGACCCTCGAGACATCGGGCGCGTGTTCACCGCCGACCACATGACGCTGGGCGTGGGCGTCGCCAACTCGATCCTCGGCCCGCTACTCGGCCCGCGCTCGGTGATGCTGCTAGAGGAGCCGGAGCACGTGCGCAGACGCAAGCTGATGCTGCCGCCGTTCCACGGCGAGCGCATGCAGGGCTACGGCGAGATGATGGCGCAGGTGACCCGCCGCGAGCTGCGCGGCTGGCCGCGCGAGGAGCCATTCGAGCTGTGGCCGCGGATGCAGGAGATCACGCTGGAGGCGATCATGCGCGTGGTCTTCGGCGAGGTCGAGACCGAGCGCCTGCGTCGCCTGCGCGCACGGCTGCGCGAGCTGACCGACTGGATGAACGACCCGCGCCGCCTGACGCTGCTGGCCGCCGCCGGCCCGCGCTGGCTGGCGGGCAACACCGGCTACCGCGACGTGATGGCACCCGTCGAGGAGACGGTGCTCGAGGAGGCGCGCGAGCGCCGCGAGCACCCGGACGCGAACGCGGGCGAGGACATCGCCTCGATGCTCGCGCAGGCGCGCTACGAGGACGGCGCGCCGATGACCGAGCAGGACCTGCGTGACGAACTCGTGACGCTGCTGACCGACGGGCCGACCTCGGCGCTGTTGTCATGGACGTTCGAGCGTCTTCTGCGCCACCCGGACAAGCTTGCGCGCCTGCGCGCGGAGGTGCTGGCGGGCGAGGACGAGGACTACCTGGACGCGGTCGTGAAGGAGACGCTGCGCCTGTGTCCGGCGGCGCCGATCGTGGTGCGCAGGCTGCTCGAGCCGATGACGCTCGGCGGCTACCGGATCCCGCCCGGCACGACGGTCGCGCCGTGCGTGCACCTGGTGCACCGCCGCGAGGACATCTACCCGCAGCCGCTGCGCTTCCGGCCTGAGCGCTTCCTCGCAGCACCCGCGGAGCCGTACACGTGGATCCCGTTCGGCGGCGGCGTGCGCCGCTGCCTGGCCGCGAGCTACGCGATGCTGCTGATGAAGCAGGTGACGCGCACGGTGCTTCAGGAGGTCGAGCTGCGCGTCGTGCGTCCGCGCTCGGAGCACCCGCTCAAGAGCGCGATCACGTTCGTGCCACACATGCACGCCCTCGTCATCGCCAACCCGCGTCCGCGAGCGCCGCTTGCGTCCGCGCCCCGGCACGACCGGCCCCGGTCCGCCAGCGCCCGCGACGGCAGCGCCGACTATGTGGCAAGCGCGTGGCGGTAGTGTCCGGGCGACGCGGCGGCGGGCGCCGCTGAGCGCTCTACACCACGGGACACAGCCCGCCGTCGAGGTTGATGGCCGTGCCGGTGAGGTAGGCGGCGCGCGCTGACAGCAGGAAGCAGGCGAGGTCGGCGTACTCCTGCGGATGACCCACGCGCCCGAGCGGGATCGCGCAGTCGAGCACCATGCGCTCGTAGTACTCGGGCGCAGTGATGCCGGCGGCGGCGGCGCGTCGCTCCAGCTGCGGGCTTTCGACGACGCCGACCATGACGGCGTTCACGCGCACGCCGTCGCCCGCGAGCTCGCGCGAGAGCGCCTTGGTGAGCGCCAGGCCGGCGGCGCGCGAGACCGAAGTCGGCGTCGTTTGCGCGTCCGGCGCCTTGCCGGATATGGCCAGCGTGTTGACGACGGCGCCGGCGCGCTTGCGAAGCGCGGGCAGCGCCAACCGCGTGAGCCGCACCGCGCCCATCAGCTTGAGCGAGAGGTCCTGCCGCCAGGTTTCGTCGTCGTGCTCGGCGAACGCGCCTGCCGCCAGCTCACCCGCGTTGTTGACGATCCCGTCGATCCGACCCCAGCGATCGCTCGCGCGCGCGACGAAGCGCGCGAGGTCCTCCACTCTCCTGACGTCGCCGGCGAGGTCCAGCACCTCGCCGCCGGCCTCGCGCAGTCCTCGGGCGGCCGCCGCGAGCCTGCCGGCGTCGCGAGCCAGCAGACCGACGTACGCACCCTCCCGCACGAGCTGCTGCGCAAGCGCGTAGCCGAGCCCGGTGGAGCCACCGGCGACCAGCACGACGTGGCCTTCGAGCTCGAGCTCCATGCTGGCGCTAGGAGCTCTCCGGCGTGCGTCCGTCGTGTCCTACATAGCCGTCCTTCCCGCCGGCGCACAGATAGATCGTGTCACCTGGTCCGAGAATCCGAATCCGGCGGACCGTGGACGCGTCGACGCGCGCGAAGGAGCCCTCCTGCAGGCGGTGGACGGAGCCGTCACCGAAATGCATCTCGATCGCGCCGCGATGCACGAAGTACAGCTCCTCCTGCACGTCGTGGTAGTGCCATTTGGTCTCATAGCCTGCGGGCCTGACGAGCGCGTTGACCCCGAACGCGGTGACACCCAGACCTCTGCGGACCTTGCGAAAGCCATACTCCGTGCCGAGGTCGTCGATGTGACCGACGGCATAGCCCTCGCCGCGGCTCACCCCGCGGCAGCTCGCGTCGACGCCCGCCCCGGGCTCGACGCTAGGCATACGCGGGCTCGGGCTGTCCGGTGAACAGCCACGGGGCACGCTGACCGATGAGCTGCCCGCGGAAGCGCCTGTGTCTCCCGTAGAGCAGCCAGGTCGTGTCGACCTCGCCAAAGCGCTCGACCACGCGCAGCACGTCGGGATGCTGGTCGGCGATATCGAGCAGAGTGATGCCGGCGTCGTAGTGACCGGCCAGGAGGTTGCGTGCGACGATCGGGTTGGCGGGCTCCTCGACAATCGTCTCCCACCGCGTCTGGTCGGTGTAGCCGAGGGCGGCGGGCACGACACCGAGGCTCGTGGGCTGCTCGACGCCGGCGTGTACGACGAGGCCCATCTCCTTGGCCGGGTAGATGAACGTGTCCATCACGAACACCTCTTGGCGGTAGCGCTCGGTGACGACGTGCACCTGCGGGTGGGCGCTGCACTGCATCAGGAAGGCGTTGGGGTGAACGCGGACCAGCTCGAGCCCGTCGAGCAGGTCGCCCACCAGCTGCACGCGAGCGTCCGCGATCTCCTGGAACTCGAGATAGCGCAGGAGGGCGTTCTCGTGGCATGTGCCGGCGGGGCCCAGCGTGATGAACGTGGGGTGGGTCGCGTCGTATTCTCTTGGGCGTCGCCGGCTGACGGGGGCGAGTGTCGCTGGCCGCGTGCGCATAGTGGACTAAACGTCTCACGCCCTGTGATGGCTGTCAAGCAGCGCCATGTCGCTGTTTCTGTCTAGGCGTGTTGTTTACCTTTTTTGTGGTCGGACTTCCTCGCTTTCTTTGTTCGTACGCATTTGCTTTTCTTCCTGGTGAAGCCCTTCTTGCATTTGGGTTTCGGCTTTACGACCACGGGCGAGGGAGGGGTGAGGGGGTTGCCCGGCCCCGGGAACGTCGACTCCGGTGTCTTGAAAGCTGGCACCATTGGTGGTGTCTGGCAGGTGCTGCCTTCGCATTGTGCGGTTTCGCTGGGTGGGGGTTGGATGCAGGGGGATTCGGGTTCGCAGATGCGGGCGTCGTAGATGTTGCCGACGTTGTTGGTGTCTTGGGTGGAGAGCCGGGCGTGTGTGCCGATGAAGACGTTGCCGCCTTCGACCACGGTGCCGTCGGGGAGCTGGTAGGGGCTGTAGCCGAGGAAATAGGTGGGGGAGGAGACGTTGCCCGCACCGATCAGGGAGATCGTGTCGGTGTGTGTTTCGGGGTTTTCGTGCCACTCGTAGGTGTCCAGCTCGGGGTGTTCGCCTTCCTGGTTGGCCGCTTGGGGCACGAGCCTTTCGGTCGTATCAAAGAATATGTATTGGCCGTCGTCGGAGATCCCACGCACCGGACCGGACGAGGGCTCGAGCGAGGCCGAACGGCTGAACGATCCGCCGGCGATCGCGACGAGGCTCGCGGTCTGTGCGTCATAACGGTAGAGCTGCCCACCCGTTTCGTTCTCGCCGCCGTTCTGGAAGAGGAGGTAGCGTCCATCGGGTGTGGCGTAGGCGGGCGTTACCCTAGGGTTGGGTGTCAGGCGATTGCCGCCGGAGCCGGGGTGAGCGAAGGTGCTGGAGGGTAGTGTGGTGATGTAGGTGGTTTGTGCGGTGGTTTTGGTGGTGGCGGGCTGGTAGCGGTAGAGCGCACACGCGCCGTTTGAGCTGGGTTCGCAGGTCCCGGGTTCGGCGTGTGTGTCGTTGGTTTCGTTGGTCGCGAGGATGTTGTTGGCGGTGTAGTAGATGGCGGTGCCTTCTGCTGCGACGGCGAGCACTATGTGCAGGGCGGCGCCGGCCGTGGGGTCTGGTTCGCCTTCTGGGTTGACTGGGGTGGAGACGCGTGTGAGGCAGCCTTCAGGGTTGGGGCACGGGCCGTTGGTGCCTTCGGTGTGTTGGGAGCGCCATTCATACAGCTCGAGGTCATGGCCGGCAGGATGGTTTTCGGTCAGCCAAGTTTCGGTCGCGAAGAACACTCTCGTGTCGTCTTCGGAGGCGCCGACATACTCTGCGGGGTACTGTTTGGGGTGCCCGCCGGGCTGGCCGGCTTCGACGACGCCCGCTTCTGGTTCTGAGAGCTGCAGCGTGCGGGACCCGTCGATCCGCGCGTACAGCTGGGGGGCGCCTTTGCATTCGCTGCCGGTAGTGGCCGTGAACAGGATCGTCGAGCCGGTCGGGGAGACGGCGTGGTAGGCCGACCCGCCGCCGGTGTCGAACAGGCCCGCGCCGAGCGTCGCGGCGCACGGGATCACCGCGCCTTCTTCGTTGACGTCCACGGGCTTTAGCTGCGGGACTACTTCGCCGTCGGAGAGTGTCTGGTAGCCCCCGGCCCATTCGCACAGCAAGGCACCGAAGCACACCCCCCCGTTTTCGGCTTCCAGGATGATGTGTTCGAGGTTGTGTGAGGCGCCCGCGACTTTCGCGTCCTGCGCAAGCTCGACATAGCAGCCGTTTGTCTGAGCGCCGGTGAGGCCGACCGCCCCCTGACACAACCCCGAGGCACCAGGGGGGCCGGCGAGGTCGGTTAGGAGCTCGCCTTCGGTGCTCTCTTTGGAGCCGATACCGTCATCGAAGGCGACCCGCGAGAAGTCTTGGGGGTCAAACGCGCTGCCTTCCTCATAGTCCTGGACGCCGAGCGTCGACGCCGCCAGCGAGACATAAGACCACTGGCCGCGGGATGGTTCGCGGTGGAACACGTAGGCCTCTCCCTCCGCGAACGGGAATTCCCCGAACGCGGAGAACGTCGTCAGCAAAAACGCTTCGCCATCCAACGCCGGCGTGCCAAGATCATTTTCGTTCTTGAACGTACCGTTGACCTCGGGTTCAGCGAACATGTCGCTGCCGCCCTCTTTATCGGCCGGTGTCACGAGCTCATACGAGCGGCTATCGGGCGGCCCGCGCTGCACTTCGGGCTCAGTCGTAAACGTCCCATCCGGCCCGTATTCAGTCCCGGCTTCGTTGAACGCCACCACCCGGAAATGGTATTCCGCCCCTGGGTTCAGCCCGCTGACGCGCTGCAACACGCCTTCCACGCTGCTGCCTGTCGGGCCGCCCGCACCGATCGAGGCGCCGGGTGGCGCGGGGGCGTCCTGTCCGTAGGCCGTGGTGGCCCCGTACTGGAAGTAGTAGCTCGTGTCCGCCCCCAACGGATTGATCATCGCGTGCAATTCCGCGAACCCCAACGACACACCCGACACAGAGCTCGAAAGCACACTCGGCCTAGCGGGCTCCGTAAACGCCCTCACTTCTTCGCTAACCCCAACCCCACCGTTATCCGTCTTCTCCGTTTCCGCGACCAGACGATAACGATATGTCTTGCCCGCCACCAGCTTAACGATCCGAGCGTGCACCGCATGCGCCACTTCCGGGATCGTAAGATGGATTTCAGCGGCGTCTGGTGCTTCGCAGCCGGCGTGTTCAGACCCCGCGAAGCCTTCTTCTTCGTGTTTCCCCAACGCCTGCAAATACTTCGATTCTTCGATGACCTCAAAGAAACACGCGGTGACTGGCGCGGGCGTCGGGTTCCCTTCCTGCTCCGGCTCGACCGTCCCGTTCAACACCGCACCCCCAGCCGCACGCCCCCCCGCCGCCCCCAGCACCACCGTCGGATGATAGGCCCCCGCACCCCACACATCCACCGCGTCCTCTTCCGCATCCAAAACATACACGTCGCCGTGGGAATCTACCGCCAACCCCGCCGGCCGATGCAAATAGCCTTCCCGGGTCTGCGCCAACTGCCCAACGAACCGCCCCGACTTGATATCGAATTCCTCTACAGCACCGCCCGCCACGCCGAGGCTGACCGCCACTAGGAGATGGCCGCTCACCGGATCCACCGCCACGTCCTTGATTTCACCTACTAGCCCTTCGATCCGCGGCACTTCCGGGCTTTCAGTCGAGAAGCTCTCCGCGAGCGCCTCGCCGCTCGGCGCGAACACCTCCACAGTCCTTTGACCGAACGCGTAGATGTTCCCCTCGGCGTCGACCGCAACCGACGCGCCGATCCCGCCATCGTTGGGTCCCGCTCCGCCAAGTGCGAACTCGTTGCTGCCCAGCGCGCTGAAATCCTCCGGCACGTGTTTGGAGTTGAACTTCTCCACCACCCGCTCCGGTCCCACTTCGGCTACTACGTACACGATGCATTCTTCTGATGACAACGGTGGCATCGTCCCACACGCCGACGGGTCCAACGGGTCCGTGGAGTTATCTACCACGACATGAGGTTCATTGAAGATGTCCCACGATTCCTTGTGTTTCCCGTCGGCTTCGAACGCTTCGACGGTCGCTTCGCTGTTGCCTTTGCCGAGGTTGTGCGTGACATAGAACTCACCGTTGCCGGGAATCGAGCGCTGCGCTGCCACGCCGTCCGCGCCCATTGCGCCTTCGAGGGTCACGAAACCGAGGAAATGGTTCGGTGTTTCGGGCGGCGTGACTTCATACGCCGGGCTGAACCCCCCAAGCTCAGCCGACCCACTTGTGACCTGTAGCCTGTCCTGTACGTCGACCGTCACACCCACAGGGTCAAGCCGGCGACCCACTTCCGATTCCGTAATTGCACCGACGAACGGACGCGTGAAACCAGCCAACGCACACGCAGGCAAACACAACACGACACCACATACCACGCCACACAGCAACAACCCACGCCACAACCAGCTAAGACCCAGCCATCCGGCGACCGCCCTCATACCACCACTCGCTTTCTCCTAGCAAACCCAAACACATCCGCTAGACAAGCCCAGCCACAACCCCGACAAACAACCGGCACGGGACCATACGCGGCCCCGTGCCGACAAACTCAACACCAAATCACAACGACAACGACAACGACAACGACAACGACAACGCTACATGCTGCGTTATTCTTCGCTGAGTTCGAGTGGTACCGCCGATCCTCCTTCTAACGCTTCGAAGTCGATGTTGCCGCCGATCACTAACCCGGTTTCGGCTCCACCGAGACTGCATTTCGCCCTTTCCGTTTCGCTTT
>Ga0302325_10009257_pt1 | contig 21521 bp, 18 predicted proteins | sample Palsa_T0_2_FD_201948 | JGI IMG/M metagenome (GOLD analysis project Ga0302325, IMG submission 201948) | Peat permafrost microbial communities from Stordalen Mire near Abisko, Sweden - Palsa_T0_2 | ecosystem: Environmental > Terrestrial > Soil > Palsa > Peat permafrost | place: Sweden: Abisko...
CTGGGTCCCTCCATCAAGATCGCCGCGGTGATCGATTTCTTCGGCATCGCCGACGTCGCCGATCAGATTTCGGGCGATCATCAACGACCCTACGCCGTGGCTTGGATTCCGGAGCAGCCCGGCCGCCTGGAGCTGGCGCGGCGTCTGTCGCCCCTCACTTATGTGCGCACAGGACTGCCGCCCATTCTTGTCTTACACGGCGACGCGGACCCGACCGTGCCTTACGATCAGAGCCTAGCGCTGGTGCAGGCGCTCAAAAATGCAAGCAATGACGCCCAGCTGATCACCGTCCCCGGAGGCAAGCATGGGTTCACGCCCGCCGAAATGGAGCAGCTCTGGCCGCGGATTTTCCAGTGGCTCAAGCAGCGCAAAATCGGTTAGCGGAACCCCGGCCGGAAAGCAGCGCTAATTCGCCAGGCGCTTGGCGACAACCAGCGTAATATCGTCGGCGGGCGCGCAGCCACAAGTGAAGTCTTCCACCCTCTGGTTGATGTCCGCGATGATGGATTCAGCGCTTTGGTTCCGCAGCCCCGCCAGGACTTGCGCCAGCCGGTCTTCACCGAATTCTTCATCGGCGTCCGGACGAACTGCTTCCGTCACGCCATCGCTGAACAGCAGCAACGCGTCACCGGGCTCCATGTGACAAACGCCCTGCTCGTATTTCGCTATCGCCAAAATACCCAGGATCAAGCCGGTGCCTTCCAGCTTCTCCACCGTTCCATCGGCGTGCGCGACCAGCGGCGGATTGTGGCCCGCGTTGACGTACGTCAGCTCGCCTGTCTTAGGGTCCAGGACGCCGATGAAGAAAGTAATGAACCGGTTCGAAGGGCAGTTGGATGAGATGATGCGATTGAGCCGCGTGACGAGAGCGGCCAGATTGGTGGGGTCGTCGAACAGCACTTGCACCCGCGCCTGCAAACTGGACATCAGCAGCGCCGCGGGCATGCCCTTCCCCGCCACGTCGCCCACCAGCACCCCGACGCGCCCGTCGGGATACGGCAGGAAATCGTAGTAGTCGCCACCCACCGTATGGCAGGCCGCGTTGTACCCGGCCAGATCCACGCCGGCCAGACGGGGCGCGGCCCTGGGCAGCAGGCTACGCTGGATTTCAGCAGCTTGATCAAGCTCTTTGGCGTGCAGACGCTCGGCTTGCTCTACCTCGGCCAGGCGGGTGTGCTCAATCCGTATAGCGGCCACGTTCGCCATGACGGTGAGCAGGCTGAGATCGTCCTTACTGAACTCGTGGATGAAGTGCGGCGAGTCCAGGTAGATCAGCCCGATGACGCGATCGTCGGTCTGCAGCGGCACGGCGAGCATGCTGCGAATCTGTTGCTGCACGATGCTCATGCGGTCGGCGAACGCTTCATCCAAGCGGGCGTCGCGCACCAGCAGCGAGGTCTTCTCATTGATGACGCGGTCGCGCACCGTACTGCTGATCCGAAAGCCTTCGCCCAGCGCCTCTTGCACCACCAGTTCCTGACCCTCCAGCGTCATCAGGACCCCGCGCGTGGCGCCCACCGCCTCCACTGAGAGATTCATGATCAGCTTGAAAAGCTCGGCCAGCGGCATGTTCCCGGCCAGCTCGCGTCCGGCGCGAATAAGCGCGCGCATCTGGGGACCGCCTTCGATCTCCTTCTCCTGGCTCAACACGCCTTTCAGGCTGGTGGCCACCGTAGTGGAAGGGGAAGCGGCCGGAGCTGAGCCTTCGATGAAAATAACCGTCTGGTCGGCGAGCGGAGGCAGCGAATTCTCGCCGAAATCCAGCACGATGTGCCCGGCCGTCACGCGGTCGTTTTTGCCGAGCGTATGGGGGCCGGTAATCCGGGCGCCGTTGACGAAGGTGCCGTTCTTGCTGCCTAGGTCGCGAACCATCCAGCTATCGCCGTTTCTTTCCAGCGCCAGGTGCTGGCGGGAAAGCCCGGCATCTTCGGGGTAGCATAGCTCGTTGGCGCTGGAACGCCCGAGCGTGAAGCGTTCACGGTCCAGCGCCAGCGGGCGCGTGGCGCCGTCCGGCGTGTGGATCAGTAATTCTCTCGGTAAGAATTTGGCTGCGACACCAGCCATACGTATCTAGAGTAACTTAAATCGATGAGGATCTTTCTCTACTATGTCGGCAAGCCCCGCGATCCGAACGCCAATCGGATGGCCGATGAGTTCATCCGGCGTTCCACGCGCTACGGCCGGTGTGAAATGCGCGAGATTGTTCCCGCGCGCTTCGACCCGTGGGTAAAGCACTCCAGCGCGACCAAGGTTTTGCTCCACCCGGACGGCAAGAACATGGATTCGATCCGCTTCTCCCGGCTGGTGTCAGGGGCCGAGCAGGCAGCGCGGGATCTGGTCTTCCTGATCGGCGGCGCAAGCGGGCTGCCCAAGGCTTGGATCGAAGCTGACTGGCGCGCCCATGGCGGATTGCTGCTGTCGCTTTCGGCGATGACCCTGCCGCATGAGCTGGCCCGCGTGGTGCTCGCCGAACAGATCTATCGCGCGTTCACCCTGCTGCGCGGCCATCCCTACCCGAAGTAGCGTGCCGAAGTCAAACCCCAGCTACCTCATATACTAGAAGTCTGCATGGCTTGGTTCACTCGAGATAAACCTTCGCTCAAACCGGAAGAAGGCGGCAAGCGCGTCCGCACTGAAGGGCTGTGGCTCAAATGCGCCCCGTGCGGCCAGATTGTCTGGCGGAAAGCTTTGCAGGACAATCACCAGGTTTGCCCCAAGTGCGGACACCATGAGCGGCTGGACGCGCGCGCCCGGCTAGCCCTGCTGTTCGACCACGGAAAGTTTGAGGAATTCGATCGGCGGCTGGTATCCACCGATCCGCTGGATTTCGTGGATTCGAAAAGCTACCAGGATCGCCTGGCCGCTTCGCAGCTAGCCACCCACCTGGCCGACGCCATCCTGTCGGCAGCCGGCAAACTGAACGGCCGGCGCGTCCACATCTGCGCGATGGAGCTGAAGTTTGTCGGCGGGAGTATGGGTACCGTGGTGGGTGAAGTGATCACTCGCGCCATCGAACGGTCGCTCGCGCAACGGGTTCCGCTGATCGTCGTTTCGGCCTCCGGAGGAGCGCGCATGCAGGAGGGCGCCGTCAGTCTGATGCAAATGGCAAAAATCTCGGGTGCATTGATGCGCCTGGATGAGGCGCGCGTTCCCTACATCAGCGTGCTCACGGACCCCACCACCGGCGGCGTGACGGCCAGTTTCGCTATGCTCGGCGATCTGAACATCGCAGAGCCGGGGGCGCAGATCGGGTTTGCCGGGCCGCGAGTGATTGAACAGACCATCCGGCAAAAGCTGCCCGCCGGATTCCAAACCAGCGAGTTCCTGTTGCAGCACGGGTTCCTGGACGCAGTGGTGAAGCGGGCGGAATTGAAGGACTATATCGGCCAGTCCCTGGACTTTTTTGTAGGACCGGCTTGCTGACGCGCCACCGGTCGCGCGGAGCGTATTATTCCGGTTTCTTGAACAAATTATCGAACGCCGCGCGAGCATCGTTGGAAGTTCGCGGGACTTGCTGCGTTGGCGCGGCCGCATGGTGGTTCGCCGGAGCGGCATCCCGGGCCACGGTAACGCGCGGCTTAAAGAGATCGCATTCGTTGGCCTGATCCTTCACCGCGATCCGCACTGGCACCGGCTTCAGGCATTGGAACCGGGTGGAAGGCTCAAAGTGCGCACACTGTTTGCAGCAGTGCAACGGGGTTCCGCACTTGGGACATTTGCCTTTCCAATCGATATCGGGACCCAGAGCCGTGGAGCAGTTAAAACAGCGAGCCGCCACTATGTTTTGCAGCAGCCGGGGCAGGCGCGGGCCGGTGACGTCGATCGGAGGGCGGGGGCCGGAGGGCTTAGGCCGGTCGGGAAGGTGGCGGTCCCTGGACCCACCGTTGGTGTCCATGTAGCCCCGTTGTCTGTACTTACGGTCGTCGTCCATGTATAAAATCGACTCCTGGATCTCGCGCTCTCGCAACATTACCTGTGGAGGTGTTCGGCACAGGTCCACTGCTTGTTAGCTTGAGGATCGATGCGGAGGATAGCTGCGGGAACTGGCTAAAGCCGGAAAAACGTTGTCCCGCTTGTGCCTAAATAAGTATGTACCACGAATCAATCCTAGAAGCTACTGAAATCTCGTGAGAATCCCGTTACTCGTCCGGAAGCTGGTACTAAAGGTCTTTGGTACCAGCCTCACTTCCTGGGTGCCAGCGTCGATTCTTTGGGTACCAGCGTCGATTCTTTGGGTATCAGCTTCAGCCGGCGCTCCATTTTAGTAAGGAGTTGCAGGGCCGGGTGAGGGGATCGTCGTAGTGATTTGGACTAATTCGCAGGGAATACCCCAGCCTGCCCGTTTGATGCGGAACGAACTCCTTTAGGAACACATATTCGTTGCCTGCTTGTTCCACCGCCGGAAGCGTCATGACCTGAGTTTCCTCGAGATTCCCGTTGACACCGATGCGGCCCACCACCGCTTCAACTCGCACATCTTTGGGCGAGAGCCCTGCCAGATTCACCACCGCTCGAACCGGAATAGGGAGCCCGGTGAGCACGGAAACATCCGGCCCCGGACCGATTTCAACAAACGCGACTTTATCCCAGACCTCCTGGACACGCTGGTTCCACCTCGCTAAATCCCGGGCCGGCCGGAAGCAATCCTGCGACGATTCCAGGTAAGCCTGATGGGCGGGCTCGTATAGTTGCGAGAGGTACTCACCCACCATACGCCCGGCGTTGAACTGGTGGCTCACATGCATGAGCGACTGCTTCACCCGGCGCGTCCACTCCACCGGTACGCCACCTTCGCGGTCCTGGTAGTACATCGGCACAATTTCGTTTTCAAGGATGGAGTAGATGGCGCGCGCGTGAATCTCGTCCTGGTCGTCGGAGTAAGGCTCACGGTCTCCGATGGCCCACCCACCGGAGATCTCATACCCTTCGTCGAACCAGCCGTCCAGAATGCTGAGGTTCAACACGCCGTTGAGGCCGGCCTTCATACCGCTGGTCCCACAGGCTTCTTCGCCGCGCCGCGGAGTGTTTAGCCACAAGTCAACGCCCTGCACCAGCTCGCGAGCCACTTCGATGCTGTAGTCCTCCACGAAAACGATGTGCTTGGCGATCTCGGGAGCGCGCGAAAGATGCACGATCTCGCGAATCAGGGTCTTTCCCGGCAGGTCGCGAGGATGCGCCTTTCCCGCGATTACGATCTGCACCGGCCGTTCGGGATTGGTCAGCAGGCGCTTGAGCCGCTCCAGGTCGCGGAACAGCAGAGTAGCTCGTTTGTAAGTCGCAAACCGGCGCGCGAAACCGATAGTGAGAGCGTCCGGATCCAGCGCTTCCGCCAAACGCCGCTGTTCGGCGGCTGGAGCTTTGCGCCCTACGGCGGCCGTGACCACGCGTTCCCGCACGAACGAAACCAGATACCGTTTGCGGCGGCGATGGGCTTCCCACAGTTCCTGCGGCGGAATATCTTGCACCAGATCCCAGATGCGCGGGTCCGAATTTCGCTCGCGCCAGTCCGGCTGCAAATGCTGATCGTAGAGTTGCGCCAGATCGCCGTTCAGCCACGTCAGCAGATGCACGCCGTTGGTTACCGACGTGATAGGCACCTCCCACACCGGCAGCCTAGGCCACAGCTCCTGCCACATTTCCTGCGACACCTGGCGATGCAGGCTGCTGACCGCGTTGCGGAAGGCCGACGTTTGAATCGCCGAGATGGCCATCGAAAACGGTTCGCTATGATTCTCGGGGCGGAACCGGCCCAAGGCCAGGAATTTCTCGAAAGGAATGCCGCTCTCCGAGCAATACTCCCCGAAATATTCGTACAGCAACCCGGGATCGAAAAGATCGATGCCGGCCGGAACCGGTGTGTGGGTAGTGAAAACGCTGTTGCACCGGCAGGCTTCGTATGCCTCCTCGAACGTGAGCTTGTACTCTTTGATGAACCGGCGAATCCGCTCGATGGCCAGGAACGCGGAGTGACCTTCGTTCATGTGCCATACCGTGGGTTTCAGGTTGAGCCGGTCCAGCGCGCGCAAGCCGCCGATGCCTAAGATAATCTCCTGCCGGATGCGCGTGAGATTGTCGCCGCTATAAAGTTGCGCGGTAATCTCGCGATCCTCAGGCCGCTCGTTTTCCGGAATGTTGGTGTCCAGCAGATAGAGCTTCACACGTCCGACGTCGATGTGCCAGACTTTGATGAAAACGGCGCCGGTTGGCAGTTGGACGGAGACCAGGACATCTTTGCCATCTTCACTGCGCACCGGGCGCACCGGAAGAGTGTAGAAATCGTTGATCGGGTTGCGTTCCTGCTGCCAGCCATCCGGATTGAGGGACTGCTGCAGGTAGCCTTTTTGGTACAACAGACCCATGCCCACCAGCGGAACCGCTCCGTCGCTGGCGGCTTTTAAGTGGTCGCCCGAAAGCACGCCCAATCCGCCGCCATAAATCGGCATGCATTCCACCAGGCCGTACTCCATCGAAAAATACGCGATCAGCGGTCCATCCGCTGGCTCGGCGCGTTCCAAATAGCTGGAATAGCGGTCGCAAGCCCTGCGATAGGCGGCAAGAAATCGCGGATCCGCAGCCGCCCGTTCCAAAGTGGCTTGCGGCACCCGTCCTAACATCAGGACCGGATTGTGCCCGCAATTCTTCCACAGCGCCGAATCCAACCTGCGAAACAGGGATCGCACCATGTGATCCCAGCTCCATAGAAGGTTGTAGGCCAGTTCGCTCATCCGGGCGAGGGCCGATGGTAGAGCAGGCCGGACAAGGAATTCCTTAACCGGTTGAATCTGAAAGGGCATGGACTAACGAGTGACTCTCAAATATATCACTGGGCGCGAGCGGCCCAACTCTTTGGACGTGCCTTCCACATTGCCAGGCTGCATCATCAGTTGCATAGGCTCCATTAAATTCTCTTCAACGATGGCTAACGCCGCGCCTTCCTCTGCTACTTAGTTTCATCGGCAGACTGAAGATTTCGGCCTAGGGTGAACGGGAGAAATCTCGGAATTCTGTGGACCTTCGGAAACGCGGCACAATCGGACAGGAGTACTCATGAGTCTGACCGACGAGGACAAGAACTGGATTACGGAACAACTCCGAGTGTATCTCCGCGAGAACAGGAACAGGATTACCGAGGAGATCCGCACGGTCGAGACTTCGTTGCTTACCGAGTTTCACAAATGGGCGTCCCCGTCGGAGGCCAGCGAACCCACGCAGCGGCCCGGAAAGCGATTGATCTGGCAATGGAACTGTCCGAGTCGGCAAACTCGGAGGCAAGTAAAGCTTCCGATTTGAAGTGATATGCTGGGCTTGTGGATCCCGAATTACAACAGGCGTTGGCGCAGCTAGAGGGTCGTCTCACTGCGCGCATTGATGCGGCTGAAGTTCGTATGGAAGAACGAATCGAAGCGACGGAAACGAAGTTGCTGAGCGCCTTTCACAACTGGGCGCAAACCTTCGAAGTTCGCGCTCGGGGCACCTCGGCCGCGGTACGCGAGTTCGACGAACGTTTGGGGATGATCGAAGAGCGAGTCGCAAAGCTCGAGCGCTCCCGAAATTAGCGCCCTATACACGAACCTGGTGAGTCTGCAATAGATCCACGCCTGCCGCAATGCTAAAATGCTAGCCTTACGACAGTGGCCGACGACTCAATAGCCGTGCCCGATTCCATGGTGACCACAGCCTTCACGCTAGACGGCTATACGGTGGAGCGGAGCATCGGCATCGTACGGGGCATTATCGTCCGCTCCCGTTCAGTTTTTGGAACCCTGGGCGCCAGCTTGCAGACCATGGTGGGCGGCGACATCACGCTCTTCACCAAGCTCTGCGAAGAGACCCGCTCCCACGCCTACCAGCGCATGGCGGAACACGCCGCGCAACTGGGCGCCAACGCTATCGTGGGAGTTCGCTATGATGCCACCGAAATTATGCAAGGAGTGACCGAGGTGCTGTGTTACGGCACCGCCGTGGTGGTAAGACCAACCCGGTAGCGCGCAGGCGTGAACGAAAACCGATATCTTTGTATCCACGGCCACTTCTATCAGCCCCCGCGCGAGAACCCGTGGCTGGAAGCCATCGAGCTGCAGGACTCCGCCGCTCCCTATCACGACTGGAACGAGCGTGTAACCGCGGAGTGCTATGCGCCCAACAGCGCCGCGCGCATTCTGGACGCGGAAGGCCGCATCGCAAAAATCGTCAACAACTATTCGGGTATCAGCTTCAACTTCGGCCCGACACTGCTGTCCTGGATGAAGGACAAAGCGCCAGAAACCTATCGGGAGATTCTGGAAGCCGACCGCGTGAGCGCCCAGCGCTTCTCGGGACATGGTTCGGCGATCGCGCAGTGCTATAACCACATGATCATGCCGCTCGCCAATGCGCACGACAAGCTGACGCAGGTGATTTGGGGCATTGAGGATTTCCGCTTCCGCTTCAGCCGCGATCCGGAAGGGATGTGGCTTCCGGAAACCGCGGTTGATCTGGAATCGCTGGACCTGATGGCGCAACACGGCATCCGGTTCACCATCCTCGCGCCCTCGCAAGCCAAGTCCATGGACGGCGCCGACGTCACCGGCCAGCGCATCGATCCGGCGCGCGTCTACCGGCAGAAGCTGCCTTCCGGGCGATCGATCAATCTGTTTTTCTACGACGGGCCGGTGTCGCAAGCGGTGGCCTTCGAGCGGCTGTTGAACGACGGCGGCCGCTTCGCGCGGCGGCTTTTGGATGCGTTATCGGATCAGCGGGAGGGTCCGCAACTGGCCCACATCGCCACCGACGGCGAAACCTACGGGCATCACCATGCATTCGGCGACATGGCGCTGGCCTACGCGCTCGAGCGCATCGAATCCAGCGGCCTGGCGAAGGTAACCAACTACGGTGAGTTCTTGGAAAAACATCCGGCCGGGCACGACGCCGAGATCCTCGAGAATACCGCCTGGAGCTGCGTCCATGGCGTGGGCCGCTGGAATGCGAACTGCGGCTGCAGTTCGGGCGGGCACGCCGAGTGGAGCCAGGAGTGGCGCGCTCTCCTGCGCGCAGCGCTGGATTGGCTGCGGGACGAAATCGCGCCCGGCTATGAAAAAATGGCCCGGCGTTTCTTCAAAGATCCCTGGGCGGCGCGGAACAACTACATCCACGTCATTCTGGACCGTTCACCCGCCAGCCGCGAGCGCTTTGCCGCCGCCAACTTCCGGCGCAAGGCGACCAAGAGCGGCGATCGAGTGAACATCTGGAAGCTGCTCGAGATGCAGCGGCACGCCCTGCTGATGTACACCAGTTGCGGCTGGTTCTTCGACGAGCTAACCGGCATCGAGACGGTGCAGGTGATGCAATACGCCGGGCGCGTGGTGCAACTGGCCGAAGAGCTGTTCGGCAACGATATCGAGCGGCGTTTCCTCGGGAAGCTGGCGCTGGCCAAGAGCAATCTTCCCGAGCACGGCGACGGCGCGGCGATTTACGAAAAGTTCGTCAAACCCGCCAGCGTGGATCTGCTCAAGCTGGGCGCGCACTACGCCATCAGCTCGTTGTTTGAAGACTACCCGGACAACACTCGAATTTACGCCTACTCGGTGGACAACAAAGATTACCGCCTGAAACGCTCGGGCAAGATGCGGCTGGCTTTAGGCCAGGCTCGCTTTACATCTGAGATTACGCAGGATTCCGAAATGCTGATGTTTGGCGTGCTCCACTTCGGAGACCACAATCTGCACGGTGGCGTGGCGCTGTACCGCTCCGAGGACGCGTATCGCGATCTCTGCAAGGCCGCGCGCGACGCTTTCAGCCGTTCGGACCTGGCGGCCACCCTGCATTGCCTGGATCAGGGCTTCGCCGGCCACACCTATTCGCTCAAGAATCTATTCCGCGACGAGCAGCGCAAGGTTCTCACCGAGGTCCTGGAATCCACGCTGGAGCATTCCTTCTCCGTGGCGCGCGAGATGTACGAAGACCAGGCGCAGCTGCTGCGCTTCATGAGCGACTGTGGCATTCCCATCCCCCGCGAACTGCAGGCCGCGGCCGAAGTGGCTCTGAACGGTCTTCTGCGCCAGGCGCTGGCCGCACCCGAACTGGATGAAACCGCCATCCAGGGTCTGCTCGAAGAAATACGCATCGCCGGAATTCCATTGGATCGAAACGGCCTTGAAATCGTACTGCGCCGCAATCTGGAAAAAGAAGCCGACCGCTTTTTCGAAGATCCCGGCAATCTGGGGCGTCTTACAAAATTCCGCGATAATCTGGTTGCGGCCCGTTCCCTGCCCTTTCCGCTCGTATTGTGGTCGGTGCAAAACCGCTGTTACGAAGTGCTGCAAAAGGTCTATCCGCGCGAACTGAGCGATGCCCGCTGGGCGGAGCAATGCCGGGAATTGGCCGGCCTGCTTGCATTAAGTGTTTCAGAGCCGCGATCGTGAGGAAGCGTTTCTTTACGAATCCACGGGCCGCAACGCATCGTTGGTCGTTAGCAGCGCTTCCATCTCCTCGCGCCGGCGCGCGGGTCCATACACATGCCCCTGCACCTTGTCGCAGCCCAGCACGCGAACCAGGTCCAGCTCGGCGCGCGTTTCCACTCCCTCCGCCACCACGGTCAGGTGCATGCTGTGCGCCATGCGCACGATGCTTTGGATCACCGCGAGAGAGCCCTCAGGTTCATGCAGGTTGCGCAGAAACGACTGGTCGATCTTGAGCGAATCCACCGGCAGCTTATTCAGGTAGCTGAGCGACGAGTAGCCGGTGCCGAAATCGTCAATCGCGATGCTGACCCCCAGGTTCCGGATCTGAGTTAAGCGGGCGGCGGCCTGCGGCAGATCCTTCATGATGTAGCTCTCGGTAAGTTCCAGCTCCAGGCGGTCGGGAGGCAGCTTGCTCAGCGCCAGCGCGGCCGCCACGGTTTCGAGAAAATCGCGCCGCTCAAACTGCAGCGCGGACACGTTGACGGAAATCCGCGCCGCGCGATGGCCCGCTTTGTGCCAGCTGGCGGCTTCGAGACAGGCGCGCTGGATGACCCACGATCCGATGTCGATGATCAGTCCGGTCTCCTCCGCAATCGGGATGAACTGCTTCGGCGAGATGCTTCCGTAAATCGGATGGCGCCACGTCAGCAGCGCCTCCAGGCCTTCCACTTTGCCGTTCATGCTGACCACGGGCTGATAGAGCAGCTCGAATTCCTGGTGCTCCAACGCGCGGCGCAGCGCGTTTTCCAGGCGCAGCCGTTCCAGGCTCGCGGTATGATCCTTGGCCCGGAACACCACCACATCGTTCTTGCCGCTGTTCTTGGCGTGGTACATTGCCAGGTCCGCGTTCCGCAGCAGCTCCGCGACAGTCTGCCCGTGCCGGGGGAACAGAGCGACGCCGATGCTGGCGGTGACGAACAGCTCGTTGTCCTCGATCTGGTGCGGCGCGCGGAAAGCATTCAAAAATTCTTGCGATGCCTGCACCGCGGCTTGCTCGTCCGGCTGGCGCGTCAGGACAATGGTGAACTCGTCGCCGCCCATGCGTCCGGCGAGGTCGTCTTCGGTCAGCAACCGTTTCAGACGCTGGCCCACTTCCTTCAACAGCCGGTCGCCCATGGCGTGGCCGAGGATATCGTTGATCTGCTTAAAGCGGTCGAGATCGATGAAGAGCACCGACAGGCTTCCCGAACGATCGCTCGCATCCCGCAGCGCGGCCTCCAGCAGCTCCATGAAGTAGGAGCGATTCGGCAGGCCGGTGAGTGAATCGTGCCGCGCCTGAAACTCCAGCCGCTCGGTGAACCCGCGCTGCTCCAAGGCCCGCGCGGCCAGCCGGCTGGCGGCTTGCAATAACTCGGCATCACCGTCGTCCCTGGGCTGCCCGGCTTTGTAGTGCAACGCCAGCATCCCGAGAAGCGTTCCGTCCGCCGCCAAAATCGGCGTGGAACGGCACGACTCAATCCCTAGCTGTCCGGCCAGGTGCGCTCGGTCCGCCCAAAAAGGGCAGCGGCGTACGTCGTCCCAGAACACGGTCGCCCGAGCCACCTCCGCCACCGCCAGCCCGGCGGTGTCCCGCAACACACGGTACGGCTTTAGCAGCCGCAGCCCATCGGCGGGAAATCCCGGCGCTGACACCCAGGTGAGCATCTCATCCTTCAGCAGCAGCAAGGAGCAAAGCGCTCCAGAGCATTGCGTTTCCACCAGGCGCACCACTTCTTCCAGGATAGTGGCGATGCTTTCGTTCCTGGCCACCATTTCGAGCACGCGGTTGCGGTTTCTCTCCAGGCTTTGCAGCCGGTCGCGTTCGGATTGGATGCGGTGCTCCAGAACTACGCGTCCGACGCTGCGCGCCATCAATTCGAGCAGTTCACGGTCGGATTCCGAAAAGAGCCGGGGCGAGCCATCGAAGGGCCCAGAGAAGCTAAGAGTCGCAAACAATTCCGAGCCCAGCCAGACCGGCGTTCCAATGTACGTCTCGAATTCGATCCGGGGCGCGCCGTCCGCCACAGCCGGTTCGGATGTCGCCACCGTCCGCAGCCGGCTGTTCACGGTATAGGCGCGCGTCTGCCACAACGGGATCGCGACGCCGCCCTTCAGGCCCTCTGCACCGCACGAAGCTTGAACCACCCCCTGGGAGCCTTGCATACGCTGAGAGCCTTGCATATGCGGCACGCCTTCGGCTTGCAGCAAAACACCCACCGGCAGCTGGAACAGCCGGCAGCCGGTTTCCAAATGATCTCCGAGGGCCTGCTCCAAGCTGACATGGCTGGTGGTGCTCAACCTGTGCAACTGCCTGAGTTGTTCGGCGAAGCGGCTGGACTCGCCTCGTTTGCGGTGATTGGAATCTTCGAGCAACGGCGATGCTTCCCGCCGCGGATCGGCCAGCGCTCGTCCAACATCCTCAACCGCCACCGGACGGCCGCGTTCAAACAGTAATCGCCTCACTACCTCCAGCCTTACGCGGCTGCCATCGCTCGCAATCGCGGTAAGGCTCACCTGCTGCGGCCCGCCTCCTCCCAGTTGCAGGAGAATCTGCTCGCGGGAACTCCTCCAGGATTCCGGTTCCAACAGTTGGCTCAGATTCATGCGCGCCGCGTCTTCACGCGCGTAGCCCAGAATGCCCGCCATGGCAGCATTCAGCGCGACCACGTTTCCGTCCAGATCGAACGAGTAAATACAGTCAGGAGAATCGTGCGAAAATTCGGCAGCGGCGGGAACCAATGCGAACCGGGGCGAGATGGCCATGTCTATTTTTCTTTGAACGCGACGCTAGCTGGCGACCCTGCTGGGCTCTCGGCCAGTCTGTTCCAGGCCGGCGGGCTTGCGCTTAATGCGCGTAATCGGGACATTCAGAATGATCGAGAGCAACGTAAAGATCAACGACGAACTCTGAACCACAACCTTCATGGGGAGGTGACTTGCTACATTGTCCCATATGCCGCAGCTCAAGGTCCCACCCCGGACCGCCGACGCGCGCGCGCCCAGAACCGCCGAGCCCCGCTGGCCGGCCTTTGTCGCGCTGCTGGCGACCGGTGGCTTGCATTTCATCATCCCCGCTCCGCTTCGCTTCGGCCAGGAATGGCTCCTGCTGGCCGTTGTGACGGCGCTGCTGATATCCACTGTGGTGGCTCACAAGGCCGGCAAAATGCTGCTCAATCGGGTACTCAGCCACACGGCGGCGGCCGTCGTTACCGCGTTCATGGTGTGGTCGCTAGCCTTGCTGATCCTGCGTCTTCCCAGGCATCTGGACCCTCCTGAGGCGCTGTTGCGAGCCGCCGCCGCGTTATGGGTGGTGAACATTCTGGTATTCGCTTCCTGGTATTGGCGCCTGGATGCCGGCGGCCCGAACCAGCGGGACTTGCTGGATGCGCACAACGAGGGCGCGTTCCTGTTTCCCCAAATGATCACTCCCTGGGAAAGCGACAAAAACTGGCGGCCCGGCTTCGTGGATTATCTTTTCCTGGCCTTTAACACCAGCACCGCCTTTTCGCCCACCGATGTTCCGGTTCTCTCGCGCTGGGCCAAGGTGATGATGATGGTGCAGGCCTTGATTTCCCTGGCGACCGTGGCGCTGCTGGCGGCCCGGGCGGTGAACATCCTGTAGACTGGTATATACCTTGGGATTGCCCAATGGTGTATAATCATTCCATGAGGACGCTCTATATCAAGAATCCCGCCGCTCACAGCCTGGCCGAGAAGGTTAGCAAGAAAATGGGTGTCACCCTTACAGAGGCGGTAATTCGCTCGTTGCAAATCCAGGTGCGAGGTCAAGCTCGGCCCATCGATTGGAAGAGGGTGAACGGCATCCAAAAGAAGATCGCCGCGATGCCAGTGCTGGATGCCCGCACGCCTGACGAAATTCTTGGATATGACGAATTTGGCCTTCCCAGTTAGCCGAATGGCGGCCTGGGCGTGATAATCGACACATCCGCGGTGATCGCAATTGCGCTGGGCGAGCCAACGCAGCCCGAGCTTTTAGCAGCCATCGAACACGCAACCAGCCGGGAGTTGTCTTCGGTCTCGATGCTCGAGGCCGGCATGATCCTTCGATCCCGGCTGGGCGCGCAATCCGTCCCGCTGCTATACCGTTTGGTTGAGGAACTGGGCTGCGAGATTGTTCCGTTCGATGCAGCTCAAGCGAAGGCGGCGATTGCAGCGTTTGGACGTTTCGGAAAAGGCACGGGTCATCGCGCCCAGCTCAATTTCGGCGATTGCGCGGTCTACGCGCTGGCGGCGCTGCGTGGTGAACCGGTGCTCGCCACCGGCAGCGATTTTCGGGCGACGGATCTGACCGCCGCCCTGAGCTGACTCATTTTGCAGCGCTGATCGAGTCCACCTGGATCGTCTTAGTCTTTGCATCCAGCGTGCCGATGACCGTTACCCTTTTCCCAGCGAACTTCTCCGGCATCCGCTGGTCGCTCAGCGTGTAGACGTCCCGGCCGTCAAAGAGAACGTACGCGGCATCATGCACGCTGACGCAGGCCATGATGCACTCGGCATCGGTAGGTCCCATTCGCATGCCGGAATGATCGCCTTTGTCGCACATGCTGTCGGTAATGACGCCGGTGAACGTCTGCTTGCCGGGCGCCGCGACCAACGCCAGTGCAAGCAGACCGAAGAGTAGCGGCTTCACTTTATTTTAGGAGCCCGGCGTCATGATGTGGGCCGTGGAAGTGCCGGCATTCATGATCCATGCGCCAGCCTGGCTCGGTTTATCGGGCAGTCCAAGCGACTGCGCGGTTGCGCCAGGCACGGCGATGGTGGTGTGGTGAAAAGCGTGCTCCTGGTCGGGTCCCATGAAGTGGATGAACGCCGAACCGAACTCGGGCTTCACCCTGGTTCCGTCCTTCTCCGCGGCGTCGAACGCGGCCTGAACCGCCGCCTTATCACCCTTCGCCTCGAACTTCAGATTCTGAGCTACGCGGTCGAGATTGCCTTTGCTAGTGCATTCCACTGTAAATGGCGGATGCCCCGGGTACCCCGACAGATCGTAGCAGACCATGGCGCTGCTGCCCTTCTGCAAGGTGTCGTAAGTGAAATCGGGTTTCCACTTGATGACGGTAACGTCTTCCTTCTTCATCCGCGCGGGGGCGGCCAACAGTGCCTTTTGAATGGCGTCGCTGGGCGCTTGCGCAAGCGCGAAGGCGGCAAACGCCAATACGCTGAGAGCGATTGATACGGTGCGTTTCATCTTTTGATCTCCAGTTTGTGTGCCTTGAACTTCTCGGCGACAGGATTCAGTATATCGCGGCGCGGGCGGTGGCAGCCGACGTATGAAGATGAACTTCCCCACCCCTCCATGTCCTCAAGTGCACCATCCTGGGTCCTCACTAAACCTTTCATTTTCAATGGGACGGCGGCTTTTTCGCCGTCCCGTTCGATGAGAGATATCACCGTCGGGACGGCAAATAGGACTGTTCAACGCAATGGTGTAGCCTCTTTAATGCAGCGCGCCTTATACTCGGAAGCACCAATCGCGCTATGCACAAGCCAATAAAGTACGTCGAAAGAGCCGTTACCTTGGCAGCCGGAGCTGCCTGGTTTGTATTTGACAAACTCAACCAAATCAACCAGAACCCGTCCTTTACCCCGGCCTGGTCCGACAAGCCGCTGCTAAAAAGTTACGAGAAGCAGAAGCCGCCCCTGGGCTGGCCGCGCGAGACCGATTCGCTGTGCCCCCGCTGCATCCCTGAAATCCGCCAGCAGATCGTGGATGGCAAACTGCCGCACGAGATCCTGCTCAACGAGAAGGTAGGCGAGATCAAGGCCACCATCATCGAGCGCGATGGCAAGATCCTGATGGTGAAGGAATGCTCCAAACACGGCCGCTTTGAGGACGTGATGTCTATCGATCCGGACTTCTTCAAGCACCTGGAAGAGGTTTTCCCAGGCCGCGATATTCGGGCGCACAATGATGAAAAGCTGCACAACCACGGAACCAGCACCATCAAGCATGGCCGCGGGTCGGTGCTGACCATCGATCTCACCAACCGCTGCAACATGATGTGCGATCCGTGTTTCATGGACGCGAACCAGGTGGGCTTCGTGCATGAGCTGAGCTGGGAAGATATCCAGACACTGCTCGACAACGCCATCTCCATCAAACCGCGCAGGCAGATGTCGGTGCAGTTTTCCGGCGGCGAGCCCACGCTGTCGCCCTACTTCCTGGACGCTGTCCGTTACGCGCGCAAGGTGGGCTACAACAGCGTGCAGGCCGCGACCAACGGCATCGAGTTCGCCAAAGACCCCGAGTTTTGCAAACAGGCCGCCGAAGCGGGACTGCGCTACGCGTATCTCCAGTTCGACGGCATCGGCAATGAAGCCAATTCGCATCGCGCCGTCGGTAATTTGTTCGATGTGAAATTGCGCGCCATCGAGAACCTGTGGAAAGCGGGCGTCGACATCGTGCCGGTGATCACCATCATCAACGGCATCAACAACGAGCAGGTGGGCGCCGTGGTGCGCTTCGCGCTCGACAATCCGAAGAAGATCCCGTTCCTGAGCTTCCAGCCGGTTTCGTTCACCGGCCGCGATGAAGCCGTCACCGATGATCGCCGCCAAGCCCAGCGCTACACGCTGTCGCACCTGGCGCACGACGTGAAGAATCAGACCGGTCTCGGCGAGCCCGTTCGCGACTGGTTCCCGATCTCCTTCATGAGCACTTTCTCCGACTTCGCCGACCTGGTGCACGGACCGTCGGCGGACTGGGGGCAACTGAGCTGCGGCTGCCATCCCAACTGCGGTATCGGCATGGCGGTGATGTGCGACAAGGAAACCAAAGAAGCGGTGCCGGTGACCGCGTTCCTGAACGCCGACCGCCTGGCGAAGGATATCGCGCGCATCAACGACGCCGCCCGCAGCAGCCGGTGGATGAACGTGATGGGCGTCAGCCTGGCCCTGTTGCACAACTACAACCCGTTCAAGTCGCCGACCCATTTCAAGCTGACCGACCTGATCGCCAAATTCGACAAGTGCTTCGGCATGACGCCCAAGGCGCAGCAGGGCGGCTACGGAAAGGTGACGGGCGACCGCACCATCGAAGACATCACCAAGCGCCGGAACGACCGGTGGAATTTTCTGTTCGTGGCCGGCATGTGGTTCCAGGATCTGTTTAATTACGATTTCCGCCGTACCGAGCAGTGCATTATCCCGTACGCCACGCAGGAAGGCGAGATTTCGTTTTGCGCTTACAACACCGGCGTGGGCTGGCGGAACATCATCGAAAAGATGCACATGACCGCGACCCTCACCAAGTGGTACGAAGAGCACGGGCGGCACGAGATCATCGCCGGCGGCAAGGCAGTGAACCTCAAGGCCAAGGATCACACGTTGGTATTGCGCGCCGAAGACGTGAATCACGCCAAACAGCACGACCTGGACGATCTCGGCATCGCCAAGACCGCGCGTGAGGAGAAGAAGCGCGCTCGCGACGAGAAATTGAAGCAGCAGGAAAACGAGCGCATGGCGAAGCTGTATCGCGAACAAATACTGAAGGAAAAACCGGCGCCTGCCGACCTGGTGCAGATGATCATGCCCGCGCAACCGAAACCGGAGCCCGTCGCTGACAAAGCGGAAGCCGTGGGATCGTTCGGGGATTAAGTCGAACAACAAATCAGAGGAGAAGCCGTCCGGGCAGTTGGGGCGGCTTTTTTGTTGTTAGACAGAGCCGCGACCGTGAGGGAGCTGGTAACCGACGGTCTTGCGAAACGGCCTGACAATCCGCTGGAGGCGCTCACCCGAACGAAGCTCGCGGACGTATTGGTCAGTATCCGGAAGGTCGGTCCGTTCCTTCCACAACCCCACGGCGGAAAGCAGCGCTTGTCTCCTGGCTGCGCTGTCCGGAATGTCCTGGTGTCTGTTTTAGTCGCCACGATAGCTCATCTCTCGCCAGGATGGCTCATCTCAATGATACGCCGTGCGCTATATTCAGGGCATGCGAGCGTTGTGCCTTCTTCTTATTGTTCTCTGCGTGTCCCTGGCGCAAACCCGTTCGGTGACAGTCGCCGAGGTCCAGCGCGTCCACCGTTCCATGCTGCTCATCGATACCCACAACGACATAACCAGCCGCACGGTGGACGGCTACGACATCGGCAAGAACCAAAACGACGGCCACACCAACGTCACGTCGCTGAAAGATGGCGGTGTCGGCGCGCAGTTCTTCGCGGTATATGTTGCGTCCAGCTATGTCACTGGAAACCGCTCGGCGCATCGCACGCTCGAAATGATCGATACCGTCCGGCACGACATCGTTGAGCGATATCCGAACGACTTTGCGCTTGCCACTACCGCTGACGATATCGAGCGCATCCACAAGCAAGGCAAGATCGCCGCGCTGATGGGCATCGAAGGCGGGCACGCTATCGAGGACAACCTCGGCCTGCTGCGAGATTACTTCGACCTCGGCATCCGCTATATGACCCTGACCCACACCAACACCAACAGTTGGGCGGACTCTTCGGGCGATATCGACAAGCCCGGCGTGGAACATCACAACGGTCTCACTCCTTTCGGCAAGCAAGTGGTGCGCGAGATGAACCGGCTGGGAATGACGATCGACATCTCACATACGGCCGACAAAACATTTTGGGACGCGCTGGCGACAAGCAGCGCGCCGATCATCGCTTCGCATTCCTCCTGCCGCGCGCTGTGCAACGTTCCGCGCAACATGACGGACCAGATGATCGCGGCGCTGGCCAAGAAGGGCGGCGTGATCCAGATCAACTTCAACTGCGGGTTCCTGTCGGAGAAGTCGGCCGCTGCAGCGAAAACCGTGCAGGACAGCAGGCTGCCGGGCGCAGCGGGCGAGGACGCTACCATCGCGGAATATCGCAAGAAAGTGCCGCCGGCCACTTTAGAGGACGTGGTGGCGCACATCGATCATGCCGTGAAGATCGGTGGAATGGACGCGGTGGGAATCGGCAGCGATTTCGACGGCGTGTATTGCACGCCGCGCGGATTGGAAGACGTGTCCAAGTTTCCGAACCTGACGCGCGCGTTGCTCGAAAAAGGCTACTCGGCCGACGACATTCGCAAAATCTACGGCGGCAACACTCTGCGCGCGATGCGCGCCGTGGAGGCGGAAGCCCGACGCGAACAAGCAGAGAAGAAACCTGCTAGCTTAGCTAAATTCGTAGACCGGCGCGGGCTGATCCGCACCAACGCTCCCGGCCGCGATCTGCGCGAGGTAATAATTTTCCCCGCGGACCGGTTCTCCCGCCAGGCGCCGCAGCAGCGCGATCTGGCCAACATGAGTAAACGCGTCGGCTATGGGACCTTGCAAGAGCACCTCAGGCGTCGCATGCAATGGCCTGTCTGTCGCCATATACGCATCGAACGCTTCGAGCGCGGCAAAGAACCGATCCGTTTCCTGGCTCCAAGGCAGCGGCGATGAGTTGCGCCAGCGTTCGTCCCCGCGTACCGCTGAGAGCGCCCATGCGAACAGATCGCCCATGTGCGCGAGAATCTCAACTGGCGTGCGTGCGTCGGCGGACGCTTTAAACTTGCAAAAATTATCCGGCGCGCCGCGCAGCGGTTTTGCCGCGCGATAGGCCAGCGTGGCCAGGGAGTGGCGAAGCAATTGACGTGCGGGATCCGATTGGCTCATTTCTATATATTACTTGGCACTGAGCGGCTTGATCCCGAACTCGATGTGCAGCCGGACCGACTCAACCCACACCGGCCCGCGGTCGTGGTTGTAAGCCGGATTGTTGTAATGCTGCACGTCGAACGTCGCGTAGAAACCGCGCACCACCCGGGCGTTGTAGTAACTTTCCCAAAGATACTCGGGCGCGTAGTTGAGTTTTCCATCTCCGATCAAGAAATCGAGCCCGCCCATCGCCAGATACACCGCGTGCACGCCTGCGATTCCAGCGGCCGCGAACGCCGTCGCGACAATGTCATCCTTTCGTTTCCAGCGCGTCCCCTTCACCGACACGCCGCCTTCGGCCAGCCGATCAATGGCGGTGAAAGCGAAGTCCTCGGTCTTGCCATCGTTCCAGCCCAGTCGCGAAAAGACTCCGACGTCGTGAGAAATCTCCTGATCGAAGCTCACTCCAGACCCATACTTGAGCGTCCCTGGGCGGCGTATGGCCTGGACGACGGGAGTGGTCCCAGTTTCTTCGGCGAGCTGCACCGCTTCGACATAGCTGCCGGATCGGGTGCGATTCAGGTATTGAAGCCATCGGACGGCGCCTGGGTGCTGACCGAGCGAATAGCGTCGCTCTTCTTCGAACGTGTGGCCTTGATCGACAAAAAGCCGCCGGTCAAACCGTCCGCCGTTGGCCACCCTAGGCTCGGCCGCCACCCCATAACGAAACGACCAATTCCTGGTATGAAACTCATTGACGATTCCCCAGGTATAACCGCGTGTGTCCGCCGGATAATCCCAAGCACCGTTGTACATCAGCCCCCACGCCTGGAACTGGCTTCGCGGATCGTGGGAATAGTTGTTGTCGTCGAAGAAGTCGGTATCCGAAAACCGGCCGGCTGTAATTGTATAACGAACCATGGGACGGTCGCCCGCTAGCTGATTCTCGTCGCTTTCGATGTGCTCTACCCCTTCGCCGAAACCGAAGTCGTGCGAAACGTAGAGCCGTGCGAGGTAGGGCTTGGGGGTGGCCGTTGCCACGCGCGGCAGTTCGCCGTTAGGTGAATTGGCGAGCCCATTCACGCCGCTGAATCCCCTGCCGCCTGCGATTTCGGGATCAAAGATTAATTGCGTGCCCGGGCCGAGGCGAAGAGCGAAATACAGGGTGGTGGTGAGCGACACGTCGCGTTCGGGATAATCCTGGAGACTCAGAGGACCTTCGTAGGGAGAGTTGAACGTTCCGTGACGGTCGCCGATGGAAGTGGCCTGATAGTAAAGGTTCCAGGTCTGGGGATCGGCGGCCGAGGCGTTGCCGTCCGTTGTAGTCGCGTCAGACTGAGCCGTTAACCCGCCCGGCATGAGCAACAGCAATATTACCGTCAGACTAACGACGTATCGGCACACTTCTCCGATTGTCCCATGTGGAGATAAATATTCCATTACAACGCGTGATCCTTACAACAAATCTGGCAATTTCAGCGATCTCAGGTCTGGAATCG
>Ga0302325_10009258_pt1 | contig 21519 bp, 22 predicted proteins | sample Palsa_T0_2_FD_201948 | JGI IMG/M metagenome (GOLD analysis project Ga0302325, IMG submission 201948) | Peat permafrost microbial communities from Stordalen Mire near Abisko, Sweden - Palsa_T0_2 | ecosystem: Environmental > Terrestrial > Soil > Palsa > Peat permafrost | place: Sweden: Abisko...
GGATGAAAGCGCCGCGGCGCCGCTGACATAAAAGGCTACATTCACCAGCAGCAGCGCATAGATCATGATCACCGAGACCGTCAGCTGCGTCGAGCGGCCATACTCCTTGGCGATCGCCGCGGAGATGGTGTATTCGCCGGTATTGTAGAGTTTCTTCGCCAGAAGCCATCCAAACAACGGGAAGCCGAGGGCGACACTCAAGACCGCCCATGACGCGGCCATGCCGGAATCGAAGGCGACCTGCGCGACGCCGATGGTCGATTTCGGTGCGATGAATTCGGACATCATCAGCACGCCGATCACCAGCGCGGGGACGGAGCGCGCGGCGAACATGAAATCGGAGGTCGATCTGGCGCGGTACCGGAAGGTCAACCATGTCGTGACCGCCAGATAGGCCAACACCATGCCCATCAGGACGAATGTTCCCTGTGTTTGAAGCTCGGGCATCGACTCCTCCTTACGCTTATTATTGTGAACGTCTTCTATTGGCTCCCGCGGCGCGATGGCGTCTCGGCCGCTTTGAAGAAATCGAGCAACCTCGCACAGATGATGTCCGCGCGTTCCTGCTGCACCCAATGGCCGGCGCCTTCGACAAAGCACGGCGGCGCCATCTGGGTGAAAACGGTATCCCTCATGCGTTGCAGGCCGCCGACGATCTGGTACGCCCCCCAGTCGCGCTCGCCAGCGATGAACAGCGCGGGGCAGTTGATGGTGCGTCCGGAGAACAGGCTCAGATCCTTGGCCAGGTTCCCGTTCATGCGCCCGCGATACCATTGCAGGCCGCCCTGAAAGCCGATGCGCTGGTAGTCCTCGCTGTAAATGCGCAGCTCCGCTTCGGTCAACCAGTGTGACGACGTGATGATCTCGGGCGATGGGGCTTCCGGCGCCACGGTTTCCGCCATCCCGAGCGCGAGCGGCATGATGTAATAATGCGGCATGCGTGCGAGCTGTTCGGCCGTCCATGCCGACAGCTCAGACGGATTGTTGCCCGGCCAGTCGCCGCTCTTGAAATGAAAATAGGCGCGCAGGAAATCGTGCACGCCCTGCTTGCAATGCCACATGTCGGTATTGGCTTCGCGCGTCGCGAAATAGGCGTGGTAATGCTTGCGCGGAGGCTTCAGCGCGGCGAGGGCGGCGTGAATGGGATCGTTTTCTGGCGGCCGCGGGAGAGGCCAGGCGGGCGGTCCGGGGAACGGCGCACTCATGATGACCAGCGAGCGGAACAGGTCGGGGCGGACCAGTGCGCAGGCGGCAGCAATGGAAGCGCCGAAATCGTGGCCCACGACGGCGGCGACGGAGGTGATGCCCAGGAGGCTGAGCAGGGCCACCGCATCGCGCACGAGATTGAGGATGCGGAACGGGGACAGGTCATCCTCAAATGGGATAGGTTTTTTGGCGGTGCGGCCGTAGCCGCGCTGATCGGGCGCCACCACGTGATAGCCGGCCTCCGCGAGAACGGGCATGACCTTACGCCATGAATAGGCGATCTCGGGAAACCCGTGCAGCAAAAGTATGGTAGAGCGGTTCCGTCCCGGCGTCCCAGCTTCCAGGATGTGCATGTCGATGCCGTTGACGCCTTCGACGAAACGCGCTTTGACGCCCGCAGCAAGGCTCGCGGAAGGCAGCGGTGCCGGCATGGTCAGACCCCTCCTCGATGCGGGAGGTAGCGCCGGGCGCCGGATGCGGACCGCCCGGGTGTATGTCGTTGCAGCGGGTGAAGCGGGAGGTGCGACAGTTGACGGGGGATGAAGAAGAGCAGGGTCGCTATGTCGTCGTCGCGCTGCGGCGCGGGCTTGCGATCCTGAATATGTTCCGCCGCGACCGACGGGTCGTCACCATACCGGAAATGACGGCGGCGCTGGGGCTGCCGCGGGCCACCGCCTTTCGGCTCGCCTACACGCTCGAGCGGGATGGCTACCTGCAGCGCGTGCCCAATTCGCCCGCCTTCTGCCTCGGGCCCAAGACACTTCTGCTCGGGTTCGATTATCTGCACACCACCGAAGTCGTCACGTCTGGGCGCGACGCGCTCACGGCCTTGCGCGACCGCACCGGCTTTTCCACCCATATGTGCGTGCGCGACGGAACCGAAATCGTCTACGTGTTTACCGCGTCGTCCCACCATCGCATGCGCGGCGATATTCCGGTCGGCACGCGCTACCCGTGCCATGCCGTCGCGTCCGGCCGCGCTCTGCTGTTCGACATGACGAAGGTCGAGATCAAACACCTCTACCGCGGAATTTCCCTGGAGGTATTCTCGCCCCAGACCCCGACGACGATCGACGCGCTGTGGTCGCGCATCGAGCGTGAACGCAAGCTCGGATATGCCTCGAACCGTTCCGGATTCGTCAGCGGCATCGTCAGCCTGTCGGCGCCGGTGCGCGACGTCGGTGGCGCCATCGTGGCCGCCATCAACATTTCGGACTCGGAGGCCGTTCTGAAGGACGTTGAGACGGTACGCGATCAGGTTCTCGGCACCGCAGCCGAAGTGTCGGCGCGACTGGGGTGGCGCGGCTAACGAAGCGCGTTCGGCGGCAATCAACGCAGCTCATCCGCATAGAGAGGCATTCCGATCTCCCGCAGCGCCGCCTGCAGCCGCTCAATCGAAACGCCACGTACCGTGGTGTTGCCGTCCAGCGCGATCGCGGCGGCGATTCCTGCCGCCTGTCCGGTCGCCATGCAGGCCGGAACATTGCGGCTGCGGCCATGGGCGGCGTGATCGGCCGAAATGCATCGTCCGGCGACGAGCAGTTGCTCAACGCCCAGCGGTACCATGCAGCGATAAGGCAATTCGTAGGGCTGCAGCCCGCGGAAATCAACATCGGCGCCTTTGACGTCATGCACGTCGAAGGCGGAAACATCGGCCGCGATGCTGTCCGGAAACGTGGTCTCGCCGCTGACATCCTTGGCGGTTAGCGTATACTCGCCGCGGATGTGCCGCGTTTCGCGAACCCCCAGCACCGGCGCGATCTGGGCGATCTTGGCCTTGGCGAATCCGGGCACCTTCTTGATCAGGAACTGGGCGTATTCCTCGATCTGGCGATAACACTCGACGATCGCGGCGCTGAATTCGATCGGTGAGAAGACGTTGACGCCCAGCACCCTGGTGGCGTTGACATACATCAACCCGTTGGCAGTCTTGAGGGTGATGTTCTCGCGCGGCAGGTCGATATTGGTCTCTTCCCGATAGGCGCGGATAGTTTTATTGAAGCCCGTCAGCCACAATCCGTAGTCGAGATCTTCGTCATTATCCGGAATGGCCTGGGCGGGCACGTCATCGGTTTGACGTGCCCAGCGCGCCAGTTCCACGGCATCGACGTCGGACATGGTGAAATACATGCCGACCGGCTGCATCTTGACTTCGTCGTCGTCCTCGCCCGAGCCCATGACGAACGGCGCGCCCGCGCCGGCCGCGATGTCACCGTCGGCCGAACAGTCGATCACGACCTTGGCCCTGATGAAACTGCGGCCGGCCTTATTCTCCACGACCACGCCGGTCACCTTGCTGCCCTCCAGGATCGGACGCGAGACCACGGTTTCGAACAGGATCTGGACGCCAGCGTCGGTACAGAGCCGCGTCAGCAGCATCTTCATGATTTCGGGGTCGCAGGGCGAGGCGATCTTGACCTTGCCGGTCTTGGTCCCGGCGAAATAGTCAGCGCCGGCAGCTCCAGTCTCGCGCGCCATTTTCCAGAGTTCAAGCGGCAGGCCGCCGACCAGCGCGCCCGAAGGCTTGGTGTTGAGACCGAGGGTAAGGTTGCCGCCCAGCGATCCGAAGCGCTCGATCAGGACCACTTTCTTGTTTCGCCGCGCGGCGGCGGCGGCCGCGATTGGACCCGTGGTTCCCCCGCCGACCACAACGATGTCCGCATCCATCAGCACGGGGATTTCGCGAGCGGGTTCCAGGATGGTCGGCATAAAAGCGTTCCTCTTATCATGCTTCATATATGAAGCAATGCTTCATCTTAAGAAAATTCGTATCATCTGGCCTTAAGTGAGTCCAGCGTGAGGTGAGTTTTTCAGGGGCTACGGAGGGCCCGAACGCTATCCACGCGCCTTCCGTGATGCCACAAGAAACCAAGCTTGTAATCTCAGAGTATGAGACTGGCAGAAGGGGTCCAGCCGCTCCCGGAGCGACGTCGCGTCCGACTCTTTGGAAACGGGCGAAACCAAACCGTTTACATCCCGGTCGAGTTCGAGCTCCCAGGGAAGGAGGCAATCATGCATCGGGAATTCTTATGGGAAGTAATTGCGCTTTTACTATCCCTCCCAGCGCAAACTAACCGACGGCCGACAGCCGTCTCGCCCGTGAGAATTCTGTTCTTCTGTCCATTCAAGCGGATGTTGCCGCGGTCGTCCTACTGCGTGGGACAAGACGCCAGGGGGGGTGAAAGCGTCCCAGAACCGTTCAGAGCCCAAATCAGCGCCATCCCGGCTCGGAGGCGTTCCACCACAGAGGATTTAAAAAAACCTCTGTGCAAGGCTCCAGCGCCGTCAGATGATAATAGCGCGACTTTGACGCTGAACGATTGTCAGCAAGTTCAGTGCGGGGGTTGCCTACCCCGTCGTAAAACTTGTTAGCCCACGATGATCGGTTTGACGGCCGTTTGCGCCAACGGCCGCCACGTACCAACGAGACCCAATGAGACCAAAGAAATACCAACACGTTCCATAAGCACCAACGATAGGCCAACAGAAGGCCAAGGATTTTTCTTGTCACACCCCACGCACTAAAGATGCCAAGCCAAGCCCAGGTCGCGACACAAACGGCAATACAAGCGAATGAAGCCCAGCGGGAGCGCCGCCCCGAATTCTGGCCACGACAGCCCTGCGGCCGTCAAGGCCGCGCCGGCCGCGCGCCGCTTCGCGGTCTGGGAGCCTGGACTGCCTCGTGTGTCGTGAAGTTGGCCCGGCATGCACACAATGGGCAGCCATGCTGATCGGTGGCGGCGGCTTTTGTCTCGCCCCGCCGCCCGGGTCATGAAAGCGATCGACGGCCGGTGGGACCGCACTTCGTTTCAGATCGTCGGCCGAGTATGCGGCCCAGCAAATTCCGCAACAAAACGCAACGAGTGGCAACGGCTTGTTACAAAATGCTTCGAAATGCTCTGAAGCGTTTCAGAATGCTCTAGCGAGAATGACCTACTGCCTCGGCCATCCTGCCATCGTCGCCTCCATTGGACCAGTTATCCCTTCTGCAAATCTATGCAAAGTTCTGTATAATTTTGTCGACATTTGCATAAGAAAGCAGAATTTTGCAGAACTCACACCTGTGCATCTGTGTAGGAATAAATACCTAGAACTAGTGTCGGCTATAAAAGTTTGCCCCGACCTGACCAAGTTCGTTTAGAGGGACTGGCCGCTTCTGGTTCCCAGCCCGCGATTGAGATGTTCCATTCCTGGGTCGGTTATCGGCGGTGGAACGTAGATCGCATACGCCACAAAAATATAATTCAACATGAGCAATAAAGATCATGCCGTCCGATCAGTCCGCGTGCATGTCGCCTAACTTTCGGAGGGTTAACCACCAACGCTCAAAGGCGCGACCTTGCCGTGGCTGATACGCAAGCGGCCCAAGCGCAGCTACAGGCAGCAGACGCACAGACCAACGCCGCTATGTCACATGGCCTAAGCGCATTTATAGCAGCAAATCGTCGGGCGCCGACCATCAATGTAAACGTGTGTAGGCCGGTGCCCGGACAAATTGATACGTGCAGCTAGCCCAAGTCGGGCGCCGCACCGCCGAGCGGTCTCAGAGCTCGGCTGCCGCGGCGGCGCTGTCTGGAGATCGTTGCACAGGTCTTGAGTCTGCAGCCTTATATTAGCAAGTGCTTAACTTCTAGGGGTCACCGTCCTCGCTGCTGCTTGTCCGAACCCGCCCCCGAGGCGAACCACCTCAACGGATGCCGCCCCGAACGCCCAACGAGTGAAGTGCGAGTGATGGCAATGGAAAGGTCGCGCATCACGGCGTCAGTCGCCGCCTTTCTCGCGCTGTTTCGCGTTCAGACGGACAGGCCGAGCTTGATGCAGGCGCAGGTCAAGGCACTTTCCAGACAGGCGCCGCTGCTCTTCTTCATCTGTATCGTCAATACGCTGGCCGTCGCCTACACCCACTACGGCGTTGCGCCCGCCGTCCTGACCATCGGCTGCCCGATCTTCATAACGATCGGCTATTGCGCACGCGGATGGACATGGGCGAGGGCTGGCTACCGGACGGTCAGCGACGCCGAGGCGGCCAGTCTCCTGAAGAAGATGACGAATGTCGGCCCGATCAGCGCGGCGATCATCGTCGTCTGGGGGTTGACGCTTTACCAATACGGCGACCCCTACGCCCAGGGCCACGTCGTCTTCTTCATGGGGGTAACAATTATCAGTTGTATCTTCTGTATGATACAGCTCCGACCTGCGGCACTGCTGATCGCCGGTTCCACCGCCATTCCGTTCGCCCTCTTCTTTTTTGCCACCGGTCGCCCCGTCTACATCGCCATCGCGCTCAGCATGTTGCTCGTGTCGGCGGCGATGATCTATATCGTGATCATCTTTTCGCGCGATTTCGCGAACATGATCAACATACACAAAGAGCTCACCGCGACCCAGGTCGTGATTGAACGTCTGGCCAATCTCGACAGCCTCACCGATCTACCGAATAGGCGGAGTTACTTAGCCAAAGTGGGCGAGCTGCTTGACCGCCCTGAGGAGACCCGGCACCGCTTCATTGTCGGCCTCATCGACCTCGACGGCTTCAAGTCCGTCAACGATCTCCACGGGCATGTCGCCGGCAACAATGTCCTTGTTGAGGCGGCTCGGCGGATGCAGGAGATGAGCGATGACGCGTTGTTCTTCGCGCGCCTTGGCGGCGATGAGTTCGGCGTCATAATCGACGCGGCCCTCGATGATGACGAAACGAAAGCGCTGGGCCTTCGGATATGCAAGGCGCTGCAAGTCCCGTTCACGAATATGAACATCGTCGTCGATCTGTCGGCCTCGTTGGGCTTGGCGGCGTTCCCGCAGGCCGGCTCGACCGCCGAGCTGCTTTTCGAGCGGGCCGACTACGCACTCTATCACGCCAAGCAGCATCAGCGCGGATGCCCGGCTATCTTCTCGATCGAGCACGAGACCGAAATCCGGCAATTCGCAAATCTGGAATGGTGTCTGCGCCACGCCGATGTTGAGTCTGAAATATCGCTCTACTTTCAGCCCATCGTCGACGTCGAGCGCGGCAAGATCGTCGCGTTCGAAGCGCTGGCCCGATGGGACAGTCCTGAACTTGGGAGAGTCGCCCCCGACATTTTCATCCGCGTCGCCGAACGCAGCGATCTCATCAACAAGCTAACCCGAATGTTACTGCGCAGAGCGCTCGCCGAGGCCAAGAACTGGCCGGACGACATCCGCGTTTCGTTCAACCTCTCGACGCGCGATCTTGGCTCGCGCGAGGCGATCGTGAACATTGCCGCCATCATTGAGAACAGCGGGGTCGCCGCGAGCCGAGTTGACCTAGAGGTGACCGAGACGGCCCTGATCCAGGATTTCGATCAGGCGAGCGCTTCGTTGCGGACGTTGAGAGCGTTGGGGGTCGGCGTTTCGCTCGACGATTTCGGCGCGGGGTATTCCAGCCTGAGTTACTTACAACGGTTCCCCATCGACAAGATCAAGATCGACCGCAGCTTCGTGAAAGACGTAGAGACGGAGCCTTCCTGCCGCGCGATTGTCAAATTGGTGATTGATCTGTGCCGAAACTTGAAGCTCACTTGCATCGTCGAAGGCATGGAGACGGCCGATCAGGCCAAGCTGTTGCGCACGTTGGGCTGCAAAACAATGCAGGGCTATCTCTTCGGCAAACCCATGCCGGCGGCCGAGGTCTTGGGGTTTATCAACGCCGCCAATTTACCGTTGTTTCTTGAAGCCCCGGAAGTCCAAGCTCTGGCCTCTTAATGTGATTGCCCGGTGGTGGGCCAGTTTATAAGCCAGCCCGGCACAGGCGTGGCTTCCATGCGCCGCCGCTGTCGGGTCGTTGCCCTGCTCCTCTGGTGTCATCGCGATCGTCGCGCAACGCTGCCGTTCTGTTATTCTCTTTAGATAGTTCGGCTAGACATCTTGGCTCAGCGAATTGTTATACCGCTAAATGAGCAACCGGGTTAGTACGGGTCGAAAGAACATGACGCGCCGGCATCACAGAAACGCGCGGATTTGCTCTTGGTAGGGTTTGATAAAGAGCAAACGCTTCGCTTCGACATTGTCGAAGTGACATTTCGGAGTGATCTGCAGGGAGCAGCTCGCGTTCAGTTGCAAGAACATCGGTGCCGCGGTCCAGTGCACGAGCCTGACGCCTGCCCGGTTAGCAAAGGGAGGAATATTTTCTTCCGGGCCTCTGTTTCCAACCGGCAGCGCATTGATCCATCGGCCAGCTCGTCTGGTCAATTTCGCTCAAGTCAAAGTCAACAGAGGCAACCGGGCGGCCTTCACGGTGGCCACCAACTCCCGGTCGTGGATTTGCTGCGAATAAGTTTGCCGACCTGACCATCTTACAAGTGATATCTCGGCGTCGGCGTGGTGTCTTTTCGCCTTCGGCGCCGCGCGGCCTCGCGCGCCAACCGCTCGGCCTTCAAACGCTCGCGATTGTCATGGAAGGCCTTCTGCGCCTTCTCGTGATCCTTCGTGGCCATTTCGGCCTTCAGTTGTCTAAAAGTCTTTCGAGCTTCGCGCTCAGCAGGCGTTGTTACTTTTCTCTCGAATGTCTCGCCGCTCATTCCACCACTCCGCCAGCCTTATCCCGCAGTTGCTTGGCGCGCTGAAGCATCCCGGTCATGTTCTTTGGGTTCACGCACAGCCGTTCGGCTAATTGAGCGCGGGTTGAGTCCTGGCCAGTACAGCTGCAATGCCCGATCACCTTTGGCAGCCGCATCTTTATCTGGCATCCCGACCATGACGCGCTCGTCAGTTCTGGTCGGCCACCGCGGCTGCGAGCTCGTCAGCTTCGCGGTCGATGTCGGTGTTCCAACTTCGACCGACCGAAGCCACAGCGTGGTCGGCCGCGCTTCCTGGGCTATCTGGTAACGTTGCCCAATCGGCGGCCACAACACGAAAGAGGCCGCTAACCGAGGCGGCATAACTCTGCGGCAATCTAGTCATCCTGTCTGATCTCGGGCTTGTCATGCAGGATGGAGTCCAGCAGCGATTTATTAACATCTATTTTGCTGTTGTAATCGATGAAGCCTACGTTGTAATCGATGAAGCCCAAATTGCGGAATTTGTTCATGAATACGCTGACGCGGGATCGCGTCGTCCCAATCATTTCCGCAAGCGTCCCTTGACTGAGAGCGACGGGAACGATAGGCGGGTTGCCTTCCTTCCCATAGTTCGCGAGAAGCAGTAGCAAGCGGGCAAGCCGCTTCTCACTTGAATTGAAAAGCTGATCGATTACGTCTTCTTCGATCCGACTATTCCGGCTCAGCAAATGTTCCATAAACACGTTGAAGAATTTCGGCTTGTCGCGAATAGCAGAAAGCATTGCGGCTTTTGTAATTGAGGTAATGCGGCAGTCGTCTAACGCCATTGCTGTAGCACTCCGTACCATACGACCTTGGAGGCATCCCTCACCAAAAAACTGTCCTTCGTTCAATATCCCGACGACGGCTTCCTTACCATGTTCGGACCTGACGGTAAGTTTTACGCGACCCGTTTGTATGAAGAAGACAGAGTCCGCGACTTCGCCCTGGAGAAAGACAACCTGATTGTTCCGATAATCCTCGGTGGTTCTGCCAGTTCCAGTTTTCGCGAGCATCTTGTGGGGATCGGTCCGGTGGGAAGAAAATGCCCGCTGAGCTTTTTGCATGGCGCTACCCTCTAAGGCGGGAGCGCAACACTCTCAGTCACCGGTAATGGCCAAGAATACGGTGATGGATTGAGCCGATCAGTTTAAACATCGGCTGTCTGCTCAAGATTATACAACTTTACAATAAATGTGTAGCCGCGAGGGATTAATTCAAAAATTACGCCACTGCGATTTGCAAAAAAGCGGGTGGCCAGGGACGGATAGGCGGCCGAAGTGCTCAATGATCTCACGGTGTGGGAGCTGGCGCTTTCATGCCGAAAGGGAAAGGCTCCTTGGCTAGATGCCGCGTGGTCACGCGCAGGAGCCAGCGTCGAGTGCCCCCGTTTGAGCAATATCCAAAGGGGCTCGGATTTTCGTCAATGCATCGAGTAAACTTCGAATATTAACCCTTTAGGCGAAAGGCGAGATACGGGATGGAACATGCGCGCGCGGCAGATGTTCGCAACACATGAGATTGCCAATTCGACTATCGGATGCGGTTTCTGCTAAAAGACTTGATCGGTGGCGACCTCACGTTCGGAATGCTATCGCTCTCCTTGGAGTTGCGCTTCTTTTTGTCGCTCTTCATTTCTATGGTCCAAAATTTCTCCAGTTCGGAATAAATTACAATGCTTCGGAGATCCGCGAAGGTCCTTCGAGACTGGTCCTGCCCGATGTTTGGCTTCCATGAGAAGCGCGCTGGATGTGGCCGTGATCGCGCACACAAATCCGCTGTGCGCGGGGCGGAGTTTTACATACGTCACCGCTCGCGACGTCGATGGCCGCTACGCCAATTCACCGCTTAAACCGTGGTTCGACCATCTCGCGAGCGGCAAAGGACTTTGCTGCTCGATGGTGGATGGCACAAGCGTTGCAGCCCCCGATTGGGAGTCTAAAGAAGGCGACTATCGAGTTCGCATTGAGAATCGTTGGGTCGATGTTCCCGACGATGCGGTGATCACAGAACCGAACCGAGCAGGACGCACGATGGTCTGGCCGGTGCGTCTTGGCGACGAGATTTCAATCAGGTGCTTCATCCCGGGCAGCATGACCTAGAAAGTCTAGCGTCCGTAGGGTCAAAGCGGCATATTATTTAAGCCAACACGCTAGGAGCTGACTTATCTACGCATCCTGATTTAGTTGCGAGGGTCGCAGGAACAACATACGCATATCGTAGGCTCGGCATTTTGGCGTGAGCAACAGGCCGATTTGCATTATCTGCAGACCGCGCGCCAACCACCCAACGTACTGACGGCGTGCGCTGTGCATTTCGATGCCCGCGATAAGACATGAGTTGACAAGCACCAAGAGCCGTTGCCACACTCCGCGCAAAGCTGGAATTCGGTAGCTACTAAAGGGACAGCACTATCCCGAAGTTGCCTTTACAAGTTCGATCATGGCGCTGGTCATTGCGGACAAAGGCTTGAACACCGACTTGCTAAAAAAGCCCGGCTCCCAGCACCGCCGATGCGATCAGCAGGATGGCGATCTCCATCTGTCGCTCGATACTGTCGCGCTCCGCTATGTTCGACCGTTCGGCCTCGAATCTGACGTAGTTGACCGACTTCGCCATGTTTCGATGATCGGCTCACTCGCCGAAAACGACTACGTCATGGCCTTGAGATCGCCGGCCAGTGCCAGGGCAGCCCTCATCCAAGCCGAAAAGTCCGCTTGATAGTCGGCGAGTTTCTGCTTGAGCTCAGTCTTTGCGGCTTCCGGAATACGCGAATTCTCAATTGCGGCGGCGAATTCCGAAGCTTGCTTTTTCATGTCGTCGCCATATTTGGCGTCTCGCCGCAATATGAAGTCCTTCTCGTGACGACGCATCGCCAGCATTCGGACGAGCAGGGCAGATGCATGAAGCTAATCGACCCGCGTAGGCTCAGTTTCAAAACATACCAACGTGGAAAAGAGCTGCGTTCCGTGGCCTGCTACTTCATTGCGCCGCCAGCGCAGGCAAACCGAGGATAAAGATTCGATCCCAAGGTCGAAGGTTCGCTGAGACTCGGACGGCTCGGCAAAAAACGGTGGCGGCCATCTTGCTTATGACGAAGCCGCGAACCAAACAGCGGAGAATGCGAAGGGCTTGCTCAGCCTGGTCGCCCCCCCGAAAGTCCACCCGCTTAAAAACATGCAGTGCTACCCCGGTGAGCTCGGCAACAGCCTGTCGCCAGTCCGGGGGCGTCCGATATAGCACCCCGAAAAGTGGCCGACGATAGACCGGGACGCTCAAGCGCGTAATTGCGCATGGCATCGGCCATCGCGCGCAATGCGGCGAAGCCAATCTTACCTTTGATCTCGCTTTCGATCTTTCGTCATAATTCCTGATATCCCCTCACTGCCAAGATGTGCCGAATTTCAGGAAGTGTTGTAATTTTGTCAGCTAAAAGATTTTCCATTTCGGCCACGAGGTCGGTAGCAATTCTCTTGTCCCATCGGGACGAGTAAGTATGGATTTTATCAACGCCAATGTGGCGTGCGGAAACATCAGGCTCAGCCTCATCGGTACAGGAATTCACCGTCGAGATCGCCGGTGAAGCCGCAAAGTCGTTGCAGCACCTCGAACAATTCTCGGGCATCGAAGGATTTTTGTAAGATGCGCGCCGCGCCCGGCTGCCCGCCAAACGGTTGCCGAAGCCTTTGCTTGACCGGATCGCTGAGGCGCCGCCCACTCTGAACGATCACTGGAATATTCCGGGTTATCGGCGTGTCGCGCAGCCTGTTCAGGAGATGTTCCACACCGCCGTTCGGCATGCAGTAATCTGCGACGATGACAGTCGGCTGCAAGCGCCGCGCCTTCCAGTAGCCCATAACTCCATCGGAGGCGTAAAGAAGCTCCGCGCCCAGTTTCTCAAAGTGGTGGAAGAAGAAATTCTTGACGCCGATGTCGCCATCCACCAGGAGTACGCGCGGATGTTTCCTGATTTCGACGCGGGCCGATCCCTTCCTGGATCGCCTGATCTGCGATGCCCGTTGCGGATATAGCATGACAAGACAGTTCTCGAGTTCGACCCAGAAGCCTCGGCCCTTGCGGATGCAGCAGACGTCGAACCCTTCGCACGTCTGCATAATTTCGAGGCCCGGGTTTCCGGTAACTATCATCACGTGGACCGATTTTTCGGCGTTTTCGCGCAGATATCCCAAAGCCGAAAGTCCATCGACCTCGGGCATATGGACGTCGAGAAGCAAAACATCGGGTTTCCATTGGCCAGCCTTGGCCAGGACCTGAAGGCCATTGTTTGCGGTTTCGACATCGAAACCCATTCGGGCGCAGCGGTCGGCAACGGCTCCGAGAACGCAGGGATCGTCGTCGGCAATGAGGATCTTTGGCGATTTCCCATCTGATGCGGATGAATTCATTTCGTACACCTCCAATGTGGAACGGCCGTCGCTTTTTTCGATTGTCAGAATCCGGTGCCCAGCGAAAATGCTGCCGACATTTGGCATCGATCGAAATAACGTTGAGGCCAATACCTCAATCATTTGTGCTGCCGATTGCTCAACTTTGAATGAAGCGGGTGGGTGCGACTTCCGCTTTGGGTCTACCTAGGTATTCCGGGCGCTTGAGCTCGGCACTGCGTGGTCGGCGGATCCATCTCACGCCTTCCATTGCCGAGATGCCGATTAGAATGAGCGCGGTGGGCTGTGCTGTGCGACATGTGCCTATCAGCTTGCTGTCCTCGCGAGCTTTGATTGCTCTTGGTTGCCTGTGCGGTGGCCTAATCTTCGGACGAGCAATATTGGATATGCGGTCGGAAAACCCGGCAGAGCAGATCCGGGCAACACCCGGTGTGGCTGGCCTTGAAGAGCTTCCTTCATAGCAGCTTCGTTGATTGAGGATATTAGGCAGTGCCCAGAGCTTTCACCGTGGCGGTCCAAAAGGGTTGGCTAATAGGACAACCCCCGCGAAGAATTGTCCTTCCCTACGATTGCCTCCTGGTGGGACGATGGCCTTACCCGTGAGCAGTGAGGGACCGTTCACGACGCGCGGCCGCCTGCCGGAGCTTGCCCATGACGCGTTCAGCAATACCGATATCAATCAAAGTCGGTACCGGAATTGAAATGATGCTTGCTCTACTTACGTACAAATAGTTTTCGCGCATCCGAAATTATTAACTCATCCGCAACGTGGAGCAGCGCCATGTTCGAAGGGGAGCACGCCGCGTCGGCGTGTTGCTTCAGTGGTTATCCTATCGCATGCGACACAGCAGCGTTTTGCCTCCGGCAACCAAAAGACAGAATAGGTTCAATTGCAAGAAAGGCGAACCGATGGCCGGCTCTTCCAGCAGCTTCGTCAATATGCAAACGATAATCGATGCAATACCAAATCCGATTTTCGTGAAGGATCGTTCTCACAAGATTGTGCTGTTAAATACCAGCGCTTGCTCGTTCTTCGGGCATTCGCGCGAAACGTTGCTAACCCGACCCGATTCTGAACTTTTTCCGGCTGAGCAAATCCGTATTTTTCATGAGGCCGACGACCTAGCTTTTGCGACGGGCGAGGACAGCGAAAACGAGGAGGAGGTTACCGACGGGGCCGGACGCGTCCGCCACGTCATCACGCGTAAGCGACTGGCGCAGCTTCACGGCGCCGAATATCTTGTCGCCTCCGTCACCGACATTTCGGCTTCGCGCGCGGCTGAGTCCCAAAACCGCTATTTGGCTTTCCACGACCCACTAACTGGATTACCGAACCGCGCATTGCTGAAGGAGCGTATCGAACAAGCGCTGCTGGTTAGCGGGTACAGCTGTGGACTCCTATATATCGATTTAGATCGCTTCAAGGAGGTCAACGATATTCATGGGCATCATGCTGGCGATGAGCTGATTCAACAATTTGCCCAAAGACTCGCAGGAATCGTCCGGGCCTCGGATATGGTGGCCCGGCTGGGCGGCGACGAGTTCGCAATACTTGTCTCCGATACGAGCCAAGATCCGAACGCCAATGACGTCTGCCGGTGCGCATTGTTAGCGGCGAGTCGGCCGTTTGAACTTATGGGCATACAGATTAGAGTGGGGGCGTCCATCGGAGTTGTGCTCGCTGGCGGGGAAAAGATCGAGCAAAGTGAATTTCAGCGGCGAGCTGATGTCGCGCTTTATCAAGCCAAGAACGAAGGCAAAGGGTGCTTCCACACCTTCACTCATGCATTAGACGATCGACTGAACCATCGCCAGAGACTGCAGAGAGATCTCCGGGACGCACTGGTGGCAGGAGCCGGGTTGGAGGTCTATTATCAGCCGATTGTCGGCATTTCCTCGGGCGAAGTCGAAGGTTTCGAGGCACTCGCTCGCTGGCAGCACTCGAAACTCGGCGCGGTCCTACCGGCAGAATTTATACCTATCGCGGAGACAAGTGGATTGATTGTGGGGCTTGGCGAATGGGTACTAATTCGTGCGTGCGAGGACGCATCAGATTGGGATCCGCCACTTCGCCTATCGGTCAACGTTTCCACGGTCCAGTTCGCCACCGGCGATTTGGCGAATACAGTGGAACGGGTATTGCGACAAACCGGTCTCGATCCCGCACGACTAGAACTGGAAATCACCGAGAGCGTACTCATTCAGGACCCTAAGTTCACACTTATTAACATCAATCGTATACGTGCACTTGGCGTGCAGATTGTGCTGGATGACTTTGGGACCGGATATTCTAGCCTCAGCTATTTCCGGCAATTCCCGTTCGACAAAGTCAAGATCGATCGTACCTTCATCGCAGATATGCTTGAAAACAGTCAAGCTCTCTCGATCGTCAAAGCTGTTATTTCGTTGGGCCGAGGCCTCAATCTGCAGGTCGTCGCGGAAGGTGTCGAAACCCACCAGCAGCTTGCCGCTTTGATGAAGCAGGGCTGCACTCACGTGCAAGGTTATCTCTTTGGCCGCCCTATGCCGATTATCAACTTCCTGGGTTCGGTACTCCGTGATCACCGGCTGAAGGTGGCTCAATTGTAAGCACCAACTGCCAAGACCTCGACTTGTTGCACTCAACCATCGCGCTGTGATGTCAGGACACGACGCCCGTTCGAGCGACACACGTCTTGAATCGAAGACGCCCGTGCTCAGTCTCGCCGTTACGATGATCTTTGCGGCTCCGATCTCGACGCAATAAACAGCAAGCCCACTCGGTGTCAGCTTCGCGCTATGCGTATTACCCCGTCAAGAACCTCCACGCTGATGTTCGGGATATCCTTCAACAGCTCATATCCTATCGTCGGATGGCGTCTCATGATTTCTTCTTCCGGTGGGTCAAGACGTCCGGGTTTGTTGAGAATCGCCAGGGAATACGGGCTTTCCCGATGTCATGGAGGGTTGCCGCTATTCCCAGTCGCTTGACGTCGGGCGAGTCGAATCCGATGTCCATGGCAAAGCCGACCGCGACACCCGTCACCAGGAGGCAATGCTGGAACGTCCCCTGATGATAGCGGCGTACATCGTCAAGCCACACGCCAAGTCCGTTTTGCGCGATGCTGTAGATGATTTGCGACGTGGCGAGTTCGGCATCCGACAGGTTTAGCGGTTTGCCGTTCCGTACCGCCGAAAACAGCGACGCGAAGGCTGCGGCGCCATCGACGATCTCGGGCGAGGCAACGCCTACGTCGGTTTGCGCGGACTTCTCCGCGATCTGAACCAGCCTGGATACGATTTGCCTGGGACGCGAAATCAGGTCGGTCGCGCCGAGCGCATAGGCCTGCTCGACCATGCAGCGGACCTGGTTGCGAACGACAAACAGCTTTTCGGAAACGCAGCTCAGCTTCTGCAGCACAAGCCTGATCTGTTCGACGCGAACCTTCATGCGCAGGTCAGCATCGACCATCAGCACGCCATTTGCGATGGCGGGTGCGTCACCAGTTCCCAGCAACTGGGGGATGACGTCAAATCGCGGCTCCAGCATCGCGCGGATGGCCGTTATCTTAGAAGGTTCATCGGTGACGAAATGAACAAGCATTTCAAAGGCCAATTCGGAAAGAAGCTGAAGTCGAGGTCTCTCCATTTCAAAGCAAAACTAGCAATAACTCATCTTACGGGAACTTCCTTAGCCGGATGTTAGCGGTTTACCGGTGTCCTTCGGCTAAAGCTCCCCTACCGACCTACTAAAGCTGCTCTCTCCTCGTAAACGACCATCCGACTACATTGCCGCCTGACTTGCTCGATCTGATCGGCGGCAACCGACGCCACAGAGCGGCATCGAGACATAGCGACTAGAATGAGACGCCGATACGGATTCCGCGGCGCCAGACGATTCGGCACTTCTTCTTAACCGTGCCATGGACGAATTCGATACGGTCCGGCAACGGCACCATCGGGAAAACTTCAAGGCACGCGCCGCCGGCGGAATAATCAACAAGTCTGCAGTCAACCGGGGTGGATTTGGGGCTCACGATGATCTTGGCCTTGCTGGACATCAAGCCAGCTGGCCGAACTCGCTTGTAAAGGCGCGGGTGGGTCATCGAAGTCTATTTCTCGAGTTTGTCGTGAAGTTGCCAGAAGCGCACGGTGCGCTCGGCCGTTTCCACGGACAATTTGGTATAATCCTTTGATGCGAGCTTCAGCGTTGCTTCGTCGATGCGGTGCTTGATCGGACGATGGCGAAGGATCGATTCGACTGCGGTCCAGCTCAAACCGGCCGATTTGCAGGGAACCAGGATGAGATCGGCGCGGACGCCCTCCAATAGCCGCGCCATCATGTTGGTCGGCGCGCAGTTGTTGAGAATGGCGAGCGACGCGGCGACTTTATCGAATTTTTTGGTTTCGGCGAACCTGATGACGGCAGCGTCGTTCAGTTCGTTCATTCCTTTCATCCGCTTCACCACCGCTTCGGCCTGGCTGAAATCCCGCAGCGGCGGGCTTTCCCCTCGCGTCTTGCTGGCGATCGCCTTCAGGACACGATGAATCTCTTCCTGGAGTTCGGCGGGCGCGATCAAGGCGAGCCGGGCGCGCACCGCCTCGGTGGCGCGCTGCAACAGATCGCGCAGGAACCTGAGGGGCAGGTCGATCCGAAGCCCAAGCAGCTCGGTCAGTTCGTCGTCGGCTTCGGCGTGCTCGACCATGCCGTTATAGCCAGCATCCGAAAAGCGCGCGCTGGCGTTGTTGGCAAGGTTGCGGATGACCTTGCGTTCGCCGCGATCGACAATCACGTCGGTGACAGCCTCTGGCAGGTTTGACCGCCCCGAAATGGCGAATAGATGGTCCTGGCCCTTGGTCTTGGCGATATCGACCAGCGTGCTGGTCGTCAGACGGCTAGAGTTGGTCAGTACCGAGCCGGCGACAGAGATTTGATCGTCCCATGCCAGACGCTCGATCACTCCCGAAGGAGCGTATTCCAGCGTCGCAATCCGCTCGCTCAGTTCGGCTTTGACGCGGGTTTCGACGTGAGCAACCAGATGACACAGGACATCGTCGAAGACCTTGATTTGTTCTTCGCTCAGCCGCTCGCCGTCATACAGAAAAAGATCCGTGACCTGTCGAAGGGTGCTGACGCGCCTCGCCGACGAGCCGCTTCTGACGGCCTCCTCGAGCTCGGCAATGATGGAAACCGGCTGTTGCGGCATGCGCCTATGCCTTTGTTGGCACGAAAATGTAGCTAGTGGTAAATATTTTGGGCGACCTATGTGAATTGTAGGCACAGCTCCTTTCTAGCTCGTTAACCGGAACCCGGTAAAAATTCTCAGCTACTACCTCGCGCCCACTGTGTGTATCGAAAACTCAAGCTCAGGCGCAATGGTTGTGAAGTCCACCAAGAATGGCGTGTAATTTAATGCATCCGGTTCGCTGAATTTGACGGTGCATCTTTGTCCAATGACCGATGCGTCCTGATTCATTGTAAAAGCGCGCGCAAGATTCCAAAATGCGGCGCAGATGACCCTCGGCCAAGACAATAATGTGGTCCACACATTCCCGCCGGATCGATCCGATCAGCCGTTCGGCAAAGCCATTATGCCAAGGCGAGCAGATGCGGTAAACAATCTGCGGCGCAAGAGGTCGACCAGATCGGTGTTGGCTGCAAAATGCCGGCCGAAAGCAACGAGGTCGGCATCGCCCGGTTGACAATCTCCGCGCGCTGTCTCGCTCGAACCCGCCACTGCGCAACTGGTAGGCGGCAAGCCTTGGTGGCGCTACAAACCTGCCCGGTGGCGGCCTGGCCGAATGCACATCGGGTCTTTGATCGGGCTCGTTCCGAAGCCTTTTGGGGCGTGTCGGCGGATCGCTTGGCGACGGTGAATTCCGTCGCCTCGTTCCTCTCGACGACGGCCACGTGACCGAGAGTCCCGGAACCGTTTCGCGTACCCGCGACTTGGTAGACATGCCAACCTTCGAAACGACTGATCCAAAAGTTGCGATACGCTGCCGCTATGACCAACATCGCAGCAAACAAACGACCTTGACCATACAGGGGTCGCTCATCATGGGGTTGGTTCATTCGGTTATGGAGGTTAAGCGCTGGATCATCACGGTCGTTGCCAAGCCGCGCGCTGCTGCCTGACCGAGACCGACGCCCCTCAGAGTCGACCGAATGCGTCGTTCTCAACCATCACCTGATGAGAGTAGTCGCATTTAGGACACTCAAAGGTACGGAGGCTAAACCCCACGCTTGCAGGCATGATGCGAGCGATCATCATGTGAGTTTGGCACTTTGGGCACGCCGGGCGGTGGATGAGAACGTTGATGTGTTCGGGCAGGGAATGGGATTCTGGCATGATGCATCCCTCAAAGAGGCGGGAGCGCAACACTCTCAGTCACCGGTATAAGCCCTGTGAAGTGAATAGCGGTGATGGAACAACCTTATATTTCAGAGGTCCGATTCACTGTTCAATATTGATCGGTTTTTGGCGAGAGTTAGCTGCTGCTAAATGCCACCTTTCAAGGATCGTCGGGATTTTGCGACAACTTGATCGTTTACTCATCCACGTGTAGCTGCGGCTTCTCATGCAAAACCGCACTCAGCAGCGAATTGTGGACCTCGATGTGTCCGTTGTAATTGATCAGCCCAAGCTTGCGAAACTTGTTCATGAAGTAACTCACCCGGGATCGGGTGGTGCCGATCATCTCGGCCAGCGTTTCCTGACTGATGTTCGGACTGATCGGTTGCGGGCTGCCTTCCTTCCCGAAATTCGCGAGCAGCAGCAACAGGCGTGCAAGCCGCCTCTCGCTCGAATTAAAAAGCTGGTCGATCAGGTCCTCCTCGATCCGGCTGTTGCGGGTTAGGAGATATGCCATAAACATCTCGGAAAATTTCGGCTGGTCATGAAGGGCAGTCAGCATCGCGTCTTTGGTAATGGATGTGATCACACTGTCGTCGAGCGCCGTCGTCGTCGAGATGCGTAGTTTGTGGCCATTTATGCAGCCTTCACCAAAGAACTGGCCGGGCTCCAAAAATTGTGACGACCGCTTCCTTGCCGTGATCGGACACGACGGTCAGCTTGACCTTGCCTTTTTGAATGTAGAACACCTTGTCGGCGACATCGCCTTGCTCGAATATGTGCTGATTTTTCAGGAATTTCAGTACCGACGTTCCCTCTCCGACTTTGGAGAGAAAGATTTTCGGATCGAAAGCATCCTTGACCGCCACGATGAGAATCCCTGTTCAACTGTCCGACGCGTGGGCGGTCATCCAAGCCTTGTTCCGGAAAAGCCTTCGCAAGGATTGCGCGACCTGCCAGTGTTGGTTCCGTTCTGGTCCGGGCGGGAATGACCGGCAAAAGAGCAACATGGTTCGCCTCAGCCCGATAAGTTCGGCCTGGGTGTAGAACCGGTTGTTGGTCGGTAGATCAAGCACAAGGGCAACCGGGGGCATGGCGGCCACCAAGTTCACCGGGTGGCGGGCGGTGATCCAGACTAAATTGTCACGTCTAGTTCCCGAGTCCATGTCAATATTGCTCACTCTCCTAAAGTTGACAGACGAACCGCCCGCGCGCTGAACGCGAAGGATACGCAGGACCAAACGAAAACCCGGTCGGTGCCGGGCCCACTACCCCGGCGGATCGCGTGGGTGCGCTTGTCGATTACTTCCCCACGCGTGCAGCCTTCCCCAAATGACCGGAGGGTCGGCATCCGCATTAGAACTTTCGAGGCCTGCTCGGGATTCACTTTGTTACGGCCCATCGGATCGCTCAGCGGCCCAAGGCCGCCTTCGTCGCAGGGCTCCGACCCAGCCAGTTACCCGGCCGTGCCGCCTGCCAGCTTCCGGACCAATCGACATTTATCCGGGTGAGACCCTCCCTCACTGATGGTTCGCGCCCTCGGGGCGCACGATCATTAGCGTCGTTGACAAGCCGAGCGTCGCCGTCCAAACCGAGGCGAGCACCCTTTAGGGTCGGACCGACCGCATCGGTCTCAACCATCACCTGATGAACGTGGTCACACTTAGGGCACTCAAACGTGCGGAGGTCTAAACCGACGCTTTGAGGCATTATGCGAGCGAGCATCATTTGAGCACGATACCTTGGGCAGGCGGGGCGTTGGATGTGGACACTGATAGGTTCGGGCTGGGATTGGGGTTCTGGCATGATGCTTCCCTCAAAGAGGCGGGAGCGCAACGCTCTCGGTCGCCGGCAGTGTGCCTGTTGGTGGGGCGGTGATAGACGCAGCATGGTCCTGCAAATCCCGTCATGCTGCTCCGTATTGACCAGGGATACGAATTAGCACTACTTTGGCACTTTAAGCTTGGCGATATCTGCAAGGAACATGTCACAGTGAGGACATCGTCGGGGTTGAGG
>Ga0302325_10009259_pt1 | contig 21518 bp, 19 predicted proteins | sample Palsa_T0_2_FD_201948 | JGI IMG/M metagenome (GOLD analysis project Ga0302325, IMG submission 201948) | Peat permafrost microbial communities from Stordalen Mire near Abisko, Sweden - Palsa_T0_2 | ecosystem: Environmental > Terrestrial > Soil > Palsa > Peat permafrost | place: Sweden: Abisko...
GGGCCGTTCCGCGGCGTGCCTTTCCTGGTCAAGGACCTGCTGATCACCGTCGCCGGCTGGCCGCGCACCAGCGGCAGCCGCTTCTTCAAGGACATGATCGACGTCGAGGATTCCGGCCTGATGCGCCGTTACCGCGAGAGCGGAGTCTCCCTGATCGGCAAGACCAACCTCTCGGAGTTCGGCATCGCCGGCACCACCGAGGGCCAGCTCTACGGGCCGTGCGGCAATCCCTGGAACACCGGCCACATCGTCGGCGGCTCGTCCGGCGGCTCGGCCGCGGCGGTGGCGGCCGGGATCGTGCCGATGGCCCACGGCGGCGATGGCCGCGGCTCGATCCGCATCCCGGCCTCGTGCTGCGGCCTGGTGGGCCTCAAGCCCACGCGGGATCGCAACATCGACCTGCCGGACGGCTACGATTTCGCCCAGGGCTTCGTGGTCGAGCACGTGATGACCCGCACGGTGCGTGACACCGCGGTGATGCTGGACGTCACCGGCCGGCCCGAGCCCGGCTCGCCCTACGCCGCGCCGGCCAAGGAGCGACCCTACGCCGAGGAAATCCTGCGCTCGCCCGGCCCGCTGCGGATCGCCTGGTCGTCGCAGACCGCCAATGGGCGGCCGGTGCACGCCGAGGTGCAGGCGGCGCTGGAGGCGACGGTGGCGCTGCTGGAGCAGCTCGGCCACGAGGTCGTGCCACAGGACCTGGGCGTCGACCAGCGGGCGATGTGGGGGGCGCAGAACGCCTTCTCCGGCGCCAACTTCGCCGCCGGCCTGCGCCGCATGATCGCCGAGACCGGGCGCGAGCCGCAGGGCGAGGATTTCGAGCCGCTGACCTGGGCCAGCTGGAAGGGCGGCCAGCGCGCCGGCGGCATGGACGCCATGGCCGATGCGCAACAGCTGCGGGTGCTGGCCCGCCAGGCGCTGCAGCTCTGGGAGACGTTCGACGTCTTCCTGACCCCGACCCTGGCCGCGCCGCCGCCGCCGCTGGGCTACCTGTCGCCCGTGCTCAACGCCCCGCGCGACATCGGCCGGCGCAACGGCGAGTTCTTCGGCTTCCCCGGGGTCGCCAACATGACCGGCCAGCCCTCGATCTCGCTGCCGCTGGCGACCTCTTCCGACGGCCTGCCGATGGGCATGATGTTCACCGCCCGCTACGCCGATGAAGCGACGCTGTTCCGCCTCGCGGCGCAGCTGGAGAAGGAGGCGCCGTGGAAGCATCGGCGGCCGGCGGTGTGGGGATGATCGAGTTCTTCTTCGACTGTTCCAGTCCCTGGACCTATCTGGCGTTCCACAACATCCAGCCGCTGGCGGCGGAGTTCGGCGAGACGATCGTCTGGCGGCCGATCCTGGTCGGGGGGATCTTCAACACCATCAATCCCAGCGTCTACGAGGGCCGCGCCCATCCGGTGCCGGCCAAGGCGCGCTATTCCGGCAAGGACCTGCAGGACTGGGCCCGGCTGGCGGGCCTCGCGATCAAGATGCCGCCGACGGTGTTCCCGGTGAACAGCGTCAAGGCCATGCGCGCGTGCGTCGTCCTGGCGCCGCAAGGCAAGCTGGTCCCGTTCGCGCGGGCCGTGTTCGAGGCCTACTGGGGCGATGACCTCGACATATCGCAGGAGGGCGTGCTGAGGGGTGTCTGCGAGCGCCTGGGCTTGGACGCCGACGCTTTGCTGGCCGCCGCCGAGGCGCCGGAAGTGAAGGCGCAGCTCAGGGCCAACACCGACGAGGTGATGGCCCGCGGCGGCTTCGGCTCGCCGACCATCTTCGTCTGCGGCGCCGACATGTACTTCGGCAACGACCGCCTGCCGCTGGTCCGCGCCGCGCTGGAGCGGGCGCGGGCGTAGGGCGCCGCCGAGCCTGCGTCAGTAGTAGTGCTGCACGCCGACGAGGACGGAGACGATGCTGAGGCCGATCAGGAAGACGCCGATCCAGGCGTCGCCGGTGAGCGGCTGGTCCCAGAGATTGTCGTTCGGCGGGCTGGCCGGGTCGGTGCGGGGGCGGCGCGGCCTCAGCGACGCGAGGACGCGGCTCAGGGCGGCGGGAAGTTTGGGGAGAAGGGACACGGTAGGGAGGGCAGACTTGGATCGTGGATGGGATAGGCTCTGGACAACGCCCAGCTTCGCGATTGGCGCCAACGAGCGTCAGTTTGACGTTCGCGCGATTCGCGCCGGGCGGGCTGCGACCTAAGGTCCTGCCGCCGGATGGGCGCCGCGCCAAAGCCTCTTGACCGCCAGGCCCGCCGCGGCGCTCTCGTGGCGGAAGATAGCCGAGGGCGCTGGCGCGGACGAGGACGATGGCTTCGAGACTGGCTCAGGCATGGGGCTGGGTGCGCGGCGCCGGCGCCGGCGTGGCGCTGGAAGTGCTGGTCAACGCCGTGCTGCCGGTGGTCATCTATGACCTCGCCGACGCGCGGCTGGGCGACGTCGGCGCGCTGATCGCCTCGGCGGTCCCGCCGATCCTGTGGAGCGGCCTGGAGTTCGCGCGGCGACGACGGGTGGACGCGCTCTCGATCCTGGTGCTGGCCGGCATCGCCTTCTCGCTGCTGGCGCTGGTCGGCGGCGGCGGGGCCCGGTTCCTGCAGCTGCGCGAGAACCTGGTCACCGGCGCGATCGGGCTCCTCTTCCTCGGCTCGGTGGTCGTCCGCCGGCCGATGATGTTCTACCTCGCCCGGGCCACCATGATGAGGAACTCGGCCGCCGAAGCGGCCAACTTCGAGCAGATGCGTGACAGCGACCGGTTCAAGCGCACCATGCTGGTGATGACCCTGGTCTGGGGATTCGGCCTGATCGGCCGCACCGCGGCGGCCTGCGCGCTGGTGTTCAGCGTCGCGATCCCGACCTACCTGATCCTCAGCCCGATCCTCGGCTACGCCAGCATGGGCGCGCTCGGTTTCTGGACCTTCTGGTATGCGCGCCGGCAGCGGGCGCGCGGCGCGGCCGATCGGGCGGCCCGCGAAGCCGCGCTCGGCGCGGCGTAGCGCGGCCCGCGATCTTTGCGGAATCCGCCTTCGGGTCGTATGAGAGCGGCGATTTCAAGACGCGCCTCATTTGGGAATTTGCCAGCATGGACACGCCCGTCCGCGACGTGACGCGGGCCGCTTTCGAGATCACCGTCAATGGCGAGGCGCAGCAGGTGGAGGTCGACCTGCGCACCACGCTCTTGGACCTGCTGCGCGAGCAGCTGGGCCTCACCGGGACCAAGAAGGGCTGCGACCATGGCCAATGCGGCGCCTGCACGGTGCTGGTGGGGGGCAGGCGGATCAATTCCTGCCTGTCGCTGGCGATCATGCACGAGGGCGAGGCGGTGACCACCATCGAGGGGGTCGGCCTGCCGGGAAACCTGCACGCGCTGCAAACCGCGTTCCTCGACCGCGACGCCTTCCAGTGCGGCTACTGCACCCCCGGCCAGATCTGCTCGGCGCTGGGCATGCTGCTGGAGGTGCGGCGCGGCGAGCCCAGCCAGGTCACGGAGGATCTGGCGGCCGAGACCATCCCGCTCACCGACGAGGAGATCCGTGAACGGATGAGCGGCAACATCTGTCGCTGCTCGGCCTATCCGCAGATCCTGGAAGCCATCCGCGACGTCGCGGGGGCGGCGGCATGAGGCCGTTCACCTATGAGCGGGCCGAGAGCGCAGCCGGCGCGGCGAAGTCGGCCGCCGAGGCGCCGGGGGCACGGTTCCTGGCCGGGGGCACCAACCTGCTCGACCTGATGAAGCTGGAGATCGAGCGGCCCACACACCTGATCGACGTCGGCCGCCTGCCGCTCGCTGAGATCGAAGAGACCGCCGACGGCGGTCTGCGGATCGGCGCGATGGCGACCAACACCGCCGCGGCGTCCGACCTGCGGGTGCGGACGCGCTATCCGGTGCTGACCCACGCCCTCGTGGCCGGCGCCTCGGCGCAGCTGCGCAACAAGGCCACGGTCGGCGGCAATCTCATGCAGCGCACCCGCTGCGGCTACTTCTACGATGCCTCCAAGCCCTGCAACAAACGCGAGCCGGGCGCCGGCTGCAGCGCGCTGGAGGGCGGGGGACGCGGCTTCGCCATCCTGGGCGCCAGCGAGGCCTGCGTCGCGGTCAGCCCGTCCGACATGGCCGTGGCGCTCTCGGCGTTGGCGGCCAGCGTGGAAACGGTGACGCCGGCGGGGACCGTTCGGACCATCCCGATCGACGAGGTGCACCGGCTGCCGGGGGACACGCCGCAGATCGAGACCAACCTCGAGCCTGGCGAACTGGTCACCGCCGTGGTGCTGCCGCCGCCGCCGGAGGGCCGGCAGGAATATCGCAAGGTGCGCGACCGGGCCTCGTACGCCGGCGGTCTCTTCAGCCTGGCGCTGGCGGGCGAGCGGATGGCGCTGGGGGCCGTGGCGCTGAAGCCCTGGCGGGCGACCAAGGCCGAGGCGGCGCGGGCCGCCGGCGCGTCGGGCGCCGAGGCGGCGGAAGCCGAGCTGGCGGACGCCCGCGGCCTCGGCGGCAACGACTTCAAGATCACCCTGGCGCGGCGCGTGATCGCCGCCGCGCTCGAAGAAGGAATGGACCGATGAGCAGCATCGCCGACTACGCCCTGCCCAATCCGGTCAACCAGAACCGCGCCGGCAACATCGGCCGGGCGGTGGACCGCTACGAGGGACCGCTGAAGGTCTCCGGCACGGCGCCCTACGCCTACGAGGTGAAGACGCCGTCGCCCCCGCTGTACGGCGTGCTGGTGGGTGCGGAGATCGGGTGCGGGGAGCTGACCGGCGTCGACGATGCGGCGGCGCGCGCCGCGCCCGGCGTGTTGCTGGTCTGGCACCCGTTCGATCCGCCGCCGAACCAGGGCGCGGCGGGCGCCAAGACCTACGTCCAGAGCCAGGCCGCCGCCCAGCCGGTGCTCGCCAGCCGGGCGGTGACCTACTTCGGCCAGCCCGTGGCCCTGGTGGTCGCCGACACGCTGGAGAACGCCACCGCCGCCGCCCACCAGGTGCGTTTCAGCTACAAGCCGGCGGGCGACGCCGAATACGACTTCGATCCGCTGCGGGCCGGCGCCCATCCGGGCGACCAGGAGAGCCGGGTCGGTGAATTCGAGGCGGCGTTCGAGGCCTCGCCGGTGCGGCTGGACGAGGTCTACACCACCCCGATCCAGAACCACTGCCAGATGGAGCCCTGCGCCACCACCGCCTGGTGGGAGGACGACAAGGTGGTGGTCCACGCCTCCGTCCAGATGATCAAGCAGCCGCAGCACCTGCTGGCCGAGACGCTGATGATCCACCGCAGCAACGTCCACCTCCTGTCGCGCTACATCGGCGGCGGCTTCGGCGGCAAGGGCTCGGTCTACGAGGACTTCGCCCTGGCGGCGCTGGCGGCGCGGGACCTGCGGCGGCCGGTGAAGATCGCCCTGACCCGCCAGCAGATGTTCAACGCCACCGTTCATCGGCCGGCCACCGTGCAGCGGGTGCGGCTGGGCGCGACGGCGGACGGACGACTGACCGCCTTCGCCCTGGAGGCCGCCACCCACTGCGCCCGCGGCGAGCCGTTCCTGGAGCGCGCCGCGGCCTTCTCGCGCGCCCTCTACGCCGCCCCGCACCGGCTCACCGGCCACCGGGTGCACCTGCTGGACATCGCCGTCGCCAGCGCCATGCGGGCGCCCGGCGAGGCCGTGGGCATGATGAGCCTGGAAGCGGCGATGGATGAACTGGCCGAGCGGCTGGGCCTCGATCCGATCGAGCTGCGGCTGCGCAACGAGCCGGAGCGGCATCCGGAGACCGGCCAGCCGTTCTCGGTGCGCCAGCTGGTGGAGTGCATGAAGGACGGCGCGGCCCGGTTCGGCTGGGACAAGCGCCAGACGCGGCCCGGGCGGACCCGCGATGGCCGCTGGCTGGTGGGCATGGGGATGGCGACCGCGATCCGCGGCAACTTCCTGCTGCCGGCCAAGGCGTCGCTGCGCGCCGAAGCTGACGGCACCATCCGGCTGCAGCAGGGCATGACCGACATCGGCACCGGCAGCTACACCATCCTGGCGCAGATCGCCGCCGAGACCATGGGCGTGCCGCTGGAGAAGGTGATCGTCGAGATCGGCGATAGCGGCTTCTCGCCGGCGCCCGGCTCGGGCGGCCAGTTCGGCGCCGCGTCAGCCGGCTCCGGCGCGCTGGCCGGCGGCATGGCGCTGCGGGCCAAGCTGGCGCAGCTGGCTATCGCCGATCCCGCCTCGCCGCTCTTCGGCGCCGCCCTCGAAGCGGTGGACTTCCGCGACGGCCTGATCACCGCGGAGAACCGTTCGGAGACCCTGGCCGCGCTGGTCTCGCGCCTGTCGCCGCAGGGGATCGAGGCGGAGGGCGCCTCGGCGCCGGCGGCGGACGCCCGCGACTACGCCAGCCATTCGTACGGGGCCCACTTCGCCGAGGTCGGCGTCGATCCGGTGACCGGCGAGGTGCGGCTGCGCCGCATGCTGGGCGCCTTCGCCTGCGGCCGAATCCTCAACGCCAAGACCGCCCGCAGCCAGATCACCGGCGGCATGATCTGGGGGGTTGGGACCGCGCTGACCGAGACCAACCGCATCGATCCGCGGTTCGGCAGCCTGGTCAGCCAGGACCTCGGCAGCTACCTGCCGCCGGCACACGCCGACATCGCCAATCTGGACGCCTATTTCCTGCCCGAGGTCGACGACAAGGCGAACCCGCTCGGCATCAAGGGCGTCGGCGAGGCCGGCATCTGCGGCGCCGGCGCGGCGGTGGCCAACGCGGTCTACAACGCCTGCGGGGCCCGGGTGCGCGACTATCCGCTGACCCCGGAGCGGGTGCTGGCGGCGATGGGGGTGGCGTAACCGCCCGTCGCCCGAGCGGACGACGGGGTCCTGGCGGAAGGTGGCTAGAGCGACTTGCCCGACGCGGTGGCGATGGCGGCCGCGTGATGGGCGGCGGTGCGATCCTGGGCGGCCGTGGCGGCGAGCGCGTTGGTCTGGGCCGCCGACTGATCGGCGGATTGTTGCGCGGCGGTCGCCTGCTGGCTGAGGGCGGAGGCGCTGCCCTGGTCGGCGGCGACGGCGCTCTGGTGGACCGCGGCCGGGGTGCTGGAAAGGTCGAGCCAGATCAGGCCGGCCGCCACGATCGCAACGACGACCACGACGATCGCGACCCACAGCAGGGTGCGGTTGCGGCGCCTCACGGCCACCGGACCGGGGTTCGGCTTGGCCGCCGGTTCGTAGGTCGTGATCGTGCGCGTGACCTTCACCAGGTCAGCGTCGGGGTGAGCGTCGGACATCGGATGTCTCAATTCTTGCTGGCAGGCGTCGCGAGTTCGGCCGATTTGGCGGAACGGCGCGCCTTGAGAAGTTAATGCGAAAGTTCCGGGATTGTTCCGGCTGGAGGCGCGCCGTGCCGCCTATCCCCGCCGGCGCGACCAGCCGGCGCCGAGCAGCAGCGGGCTGCCGACCAGGCCGAAGTAGAAGCCGACGTCGTAGACCACCCCGGTGCCGCGCGCCTCGTAGAAGCGCACGGTCCAGGGCAGCAGGTGCGGGAAGAACTGGTCGATCACCTCGATCACCAGCATCAGCGGCGCGATCAGGCCGTGCCAGACGCCGAGCAGCAGCTGGGACAGCAGGCCGCCGGACGACGCCGCATGCTCGGATTCGGTCGATCCCGCGACGCAGGCGCTGAGCGCCAGCATCAGGACGACGCCGGTGACGATCAGAACTCGCTTCATGGCCGGCGCCCGCGCTCGCATCAGAACGCTCGGCGGCGCCGCACGAGGCGCAGCACGATCAGCAGCAGGATCGCGCCCACCGTCGCGCCGATCAGGTCGCCAAGGAAGCCGGCGCCGTGGACGATATGCAGGTAGCCGAACAGCCAGCCGCCGATGAACGAGCCGATCACGCCGACCACCATGTCGCCGATCAGCCCCATCCCGTAGCCCTTGACGACGATGCCTCCCAGCCAGCCGGCGAGCACGCCGACCACCAGGAAAATGAGCAGTGATTCACCGTTGATCATGTTCGCCTCCTTGGCGAGACGCCTCGCGGCGTATTCAGTCTAAGAGCCGCCAGGGGTCGAGGCGCGCAGCGTCTCGCTCAGTCGGTCCAATCGTTCTTGGAGATAGTTCTGGTCCTGCGGTGCGAGCTGGCCGTTGGCGCCGCGCATCTCGGCTTCGCGGCTGCGGATGGAAGCCAACCGGTCGAGGTCGCGAGCCGAGTCGTAGCTGTTCAGCGCGCCGCTCGCGGAGGCCGCCTGGATGTGTTGCTCCAGCCAGGCCTCGCGGCTGTCGACGTCGCGTCGGTCGTCGCCCTGATAGGCCACGTCGGCGCCCTGGGTCCCGGCGGCCAGCGCGACTCCGATCCAGACGCCACGGGTGTCGTAGTAGCCGCGGGCCGGGCCAGCGCGCCACTGGTGGCGCTCGTCGTAGTAGCCGGGCTGGGCGTCGGCGATCCAGACCCCGTGTGCGTCGGTGTGGCCGTTGCGGGCCCCAGGCATCCAGCGGCCGTTGGCGTCGTAGGCGCCGGTGGTCTGGCCGGCGATCCAGCGGCCGTCGCCGTCGTAATGGCCGCTGGCGCTGATCACCCACTGGCCGGTCTCGTCGTAGTAGCCGTTGGCGGAGGCCGGAATCCAGCGTCCGCGGCCGTCGTAATAGCCGCCCGACGCCGGGTCGGCGGTGGCCGTGACCCAGCGACCGCCATCGTCGTAATAGCCATTGGGCGGGCCTGCCACCCAGGCGCCGTCGCGATCGAAGTAGCCGCGCGCGTCGGCCCGGTCGATGGAGTTGGCATGCCACTGGCTGTTGCGGTCGTAGTAGCCGTAGGCGTGGGCGCAATCGCCGTAGACGGGACCGACGCCCAGGAGCGCATTGAGATCGCGGCCGGCGACCGTTTGGTGCGGCCGGTTGTCGCGCTGATCGCAGGATGGTTGGGCGAGCGCCAGGGACGGGAGCAGGGCTGCGGCCGCAATGCCGGCCACGAGCAACAACTTGCGCATTCTGTGGGATATCTCACGGAGGGCGAAGACCCGTCCTTGGGAGCACAACGTAGCGCGGCGCCGTTCGTTCCGGTGGCTCGCTGATCCTTGCCGGAGCCGAAAGGGCCCCGGCGTCGCGCGGCGCGGCCCCGCGGCGCCGACGAAAACATGGTTAAGGAACTTTTGTCCAAATCGGCGACTTTTAGTGGACTTGAACGGATACGTTGACCGATGAATTCCCAAGAGTGCAACAGACGAGCCAGCGAGTGCGCCGCCAACGCGGAGCTGGCCCGCGTCGACTGGATGGCCACCGAGTTCCTGAAACTCGCCGCCCAATGGAGGGCGATGGGACTCAGGGAGAGCTTTCTGGGCCAGCTGGGGGAGCATCAGGTCCAGCCCCCCGAATTGAAAGTCCAGCCCAGCATTGCGGGCTAGTTGCGACCGCGTGTCGCGCGCGGAATAAGCGAGTCGCGCGTGGCTATACGTGCTATGGTGAGGCTGCGACCGCGGGCAACCTCACTCTGGTGTATGCGGCCGCGCTGATTGCCGCCGGGAAGGACTTTCGCCTCGCGAGTCTCCGGCAGCCGCCCAAGGCTGATATGGCCGACGACACCACCGCCCCGACCTATGTTGCGGACACCCTGGCGCTCGCGCTGGTGGCGTCGTCCGATGCGCCGATCCTGCTGCTCGACGGGGACCTGCAGGTCGTCGCGGCGAGCGCCTCGTTCGCCCGCGCTTTCCAGATCGCTCCCACCGCCATCAACGAGCGCTCGCTGTTCGCGCTCGGCGGGGGGGAGTGGGACGTGCCGCAGCTGCGCTCGCTGCTGCGGGTGACGCTCTCGGGCGCCGCGGAGGTCGACGCCTACGAGATGGACCTGAAGCGCCCGGGCAAGGGTGAGCGGCGCCTGGTGCTTACCGCACACCAGTTGGCCTACGGCGACCCGGCCAACGTGCGCCTGCTGCTGTCGGTGTCCGACGTCACCGACGCGCGCCTGGCCGAGCGCCTCAAGGACGACCTGCTGCGCGAGAAGGCGATCCTCTATCAGGAGCTTCAGCATCGCGTCGCCAACAGCCTGCAGATCATCGCCAGCGTGCTGATGCAGAGCGCCCGCCGGGTGCCATCGGCCCAGCTCCGCGTGCACCTCTACGACGCCCACAGCCGCGTGATGTCGGTCGCCGCGCTGCAGCACCAGCTGGCCGCGTCGACCGTCGGCGAGGTGCAGCTGCGCGCCTATTTCACCGAGCTGTGCCAGAGCATCGGCGCCTCGATGATCCAGGATCACGACAAGCTGCGCCTGAGGGTGGAGGCCGACGACACCGTAGCGGTGGCCGACGTCTCGGTGAGCCTCGGCCTGATCGTTACCGAACTGGTGATCAACGCGCTCAAGCACGCCTTCCCCGGCGACCGCGGCGGCGACATCCTGGTCAGCTACCAGTCGCAGGACGCGGACTGGACGCTGTCGGTCACCGACAACGGCGTCGGCATTCACGACGGCGCGCCCGCCAAGGTCGGCCTCGGAACCAGCATCGTCGAAGCGCTGGCCAAGCAGCTCGGCGCGACCGTGACGATGGCCGACGCCCATCCCGGCGCCCGCGTCTCCGTCGAGCACAAGCAGCCTGCGGCCTGACGAAGCCAGGAGAAGCGGCCGCGCGGGCAACTGAAGCGCCGGGTGCGCGTTGGGGTGATACTTCGGCCGCGCGCGCCATTTCGGCGCCCACGGCAAGGAAATCCCAAAAAATGAAGAAGTTACTCATGTTCGCCGCCGTGGCTGGCGGCCTTGCCCTCGGCTCGCAAGCGTTCGCTGACGACCATGCGGCGGGCGTCCGGGTCGGAACCCTGTCGTGCCACGAAGCCAGCGGCTGGGGCTTCGTCTTCGGCTCCTCCCACGACGTGCGCTGCGTCTTCACCGACGGCGACCGGACCGAGCACTACCGCGGCAACATCTCCAAGTTCGGGGTCGATATCGGCTACCAGCAGTCGGGCGTCATCCTGTGGGAAGTGTTCGCCCCCAATGACCATCCCGACGCCGGCGCCCTGGACGGTCACTACGGCGGCGTGACCGCTGGCGCCGCCGTCGGCGTGGGCGTCGACGCGAATGCGCTGGTCGGCGGCTCGTCGAGGAGTATCTCCCTGCAGCCGGTGAGCATCCAGGGCATGACCGGCGTCAACCTCGCCGCGGGTGTTGGCGAGCTCACCCTGACGTCGTCGCACGACCGCGACTAGCGTTCGCTCGAGTCCGGTGAGCCCCGCAGCCGATCCAGTCACCGATCCGGCTGCGGGCGCCGCCAACGCCCAGGCGACGGCCCAGCTTCGCGCCCAGCACAAACTCGAGACCAGCGCGCTGCAGCTGGCGGTCGACCGGTTGACGGCGCTGGTCGGCCGGCCCGGCTTCGTGGCGGTGGTCGCCGCGGCGATCACGGCTTGGATCGCCGGCAACCTGGCGGCCCTGGGCCTGGGCTTCCCGGCGCCGGACCCGCCACCGTTCTTCTGGCTCGACGGCGCCGCCTCGACCGGCGCCCTGCTGGTGGCGGCGCTGATCCTCACCACCCAGCGCCGCGAGGACCAGCTGGCCAATCACCGCGCCCAGCTGATCCTGGAGCTGTCGATCCTCAACGACCACAAGACCTCCAAGATCATCGAGCTGCTGGAGGAAGGGCGGCGCGACAATCCGGCCTTGTCGGACCGCGTCGATGACCAGGCGCTCGCCATGTCCCTGCCCTCCGATCCGCACGCCGTGCTGGTGGCGATCAAGGAAGACGTCCTGGAATGAGCAGCGGCGGCGCCAAACCGGCCCAAGACGCTGATCCCGATTACCAATATCCGTCATAACCGGGCGTCAGTCCCGGCTACCCAAGCACACCCACCCAGCCATGGCCGCGCCCAAGCACGGCCACCCCGCGTTCAGTGTTCTTGGGTCCCCGGCGCTAGGGCCGGGGATGACGGAGGTTGGGGATCGGCTCAGCCCTTCGGCAGCCTCACCCAAACTTCCGCCGACAGGCCCGCGCGCAGGCGGTCCAGGCCGGGCTGGCCGGGGTCGAGGACGATGCGCACCGGGACGCGCTGGACGATCTTGGTGAAGTTGCCGGAGCCGGGCTCGAACGGCAGCAGCGAGAACTGGGAGGCGGAGCCGGGCGCCAGGCTCTCGACCCGGCCGGTGAAGGTTACGCCCGGCACGGCGTCGACCTTGATCCGTGCCGGCTCGTCCGGGTGCATGCGCCCGATCTCGGTCTCCTTGAAATTGGCGGTGATGGTCGGCTGGGCGTGGCTGACGATGGTCATCAGGTTGACCCCGGGCTGCACCATCGAGCCCACCTGCGCCTGGATGTCGGCGACCACGCCGGACGCCGGCGCGGTGACGCTGGTGGCCGCCCGCTCGGCCTGCGCGGCCTGCAGCTCGGTGCGGGCGCGGTATTCCGCGGCGTTGGCCTCGCCGAGCGCCGCCTGGATCTCGCCGCGGGTGCGGGCCTCCACCAGGGCCTGACCGCGGGCGGTTTCGAAAGCCCCGCGCAGCACCGGATTGGCCGCGCCATTGGGGCCGGCCAGAGCCTCGGCGCTGTTGACCTGCCCCTCGACCAGCTTCTCCTCGGCATCGAGGCGCGCCAGGCCCGCCCGCGCGGCCTGCTCGGAGGCCTGGGCGGCCATCAGGTCGCCCTGGGCCTGGGCGATTTTCAGGTCGTATTCCTGCGGATCGATCCGCACCACCACGTCGCCGGCCTGCACCGGCCGGTTCTCCTGGGCCGAGATCGCCACCACCATGCCGCGCACCTTGGGCGAGACGGTGGTCCTGTCGGTCTGGACATAGGCGTCGTCGGTATAGGCCTCGGGCTTGGCCGAGAAGATCCAGCCGAGCCCCGCGCCGATCGCCGCTACCGCGACCAGCGCCACGATGAGCGCGCGCCAGCGCCCCCGGGCCGCGCCCCTGGTACCGCCGCTTGCCATATGCGCCTGGAACACCCCTGAAACAGCCGCTTGCCCCCAAGCGCGGGCCATGATGCTAGCATGAATCCAAGCGCCGCAAGGGGTTCCGCCGATTTGAGCATCGAGGCCGTCTTCGAGGAACTGGAGCAGGAGCTGGAGCAGGCGCCGGCCGCGCCGCTCACCGACTGGCGCAAGCTGGCCATCTTCTTCGTGATGGCGGTGGGCCAGTTCATGGCGTTGCTGGACATCCAGATCGTGGTCGCCTCGATGGGCGCGATCCAGGGCGGCCTCTCGGCCAGCCAGGACGAGATCGACTGGATCCAGACCGCCTATCTGATGGCCGAGATCGTGATGATCCCGCTGTCGGCCTACCTCGCCCAGGCGCTCTCGACCCGCTGGGTGTTCGTGGCCTCTGCGGGGCTCTTCACCGTCACCAGCCTGGCCTGCGGGGTGGCCTGGGACCTGCCGTCGATGGTGGTGTTCCGGGCCGTCCAGGGCTTCGTCGGCGGGGCGATGATCCCGCTGGTGTTCGCCACCGGCTTCTCCTTCTTCGACGGCGCCAAGGCGGCGATGGCGACGGCGGTGCTGGGGGTGATCTCCACCATGGCGCCGGCGCTGGGCCCGGCGATCGGCGGCTGGATCACCGACAGCCTGGGCTGGCGCTGGCTGTTCTTCGTCAACATCGCGCCGGGCCTGATGATCACCGCCGCTCTGATCGCGCTCGGCCGCTACGAGCGCGCCGAGCCGAAGCTGCTGCTGAAGATCGACTGGCTGCACGCCGCCAGCATGGCCGCCTTCCTGGGCGGGCTGCAGTACGTGCTGGAGGAAGGGCCCCAGCACCAGTGGCTGAGCGACCCGGCGGTGGCGGCGACGGCCTGGGTCAGCGTGGTGGCGGCGGTGGTGTTCGTGGAGCGGTGCTTCTTCTCGACCAACCCGCTGGTGAAGATCGCGCCATTCCGGCACCGGGGCTTCTTCGCCGCCAGCCTGCTCAGCCTGGTGGTCGGGTTCAGCATCTTCACCAGCGTCTACCTGGTGCCGGTGTTCCTGGCCCGGGTGCGGGACTTCTCCAGCCTCGACATCGGCACCACGGTGTTCATCGCCGGCCTGTTCATGGCCCTTTCCGCCGCGCCGGTGGCGGCGGTCTCGGCCCGGATCGACCTGCGCATCGTGATGGCGGTGGGACTGGTGCTCTATGCGGTGTCGTTCTGGATGATGTCGGCGCTGGGCTCGCAATGGGGCTTCTGGGAGCTGTTCCTGCCGCAGGCGGTGCGCGGCGCGGCGGTGCTGTGCAGCATCGTCTCGGTGGTGGGAATGTCGCTGCGCGAGCTGCCGGAGGAGGAGCTGCGCGACGCCTCGGGGCTCAACAACCTGATGCGCAACCTAGGCGGTGCGGTGGGGATCGCGCTGGTCAACACCTGGCTGATCGACTTCTCCAGCCTGCACGGCGCGAGCCTGGTGCGCTCGCTGGGCCAGAACCCCACCCAGACCTTCGCCGCGATCTCCGACCTTGCCCGCAGCTTCGCCGCCATGGGCGTCGATCCGGCCACCGCCGGCCGGATGGCGACGGCGACGCTGCTGGGCGGGGTCTCCGACCAGGCCCTGACGCTGGCCTTCGACGACGTCTTCCGCATCTCCGCCTGGTTGGCGCTGGCGAGCCTGGTCATCGTGCCCTTCTGCCGCGGCGGCCCGCTGACCCAGGGGCCGCGCGGCGCCGCGGCGCACTGAAGCCTGGCGCGCGCGGCGCGGCGTCCGCGTCGGCGCCATGAAGGCGCCCAGGAGCATCGCTAGCAGGACGCCGCGACCGCACGGCGCCTTGGGGCGACGGCGGCCGCGCGCTAAGGTCCCGGCGGGGCAAAGGAAGCGAGCCAAAGTATGATCGGACGACTGAGAACCGCCGCCCTGGCGCTGACCGCCTTGCTTGGCCTGGCCGCAGCCTTGCCGGCCGGCGCCGCGCCGGCGGCCGCGGCGCTCTCGCCGGACGATCCGGCCTATCCCCTCACCCGGCCCAATCCCGAGGCCGAGATCGGCAAGCTGCCCAACGGGCTCACCTACGGCGTCATGCAGCGCGGCGGCACCCGGCGGGTCTCGATCATCCTGATGATCGGCGCCGGCAGCCAGGACGAGACCCAGAACGAGCGCGGCGTCGCCCACTTCCTCGAGCACATGGCCTTCAACGGCTCGGCCCACTTCGCGCCCGGCGACGTGCTGAAGCGGTTCGCCGACATCGGCGTCGCCATCGGCCGCGACCAGAACGCCGAGACCACCTTCGACTCCACCACCTTCAGCCTCGATATCGCCGAGCAGACCCCCGACCGGCTCGACACCGCCTTCTCCTGGCTGCGCGACGTCGCCGACGGGCTGACCATCGACCCGGCCCAGGTCAACCGCGAGCGCGGCGTGATCATGTCGGAGTACATCGGCAGCCGCAGCGCCATGGGCGACATCGGCGAGGCCAGCGAGCAGTTCCTGGCCCCCGGCCTCCTGGGCCCGCAGCGCGCGCCGATCGGCCTGAAGGACATCATCTCGACCGTCAACGCCGACACCATCCGCGGCTTCTACCGCCGCTGGTACCGGCCCGAGACCTCCATCGTGGTGGCCGTGGGCGACCTGCCGCGCGACGAGCTGAAGGCGCGCATCATCGCGGCCTTCGGCGACTGGCATAACGATATCCCGGCCCCGCCGAAGCCCGACCTCGGCGGCGTCGACCCGCGCCGGCCGACCGCTGTCCTCACCCGCACCGAGGAGCGCGCGCCGCCGACCCTCGAGGTCTGCCGACTGATGGACAAAGACCCGGAGCAGCGCGAGGGCGTCGCCTCGCGGATGCGCGATTTCGAGGAGGCGCTCTGGATCTCGACCCTCGACAAGCGGCTGTCGGTGCTGGCCAACGGCGCCAATCCGCCGTTCCTGGGGCCCGAGGTGGCGCGCGAGGAGATGTTCGACGCCGCCGACGCCGCCTGCGTCGACGCGCCCTTGCGCGACCAGGATTGGAAGCGCGCGCTGGACGCGATCTCGTCCGAGATGCGGCGGCTGTCGCTCTATGGCCTGACCCGGGAGGAATACGAGACCGGCCTGAAGGGCCTCAACGCCCAGGTGGAGGCGGAGGTCGGCGAGGCGCCCACCATGACCGGGGCGCAGCTGGCCCAGAGCATCGTCTCCAACCTGACCCAGGGCGGCACCTTCTCCACCGCCGAGGAGGACCAGCGGATCGGCCGCCTGGCGCTGCAGGGGCTCACGCGCGACAAGGCCGACGCCGAGTTCGGCCGCGTCTGGACCCACGCCGGCAAGCCGCTGATCGTGCTGATCACGCCCAAGGACCAGCCGCAGACCGAGGTGCTGAACGACTGGCGCCTGGCCGAGGCGGCGCGCGCCCCGGCCGCGCCGGCGGAGCACCAGGGTTCGGCCTGGGCCTACGCCAGCTTCGGGCCGCCAGGCGAGGTGGTGAGCCGCGAGCCGTTGCCCGATATCGGCGCCGAGCGCATCGCCTTCGCCAACGGCGTGCGGCTGAACTTCAAGTCGAGCCAGAACGCCCAGGACCGAGTCGAAATCCGCATCCGCTTCGGCGCCGGCCAGGCTGAGATCGCGCCCAGGGACCTGGCCGCCGCCCGCCTCGGCGCCTCGCTGCTGCGCGAAGGGGGCCTCGGCAAGAACGACTTCGAGGACACCGTGCAGCTCTGCGAAGGCCACGCCTGCGGCTTCGACCTGTCGGTGCAGCGCGACGCGTTCGAGATCGCCGGCGCCACCCGGCCCACCGACCTCGACATCGAGCTGCAGCTGATCAGCGCTTACCTGTCCGACCCCGGCTTCCGGCCGCAGGTGGACGCCCGCATCCCCACCTCGGTGCGCACCCTCTACCAGATGACCCGCAGCGAGCCGGGGTTCGTGGCGGCCGAGGCGCGGGACGAGGCGCTGCCGGCGCCGCACGCCCCGCTGCTGCCGCCTGAGGCCGACCTCGACGGGGTGCGCAGCGCCGACTTCGCCCGCATCCTGGGTCCGGCGCTGACGCACGATGCGCTGGAGGTGACCATCGTCGGCGACATCGACGAGACCACCGCCATCGCGGCGGTGGCCCGCACCCTGGGCGCGCTGCCGCCCCGTCAGTGGCGCGACACCGCGCTGCCCGATGCGCCGACCCTGCGCTACCCGGCGCCCAGCCCGACCATCGTGCGCGCCACCCATGACGGCTCGCCGGAGAAGGCGACGGTGCTGGCCACCTGGCCGCTGTTCGTCTGGACCCCGGACAAGGAGCGCGAGAAGCGCACGCTGGAGCTGCTGGCCGAGATCGTCCAGGGCCAGGCGATCGAGGACATCCGCCAGCGCCTCGGCAAGGCCTACACGCCGGAGGTCAGCGTCGAGCTCGGCCGCGGCGGCGACCAGGGCTCGCTGTCGGTGGCGATCGACACCTCGCCGGCGGCCACCGACGTGGTGGTGGAGGAGCTGCGCAAGATCGCCCACCAGCTCGCCGACGGCGACATCACCGCCGACATGCTGGAGCGCGTCCGCCGCCCGGTGCTCGACGACGGCGCCACCCGCGAGATCTCCAATCCGTGGTGGGTCGACATGCTGGACGGCTCCTGGGCTCACCCCGACCAGATCGCCACCGCCAGCACCTGGCAGAGCGACTACGAAGGCATCAGCCTCGACGAGGTGAAGGCCGAGGCCCGCCGCTGGCTGGCCGTCGAGCCCCTGATGGTGATCGCCAGCCCCTCCACCCAGGCCGCCGCCACCCCGCCCGCGCGGCCAGGGGGATAGGCGCGCGGACTCTCACCGCCAAAGCGGACGCATCGAGCCGTCCGACGTAGGGGAAGGTTAGTGGCCTGTTGCTTCAGCAGCATGCAGGTTTACGTTGCGTCCTCTTCAGGTTTTGCGCTCAGCTGCACGGCCAGGGGCGAACAACTTGGTTTTTGTTTGCCGACCGGGCAGCCTCATCTGTTAAGTATAGGAGCGTCGGGCGACCGACTTACCGGGCCGGAGCGCTGCCCGCTTGGAGCGATCGATGGACGAGGCGGTTCTGGTGATTGGCGCTGGCATCGCCGGATTGTGCTCGGCGTTGGCGCTGGCGCCGACGGGCCGGCCGGTGACCGTGCTGGAACGCGACCCCGAGCCGCCGTCGGGGGACGCGGACGAGGCGTTCCGCGACTGGAACCGCCGCGGCGTCGGCCACCTGCGCCAGAGCCACGCCTTCCTGGCCCGCCTCGGCAAGATCATCAAGGCGGACCACCCGGCGCTGCGCGAGGCGCTGCTGGAGATGGGCGTGCGCGAGCTGGGCTTCGAGAGCATGCTGTGGCCGGCGCAAAAGGCGACCTACGTGGCAAAGCCGGTGGACGCCGAGTTCACCCTGCTGACCAGCCGACGCACGACGCTGGAACTGGTGATGCGGCGCTACGTCGAGACCCTGCCGAACGTGGCCATCCGCTCGGACGCCATGGTGCGCGAGCTGCTGATCGAGCCGGGACCCGCGGGCGTGCTGACGGTGGTCGGCGTCAAGCTGGACGGGCCAGAGGGCGAGCTGCGCGCGCCGGTCGTGGTCGACGCCGGCGGCAAGAACAGCTCGGGTGTCGAGCAGCTGATCGAACAGGGCGCGCAGATCGCTGAGGAGAGCGAGACGGCCGGCATCCTCTACTTCACCCGCCACTACCGGCTAAGGCCCGGCAAGAGCGAGCCGCAGCGGGAGGGCAATCCCCCGTTCGGCGGCGACCTGGGCTATCTCAAGTTCGGCGTCTTCCCCGGGGACAACAATTGCTTCTCCGTCACCATGTGCGCGCCGGAGATCGAGTACGAGCTGCGCAAGGCCATCGTCCGTCCGGAGATGTGGGACACGATGATCGACCACCTGCCGGGCCTGAAGGTCTGGTGCGACGCCGATCGGGCCGAGCCGACGAGCCGGGTGTTCGGCATGGGCGACCTGCTCAGCCGCTGGCGCGACCTGGCGGAGGGCGGCACGCCGGCGGTGCTGGGCTACTTCGCCGTCGGCGATTGCCTGGTGCGCACCAACCCGCTCTACGGCCGCGGCTGTTCGCTCGCGGCGGTGCAGGCCTACATGGTGCGCGACGTGCTGGCGCAGCACACCGATCCGGCCGAGCGCCTGCTGGCCTATCACCGGCGCGTGCAAAGCGAGCTGCGGCCCTACTACCTCGCCATGCGCTCGCAGGATCGCAACGCCATCAAGCGGGCCGAGCAGGCGCTCAGCCCCGGCTACAAGCCGAACTTGCGCGAGAAGCTGCTGCTCAGCTTCGCGCTGGACGGGGTCACGCCGGCGATCCGCTTCGACACCGACCTGCTGCGCGAGAGCATGCGTGGCTTCCACATGCTGGAGCATCCCGACGCCTGGATCCGCCGGCCGAAGAACTTCGCCAAAATCCTCAGGTACTGGGCGCGCGGCAAGCAGCGCAACCGCGCCGCCTATCCGCCGAAGGCCGGTCCCGACCGCGAGACGATGCTGCGTGCGCTCGGCCTGTCGCACGAGGCCGACATCGCCATCCTGGCCGAGCGGCGCGCGACCGAGGCGAAGCTGGCCGCTTAAGGCGGCCGACACAGAAGCGACGGAGCGAGCCGCATGCCTGAGTTCAGGATGGTCGATGCTGGGAGCGCGCGCCTGCGCGTCGCGTTGGAGGGCGAGGGGCCGCTGGCCCTGATGGTGCACGGCTTTCCCGAGAGCTGGTACTCCTGGCGCCACCAGATCGGCCCGATCGCCGCGGCCGGCTTCACCGCCTGCGCCATCGACGTGCGCGGCTATGGCGGCTCGCAGAAGTTCGGCGAGGTGGCCGACTATTCGATGGAGGCCATCGTCGCCGACGTGCGCGGCGTCGCCGACGCGCTGTCGCCCGGCCGTCCGGTCGTGCTGATCGGCCACGATTGGGGGGCGCCGATCGTCTACAACTCGGCCCTGATCCACCCGGACCGCTTCGCTGCGGTGGCGACCCTGTCGGTGATCTACTCGGGCGTGCCCACCCGCTCGTTCGACGACGTGATCAAGGAGCGGTTCGACGACCAGAACCTGTTCTTCTACCAGTCGTACTTCCGCGAGCCCGGCCGGGCGGAGGCCGTCTTCGACCCCAATCCACGCGATTTCCTGCGCAAGTTCTACTACATCGCCTCGGGCGACGTGGATCTCTCCAAGCTTGCCGGCGCCTTCGCCAAGGACGCCAGCGCCGCGCTGCTGGACGGCATGCCCGATCCGGACCCGTTCCCGACCTGGCTGACGGGCGCCGACCTCGACTATTTCGTCGGCGAATTCGAGACCTCCGGCTTCTTCGGCCCGCTCAGCCGCTATCGCAACCACACCTGCGACTTCCACTACCTGCAGGCGTTCAAGGACCGCACTTTGGCTCAGCCGGCCTTCTTCATCGCCGGCAATCGCGACGGCGCGTTCAACGGCTTCGGCGCCCTCAGCGATCCGATCGCCGTGATGCGCGGCTTCGTCCCGGGCCTCGAGGGCGCGCACGTCCTCGAGGGCTGTGGCCACTGGACCCAGCAGGAACGCCCGGCCGAGGTGACCGCGTTGCTGGTCCCCTGGCTGAAGACCCTGCCCGGGCGCGTGCTCTGAGACGCCGGCGCCCGTGCGCGGCTTGCGCGGGGGCGGGATCGGGTATGATCTCGATGGGCGGCGGCGCGGAGAGCAGGACATGGATGAGGCGCTCAGCTGGGTGAAGGGCGCACCGGCGCCGCCGCTGCTGGAGACCACCATCGGGGCGGCGCTGGACGCCGCGGCGGCGCGATGGGGCGCCGCGGAGGCGCTGGTGAGCCCGCCTCAGCAGATCCGCTGGAGCTGGGCGACGCTGGCGGCCAAGGCCCACGACCTGGCCGCCGGGCTGGTGGCGCTGGGGCTGGCGCCCGGCGATCGGATCGGCATCTGGTCGCCGAACTGCGCCGAGTGGGCGCTGACCCAGTTCGCCGCGGCCAAGGTCGGGCTGATCCTGGTGACGATCAACCCAGCCTACCGGCTGCACGAGCTGGAATACACGCTGAACAAGGTCGGCGTGCGGGCGCTGGTGGCGGCCGAGCGGTACAAGACCAGCGACTATGTCGGCATGGTCGAGGCGCTGGCGCCGGAGCTGCCGGACGCTTTCCCCGGCGCCCTGCAGGCGGCGCGGCTGCCGACCCTGCGGGCGGCGATCAAGATCGGCGGCGCGGCCCGCCCCGGCTGGTTCGAGATCGACGACCTGCCGGGCCTGGCGGGGCCCGAGCACGACGAGGAGGTGGCGCGGATCGCCGCAAGCCTCGGCCCCGATGATCCGATCAACATCCAGTTCACCAGCGGCACCACCGGGCTGCCCAAGGGCGCGACGCTGACCCATCGCAACATCCTGAACAACGGCTATTTCGTCGGCCTCGCCCAGCGGCTGACGCCGGCCGACCGGATCTGCATTCCCGTGCCGCTCTACCACTGCTTCGGCATGGTGATGGGCAACCTGGCGGCGGTGACCCATGGCGCGGTCATGGTCTATCCGGCGCCGACCTTCGAGCCGGAGGCGACGCTGGCCGCGGTCGAGGCCGAGCGCTGCACGGCGCTCTATGGCGTGCCCACCATGTTCATCGCCCAGCTCGCCTGCCCCAGCTTCGCCGGCCGCGACCTGACCTCCCTGCGCACCGGCGTGATGGCCGGCTCGCCCTGCCCGGTTGAGGTGATGAAGCAGGTGACCCAGAAGATGCACATGGCCGACGTCACCATCGCCTACGGCATGACC
>Ga0302325_10009260_pt1 | contig 21517 bp, 19 predicted proteins | sample Palsa_T0_2_FD_201948 | JGI IMG/M metagenome (GOLD analysis project Ga0302325, IMG submission 201948) | Peat permafrost microbial communities from Stordalen Mire near Abisko, Sweden - Palsa_T0_2 | ecosystem: Environmental > Terrestrial > Soil > Palsa > Peat permafrost | place: Sweden: Abisko...
GACCGAAGACGGCTACGTCACTGACGAAGTCGTCGAATGGTATGAGCGCTTCGCCCAGGGCATGCCGGGCGCGATCGTGGTCGAGGCGACCGGCATCCGCGACGTTCCGAGCGGGCCGCTCTTGCGCATCGGGCACGACCGCTTCCTGCCCGGGCTCACGCGCCTCGCCGAGACGGTGCGGCGGGCCAGTGAGGGCCGCACGCGCTTGCTGATTCAGCTGATCGATTTCCTTGCCATCCGCCGCCGGCCCGAACCCAAAAAATTCTTTGAACGGTTTCTTGCCATCACCGATCGGCATCGCGCCGCTTTGCCCGGTCTGGTCGACGCCGAGATCCGGTCCCGTTTGAGCACGATGAGCGAAGACGGACTCGCCGGGGTGTTGTCGCCGGACGAAGTGGAAGCGTTGCAATTTGGCTATCGCGAGCGCGTCACCGACATGCAGCACGCGCACATCCGCGACCTGCCGCAGGTGCTGCCCGGCTTGTTCGCGGAGGCCGCTCAACGCGCGGAGAAAGCCGGCTTCGACGGCGTCGAGCTGCACTACGCGCACGCCTACACGATGGCGTCGTTTCTCTCGCGCACCAACACGCGAGACGACGGTTATGGCGGCGTGCGAGAAAGTCGCGTCCGGCTGCCGCTCGAAGTCTTTGCCGAGGTCCGCCGCCATGTCGGCAAAGGGTTTGCCGTCGGTTGCCGGTTCCTGGCCGACGAATGCATCGCCGGCGGTAGTGACGTCGGCGATGCGGCTTATTTCGGCGTCGCGTTTGCGCGCGCCGGCATGGATTTTCTCTCGACCTCGCGCGGCGGCAAATTCGACGACGCCAAGCAGCCGTCCGTCGGCACCGCTGCCTATCCTTACACCGGACAAAGCGGCTACGAGTGCATGCCGCAGTTCATTTCCGACGAACGCGGGCCGTTCGGCCGCAATGCCGAACCGACCGCGGCGATCCGCAAAGCGGTGTGCGATTCCGGCCGTGCGGTTCCGGTCGTCTGCACCGGAGGCATTCACAACTTCGAAATGGCGGAAGACTATCTGGCGCGGGGCGTCTGCGACATCGTCGGCGCCGCGCGCCAGGCGCTGGCCGATCCGGACTGGTTTCGAAAAACGCTGCTTGGATTCGGCGGCGAGGTGCGCGTGTGCGAATACACCAATTACTGTGAAGGGCTGGATCAGAAACACAAACCGGTCACATGTCAGCTCTGGGACAAACTCCCTTCGGGCCCAAGCGAAAGGCGCACGGCGGACGGCAAGCGTCGCCTCACCGCGCCGGCGTGGCAGCCGCCGGGCTAGCGATCGCGGCAATCAGTGCGGGCTACTTTGCAGCGAGATATTGCCGGGCCTTGAGCAGTTCGGGACGCGTGCTGCCGGCATCTACCATTTCGACCGTCAAGCCGAAATAGTCGCGCGCTTTGTCGCGATTGCCGGCTGCAACTGCCGCGCTGGCGGCGCCGTAAAAGGTGCGCAGCCGTTTGGGATCGTTGACCAGAGAGGCTTCGTAAGCCGCAAAAGCGTCGTCGGCGCGACCGCTTTCCAGAAGCATGTCTCCCAAAAGCTCCCGCGCCGGAAGGATGCGGCCGGGAGAAACCGCGCTCTTCTCGCTCGCGTCTTCCATATCCGCCGCTGAGCGCATCAAAGTGAGTGCTTCCTCGCGATGGCCGCCGGCGAAAGCGATCCATGCCGCCGCGCCAAGACGCTGCACCTCGACCTCGGTTGCCCAGTAGTCGTTCTTGGCAGCTTTGAGAACCGCCACTATGGCAGCGAGCCGAGACACGTCTTTTTCAGCGCCGGCCGGATCGCCGCTGCGCGCCGCCCCGATGGCGCGCGCGAACAGCGTCAAAGCCTCGGTGTACGGGAATTTGCCATCGGGCGAGTCGGCAAGTACGGCAGCCTCCCGCCATTGGCCGCGTTCTACAGCGTAGCGCGCCGGAATAGCGGCGCGCGCATACGCCGAGGTGCGTTCCGGACTGGAGATGCCGAGTGATTCCTTGACGACAGCGCCGGCATCGGCGTCGCGCGCCAATTGCAGATCGGCATAGACCATGTAATCCATGGCGTGCAGCACTTGTCCGGGATCTTTGTCCGTCTTGGCTGCGACGACCGAGCTCACATTGGTGTCGACCGACTCGCGCCACAAGCCGACGCGTGTGAAGATGTGCGACGGCATGTGCAGGGCGTGCGCCGCGTCCGGCGCAATGCCGGCATAGCAAAACGCAGCGGGCAATCCGTTGCGGGCGATCGCCGGATAGTCATAGCTGTGAATGAGATAATGGGCGACGCCCGGATGATTGGGATGGTTGGCGAATTGCGCCTCGAGAATGGCGGCTGCCCTCCGGGCCCGGGAATAGCTCTTGTCGGTCGGCGGCTGGCTAGCGGTCAGATAAAGAGCGCTAAAGATCTGGGTTTCATCGTCGTCGGGATAGCGTTGGGCCATCGCCTCGAACGCATCTGACAATGAACGTATCCTTGCCCCGTGGGTCCGCTCGGCGAAACGGTCGTAGTAAGCGGCAATCGCCTCGATGTAGTCCCGCTCGCGCTGACTTTTTGCGCCGATTGCCCGGCCGCGGTCGATGGTTTTTTGGGCCTTTTGAGCGTTCTCGGGGCTTGGACCGACCGAGAAAGTATTGCCGATAAGGATAGTCGCGATCCCCCAGGTGGCGATCGCACAATCCGGATCGCGGTTGAGAGCTTCGCGGAAGGCCTGTTCGCCGTCGGCAAACCCGAAGGAATGGAGCCAGGCGACGCCGCGCTCCAGGCTCTCCTGCGCCTCCGGCGTGCAAGAATTGGCGAAGGCGACCTCGCCGATTTTCTTGGGCGAAGCACTGTCTTCGCCGGCCTGCGCGACGGACATCGCTCCCAGCAGCCCAAGCATCAGGTATGAAATAAGCGCCGCGCGCATGATCGCAGCCTTTGGTTCTGGATTTGGAACGTTACCACGCCGGTTAGTCGCGGCGGTAGTGCCTCAAGCCGGCCCGATCGGCGCGTCGCCGCTTCGTATCGATGAGCGCGGACAAGGTTTCGGCGATTTGTAAGCTGCCGCCCTCGCCCGTCATGACTTTTACCAGCCTTCCATCGGGATCGACGACGTAGACGAACGCGCTGTGATCATAGGAATAGCCGCCATCGTCCGTCTCGCGCCGCTCGTAGAAGACGTGAAAGCTTTTGGCGGCCTGGGCGATCTGCGTCGGGGTCCCGGTAAGGCCGACGAGCCGCGGGTCGAAGGATTTAAGATATTCTGCCAGAACGCTCGGCGTATCGCGCCGCGGATCGACCGTGACAAAGAGACCTTGCACAGCGGCGGCGCGAGGGCCGAGTCTGTCGAGGGCGCCTGCAATGTCCATCAGTGTCGTGGGGCAGACGTCGGGACAGAAGGTGTAGCCGAAATAGATCACCAGCCATTTGCCGCGATAGCTTTGGTCCGTGATCGTGGCTCCATCCGCCGCCGTGAGGGCGAAACTCACCAACGATCCCGCGGGAGGAAATGCGGTCTGCGCCGCAGCCGGTGCCGGCGCGCAGCTCCAAAGCGACGCCGGCCCGACGGTCGCGAGCGCGCAGCCAAGCGAAACGATGCAGGCCCGCCAGCTCATGCGTTTCACCGCGCCTTCGCCAAGGCCTTTGCCCGCGTCTTGTGACCGATTGGGCGGCATTCTAGGAATAATGCCGTAAGGAATAACTATGTCATATGGCTGCCCCGGATTGGCGACGTGAAAATACCGTCCGAGACCCGATAATCATGCGCATTGGCATTCGGCTCGCCATTTCCGGTCTTGTCCTGGCCTCGATCATCGTCAGCGCGATCGGTGTCCACGTGCTGTGGTGGCGGACGGCCGAAGCGAACAGCCACACCCTGGCCGCGACGATCAACGAGCAGATCGTTTCCGCGGTGGAAAAGGAACTCGACGCGATCACCACGCAGGCGCGCGCTGCGCATACCGCGATCCGCACGCTATTTGTTCAGAACGTGCTTGAGACCCGCGAGGCGGATAAGCGCGAGTTCGTCTTTCTCTCGCAATTGCAGGCACAGCCGAGCATCTCGTGGGTCGCGTTCGGCTGGCCGGACGACGCGTTTTTTGCCGCGCACAAGCTTGGCGATCTGGGCCTGGAGATGATGGAAATCGCGCCGGTCGACGGCGTGGTCAAGCGGCGTATCGACAAATATCAGGTGGTGGTCGGCGACATTCAATTCGAGAAACGCCTGTTCGAAGACACCGACTACAAAGTCATCGATCAGGACTGGTACCGCAAGGGCATACAGAGCGACGAACCGGCCTGGTTCGAGGTCACGGCCTATCCCGTGGGGTTGCGTCCGTCGATCGCATATGCCGGCCCGGTCGACGTATACCAGAAGCGTCAGGGCGTGCTCGCGGTCATCATCGAGAACACGCGGCTGGCGCAGTTCCTGTCGCAACTTGCCGTCGGCAAGATGGGCGCGGCGTTCATCCTGCGCCGTGACGGCACCACGATTGCGGCACCCGATTCGGATGCCGACGAAGTCAACATGCAACGCTCGGATCAACCGTTGCTGCCGATTGCACAAGGCGCGATCAAGCAGGCCGGCAGTTCCTACGACAGCGGTAGCAAGACCGCACGCCGGGAACGCTTTGTCGCCGCCGGAGATGCCTATGCCGTCACCCTGACGCCGCTCGCCTTTCCCGGCTGGACGCTGGCGACCGTCATTCCCGAAGCGGAGTTTCTTGGTCCGATCGAAACAACCATCCGGCGTTTGCTCGTCGGCCTGGCAATCCTGATCATTGCCGCCGGTATTCTTTCGGCCTGGCTTGCCCGACGGGTTATCGCCAGGCCGCTGATTACGGTCGTCGATGAACTCAAACACATCGAACGCTTCGAGCTTAACCAGGTGCGGCGGCATCCGTCGCGCATCGCCGAACTTGAGAATCTGTCGAGCGCGATTGCCGACATGGCCGCCGGACTGGCCGCCTTCCGGAAATACATCCCTGCCGACCTGGTGAGGATGCTGGTGCGCGAAGGCGTCGAACCGCACCCCGGCGGTTCGATCCGTACTCTGACAGTCCTGTTCGCAGACATTGCCGGTTTTACCGGGCTGTCCGAACGGCTCGGCGATCGCATTATCCCGCTGCTCTCCGGCTACCTGGACATCATGTCGCGAGAGGTCAGCGCGGCCGGCGGCACGATCGATAAATTCATCGGCGACGCGGTGATGGCTTTTTGGGGTGCGCCGGCTGCGAACGCCGACCACGCTGTCGACGCCTGTCGGGCGGCGCTGACTTGTCAGAGTGCGCTGCGCGCCTCGGGACTGACCGACGACCGTGGCCAGCCGCTCAAGGTGCGGATCGGCATCAACACCGGCGAAATGCTGGTGGGCAATATCGGATCGGAATATCGGCTCAATTACACGGTGATCGGCGATGCCGTGAATGTCGCCAGCCGGCTTGAGGGCGCCAACAAGGCCTACGGTACCGACATCATTATCGGAGAGGAAACGCGCCGCCTTGCCGGAGATCGCATTCATGCGCGCGAACTCGACCGGCTGATGGTCTATGGGCGGGCCGGCGGGCTCGCAATCTATGAATTGCTTGCCGTTGCCGAGGCCGGAGCCAAACCGCCGAGCTGGGTTGGGCTGTATGAGTCCGGTCTTGCCGCCTACCGGGCGCGCGATTTCGCAGGCGCTGCGATTTTCTTTCAGAAGCTTTTGGCCGTTCGTCCGTCGGATCAGCCCGCGTGCGTCATGCTTGAACGGTGTGGCGAATTTCTCGAGTCGCCACCGGGAGAGGACTGGGAAGCAACCAACGCCATGAAAGCAAAATAGGCCACAGAAGGCTATGGTGCCGCGCGCAAATCGAATCAAATGGTCGCGTCGCCGGCCGATTTGCTTCACACGATTGTGACGCGGGTGGTATCCGACAACACGGCGCGGCGCTTGTCATGACCGTGCCCGGCTTTGCTATGAAGTCTGCTAGTATGTTGGTTAGTTGCGAACCGCGGTGTTCGTGGTTCAGAAAAGGATCGCCCTCATGAATCCAAAAAGCATCACCGCCGCCGCCACGATCGCCAGCGCCTTCGCCGCCGCCCTGACGATGATCGCCACGCCCGCATTCGCCGCGCCGAAGCCGCCGCAACCCACGATGGACAAATGCTTTGGCATCTCCACCAAGGGCGCTAACGACTGCGCCGCCGGTCCCGGCACCACCTGCGCCGGTACTGCGAGCGCCGATTACCAGCGCAATGCCTGGAAATACGTGCCAAAGGGGACTTGCGCGACCATCCAGACGCCGAAGGGAGCGGGTTCGCTCGAGCCGAGCAAGTCCTGAACCGTAAGGGAAGCGGCCTCTCCGTGTCTTTTGTCGCTCCGTCCTGCGCAAAGTTGGAATGTGGCTATGTCCATCGTTGCAAACCTTCCCGCGCGCGCCGGCGTCGGCTTCAAGCCCGTACATTTTCACGACATCATTGCCGCTGAGCAGCCGATCGGCTTCTTTGAGGTGCACGCGGAGAATTACATGGGCGCCGGTGGGCCGCCGCACGCGCAACTCGGCGCGTTGCGTGAGCGCTATGCGCTGTCGGTTCATGGAGTCGGATTGTCGATCGGCGGAATGCAGCCGCTCGATCGCGAGCATCTCGCGCGGCTCAAAGAGCTATGCGACCGCTATCAGCCGGGGAGTTTTTCCGAGCATCTTGCCTGGTCGTCGCACAATGGCGTCTATTTCAACGACCTCCTGCCGCTGCCTTATACGTGGCAGACGCTGGCGCGGGTCGCCGAGCATATCGACGAGGTGCAGACCGTACTCGGGCGCACGATGTTGCTCGAAAATCCATCCACATATGTCGGCATTGCCGAAAGCACGATTCCTGAGACCGACTTTCTCGCCGAAATATCACAGCGGACCGGATGCGGCTTGCTGCTCGACATCAACAATGTCTTTGTCTCGGCAAACAACCACGCGGCGAAGCCGCTGGTGTATCTGGATTCGTTTCCGCTCGATCGGGTCAGCGAAATCCATCTCGGTGGGCATGATGAGGAGATGGACGACGCCGGCGCGCCGCTCCTGATCGACACTCACGGATCGCCCGTCGCGAACGAGGTATGGGCGCTCTATGCCGGTGTCATCGCCCGCACCGGGCCGATTGCAACCTTGATCGAGTGGGACAGTGAGGTTCCGGATTGGCCGACGCTGCGCGCCGAAGCGGCGGCGGCGCAGGATATTCTGGCCGATGCTTCGCGCGCGTCGGCGGCATGAGAGGGGTGATGCCGGCGCCATTCGAGACGTCTTTTGCGGGAGCGCTGCTCGACGCCGGGCGGCCAATACCCGACGGCGTCACCGCGCACAATGCAGCAATTCCAACCCGGCGTTTTGGCGTCTACCGCAACAACGTGGTGACGGGTCTGGTCAAAGTGCTCAGGGCGCGCTTCCCCGCGGTCGAGAAAATCGTCGGTGAAGAATTCTTCGCGGAGATGGCGCGGGTTTTCGTGGCGGAGCGGCCGCCGCGCACGCCGCTGCTCGCAGCCTACGGCGACGACTTCGCCGCCTTTATCGCTGCGTTTGAGCCGGCGCGTGAGCTTGGCTATCTCGCGGATGTGGCGCAGCTCGAAGCCGCGCGCACCCGCGCCTATCATGCGGCGGACGCAACGCCGCTCGACGCTGGTCGCTTTGCCGCACTCGATGCCGGTCTTGTCGCAGACATCCGTATTGATTTGCATCCTTCGGCTGAAATCGTTTGCTCGCCACATCCGATTGTCACCATCTGGGCCATGAACTCCGGCGAGAGGGAGCTTGCATCGATCGAGAATTGGCACGGCGAGGACGCGCTGGTCGTTCGTCCCTATCTCGAAGTGGACGTTCGCCTGCTGCCGCCGGGTGGCGCTGTATTTCTGCATGCGCTCGCCGGTCGCCTGTCGCTCGGCGAGGCGGCCGAGGCGGCGCTGCTCGATTGCCCGGAATTCGATCTCGCCAGCAATTTGGCGGGACTTGTCGGCTGGGGCCTCGTGCGGGACGTCGTTCTTACCGAGCACGTTAAGGCCGGCCGACGACGCGATTGAAGGTGTGGCGGGAGCGCGCGGTCTATGCGGCGATGTCGGTATTCGTCGTCTGGCACAGTTTGGCGATTTTTGTCGCACCGGCGCCGGACGACGGCGAAGCCGCGCAGGCGCTCCGTTCTCTGTTCCATCCTTATCTGACTCTCCTGGCGCTCGACAATCCATGGGATTTTTTCGCGCCGAATATCAATACCGGTCACAGGCTTCGCTACATTGTCGAAGCCGCGGACGGCACCAGCCACGCCTTCGTGCCGCTTGACGAATTGAACTGGTATTTCCCGTATTTCATGTGGATGGGTCAATGGCAGGATGCGATCGTGGACGCTCCTGAAATCTACGCCGACGCCGCAGCAGCATTGTTCTGTCAGGAACACGCTTCGATGCAGCCGGTCGCGGTGACCATAGCGCAGGTCGAGCAGAATGAATTTGGACCGGAGGATTATTTGGGGGGCAAGCATCCCTTCGATCCTGACTTCGTCACCGAAACCACCCTGACGCGTGTCCTGTGCCCGGCGCAGTAACATTCACCGGCGGTGCGCGGCGGATGCTTGCGGCCCTGGCCGACGCCTGGGCGCGGCTGTGGTTTCAAAATCGGTCGACGGTGCCGTTGGACCTGAGTCGCATCGGGATCGGCGCGGCGCTTCTGCTCAATTATGGTTTGGCGACCCCTTATGTTCTCGATTTTTTGGGGCGAGGCGGCATGGATGCCGCAAGCGACTGTATTCCAGCTTGCCGACGATCCGTGGATGCAATCGGTTTTCTACCATCTCACGTCTTCTTGGCAGGTGATCGCGTGCGACTGCCTCTTTTTGCTGTGTTGCGCCGCTTTCATGGTTGGCTGGCGGACGTCCTGGGTCAAATGGATCGTTCTCATCGGCCAAATCTCATACGACCGTCGCAACCCCGTTCTTGCCTATGGGGTCGATCAGATTCTCTGTTCGCTGCTTGTCATCCTTTGTCTCGCGCCGATCGGACGCGCGCTGAGCCTGGATCGTGTGCGCGAGGTGCGCGCGGCCAAGCACAAGGCTCTCGGCGTCGTGCCGCCGTCCTACAGCAGTGCCTGGGCGGGCGCGTGCATCAGGCTCCTGCAAATCCAGATGGCCACGTTGTTTTTCTACAGTGCGGTGAAAAGGTTGCGAGGGGACGATTGGTGGAACGGCGATGCGGCATGGTTGGTCTTTAGCAACGTCGACTATTACAACCGCTTTCTGCTGGATTTTTTTGCGTCGCATTATTGGCTGGTCAATGTCGCGACTTATGGGACGTTATTGATCGAGATTGCATTTCCATTCCTGATCTGGCAGCGCGCGACACGACCCTATCTGCTCGCCGCGGCGGTTTTCCTGCATATCCAGATCGGCGTCTTTATGGGTATGCCGTACTTCTCTTTCGTTATGATTATGGGACATATGAGTTTTGTCCGGCCTGAGTGGCTGGCGCGCCTTGGAGAGGCGTGGAAGCAAAAGGCCGGCGACATGGAAATGATCTACGACGGCAATTGCGGCTTCTGCAAACGTTCGATGGCGTGGTTTCTGGCCTTCGACGGTCTCAGGCAAATCCGGATACGCGACTTCCGTACCAACCCTTCGCCGGTGGTGCGGAGCGACCCCGTAGAAAAGGCGCTTTATCTCGTACTGCCCGACGGGCGGGCGTTTCCCGGGTTCGCAGCCTATCGCCATGCGGTGTTGCGCGTGCCCGGATCGTGGTGGATGGTCCCGCTCTTCTATATCCCGGTGCTAAGCCGATTGTTCGGCCATCCGGCGTACAACTGGGTTGCTGCGAACCGAGGCAGGCTTTCATCTTTCAGGATGGGAAAGGCTGCCCGCGGTTGAAGCAGCCACTCGCGTTTAGCGAGAACTTTGCTCGATCCCCATAGCGCCGCTCGCTTGGCACGGCGCTGCGGTTTGTGGCAGACAAGACAGCATTCCGGGATTGACGCAATAACAGAAATGCGACTGTCGGGAGGACGGACCAATGGATGTGCGTGCCGATCAATTGCGTGAAGCGAGCAATCCGCTTTTCAACGATCGTAAGCTGAAACTCGGCACCTTTTGCACCAATTTGAGCGGCGGCTGCACCATGTCGTCGATCGACGGCATTTTGCAGGCGAAGTGGGAGAGCACCGAGGCGCTGGCGCGGATGGCGGACGCCATGGAGTTCGAGGCCATCGTCCCGGTCGGGCGCTGGAAGGGGTTCGGCGGCGCCACCAATTTCAACGGCGAAGGCTTTGAGTGCTTTACGTGGGCGGCGGCGATGAGTGCGTTGACCAAAAATTCCGGGATTTTCGCCACCTCGCACGTGCCGACCATGCATCCGGTTATGGCCGCCAAGCAGGCCGCTACGATCGATCACATTGGCGGCGGCCGCTTCACCTTGAACGTCGTGACCGGCTGGTACCGGCCCGAAATCGAGATGTTCGGCGCTCCGCTCATCGAGCATGACGCACGCTACGAGATGGCGATCGAATGGATCGAAATTATCAAGCGGTTGTGGACCAGCGAGAAGGAGTTCGATTTCGACGGCCAATTCTACAAGGTTACGGGCGCGCTCATCGCCCCCAAGCCGCTGCAAAAGCCACATCCGGCGATCATGAGCGCGGGGGCCTCGCCGAAAGGGCGGGAGTTCGCCGCACGCTACGCCGACGTCAACTTCATCAATCTCGATGCGCACGACTTCGACGGCGTGCGCAAACGCGTCGACGCGTCGCGCAAGACGGCGTGGGACGAATGCAAGCGGGAAATCCAGGTCTGGACCAACGCCTACATCTTCCAGGCCGACACCGAAGCCGAGGCGCGTGCGTTCTACCAAGAAACGGTGTTCAAGAAGGGCGATTGGGAAGGCGTCGAAAACCTGGTCAGCGTCATGGGGATAAATTCGCAATCGATCCCGGCGCCCGTGCTGCAGCACTTGAAGGAGCATTTCATCGCCGGCTGGGTCGGCTATCCGCTGATCGGAACCAAAGAGCAGGTGGTCGACGGGCTGGCGCTGCTCGAACGCGCCGGCTTCGACGGCGTGGTCCTGTCGTGGCCGTGCTACATCGAAGGCATGCAGCAATTCCAGACCGAGACTTTCCCGCTGGTGAAACAGGCGGGCCTGCGGTGAGGCACAAGAAACTCGGCATTCTGGAAATACCGCGCCCCGGTTGATCGTCGCGAACGCGTCTTTCCGGGAATCGGAGTTTTCAGCCAATCTTTTGTTGCAGATGCGGCCGCGGCGCACCGGGGAACGCGAGATAGCTTGCATAAATATAAAATCGCGACCGACAAAGGCGACTGCGCGGACGGCTATCGGAAGACCATCAAATCCTGCGGCGTATCAATGGGCGATCCACAGCGCCGCCAGCGCCAACGCCGCGGGCACCGCCTGGACCATGACAATGCGCTTGTTGACCGAGTAGCCGCCATAGAGACCCGCAACGATCACGCACAAGAGGAAGAACACCTTGATCTCGAAGCCGAAGCCGGCGCCCGGATGAACAAGTCCCCAGATCAATCCGGCCGCGAGAAAGCCATTGTAGAGACCTTGGTTGGCGGCAAGCACGGCGGACTCATCGGCTTTCTGTCGGGTCTGGTTGAAGGTCTTGAGCCCGAGCGGCTTGGTCCAGAGGAACATCTCCAGTACCAGAAAATAGAGATGTAGAACTGCGACCAGCGCGACCAGAATATTGGCGATGTAAATCATGATTTCGCCCTTTACGACGCCGCCGCTAGTTCACTACCTTTGGCAAGGATACGCATCGCCTTGAGCGTGGCGGCGACAGCCATCAGATAGCCTTGCTCCATCTGTCCGGCGAATTCGCGTTCCTCGGCACTGCCGTCGGCCATGCCCTTGACCGAAAGCGTGAAGGTGAATTTGAGCGCCAGGTCGCCGGCGTTCTCCTCGACGATTTCGTTGAGGATGGTGCCGAGCACACGGCCGGAAACGCGCTCGAACTTGACCAAGCGTTCGGGATGGAACGTGACGACCTCAGTGATGGTATCGCCCTTGTCGAGGATTTCCCGCACCAGCCGGCCCGCCTGGCGCTCGATGACCTTGCAACTGGTGATGACAGGAACAAAAGGCAGCGGGTTCTCCGCTTTCATCATCAGACCGCGCCAGACCAGGCTCCGCGTCAGCGTCGGTTCGGTGGGATCGGCGTTGACCTTGATGGTTCGAGATGCGCGCACCATTCATTTTCTCCGTCGGGTTTCCTATTACCGGCGTCTCAGCGCCGACTTATCGTGAATTTGCCGAATTCCGCTCTGGCTCCCTGTCCGAATAGAGTTCGTTCGTAAAGCGGGTCGAGGCCGGGAATTCTTTCACGGTCCCCAGCTTTCACGCGATCGTTTTTTAGATCGCCGAATAGCGTGAACAGACCGCCGCCGACTTTCATGCTGTCGACTTTCACAACTGGTCCGAGCTCACCGGGCGGTGCACCGACTTTGGTGCGCTCCGCCACCACTGCGCCGTCGACGCGCCATTCGATCCGGTCGTTCGCCCGGTCATAGCTGATGGCATAGCGATGCCATTGGCCGGGCGACGTTGGGATCGCGATCGGGATCAATTCCGTAAAAGCCGGGTAGGGGTTTTCGTTGCTTTGCCCGAAGGGCAGCCGTTCGTAGAGCGGAACGATCCGGCTGCCGCTGACAAAGAAATCGAACACCATGAACGTTTTTAGATCGATGGTGTTGAGGGCGCCGCAGCCGAGGCGCACGTCGCCGGCATCGACGCCGTAGGGATTGCGCTCGGTGCCGAACGTCTCGACCCGCATATCCGCCTCCAGCGTCAACTGGCCGTGCTCGCCCGGACTGAATTCCGCGGTCGAATAGATCAGCGCTTTAACGTTGTCGTGGGCGTCACGCCGTCCGAGCGTGAAGCCCTGTGCTTCCAGCGCAAGCGTTCCGTTGGGGCCGCCTGCGCAGGTCACGATTGCGGCCGGATCCCAAAGGTCGAGTGCTGGCAGGTGCTTGTACCACTTGTCGCCGGGCCACGAGCCGGGCGCCGCGAAGTCGTCGTAGACCGTACCGTTCGGGTGATCCGCCGCGACGTTCATGTTTCCTCACCCTGGGGAGCGCCAGCCGGATCGAGCGCGAATACATTTGATCATATTCGACGGCGATCATCGTCATTCTTACTGCACGTCGGCCTACGCCGCTAACAGGCGCTTTACGCCAGGCCAGCTCTGCGTGCCAAAGGTCTTGAGGTCATTGGTGAGGTCGGGGGGGCAAACATCCAGAAGCGACGGCCGGAAGCTCGGACGGGACTTGATTCGCTCGAACCAGTCCGTCAGCCGCGGCCGGCTGCCAACCCACATTTCGGACATGCCCAACATGTCTAGCCGATTCACGTACGGCGCCAGGCTGATGTCTGCGAGCGAGAAAGTGTCGCCGGCCAGCCAACGCTGATCGTGCAGCGTGTCTTCCATCTTTCCGAGATAGCCATCGTAGAGGCGGAAAGTACGGTCGACGCGCGGGGCTTCCATTCCCCGGCGCACGATTTCCTTCTTCCGCGCGTGCCAATCCGCTGTGACGGAGATCGGCGGCGTGCTTTCGAGAAATTCGTTGAACTTCTCCGGCGGCAGACGCCCGATGATGAAGCGATGACAGGACGCGAAAGTGAGTTCGGCGCAGGCCGGATGCAGCTGTTCGTCGACCGCCTTGGTCCAGACCCGCATCGCTGCGCGATGCTCGGGGGAGGAGGGTTTGAGCGGCAAATCGGGAAACGCCTCGTCGAGGTATTCGGCGATGACGGTCGACTCGATGATGACTTTCTGATCGTGGACCAAGGTCGGGACCACCGCCTTCGGATTGAGCTTCATGTATGCCGGATCGAATTGGTCGCCGCGCAGAATGTCGACATAAATGCCGTTCCACGGCAGGGATTTCTCGGCGAGCACCAGGCGAACCTTGGCGGCACAAACCGAAGATCCGTGGTGATAAAGGGTGATCATTGCTGTCTTCCTCCTCTTTATCTTGCCCGGCCAGGCCGGGGCATGCGACTCTTTTAAGTTCGTTCGATGCTAGTTCAACACCGGGCAGCGGTGGTTTGCGGACAGCTCACGGAGAGGCTGCCGTTCCAGACACGATCCACCGGAGGTGAGGCCGGTCGCGCAACAGACGCCGTTCCCAAGGCGGCTGGCCGCCATATTGGTCGACCAGATATTTGATCAGCATCCTGACCTTGGCCGGCGCCTGGGGTGAGCGTCGATAGAAAGCGTTCAGCATCGCCGACTCCACCATAAAATCCTCGAACACCGGCACGAGCGCGCCGCTTCTCAACTCGTCGACGATCGAATAAATCGGAAGGATCGCGACGCAGTCACCACCCAATGCCGCCTCGCGGATCATCCAGATGCTGTTCGACGATACCATCGGCCGGATCGGCGGGATACGCACCGGACCGCCCGGGCCGGTAAACGTGATGTCGGCAATCGGCAGGATGTAGTTGTTGTGCGCGCACCGATGTAGTTTGAGTTCTTCCGGATGGCGCGGCCGGCCGTGGCGTTCAAAATACTCCGGGGCCGCAATCAACAGCCGCCTCAGCGGTACGATCGGTTGCCGAATGATGTCTTCGCCGCCGACGTCGCTCGGCTGAATGCAGACGTCGTAGCCCTCCTGGATCGGATCGTAAATGCGATCGTTATGATGCAGCTCAACGGTCAACTCGGGGTGCTGCTGTTGAAACCGGCAAACATCGCGGCAGAGTTGATGCGCGAGAAAGGACGCGATGCAGCTCAGGCGCAAGGTTCCGCTAAGTCCCACCGTCAGCGATCGCACCGCCGCTTGCGCCTCGTCCAATTCCGCGACGATCCGCACGCATCTTTCGAAATAGCTGGCGCCGGCATCCGTCAGCGTTAGCCGACGCGTCGAGCGCACCAAAAGCTGGGCTTTGAGCCTGTCCTCCAGTTCCTTCACCCGTTTGGTGATGACGGACTTGGACACGCCCAGCCGGCGCGCCGCGGATACGAAGCTGCCGCCCTCGACGACGCGAACGAACATGCGTATGCCGGCCAACTCGTCCATGAGCGATTGTACGCGTTTTAAGAACGATGCGTTTCCAAAATGGCCGATTATCAAAATTTTCGACCTGATCTACTATCAATGCCAATCGGCAAAAGCAAAAGCATTTTGGGGCGGGATTCGGGGCATGATCGTTACTCCAACCAATAAAAGCGCGACCAGGCTCGAGGGCTTGCACCTTTTCCACGCCGACATGTCCAACTGCTCGATGCGCGTGCGCATGACGCTTGAGGAAAAGGACTTGCCGTGGACCAGCCACCATCTCGACTTGCGCAAGAAGGAAGCGGTGACGCCGGAATATTTCGGCATTCATCCCAAGGGTCTGGTGCCGGCGCTGGTGCACGACGGCGTAGTTCATATCGAGTCAAACGAGATTATCGAATATCTCGATGAGACCTTCCCCGATCCGCCGCTCCAGCCGGAAGCGGAAGAGGAACGGCAGGAGATGCGCAAATGGCTGCGCACCGCGACCGAAATTCACGTCCCGGCGGTGAAGACGCTCATCTACACCCGCAAGATCGCCAAGGTGCTGCGCAAGAATGAGGCGGAGGACGCGAGGTACCGCTCGCTCCAGCGCGATCCGGAACTCCTCGCTTTCCATGCCGCCACCACAAGCGGAAATGGCTTACCTAAGGAGAAGGTCGAAAAGGCGGAGGAGACGCTGCTGCGCCTGTTCGACAAGGCCGAGGCCGAACTGGCGCGGCACGAATGGCTCGTCGGCGACCGCTTCTCTTTGGCCGATATTTCCTGGGTGCCGTTGCACTTCACCCTGACCGGGGTCGATTTCCCGTTCGATCGTTATCCGCACGTCAGCGCGTGGGCGGACACGATCCGCAAACGCCCGAGCTTTCAAGAGGGCATCTTGCGCTGGTGCGCGAAGTTTTGACGGCGCGGAGTGGAGCAAAGATCGAGTATGGCTAGCCTCGACGGAAAAGTGGTTTTGGTAACCGGATCTTCCCAGGGGATCGGCGCCGCCCTGGCGCTCGCCTTGGCTGCGGAAGGCGCCAAACTGATCGTTTCGGACATTCAGGATTCTTCGGACACCGCCCGACAGATCGAGGAACAGGGTGGTGAAGCTATCGCCGTCGCCGCCGATGTGACCGACAACAAATCTCTGGTCGAACTCGTCGCTACCGCCGAGACGGCCTTCGGGCCGATCAGCGTGCTCGTCAACAACGCCGGCATCTTCGGCACGCTTGAGCTCAAGCCGCTGATGCAAATCACCGAAGCCGAGTGGGACATGGTCTTCCGCGTGAATGCCCGCGGCGTCTTCCAGGCGACCAAGGCGGTTCTCCCGAGTATGAAGCGCGCCGCCGGGGGTTCGATCATCAACATTTGTTCGGGAACGATCCTTCGCGGCGCGCCAATGTTGCTGCATTACGTGAGTTCAAAAGGCGCGGTGTTCGCCATGACCCGATCAATGGCGACCGAGCTTGCCGCCGACAACATTCGGGTAAATTCCATTTTAGCCGGCTTCACCGCCAGTAAGAGCGTGCTGAATCACCCGACGATGATGGAGAGAATCCGGCCTCATACGATCAACGCGCGAATGATCAAGCGCGACATGACGCCTGACGATCTCTGCGGCGCGGCGGTGTTCTTGGCCTCCGACTCGAGCGCATTCATCACAGGTCAGGCCCTCAATGTGGACGGCGGCGCCATCACCTATTAGCGCGTGAACGGGTTTCGATAACAGCTCAACCTTGCGCGCGTACGCCACGGTGGGCGCTCAACTCGACCGCGCGATCGGGAATGGTGAGGCGGAGCGTCGCGCCGATCGTGCCTTCGACGATACGGATGTCGCCGCCATGGGCACGAACGAGTTCGGCGGCGATGGCAAGCCCGAGACCGGTGCCGCCGGCGCGGGTCGAGCCTTGGAACGCCTCGAACAAATGCGCGCGTGCCTGGTCGGAAAAGCCCGGCCCGGTGTCCGACACCTCGATGACAGCCACCGCGCCCTCGCGCCGGCCGGTGACGCGGATCTGGTCGCGGCCCGGATCGCGCGCCGCCCGGCTTTCCATCGCCTGCACGGCGTTGCGTGTGAGGTTGAGCAGGATGCGAAAGAGTTGATCGTAGTCCGCTTCCACCACCAGCCCGCGCTCGACCGCGCTGATCCAGCGGATTGGCCCTTCGGGGCCGAGCCCAAGCGTCTCGTGCACTTCTTCGACCAGCGGTTCGAGTAGGATCGGCTTTCTTTCCGGCGGCGGCTCCTGGACGCGGCCGTAGGACAGCGTCGATTGGCAAAACGCGATGGCGCGCTCGAGCGCGCGCACCAGCTTTGGCGCAAAGCGCTGGACGTTCGGATCGGGCAAGCTGAGCAGGCGGTCTGAGATGAGTTGCGCCGAGCCGAGCAGGTTGCGCAAATCGTGATTGATCTTCGAGACGGCGAGACCGAGTGCGGCCAGCCGGCTCTTCTGATGCAGCATCGACGAGAGCTCGGCCTGCATGGTTGCGAGCTCGCGCTCGGCGATGCCGATCTCGTCGCCCCGGCGCGACGGCACGATGATGCGGTCGATACTCTCCGGGTCGTCGCGGAACGCCATCATGTTGGCGGTGACCCGCCGCATCGGGCGCACGAACAAATAATGCAGCGTCAGATAGACCATTGCCGCGGTGATGCCGGAGATGAGCAGAGAGATCAGCAGGAGGTCCACCGAATAGCGCAGCATCGCCCGGCGCAGCGGCGGCTCGTCCATGATGATCTCGATGTAGTCGCCGCCCATCGGCGCCGGGCCGACGACGCGCATGACGTCCTTCCTGGTATCGAGCATCATCATGAAGGCGTCGACGATTGCGTCGAAGCTGTAGACATTGCGCATGTCAAAGTCGTGGGTGATCGGCGGCGGGGCGTCGCCGACCGCGAGCAGCCGGCGCTGCGTGCCCATCTTCATGGCGACCGCGCGAGCGCCGATGCTGTCGAGAATCTGCTTGGCAAGGCTTTCCGGCACCATCCCATTCGGCGCGGCGTCGAGCACCAGCGCTGCGGTGTAGGCGCTGGCCAGCCGGTCGTTGAGCCAGCTCACCCGGAAAATGGCGATCGAAGGCACATAGATCAGCACTTCCGCGAGCATCACGAACAGGATCGTGAAGACGAGGAGTTTTCCGGAAAGCCCAAAGCGCGACGCGCGGACCGGCTCAGGTCGCGCGGCCAAATCATCGCTCATCGGATAAAGCTCGCTGCCTCAACGCAGGCGACGCAACCACCCCATGATGCGACGGGTGCGGGGTGCCGTCAAACCTTGGGTAAAATAGGTAATTGCGGCACGTTTGCCCACCTCGGCATAGGTCGGGTAGGGCACGACGAGACCGGCAAGCGCCCGGATATTCAGTTTTTGACTGATCGCCAGTGTCCACGCGGTCAGGGATTCGGCGGCGCGCGGCCCGACAACCGTCACGCCAAGGATTTCGCCGGCGCGGTCGGTGACGACCTTGATGTGGCCATCTGTCGTCCGCTCGAGCTGTGCGCGGTCGTTCTCGCGATAGGGCCAGCGCAGTACCCGGATGACGCCCGAATGCGCGCGCGCCTCGTCTTCCAGAAGGCCGACATGGGCCAGCTCCGGATCGGTAAAAGTCGCCCACGGAATGATCGCGTGATCGACCTTGATCGGCGCGTCGAACAGCAGGTGACGGATCACCAATCCGGCATGGTAATGGGCGACGTGGGTGGCGTTCGGCCCGCCGGCCACGTCGCCAACCGCATAGACGCGCTTGTTGGCGGTGCGCAAATACCTGTCGAGGATAATGCTGCCGTGCGGCGACATGCGAATGCGGGCGGCGTCGAGATTGAGATCTTCGACGTTCGGCCGCCGTCCCGTCGTGACGAGAAGATGCGAGCCTTCGATCGTCTCCTCGTTATCTTCAGTGGCGAGCACGACCTGCAACCTCGACAACGCGCGGCCGATCTTGGCGACCTCGACCCCGGCGCGCAGCCTGATGCCCTCGCGTTGGAGCGCGTCCAGCACCACGCCGGCGCCTTCCGGATCGGTGCCCGCAAGCGGCACCGCTGCTTCGAGCACGGTGACCTCGGAACCGAGCCGGCGAAACGCCTGCGCCAATTCGAGACCGATGGGTCCGGCACCGATGACGATGAGATGGCGCGGAATCTCGGCGAGATCAAAGATGGTCTCGTCGGTGAAGTACGGCACGCCGACAAGACCGGGAATCGCCGGGAGGACGGGCGAGGAGCCGGTGGCGATGACGAAGCGCCGTGCCCGGATCGTAACGTCGCCGACCGCGACCGTACGCGGATCAGCGAAGCGCGCGTCACCGGCGATGACATTCACGCCGAGGCCGGCGAGCCGTTCACGCGTTGCGTTCGGCGCCAGCGCGCCGACGACGTCGCGCACATGCGCGTTGACCGCGGCGAAATCGACCGAGAAACGTCCGGTCTTGATGCCGAAGCGCCCGCCGGTGCGCGCGGTGTTGGCGCGTTCGGCCGCCGCGATCAGCGCCTGCACCGGCACGCTGCCGCGGTTGAGGCTCTCGCCGCCCATGCGGCCTTTTTCGACGAGCACCGTGTCAATGTCGAAAGCGGCGGCCGCGGCCGCGACGGATAGTCCGCCCGGGCCTGCGCCGATCACACAAATGTCCGGTCTGAGCTCTTTGCTGTGTTGCGCCATTCAGTCCGCCGAACTCACTGCAATTAACGCAAACCCTGGCGGAGGGTCTTCACACCCGCATGATGGGAAAGCCTTGATACCGAAGCCTCGATATCGAAGTCTTGATATCGAGGTCCTGAGATCGATGTCTCGGCGCCGAGGTCTCGGTCCCGTCACACATATTCTATACATCCCTCGGCCGGCAAGCCGCCGGAAAGTCGCCGGGGCGTCGCATTGACGAGCCGGGAGGGGTCCCGTATAAGCCGCGCCAATTGCGCGCCAGCGCGCTGAATTGCGTGCGTGATCGATAAACGGGCGTGCGGCGGAGAAAATCCCGTGAAACGAACTTACCAGCCGAGCAAATTGGTGCGCAAGCGCCGGCACGGTTTTCGCGCGCGCATGGCGACCAAAGGAGGCCGCAGGGTTGTCGCGGCGCGCCGCGCGCAGGGACGCAAGCGGCTCAGTGCGTGAGCGCGCCGCCCGTTCCATCGTCGTTGAGCGGTTAAAACGCCGCAGCGATTTCAAGGCCGCCGCAAGCGGTGTGCGGGCGTCCGGCGGCGCTTTCGTGCTGCAGGGGCGCCGGCGCGCGGAAGACGCGGCGGTCCGTATCGGGTACACCGTGTCAAAACAGGTGGGCAACGCCGTGGAGCGTAACCGCGTGCGCCGCCGATTGCGGGAAATTGTGAGATTGTCGGCGGCTGCGGGTGCAGGTCAATTAAACTCGGGCCACGATTACGTGCTGATCGGCCGGAGAACTGCTCTGGCCGCGCCCTTTTACGAGATGATGCGGGAACTCGATGCGGCGCTTGCCCGGATTCACGCTCCCGAGCGCGGGGGAACTGGTAGCGTCCGCCGCGGCCCCCTACATGAAGCGGGTTCGCCGGCCCGGCCGCACAAGCCTCGCCGCGGCCGCAGAAAACCGCCAAAGTGGCCCGCAAAGCCGCCCGAACTCCCGCCGCAAGAGCGCTGAATGATCGAGCATAAGAACACCATCCTGGCCATCGTGCTGTCGCTCATCGTCGTGGTCGGCTGGCAATATTTCGTCGGCTATCCGCAAATGGAAAAGCAGCGCCGAGAGGCGGAGATCAAGCAGCAGGAGCAGGCGCAGCTGCACCCCGGAACCCATGCGGCACAGCCGACAACCCCGGCAACGCCCGTGACGTCTGGCGGCGCTCCGACCGTACCGGGCGCAGCCGCCACGCCAGCCCAGCCACTCGCGCCGGCACGGGAGACCGTGATCGCGGCTTCGCCGCATATCGCCGTCGACACGCCGCGCCTTAACGGTAGCATCGACCTCAAAGGTGCGCGGATCGACAATCTCTCGCTCGAGCAATACCGGGAAACGGTCGATCCCAACTCGCCGCCAATCGTGCTGTTCTCGCCATCAGGATCGCCGGAAGCCTATTACGCGGAGTTCGGCTGGGTGCCGTCGGTCGGCACGACGGAAAAGATGCCGGGGCCGGACACGGTGTGGACGCAGCAGGGTGCGGGCACGCTTGGCGTCGATCGTCCGGTGACGATGACATACGACAATGGCGCGGGATTGGTGTTCCGCCGCACCATCGCGGTCGACGAGCATTATCTTTTCACCATCAAAGACGACGTTCAGAACAAGAGCAGCGTCCCGGTTACGCTGTTTCCCTATGCGCTGATTTCGCGCCACGGCACGCCGAAGGTTCAGGGCTACTACATCCTGCACGAGGGTCTGATCGGCGTGATGGGCGATCAGGGCGAGCAAGAAGAAACCTACAAGAAAATGGAGGACAAGAAAGAAGAGCACTGGGACGCGACCAACGTCTGGCTCGGCTTTACCGACAAATACTGGGCCGCGGCTCTGTTGCCGGATGTCGACGCCAAGGTGCACGCACGCTTTTCCGCCGGCGAAGCCGGTGGCCAAAAAACCTATCAGACC
>Ga0302325_10009262_pt1 | contig 21515 bp, 21 predicted proteins | sample Palsa_T0_2_FD_201948 | JGI IMG/M metagenome (GOLD analysis project Ga0302325, IMG submission 201948) | Peat permafrost microbial communities from Stordalen Mire near Abisko, Sweden - Palsa_T0_2 | ecosystem: Environmental > Terrestrial > Soil > Palsa > Peat permafrost | place: Sweden: Abisko...
GGGAACGTGCCACACGACGTCCTCGGCGAGGAACTGACTCTGCAGCGCGCCGAGGTCTCCGCTCCCGAAGGCCGCGTTGGCCTGCCGCACCCGGTCCTCGTCGGACTGCGTCATCTGATCCTCCCTCCAGGCGGCATGCCGTGATCTTCGTCTTGATCGCCGGACAGGCCGTCAAAAGTGCAGCATCCATCAGAACGGGCCATACCGCCACTCCCAAGCTACGACACGGGGGCACTCACCGGTCCAAGACCTGGCATTCAATTGCGACGGCCGCTTTAAGGGTATATGTCATGAATTCGGCGCGCCCGCGCCCAGGAGTTCAGGCCTCCACTGTGAGGTGTACCGGCTCTTTCCAGCCATTCCGCGGCCGGATTTTGACCGTTCCGTCATGCACGGTTATCCCGTCGGCGTCCACTTCGATGCCGGGCCTGGTCACCAGGACGAGTCCGCCGCCACGCACATATGCCTGGATCTGCAGTGCGGGCCGGGTGATCACCGCGTTCGTGAAGTCAAGCTTCACCGTCCCGCCGACTGCCCGGATCTCCATCCGCGCAGGGACCACCCACTGGCCGCGGCGCGTTGCGTTCCCGCCCTGGTAGTCGAGCCGGACGACGACCTTGGCCTGCACGGTGACCGAACCAGCCTGGCCGGCCACCGCCTGCTGGACTCCTGACCCGTCCGCGACCGGTACCCGTGCCGACGCAGCAGCGCCCAGATCAGGATCATCTGGGCGCAACCGTCAGTGCGGGCGGCCCAGCTCTCAGCCGCCCATAGTCGATCTGAGCTGGTGTGAACCACGGGCCGGGCAGCCCAGCAGCCCGGGTGAGGTCGCCTTTCCCGCCCGGTGATCAGCCTTTGGCCGAACAGCGCGCATGTCACCTGCGATCATGGCCCAGGTTCGGCGCACAGGCCGGAGCGGAGGTGTTGTGCGTCACGGTTCCGCGAATGGGCAGGCCGCATCGGCACTGGTGCGGGGACACTCGCGGTCGCGGTCTCGCCCGTGTTAACGTCAGGTAGCCGCTCCGGACCTCGGTGGCTGATGGCGCTTGCTGACTGCAACGCCGCCGAGATGCCCGGAGCTTGCGATGCTGGGATTGGGTAAGACCGGTACGGTTCGTGCTTCTGCCGCGGCCAGCTCTGTCCGCAGCCAGGACATTTACCGGTGTTATGCCGTCGCGCTCTATACGCAGGCGCTGCTGACTGCCGATGACCCGGCCTTGGCTGAGCAGGTCGTCGATGACGTCGCCGTCAATGAGCGCGCGCTGGCCCTGGTGCCGGAGCGCGGCGTAGACGATGCACGTCGTCGAAGAGTGCCGGGGATCTATCCGCGTGGCATGGCGGCCCTCTTGCGCGCGGCACTACGCAGGCTGACAACCTCATAGGCCGCCGCCGTCGGGGACGGCGATCAAGTATGAGGGCCTGCTGCAGGCGGGCGGTGACCCGGCGGAGGCCCGGGGCGGACAGTGAGCTTTTCACCCTCCGATTTCGCGGGTCTGCGATCCGGCTCCCGCGCACAGAAGGCGTGATCTGTGCGCGATCCGCTGGATCCGGTGCGCAGGCCGTCGCGGCGGCTCGCTGGGGTCAGCGGCTGCGGTGGGCTACCGGACGGGCATGCTGATACGTTCGGCACATGACCGGGAACGAGGACGTCGGGTTCGCGGACGACGACCCCGAGTACGCCACCGATGCCGCGGCCGAGATCGATGTCGAAGTGGTCGCATTCGAGGAAGAAGACCCGCAGAACGTGCCGGCTGACATGGGCGACTCGGGCACCGCTGAGCCTCCCGCGGGTGATAGCTGATGCCGTCCGCGTCCGGGCTGTCACGTGATCAGCGGATCCGCTGCCGCGACCGTGTCGTACAGGCGGCAAGGCTAACGCTGGCAAACAAGGACCGCACGCATTACACCGAGGGCCCGCAGCGCTGGGACGGGATCAAGAACCGCCGTAACGCGGAGATCGGGCAGTTCCCGGAGTACTCGGACTGCTCCTCATTCGCCACATGGTGCTTGTGGAACGGCCTGGTGCTGAGGTTCGGCCTGGGCGATATCGTCAACGGCGCCGGCTGGACCGCCGGCTACACCGGGACGATGCTCGATCACGGACTACCAGTCCGGTACCCGTCGAACGTGCTGCCCGGCGACTGCGTGATCTACGGCAGCGGGCCGCCAGGTGTGCACTGCGCGGTCGTCGTCGACATGGTGAACGGGACACCGATGGTCATCAGCCACGGCAGCGAGCCCGGGCCGTTCTACCTGGCCTGCAGTTACCGCCCGGACGTGCTTTCCATCCGGCGATACATCTAGTAAAAGTGCGCTCAGTTCCCAGGGCCCAGCGTGCGAGGACCGGGCGGCACCGAAGGTGCCGTCACCGATTACGCGTTGCCGGGGTGAGCTGACAGTCATGTCGGGCTCCTCCTCGTGAACGAGCAGGCAGCCGCGCGCGGCCGGCCGTGCGTGACCGCTGCGGTTGACAAGCTCTCGCGGTATTCACTACAACTTAGTAAACGGTACTGAGTAGTGGGGGTTGGGCGTGCACGGGAAGTTCGATGACCTCGGCCGGTTCGCCGATCCGTCGCTGCTGATCTTGACCAGCCTGGCCGACGGGCCCAGGCACGGCTACGCGATCATGACCGACGTCGCCGCGTTCAGCGGCGTCCGGATGGAGCCGGGCACCTTGTACGGGGCGCTGTCCCGGCTGGAGCGCCGCGGCTGGGTCCGGCCGCTGGATACCGACGAGCGGCGCCGCCCGTATGAGATCACCGCGGCCGGGCAGGAGATCCTGGCCGAGCAGGTCACCACGATGGAGCAGATCGTGCAGGTCGCCCGGCTGCGCACCGGCATGGCCTGGGGGGTGTGATGCGGCCCGGGCTGGCCGGCCGGCTGTCCCGCGCCCTGGTCAGCTGGCACCCGCGGCGCTGGCGGGACCGCTACGGCGAGGAGATGCTCGACGTCCTGGACCAGCACCAGCCGACCGCGCGGACCGTGGCTGCTGCGCAGCGGGCGGATCACCGCGGGTGCCATCTTCGCCGGCATCTTGTGCCTGTTCGAGATCCTGGAGTACCCCAGCTGGCACAAGCACGGCACCCTGGACTGGACATATCAGACCGCCTACGCCCTCTTGTCGCTGGCTGGGCTGATGGGCGTTATCGTCGTGCTCGCCGAGCGCCGCCGGCGCCGGGTGGCGGCCTGACGTGCTGCGCGACACGACCTGTGACTCTGGCTGCGGGTGCGCGCGTGGTGCACCATGAGCCTATGGGTCCCCCGCCGTCGGCGCCGGTCAGCGGCCGCTTGACCGTGGTCGCGGTCGGCGCCGCGGTCCTTGGATTGATCTGCGCGTTGCCACTGCCGGTGATCTGCGGGCCGTCCGCTTGTCCTGCTATCGGGGTCAGCGGAGCAGGGGGGAGAAGCGGAGCAGGGGGGAGAATGAGATGGTGGCTTCGGATTCCTCGGTGCGGGTGAGCCTTGCCGAGCTGGTCGCGACATTGTCGCTAGTGGCCGACCTTGGGATGGGACGGCCAGTGGAGCGGGTGCTGCGCCAGACCGTCATCGCGATGCGGTTGGGGGCGGTCGCCGGGTTGGATCAGGCGACCCGCGCGTCTGCGTATTACACGTCGCTGCTGACCTGGGTGGGCTGTGCCGCGGAAACCAGTGAGGTGGCGGCGCTGTTCGGCGAGGAGACCGAGTTGTACGCCGACACCCGTGACGAGGACCTCGGGGGTATCAACCTGGCGCTTTTCGTTGCCCGTCATCTCGGCCGCGGTAAGTCGGGTTTCCGCCGGATCGGGCTGGTCGGGAAGTTCCTGGCCTCCGCGGGCCACTCGGTGCAGCAGGTGATGATGGAGCACTGCCAGGCGGCGAGCGATTTCGCCGGGTGGCTGGAGCTCGGGCCCGCGGTGTGCGAGCCGCTGCTGCAGGCATTCGAACGGTGGGACGGGCGAGGAGTGCCCGGCTCGGCCGGCGCCGAGGGTCTTGCTCCCGCCATCCGCCTGGTCCACCTGGCCGACCTCATCGAGGCGTTCTACCACACCGGGGGCACCGAGGCCGCCTTGCGCGTGGCCCGCGATCGGCGGGGCACGCAGTTCGATCCAGATCTTGTGGATTGTTTCTGCGCCCGTTACCGCGAGATCCTCGACGGGCTCGGGGACATCTCGGCGTGGGATGAGGTGATCGCGCTGGACCCGCAGCTGGGCGCGGCATTGACTGACGACCAGCTTGACCGGGCGCTGGCGGCCTTCGCCGACTTCAGTGACCTGAAGTCGCCGCTGCGTCTTGGCCATTCCCGGGGCGTAGCCGAACTGGCCGCCCAGGCCGGGCCGATGCTCGGGCTTTCGCCTGCCGATATCGTGATGCTGCGCCGGGCGGCGCTGGTGCATGACATCGGCATGATCGGGGTTCCCAGCGGCGTCTGGGACGAGCCGGGGGAGTGGAGCGTCTCCCAGCGCGAGCGGGCCCGGACCCACCCGTACCTGACCGAGCGGATGCTGGCCCGAACGCCGCTGCTGGCGCAGGTCGGGCACTGCGCGTCGCTGCACCATGAGCGGCTGGACGGCTCCGGCTACCCGCGCGGGCTGCAGGGCGAGGCCATCTCGCTGCCGGCCCGGATCCTGGGCGCCGCCGATGTCTGCAACGCGCTGCGGCAGCCGCGTCCGCACCGTCCGGCGCTTGCGGCTGGTGACGCCGAACGGGAGATGCGCGGCGAGGTGCGCGCCGGGCGGCTCGACGGCGAAGCGGTGCAGGCGGTACTCAAAGCCGCCGGCCACCGGCCGCGACGCCGGGCAGGTCTGCCGGCCGGGCTGACGGCCCGCGAGGCCGAGGTGTTCGTGCGGCTCGGCCAGGGGCGGTCCAACCCCCAGATCGCTGCCGAGCTGCACGTCAGCCGTAAGACGGTCTCCTCCCACCTGGAGCACATCTACGCCAAGCTCGGGGTGAAGACCCGGACTGAGGCTGCCCTGTTCGCGATGCGCCACGGGCTGATCGCAATGGCAGCGAACCCGGGACCTGACGAAAAGATCGGGTAGTTACCCGATTCGCTCCCGCCGATGGATCCGTACAACGGAACCATGACGACGACAGCAGATAATCACAGCGCGGCTGCAGCGCCGCAGTTCGCCCTCGCCGGGTCGTTCCTCGAGGGCCTGGCCGCTCAGGACTTCACCAAGCTCGGTGGCGCGCTCGCCCCCGGCGTCCGGCTCCGCGCCCTGCTGCCCCCGGGCCTGAAGGAGTGGACCGGTGCCGAGGTGATCGCCGGCCGGTTCGCGCGCTGGTTCGGCGACACCGAGGATTTCGAGCTCCTCGAGGCCACGGTCGGCGAGGTCGGGGGCCGCCTGCACTTGCACTGGCGGCTGCGGCTGCGGGCGGAGCGGCTCGGTGCCGGCTGGTTCACCGTCGAGCAGCAGGTCTACGCCGACACCGACGAGAGCGGCCGCATCGCCCGGCTCGACCTGCTCTGCACCGGCTACCGGCCCGAGGTCAGCCATGGCTGACACCCTGGCCACCTGGGGCGGCTGGGAGCCGGCCATCCGCGACGACCCGTTCGGTCACTTCGCCCAAGCCCGAGCCCGGTGCCCGGTGCAGAAGGTGCGCCTGGCCGACGGTCACCCGGCCTGGGTCGTGCTCGGCTACGACGCGGCCCGGCACGCGCTGGGCGACCCCCGCATCTCCAAGGACATGATCGCCGCCTTGCAGGAGGCCGGCGATGTCGTGGCCGAGGGCTTGCCCGGGCCGGCGTTCTCCCGGCACATGCTCAACGTCGACCCGCCCGACCACACCCGGCTGCGGCGGCTGGTGTCCCGGGCCTTCGCGCCGGGAAGGATCGCCGCGCTCGAGCCGGCCATCCGGGCGATCGCCAGCAGCCTCCTCGACGAGCTGGACGCGGCCGGCCCCGGCGCCACCGTCGACCTCATCGAGGGGTATGCCTACCCGCTGCCGTTCGGAGTGATCGGCGAGCTGCTCGGCATCCCCGCAGCCGACCGGCCGCGCCTGCACGCCTGGTTCGGTGTGCTGCTGACCGGATGGGCCGGTGACCCGCCGGCGGAGGCCGTCGAGGCATCGGACGGCATCGTGGCCTACCTGCGCGACCTGGTCGACGCCAAGCGGCGTAGCCCGGCCGGCGACCTGGTCAGCGTCCTGGTCGCCGCCACAGAAGGCGACGCGCTCACCACCCAGGAGCTGCTGTCGAGCCTGTTCCAGCTCATCGTCGCCGGCCACGACACCACGGCCAGCCTGATCGGCAACGGGGTGGTGGCCCTGCTGGACCACCCCGGCCAGCTCCAGGCGCTGCTGGCCGATCCGGGGCAGCTTCCCGCCGCGATCGACGAGCTCATCCGGTTCACCGCCCCGGTCCCGCATGCCACGTTCCGGGTGACGGCCGAGCCGGTGACCCTCGGCGGCGTGACGATCCCCGCGCGCGAACAGGTGCTGGTGTGCCTGGGGGCGGCCAACCGCGATCCGGGCCGCTTCCCAGCCCCCGACGTCCTCGACATCGGCCGCGGCGACGGGCCGAACCTCGGCTTCGGCCACGGCATCCACTACTGCCTCGGCGCCCCTCTGGCCCGGCTCGAAGCCAAAGTCGCCTTCCAGACCCTGCTCGGCCGTCACCCGGACCTGCGGCTCGCCGCCGACCGCGGCGCCCTCGCCTGGGCGCGCGGCGACGGGCTTGTCCTGCGCGGCCTCCTCTCGCTCCCCGTCGTGCTCGGTCCGAGCCGGCCGCAGGGATAAACAACCATCTGTTCCCATCCAAACCAAGGAGACACCGATGACCATCACCGACAGCCCGGTCGACAATGGCGTGAACGTCCAGGCCCTGCTCGGGGCACGCGAGGCGCTGTCCGCCGCCCCGGACGCGGCCCAGTTCACCTGGCGGGCCAGCTGCACCTGGCGCAACGGCACCCACAGCCATTCCACCGTGGCCGGCTTTTCCGGCCTGGGCGCCGAGCAACAGCACCGCAGCACGTACGAGTTCGACGTCGACCACCCCGAGTGCTTCGCCTCCGAAGACAACGGCGCCACCCCGGTGGAGATCGTGCTGGTCGGCCTGGTCGGCTGCCTGACCGCCGGCGTCGCCTCGGTCGCCCAGCACCGGGGCATCCAGCTCCGGTCGGTCACCGCCACCATCGACGGCCAGATGAACGTCCTGGGCATCCTGGGCGGCGACCCGGATGTCCGCAACGGCTTCGAGGCCGTCACGGTCCGGTTCGCCATCGACGCCGACGCCTCCCGCGACGACCTCCAAGCGCTGATCGCCCAGTCACAGAAGCGCTCGGCGGTCTTCGACATCGTGACCAACCCGACCAAGGTGTTCGTCGAGCTGGCCTGACCGCCACGGCCCGGACGCCCGCATGATCCACACCACGGCCGTCGTCGTCGGTGCCGGGCACGCCGGCCTGGCCATGAGCCGCCGCCTCACCGAACGCTCGATCGACCACGTCGTCCTCGAGCGCGGTGAGGTGGCGAACTCGTGGCGCACCCAGCGCTGGCCCAGCCTGCGGCTGCTCACCCCGAACTGGCAGACCCGGCTGCCCGGCCACCCCTACACCGGCGATGACCCGGACGGATTCATGCCCGTCGCCGACGTCGTCGCCACCCTGACCCGCTACGCCCGTCTCGTCGGCGCACCGGTCCGGACCGCCACGACCGTGCACACCTTGCGCGCCGCGCCGCACGGTTTCCAGATCCAGGCCGGCGACGACCTGCTCTGCGCCCGGGCCGTGATACTGGCGACCGGCGCGTGCACCCGGCCGGCCATCCCGGGCGTCGCCGCCGCTGTCCCCCCCTCGATCACCACGCTCACCCCGCTCGCCTACCGCGATCCCGGCCAGCTCCCCGACGGCGGGGTCCTCATCGTCGGCGCCTCGGCCACCGGCATCCAGCTCGCCGCCGAGATCCACCGGTCAGGCCGCCCGGTAACCCTGGCGGCCGGGGAACACGTCCGGCTGCCCCGCACCTACCGCGGCCGCGACATCTTCTGGTGGCTGCAGGCAGCCGGCCTGCTCGCCGAGCGATACGACCAGATCGACGACCTCACCCGGGCCCGCCACCTGCCCTCCCCGCAGCTCACCGGGATCCCCCAGGCCACCATCACCGACCTCAACTCGCTCGCGGCGCAAGGGATCCGCATCGCCGGCCGCCTCGGCCGCGTCACCGACGGGGTGGCCCAGTTCTCCGGGGCACTCGCCAACACCTGCGCGCTGGCCGACCTGAAGATGAACCGGTTCCTGAACCGGGCCGACCAGTGGGCCACCGCCGCAGGCCTCGACGACGAGCTCCCGCCACCACACCGGTTCGCACCCACCCACGTCGACCCCCGCACCCCCCTCGAGCTGGACCTCGCCAGCGGGGAGATCACCACGATCGTGTGGGCCACGGGCTTCCGCCCCGACCACTCCTGGCTCGACATCCCCGTGCTTGACCGTACCGGCCGCATCCGCCACGACGGCGGCGTGGTCACCAGCGCCCCCGGACTCTACCTCCTCGGCCTGCCGGTGCTCCGGACCCGCGCCTCCACCTACATCCACGGCGCAGCCACCGACTCCCAGGCCCTAGCCAGCCACCTCCACTCCTTCCTCAACGCCCAGCACCGATGACAACCCGCCGCCACACCAGACCGGTAACCCTGAGGCAGAGCCCCTTGACAAGGCGGACCTCGGTGCCACATAGTCCTAACTATGATTGGTCTGCCTAAGCGCGATAGGCAAGCCGAACGACGTGAGGCTACGCGGCAGGAGATCCTCGCGGCGGCATGGCAGATCGCGCACGAGAGCGGCCTGATCAGCGTCACGCTGCGCGAGATCGCGGCCCGGATCGGCATGCAGCCACCCTCGCTGTACTCGCACTTCGCGTCCAAGAACGCCATTTATGACTCGATGTTCGAGCAGGCGTGGCGTGAGTTCCGCGCGGTGCTGGAGAAGGAAGCCCCATCATTTCCCGCTGATCCGCGCGGGCGGCTGCTGGCCCTGGCGAACACGTACTTCGACTTCGCCGTCAGCAACCTGGAACGGCACCAGCTGATGGACATGCCGATGCTGCGCGACTTCACCCCGAGCCAGGAGGCCTACCGGCCCGCGGTGGAGTGCTACCAGATCATGCAATCGGTCCTGGCTGAGATCGGTATCCGCCGCCAGGCCGACCTCGACATGTTCACCGCCATGGCCGGCGGCTTCGTCAACCAGCAACTGGCCAATGATCCCGCGGGCGATCGCTGGCGTGTCCTGCTGCCGCGGGCGCTGACCTTGTTCGCCGACGACCTGGGCTTGCCGGCCCAGCCACCTGCACCCAGGAGGAAGAAATGAAGCCTCGGACCCCGGCCCTGGACCGCAAGACCGCGATGCGGCTGGCCGCCACGGAGTACCAGCGGTGCGCGGAACTGCTGCGGTCCCTCGATACCCGCGAGTGGGGGGCGCCGACGGCCTGCCCCGCGTGGGATGTCCGTCAGATGGCGGCGCACATGCTCGGCATGGTCGAGATGGCTGCCTCGATCCGCGAAGGCGGCCGGCAACGGCGCGCGGCCACCGTCAACGGGAACATAGACATCGACTGCCTCACCGCGCTGCAGGTCAGTGAGCGCTCGAGCTGGTCCGGGCCGGCGATCAGCGACCGGTTCGCCGCGCGTGCCCCGAAGGCGGTCACCGGACGCCGGATGACACCAGGGTTCATCCGGCGCCGGACGATGATCGGCGGAGTGATCAACGGCGTCGAGGAACCGTGGACGCTCGGGTACCTCATCGACGTCATCTTGACCCGCGACCCCTGGATGCACCGGCTTGACATCTGCACCGCACTGGACCGGACGCCGGATCTCAGGGCCGATCACGACGGGGTCATCGTCGCCGATGTGGTCAGCGAATGGGCCGGCCGCCACGGCAAGGACTTCACCCTGCACCTGACCGGGCCGGCCGGCGGGACCTGGACGGCTGGCACCGCAGGCCCGCGTATCGAGCTCGACGCCGCCGGCTTCTGCCGGGTAATCGCGAAACGGGCCGGGCCGGCCGACCTCGCCGAACTCATGAGCACCGAAGTTCCCTACTAGCATCGGCAGGAGCCAATAATGGCCGCGAATCAGTACGACGTCATCGTCGTAGGAGCCCGGTGCGCCGGATCCCCGACAGCGATGCTGCTCGCCCGCCAGGGCTACCGGGTCCTTCTCCTCGACCGGGCCACTTTCCCGGCCGACACGATCTCGACCCACGTCATTCAGCCGACCGGGATTGCCGCGCTGAACAGGTGGGGGCTGCTCGGCCAGCTCCTGTCGACAGGCTGCCCGCCGGTCGGCACCTATACGTTCGACTTCGGCCCGTTCACCATCGCGGGCTCGCCCGGCACTGACGACTCGCCGGTCGCCTACGCGCCGCGCCGCACCGTGCTGGACAAACTGCTGGTCGACGCGGCAGCCTCGGCGGGAGCCGAGGTCCGCGAGGGATTCACCGTCCAGGAAGTCCTCACCGGCGGCGGCCGGGTTACCGGCATCCGCGGCCGCGGCCAGGGCGGCCACGTCGTGTCCGAGCACGCGCCGATGGTGATCGGGGCGGACGGGCTGCACTCGGCCGTCGCCGCCGCCGTCAGGCCACCGCACTACCACGACAAGCCGCCACTGCTGTGCGGCTACTACGCGTACTGGAGCGGCCTGCCGATGGCCGGGCGATTCGAGAACTACATCCGGCCCCATCGCGGCTGGGCCGCCTGCCCCACGCATGACGACCTCACCATCGTCGTCGCCGGCTGGCCAGCCGCTGAGTTCGCCGCGAACAAGACCGACATCGAAGCCAACTACCTGAAGACCTTCGACCTGGCACCAGACTTCGCCGAGCGGCTCCGCGCCGCCCGCCGCGAGACACGCATCGTCGGCACCACCGTGCCCAACTACTTCCGCGAACCCTACGGTCCCGGCTGGGCGCTGGTCGGCGACGCCGGCTACAACAAAGACTTCATCACCGCGCAGGGTATCTCTGACGCCTTCCGGGACGCCGAACTGTGCGCCACCGCGCTGGACCAGGCACTGTCCGGCACCCGGCCCTTCGGCGAAGCGATGAGCCGCTACCAAGCGGCCCGGGACGAACACGTCCTGCCGATGTACGAGTTCACCACCCAGCTCGCCACCCTCGAACCTCCGCCGGAGGAACTCCGCCACCTCCTCGCCGCCATCCACGGCAACCAAGAGGCCATGGACGGCTTCGCGCGGACCAACGCCGGCGTAACCTCACCAGCGGACTTCTTCTCCGAAGAAAACACCGGACGCGTCTTCACCGCATCCCGCGCGGCTGCCACGCCCTGAGGAACGTCCCGTCAGTAACCCAGTCATCGCGGAGCCGCGGGCCATTCAGCGGCGGGAGCCGGAGATGACGACGAGGACCCGCGAGTCACTCAGCACGAGACTTGCGGCATGACCTCGCCCGCGATCAGCTCTATCTGGCGCCGCTCGTCACCCACCGGCCAGAAGTGGACTCGCTGGCACCCCGCCCGGGCATATCGGGACAGCAGCTCGGCGCACTCGCCCGCCGAGCCGACGCAGATCCGGCCGCGGAGCTCCGCGGGGTCTCGCCTGACCAGCGGAGCGACGATCTCGGACAGAACCCGGTCGGCCTCTGACCGGCTGCCGGTAATCCAGGCCCACATCGTGACCAGCGCATTCGGGAAATCGCCGGACGGCCTGTGCTGGCTTTCGAGTTCACCGCCCAGGACCTCCATGGCCGCCGTGAAAGCCTCCGGGGTGGTGTTGTAGGCCGAGGCAAGCCAGCCATCGCCGGCCCGGGCAACGCGGCGCATCCCAGCCCGGGAGCCCCAGCTCCCGATCCACACCGGGATCCCGCGGCTTTGCCGCGGCGGCGGGAGCAGCCTGCCGGCCGGCCCGCCGTCACCGGCGTGCGGCGCGCCGTCACCGGCGCCGCCCGCAGCGGCCGGCTGGAGTATGGCCCTGATCAGCTGGAGCGCCTCGTCGAAACGCTGCCACCGCTGCTCGAACGGCACGCCCACCGCGTCGTAGTCGGCCTGGGACGAACCCGGACCGACACCGGCGATCACCCGGCCATCGGACAGCACGTCCAGCGCCGACAGCGCCTTGGCCAATGGCACCGGCCCGCGCAAGGCCGCCAGCGCCACGGTGGTCACCAGCTTCATCCCGCCTGACCGCTCGACCACCGCTGCCAGCGCCGTCAGACCGTCAAGCCAGGGCGCGGAGAACAGGAAATGATCATTGGCCGAGACCGCCCCGAACCCGCACGCCCGCGCGGCGTCCACCGTCTCGGTGAGCCGGCGGTAGGAGAACCCCTCGCCGCCGAAGTCGATCAGCGGCAGATGAACACCAGCGTCCATGACGGCCATCCTCCCCACCCCATCAGACCTGCCTTAGCCTCCGGGGCTACTGTTTGGAGCCTCCGGGGCTACTGTTTGGGCGGCAGCGACCGCGCGTACCCGGTGCCCCGCTCCACCCACGGGGTGAGCTGGTCACTGGTGAGCAGGTCATCGGAACTGACATGCAGCCATCCGGGCATCGGCCGGCCGCGCATCACCACCAGGCTCGCCGTTGTCGTCGCGACCAGGGCATCGGACTGCTGCGGATCGACGCGGACCATGGCGCCGCCCTGGCTGCTGGCGGCGATGGCCATGTTGCCGGCGATGAGGAAGGCGAGGCCGCCGAACATCTTCTTCTCAGTCAGGTCCGGAGCACTCGCGATGAGCCGCCGGATACGATCGGCGAGTTCCTGGTCATAGGCCATGCAGGTGAGCCTACCCAGCGCCGCGGAGGCGGCGCGGGTCCTGGCGCGGCGGCGGCGATCTCCGCGACGGTCCAGGCTAGGCCAGGCACGGGGACATCGCCGGCCGGCGTGGTTGGGTGGTCCGTATCAGGCTCACCGGAGGGTGGCGGCCCGTCCGTTCAGGATCTTGGTTGGCGGGCTGGCCTGGCGGTAGAGCCTGCTGGGCCACCAGATCCACCGGCCCAGGTCCAGGTTGAGCGCGGTGACCAGCACGGACCTGACCACGAGGGTGTCGAGCAGGACGCCGAACGCCACGGCGAAGCCGAGCTCGGCCAAGAAGGTGACGGGCAGCGTGCCCAGCGCGGCGAACGTGCCGGCCAGTACCGCGCCCGCCGAGGTGATGACCCCGCCGGTCGCCGCCAGCCCGGTCAGCGCGCCGGGCCGGGGGCCATGCTGGCCGGCTTCCTCCCGCACCCGGGTCATCAGGAAGATGTTGTAGTCGATGCCCAGGGCGACGAGGAAGACAAAGACGAACAGCGGGAACGAGTTATCCGCGTTGCCGAAGTGGAACACGTGGTTGAAGAACAGCGCGCTCACGCCCAGCGCCGCGGCGTACGACAGCACCACGGTGGCGATCAGCATGATCGGTGCTATCACCGCGCGCAGCAGCAGCCCCAGCATCAGGAACACCAGGACCAAGATGACGGGGATGATCACGTCTCGGTCGTGGTCCGCCCGTGATGCGGGATGGCCGCGGAGACCTACGCCAAGACGCTGGACATCGCCGCAGCGTCCGGCCCGCCGCCCGCTGGCCCTGCGTACGCCGGCCTGGCCGAGGTGGCCTACCAGCGCAATGAGCTCGACAGCGCCTTCCGGCAGGTCACCGAGGGCATCGCGCTCTGCCGGCAGTTCCTCTACCCCGCTCCGCTGGGCGCTGGCCTGGTGACCCTGGCGTGGATCCGGCAGGCCCAGGGTGATCCGGGCGGGGCACTGCAGGCGATGGGCGAGGCCGGCCGGGCCGCGCTGGGCCCGGGCGTGACCGGCCTGGCCCGGGCGCTCGCCCTGGGGTGCCCGCAGGGCTATGTGCGGGTGTTCGCCGACGAGGGCGCGCCGATGGCCGCGCTGCTGGCCCGGCTGGTCGCCGCGCAGAAGGCAGAACGCGCCGCCGCCCGCGGCGTCCCACCCGGCTGCCTGGCCAAGGTGCTGCGGGCCTTCGGCGGCCAGGACGACCTGCGGGGCGTGCCGGGCCTGGTGGAGCAGCTGACCGCCCGCGAGCTTGAGGTGCTGGTGCTGCTGGCCGCGGGCATGCCGAACCCGCGGATCGCCGAGCAGCTGGTGGTCTCCCTGGACACGGTGAAAAAACACGTCAGCCACCTGCTCGGCAAGCTCGGTGCGGCCAACCGCACCGAGGCCGTTACCCGGGCCCGCCAGCTCAGCCTGATCCCCTAGCCGCCCCTTCAGCCGATCCCGGCCGGCACCGCCGTGTCCCGCCCCGGACCGGTGGCACGGCCAGCCTCCCGCCTTTCTGCGGGCGGGTAAGCGTTCACGGGCAGCAACCGGATCGCTCATATCCGGCTCTAGCCAGATCAATTTTCCGAACGGGCAGCGCCGCGTGCGCCCAGCACCGCTAGCCGCGACCCGGACGGAACCGGCTCGCCCGACGGCGACCCGCCGCTACCGCGTCCCGGCATCAGGAAGAATGACTAGTGTTGCCCGTATCCAGCTGCTCGCTTATCCTATCGCGGATTCTTGCCAGGTCGATGCCCATTTTGGTCAGCATCTTCACGGCCACGCCCTCACCATCATGGATGAGACCGAGTAGGAGGTGCTCGGCGCCGATGTAGTCGTACCCCAATTGCTGCGCCTCGGTCAGTGCGAACTGGAGAGTCCGCTTTGCCCGCGGTGTCAAAGAGATGTGCCTAGACACATTAGGCGTGGTAGTACCGGCGTCTTCTTGAATCCGCAGCCGGAGTGCCTCCAAGCTGACGCCCATGGAATGCAGGATACTGCTAGCGACACTCTCGACCTGGATCAGTCCGAGCAATAGGTGCTCGGTACCAAGGTAGTCATGATGGAGGATCCTGGCTTCTTCCTGCGCTAGGGTCACCGCGCGCCGAGCGCCAGGGTTGAATTTGGCGAATATCGAGGCTTTAAGCTTCGTGTCCTCCTGTGAATCTGCGGCTCCCTTGGGTGCGATGAGGTCGGCCCACAGCGGCCGGAGTGTCCCCCCGGCGTCCTCCGTCATTGCTGAGGCCTCCTCAACCCGGCCTGCAGCGCTGTCGGTTGGCGGGTCATTGCTGCGGTCCATTAGCTCCAGCGTCATGGCTCGTTCAGCAATAGCCCATTTCATCTTGCGGTCGAGTTTGATCGCTCTCGTGAGATCGGTGAGCGCGTCCTGGTAACGGCCCATGGCTTGGTAGGCTTGACCCCTGGATCCGATCGCCCACGCATCCTTGGGATCGAGCTCGACTGCGCGGCTCAGGTCGGCGACCGCCTCTTCGGGCCGGCCCAGCAGCCGGTATGCCTCGCCTCTTCCAGTAATAGCCCGCGCGAGGTCGGGGGAGAGCTCGATGGCTCGCGTGAAGTCGGCGACCGCCTCTTCGTGCCGGTCCGACGCTTCGTGTGCCTCAGCCCGTTGGTACCAGGCCGTCGGGTCCTCGGTTCCTAGGTCTATAGCCGAGGAAGCCGCTTCGATAGCTTCTTCACTACGACCGAGCAGGTTGAGCGCGCGACTTTTCTGAAGATGCCCGAAACAGCTGGCTGGCTCGAGTTCGAGAGCTTGGTCCAAGTCTGTCAGGGCGGCAACAACGTCGCGCTCGTTGAACCGCCATTTCTCGACGCGATTCAGATTTGCCAGGGCGCGGCGGCGCAGGACGGGCGCTTCGGCAGGCTGCGATCCGAGCAGGTGATCGTATATCTCTATGGACTTTTCATACAATTCATTTGCCAGGTAGAAATCACCGCAGGCTAGCATCGCAAACCGATCCGCTTGGCGCATAGCACTCTTAAGTTGGCGCAGCATCTGGCCTTTCAGGAACACATTAAAGTTCGTCAGCCTGCGGAGGAGTCTACGCTCCCGGGATTCGGACCGTCCAAAAAACGGACGCCCGTGCCTGGCGCGCCAGAACTCCAAAACCTGGAGTACGCTAAGGAATATGACGGCCAGCCATGCCAAGAATAGGAATATGCTAGCGGCGATCCACGATGGCTTCACTCCGTCGGCTGCTATCATGTGCAGTTGTCCGAGCCACCTGCGCGTAAATATGACACAGACAGCACAGAAGAAAATCGTGACGGGCAACCACAACCAAGCTGACTTTCGCCTCCGCATCCAGCCGGCTGTTTCCGCCTGAAACTTCCGAATGTCCTCTCCGTAACTTGAGTCCGGTTCATGTTCGTACACTTTACCGATCCGCGGGAGAGCCTCGTCGACTTTCTTTAGGTATTCTTCCGGGTTGGTTGGGTAGCCATACCGCGCCCGAAGTAGGTCGGCTATTATCAGATCTGGATCATCCCGGTTATCGCACGCCCTGCTGACTGCAGCGGCGCGTTCCAGCCAGAGTCCTGCCTGGGTGGGGTGCTGCCCGTTCAGTAGGGCCATTCCCAGGCTGGTCATAACTCTTGCCACGTCAATATGCTGTATTCCGTGCGCAGACTCGAGAATGGTCAAAGCCTTCAGGTAGCGTAGCTGCGCCGCCGGTAGTTCATTAAGCGAGCGGGACAGCAAGTCCCCGGTGTGCGTCAGGACCTCGGCCATCTGCGGATAGTTCGGGCCGTAGGCAGCATCCAGGATTCTCAGGGCGGCATCGAAATGCTGCTGGGCTCCTGGTGCGTCCCCGGACATCATGAGGGCGACACCGGTCAGGTCGATGGTCCTCGCCCGGCTTGCTTCAGCGTCCATAAGCTTTTCCTTGCTGGAGGCGAGCCGCACGACGCAAGTACGATTGCGCTCCGGTCACATCCCCTTGCTTCAGCAAAGTCTCGGCGAGCTCATTAAGCGGCTCAATTAGTTCGTGGCTCTCCGGGCCATATAGCGCCTCCGTTACGGCGAGCGCCCGCTCGAAACACGCACGGCCTGCTGGCAGGGCGGCCTTGACCCGCAGCACGCGCCCGAGCGCGACAAGACTACGGGCCATCTGCGGGGTGTCATGGCCGTAGACGTGCTCTGCAATCATGACGGCATCTTCCAGGCTGGCCTGCGCGCCGACCAGCTGCGCTCGTAGTCCCATGTACTCGCCCGCGCTCGTCAGGAGCCGCTGGGCCGTCTCGGCCTCGCTATCCATCGCAACGGCGTGCGGAACCACGGCCAGGGCAACAGGCAGCAGCGCTGCCTGTGCCGCCTCGGCGGCGCTGCCGTCGGCCTCTGCTGCCTTGGCGAAAGCCTCATCGAGCAGCCGCACGCACACGCCGACCCGCTCGCGGCCGACCTGCTTGTTAACTGATGTCCGGACCACTTGCTGGACCAGACGGTGGACGGAGAGGAAACCCGGCGACTGTTTAATGAGCCCATAACGCTCGAGGATTCCTAGGGTGTCGTTGAATGCCTTCTCATTAGGCACTACGGCACGGAGCCCATCCGGAAGAAGATCGGCCCCCGCCAGGAAGATCTCCGACGGCACAGAGTCAGGGCTCAAGTATGCGCACAGCTGAAGCAGCTCCAATGCTGCCGGGTGCGTTCTCTTGATCTCCTTGAATGTGATCTTCCAGGTTGTGGCGACAGTCTGCTCATAACCCAGTCCAACCGGAGCGTTATCGTCGAGCAATTTGCTGCTATGTTCACTGTAGAGCCGGAGGTAATTGACATAAGATGTCGTTGTTGCCTCCATATACGCCGCGGCCTGCTCCACCGCGAGGGGCAGGTGGCCAAGAGTCTCCGCGACCTGTGGGGCACCCTTCATCTCTGTGCTATCGTGGCGGCCCAGCCGAGAAGCAAAGAACTGCGCCGACTCCTCCGGCCTCCAGACATCGATTTGCACGACCGCGGCTCTTTGCCGCCATACCTGATCACGAGATGTGATCAGGACATGCCCTGGCCCATCGGGGAGATAACCTGCCACGGTGGACAGATGGTCGGCGTTATCAAAGATGATCAACCAGTTGCGCTGGTTCCGCAGCCAGCCCAAGACCCTGTCGCTGAGCCCATCCCAGGCCCGTCTGAGCCCGATCTCACCTGCCAGGTTTCGCATATCGCCAAGAAGCGTAGTCTCCGTCGCGGCATGGAACGTATATATCAAGTCATACCTATCACGGTGACGGTTGGCGTATTCAATAACTAGCTCTGTCTTGCCTACGCCGCCTAGCCCGGTCACCGCCTGCAGAACTGCGGTTGGCTCATCAGGCCGCAAAGTTTCCTCGAGCTGACGAAGAGTCTCCTCCCGCCCAGTGAAATGAGGATTCCTGCTTGCCCGCGGCGGCGCAAATCGGGCATTCTCGGACGGGTAGGAAGTCTTGCCTTTCCGCTCTTTGCCCGCGCCCAGACCTGACCGCTCCGCAGGGAAGACTGATCTACCTCCCGCGCCGGACACGCGGGTCCCCCCCGATTCGGCACTGCCGCTGATCACAATGCTCGCCCGGTCTGCAATTACCTGTGTTACCGTGCTCCGATTACCGGCCTGGATTCTGCTGGGCGGCAGATCGCGCCGGGCTCCAGCCGGGTGCTCCCGAGCTGCCCACCAGCTGGCTACCGCCACGACCACCGCCAGGACCGCCCCCGCCACCCCGAGCGAAGTCCCCTCATCCAGCCGGATCAACTTCTGGCACACCCACCACGACAAGGCAAACGCGGCCACAGAAAGGACTACAGCCGCACACCACCGGGGCATCTGGCGCATAGCGACCCCCACCCACCGAACCTGCCCAAAGGTCCGTAACACCTCTGAACCGGACTCTACGCCTTTCCGCGCCGCAGCGCACGCGCCATGCCGCGGCCCGGCGGCACGAGGAGACGCTACGAGCTAACTGCAATAGCTGTAACCTAACCGGGGATGCTGGCTTATCGAAATAATTGGTTATTCTATCCCGAGATTAAAGACCTTTTACTCTGCCGAGTCGGCAGGTATCCTCCTGATCCTCCTCGGTGCGGCGACGGGCGTCAGAGCCTCCCGATCCGGCCCGTGAGCGAGCCTGCCGCTACCGGGACACGGCGCCAGCGCCGAAGCCGGCCCCCGCTCCGATTCGGTGGCACCGAAAGACTGTCGTAGCGGAGATCGGGACTTATGAGGGAATCAGGGGCCGGCGTGGATGTGGCTTGCCCACAAGGAGGGGCTGGCAGGTCGTTGGTCGCGCTGGGTGCGGGTCGCGTGGTGGAGGGCGTCGGCGGCGCGGTGGGGGTCGAGGGTGCCATCGGGATTGGTGAGGGCGGCGTAAAAGGAGTCGGCGATTTCCACGGCGATGGCATCGTCGATCGCCCATAGTGTGCCGATAACGTGCGGGAAGCCGGCCAGCTGGAATGCCGACGCGAGGTGAATGGCCTCGTCCAGCAGACGATCGTCGGTCACGCTGGCGGTGCTGCAAGCCGATAGGTAGGCCAGCTGGGCGTGATCGAGTGCGAGAGGGGCTAGCGCGGCGACAGTGAGCGGATCGCGGCGGTGGTCGTGGAGCAGGAGCCGACTTTGGGAGGGATCGGCCGGGTCGGTGTAGCCGGCGAAGTGAGCGATCGTACACCCGGGCAGATGTTCTAGCACGCTGGCCTTGGTCGGGATCTGGTGGGCGGGTACGTGGTCGGCAGCGGGCGGCTCGGCCAGTAGCACCGAGTGCGGGAGGCGGGCCTGCAGCAGGGCTACTTCGGCGGGGACATACGCCAGCCTGCCTTCCCCGGGCAAGCCCGGGGTGCGGTGCCGGTTCGTAGTGTCACTCCCAGAACCAGTCCCGCCACGGTCAGGCCCCCTTGTTGCCGGGCCAGGACATGGCGGCCTGCCGAGGAGATCACAGTGAAGCAAATCCGTATCAAGAGGCTGAGCGCCGGGCGCGAGCACCCCGGACGTGAGGTCCTTCCGCTCGAGGCGCGGGACCCAGATGTCGTCCGGGCCAAGGCGCTCGCCCGCAGCCGAAGGTCGCGCCGGAGGTGACGGGCCGCCGACGCCGCCTGGCTAATCGAATTACTGGCCGCCTCACGAGGAGTTAGCCCGACTACGGGCTTCAGATGGGCGCGGGGGCAGGCTGGCGGCGTGCGAGTCAACGCCGCCAGCCTCCCGCCTTTCTGCCTGGCCCGGCAGCCCCCAGGCCGGTACATCATCGCGAGGGCCGTTCGCGGACCGCCTTGCCGATCTGCCCGCCGGTGTCCTCGACGAGGGTCGCATCGCCCGGCTCGCCCAGAATCACCTCGGCACGCGCTCACGGCAATCGCCAGATCAATTAGCCGAACGGGCAGCGCTGCGTGCGCCCAGCACCGCTCCTCGCGTCCCCGCCCCTCAAGGCCGCCCCGATCAGCGGAACGATCATCGTGCCAGCGCTAACGAACGACATGTCCGGTCTTAGCGCCTCCACAGGCGGGCGAACTCGGCACCATTGGCCGAGACCTCCTTCACCGGGGCGTCCAGGTCCGGAGAGTCCGGGGCGGCGATGGCGCGCGCCCGCAGGTTCGCAACGGTCGCCATCGCCGTGGCTGCCCAGTCCGCGTAGCGCGTCCGCGCGGTGGGGTGGCAAGAAGCGTATCGGACCGTTAGCGCTGGTGCACCGGCCATTCCTCGACGCCGTGTACCCCACGCCTTACTCACATGCCGAAATGAGTACCTCGCCGGCCTGCATATCTATGGGCTGGCCTGCACGTCTCACGCAGAATTAGAGGGCGGGCGCACTACTGTCATGATGAGGCCCTGGCCGATACATGCTTGCCGCCCCTGTACGCGTCGATCGCCCCTATTATAACCGTATCCGACTCTGGAAAGTGATTTCGTTCGAATAGATGAGCGATTGTGCCTTCCCTTCCTTCGTCTATCTTCAGTCGAGATCTAAGAATCGTAAGCTTTCGCATATCTAGCGTGAGGCGAGCCGAAATTCCAGAGTTAGTACTGAATACCGAGCTTACGCCGGACCATTCAATTCTGTTCTGAATTTGATCCGCCCAAACGAGCTTCATTCCAGAACCGTCCAATGCAAGGGTCTTTATGAAGTCCTTTTTCTCCTTCCACTCGCTCCAGCCTATCCACCACGCCAGAATTGCTACAGTTAGCAGCGTTATGACAATGAACCACCCCAGCCAGCCACGAACAAGGGAAAAATGTGCGGCAGCGGCGACGGCAATGGATATGCACGTCGTTGCCGGGAACCACCCTGTTCCCTGGGTTCTCTTCACCATCAAAGCAGTCACCGCAAATGCTGACGCACTAAGGCCGGCAAGAATGTATCCGAGATATGCGTGAACGGCTATCGTCACGTCCGCCCACGTCGCACCCGGATGCGGATTCGTGCCAGCGAGTACATTGAAGAGCTTAAGGAGAGCGACCAGCGCAGCAAGAAATGCCATCACGACCGTGATCCTTCGCCAACGCCACATTCTGGCGTAAGTTGCAGCTTGCCGAGCAGTGAAGTGTGAGGGTGGCGATACGAATTTCGTTCGCGATGACGTCGCAGATACATCGCCAGCACGGTCAGCAGGAATCGCTTGAGCAGTAACGACCCCATCGAGTCTGTGGCTGTGCGGGCGGATAGCGTCTTGGAGTTCTTGTCGCTGGGCAGTACCCATCGACTGATTGTCTCGTGCTTGCTGGCGCCGGGTGACCTGATCGCGGGCGGCGCTGGCCAGGCCATCGGGGTCCGCAGCACCCGGGTCGAGCGTGGCCAGCTGATCGCTGGCGGCCACCACAGCATCCCAATCCTGCGCCGCGGCCC
>Ga0302325_10009263_pt1 | contig 21515 bp, 18 predicted proteins | sample Palsa_T0_2_FD_201948 | JGI IMG/M metagenome (GOLD analysis project Ga0302325, IMG submission 201948) | Peat permafrost microbial communities from Stordalen Mire near Abisko, Sweden - Palsa_T0_2 | ecosystem: Environmental > Terrestrial > Soil > Palsa > Peat permafrost | place: Sweden: Abisko...
GATCTCGGGTTTTCTGATCACCGGTCTGCTGCTCCGCGAGGTGGAGACCACCGGTAGCATCTCGCTCAAAGGCTTTTACCTGCGGAGATTCTTCCGCATCTTCCCGGCCTACTATGCCTATATAGCGGTGATCGCGTTGTGCGCCTACTGGCACCGCGTGGTCTTGTCGAAGGATGACCTGCTATATGCCTTGACCTATACGATGAACTACCACTCCGCCCGGTCGTGGCTGGTGGGCCATGCCTGGTCCCTGTCCGTCGAAGAGCAATTCTACTTATTGTGGCCCGCAGTCGTGGCATTTGGCCGGCGGCGCGGGGCTCTGCGGGTAGCGGCTGTCGCCGTCCTGCTCGCGCCCATGGTTAAGATGTCGACCTACTACCTTCTGCCTTCCTGGCGGCCTACCATGGGGGAGTCCTTTCAAACCGTGGCGGATACCCTGGCGGTCGGCTGCCTGCTGGCGATTGGCCGGGATTGGCTGAAGCAGCGAGGATGGTACGTGCGAATGCTCGGTTCGAAGTTCATGCTCTGCGTGCCTGATCATCCTGACCACGAACTGGCTGCTTCCGCACGCCCGCTTCAGCTGGCTATGCGGTGAACTGATGCTGAACCTGTCCATCGCGGTCGGAATCGACTGGTGTATCACCTATGCCGACTCGGGGCTGGGAAGAATCCTCAATATGCAGCCTCTCGTGGCTATCGGAGTATTGAGTTACTCGCTCTATTTGTGGCAGCAGCCGTTTCTGAATCCGCATTCCAACTCCCCGATCGCAGATTTTCCCGCGAACGTGATTCTGGCATTCTGCGTTGCCGTTGCATCGTACCTGTTCATCGAGCGGCCGTTCTTGATGCTGCGGAGCCATTTTTCCCCGAGCGCTTCGCCGAATAAGGAAAGTGCCGGGGTACCGGAAGCCTTGTCGATGGCGAATTCAGCCGCGCGATGAAGCGTTTGCCCGAACCGCCGGCCGAGGCGGCTCACCTTGCGCCGGCGCCGGCATAGGGCGCGATGGCATTGGTCACAGCCGTGCTCTTACCTTTCTTTACCGCGACAGTCTATGTTACGGCGCGCCCGCACGCTTCATAAGAAGGCGGCTCGACCGGTTCACACCATGAGAATCGTACAACTCCTACCCAGTCTCGACATCGGCGGCATGGAACGGTTGGCTGTCGACCTGGCGTGCCGCCAGAAGTCCGAAGGTCACCAGCCGGCCATCTTCTGTACGTCGCATGCCGGCGAGCTTGCGCCGGAGGCGGAAGAAGCCGGCATTCCAGTGCGTGCATTCGGCAAGGGCCCAGGCCTTTCCTTACGCCTCGTCGTCGACCTAGCCAAAGCCCTGCGGGAGCAGCGCGCCGATGTAGTTCACGCACATAATGCCCTGGTCCTGCACTATGGGGTTGCCGCCGCGCGCCTGGCGGGCGTTCCGGTGGTGGTCAACACGCGCCATGGCGGCAATATGAACTGGGATCCCCATTGCGAGCGGATCTGGCGACGCGCCGTACCGTGGGCGAATGCCGTAGTCTTTATTTCCGAAGGCGTGCGAGAGTATTACGTCGTAAGAGACAAGCTGTCTTCGCGCAATATACGGGTGATCTACAACGGGATCGATTTGGACAAATTCGCCGCCCGGCCGCGCTCCGCAAGCGACCTCACATTCCGCTTTGGCGCTGTTGGACGGCTGGTCCCCGCCAAAGACCACGTCACTTTGGTCAAGGCGTTTGCGCTGGCCGCGGCTCAGCTGCCGAAGTCCGAGCTGCACCTTCTCGGCGAAGGGCCGTGCCGGACGGTCATCGCGGAAACCGCGGCAGCCCTCGGGGTCCAGGACCGCGTCGTTCTCCATGGCGCCAGCCGGGATGTTGCCGGATTTCTTTCCACACTGGACCTGTTCGTGCTCTCGTCGATCGACGAAGGTCTGCCAATCTCGCTGATGGAAGCTCTGGCCGCCGGGCTTCCGGTAGTTTCGACACTGCTGCCGGGCTTGCGGGAGCTCGCCCCCGAGAATGTCGTGGCCGGCTATTGCTCCCCGGGGCAGCCCGAGTTGCTCGCTGGCTTGATGCTGCGGGCCGCCCGGCGCCCGGATCTGGCCGCAGTTGGCGAGGCAGCCCGCCACTGGGCCCGCCGGTTCGGAATCAACGAGACCTGGCATGAGTACCTGAGCTTGTTCGGGGAAGCTCTGCAAAAGAAGCGGCGCAGTTACGCCGCGTGACTGACGCTGAAACCGGATACTCACGAGGGACTTTTTTTCTATGGCTTCCACATTGCGCACAGAGCTCCGCCAGCAACTGGAAAGATCCGCCAGCCGCGTTCTATGGAGAATTGTCACGTCCGGACGGATGGTGGAGTTAACCGGTGCCGGCATCCTGGCTCGCGCCGAAGAGCTTGCGCGGCAATACTGTGCGGCGCCCGAACGCGGGGTGGTGCTCCTGTTGTTGCCCCATTCTGAAGAGCTGTTTCTGCTGCACATCGGGTTGATTCTGCGGAATCGCGTGCCGGCCATTCTGGCCTGGCCGACCAACCGTATCGATCCGGAGAAATATCAACGTAACCTACTGCACCAGCTGCGGAATCTTCCGGCCTGCCAAGTCATCACCTTACGCCGCCTGGCCGGCTATCTGGCTCCGGCATTACCCTATAGCGCCACGGCCTGCGAGGTAGAAAACTCGGAGCAGTTTGAAAAGGCGTTCCTGCCCGTGGACATCGAACTCCTGGACAAGCGGGAACGCCATCCCGAAAGCGCCCCTGAAGATGCCGTCTTCCTGCAATTCACGGGCGGCACCACCGGGGCGCAAAAGTCGGTGGTCGTAACCGCTCCCATGCTGCGCCATCAGATGCAGCGACTGGCCGAGGCGCTGGCCTTCACGGCGGAAGACACGGTCATTTCCTGGCTCCCCATGTATCACGACATGGGCCTGATCGGTTGTCTCTGGTTCCCGCTGTGGCAGGGAGCGTCCTCCTTGCATTTCAGCGCCACGGACTGGCTCCTGAATCCGGAGTTGCTCTTCCGCTACATCGAGGAATTCCGGGGTACCTTCTGCTGGTTGCCGAACTTCGCGTTCTCCTATCTGGCGGCGCAGCGCGAAAGGATGAACGGCAACTACCGGTTGCAACAGGTACGCGCCTGGATCAGTTGCTCGGAGCCGGTCCGCCGGGCGTCCATGAACGGTTTTCTGGCCTCCTTCGCCGGCTGGGGCGTGAAGGCGGAAGCTCTCCAGGCATCCTACGCCATGGCTGAAAACGTGTTCGCGGTAACCCAGACCGTCTTGGGGGAACCACTGCCCACGCTGCCCCGCGGCGCGATAAGGCATTGCGCCACAAGCGACTCGCAACTGGCCTTCGATATGATCGATGCCGTCTACGTTTCGAGCGGCAAGATTCTGCGGGGCACGGAAATCCGCATTATGGATAACGGAGTGGAGAGCGGGAATCGACAGCCGGGAGAGATCTGGATTCGCAGCCAGTCGCTGTTCGGCGGCTATTGGGGCAATGCGGGATTTCTCGGAAACTCGCTCTCGGCGGATGGCTGGTATTCCACGGGTGATTACGGCTTCCTGGCGGAGGGTGATCTTTATGTCATCGGCCGGATGAAAGACATCGTGATTGTAGGCGGACAAAATGTATTTCCGGAAGATGTCGAAAGCGTGGTCAACACGGTGGAGGGGATCTATCCCGGCCGGGCAGTCGCCTTCGGCGTGGATGACGAAGAGTACGGCACCCAGGCTCTGGCGATCGTGGCCGAGCTGCGGGGCCCCTACGACCAGGCCGAAGCGAAGCGCTTGCAGCGAGCCATCCAAAAGCTGGTGCTTTCCACAATGGGCATCGCGCCCCGCTATGTATCCGTGATGCCGGAGCGGTGGATCGTGAAAAGCACGGCGGGCAAGATCTCGCGTGGGGAAACACGCGCACGATTTCAGTTGGAAAGGGAGAACCTGGTCGCCGCCCCGGTAGCGGTGAACCCATAGCTTATGCCTGATACGAACGTTATTCGTATGGCGGCCAGAGAAGTCGTGGCCGATTTAGTCGGAGGCCCGGTGGCGGACGATGAGTCGCTGATCTCATCCGGCCGCATCGATTCGCTTTCCATCTTGAAGCTGATGGCGCGCCTCGAAAAGAAGTTGGGAATTTCAATTCCACCCGATCGGGTGCAGCCGGACGATTTTGAGAGCATCGACTGGATCGTGGAGACCGTGGAAAGGACCGCCAAGCCGGAATGAAGCTTCTCGGGGCCGCTCTCGGAGTCGTCGCGTCTACTCTGTTGTTATTGGTCCTGTTGCTTTGGGCCAACCCGTTCGAACGCGCCAATGACGCGCTCGACTACGCCTTCGGCGCCGCTCCCAAATGGACACAGGTAGAAACCCTCCTCACGGACCCCACCACTCAGGAGACTAGCCGCGGCGAGCATCCGGGTCCGAGCCTCCAGTCTCTGGCGGCATACTGGGGCAGCCACGGCGGCGCCAAGCGCGTGGTATTCATGGGCAATTCTCAGATGCAGACCATGAGTCTGGCTCCCGGTGAGACCGCTCCTGGAGCCACCGAGCTTACCTATTTCGATCAGGTCGCGGACTTTTATCGGGAGCATTCCGGAAATGTTTTGTGTTACCGCCTCTCGGCTCCGGGGATGAGTTATACGGAGACCTTGTGGTACCTGGAGTATCTGTTGCAGAACGCGGCTTTGCGGCCGGACGCGGTGGTCCTGCAGATCAACTATCAGGCATTCTGGAACGGCGGGATTCGCCATGGCGCGCTCGAGATGCTGGGTACCCCCGCCTTTCGCGCGCGCATCGAGACGCTCGCGCGCTCGGGACAGCCCTATGCGGAATTCTTTGACGAAGCCCTTAAGAATTACGCTCAGCAACGCCGCGGAACGACGACCGTGGGCGCGGCGAGCACGGCCCAGGGCCCCGGTTATGGCTGGGAGACCGAGGCGCGGGAGCAGCTTGAGAAAACCGGGTTGCTCGAGAAGAGCCGTGCGGCCAAAGCCTCCTTCGAGCAGATGCTCTATCGCGCCCGGCTTTATATTCTGCGGCTCCAGCCCAGCAGTGCGCGTTCGATTTCCGGACCCCGGCTGCTGCGCAGCCAGGCAGCCATCGAAGCGATCGCGGAACGATGCCGCCTGGCACACGTGAAACTGGTTCTTTTCACGGCCCCGCTCAATCCGCGAATCTCGTTGTACCGAAACGCCGAAGACAAAGCGACCTATGAGACTTTCGTGCAAAACGTCGCGACGAAGTATAACTTACCGCTATATCGCTTTGACGATTGCGTTCTGGCGGAATACTGGGGGCGGCTGTTGAACGGCCCCGATCCACTGCACCTTGGCCGCCGGGGCCACCAGATTGTGGCCGCGAAGATGATCGAAATCGTGCGAAAGACGCTTCCGGGGGAATAACTCTGTGCAATTTAACTCATATTCCTATCTGCTCTTTCTGGTGCTGGTGGTCGCCATTTTTTGGACCCTCACGCCGCCGCTCCGGCGCGTTCTGGTATTGCTCGTCAGCATTCTGTTTTACGCGTCCTGGAGCATCCGGTACGCGCCCCTGCCCTTTCTGCTATGCGCGGGCGTGTTCCTGTGCGCGCACGGCATCGTACGCAACCCGGCGCTGGCAAAACGGTGGCTTTGGACGGGGGTGGCGTTCACGGTGTCGATCCTGGTGTTCTTCAAGTACCGTCTGTTCCTCCTGGATAACGTGAATCAAATGTTGGCGGCCTTCGGGCGGTCGCCGGTGGAGACCACGCTGGCGCTCGGGTTGCCGCTGGGGATTTCGTTTTATTCCTTCGAGGCCATTAGTTATCTGATCGACACCCGGCAGGGACGCGTAAAGTCGGTCAGCTTCATGGACCTCACCATGTTCGTCACGTTCTGGCCGCACCTGATTGCCGGACCTATCGTGCGGGTCCGCGAGCTGATACCGCAGTTCTCGTTTCGAAAACGGTTCGAAATGGCCATGCTCATTCGGGGTTTGGATCGGCTCATCTGGGGTCTGGTACAAAAAAACGTGATTGCCGACAACCTGGGGACATTTGTAAACGAGGGTTTTCTGCCCCAGGCGGCTCACGCGAACACCAGCGTCGATAACTGGTTTCTGGCGTTCGCCTTCGGCCTACAGATTTATTTTGATTTCGCGTCGTATTCGAACATGGCCATCGGCGCCGCGCAGTTGATAGGCATAACGCTGCCGGAGAACTTCAGGTTTCCGTATCATGCCGCGAACCCTTCGGACTTTTGGGCGCGCTGGCACATGACTCTTTCCCGCTGGATTCGAGACTACCTGTTCTTCCCGATCAACGCTAAATACAAGGCTGCAGCCGGCCCTCTCTATCTCAGTCTGATTGGTATCATGGCCTTGGTAGGTTTGTGGCATGGGGCGGGTTGGGGATTTGTGCTGTGGGGGACCATGCACGGGATTTACTTGGTTCTTTTTCGAATTTGGGAAAGCCTGCGTGAAAGGAAGTTCCCCTGGCTGGCACAGTCGCGGATAGCGGCGGCGGCATGGAAGGTCTTTACACTCCTGGCGGTGATGGCGGCGTGGATCCCGTTCCGGGCCGGCAGTATCAGCCAGGCATTGACGCTGCTGCGAACCATGATGACCGGTCACAGCTTCCGGATGTCCTACTCGATCAATTTATATCTGGTGACTCTGATGGTGGCGCTTGTGGCTATCCTGGAACCGTTCATTTCAGAGCGCTTCCATGCCTGGGAATCCCGGCTGGTTCAGTGGCCGAAGCTGCGGACGACGAACTTGTTTGTGTTGCGTCCGCTTTTGTACGCAGTAGGCGCGTTGCTGTTTTTGGCGTTCGACGACCGGAACACGCTGTTCATTTACTTCCAGTTTTGAAGCGCTGGCCTCCATCCATTGGGTAGCGCAAGCTGCGCCAGCCGCGAACACTAAGTCACAACAAATACATGCTCACCCTGCCCCGAAACCTTCAAATCTGGTTGCCTGGATTCCTCGAACAACGCTGGCACGCGCTCCGCCGTCATGCGCCGAAGCGGGTCTGGCTGACCTTCGCGGACCATTATGAGCCGCTCTGGAACGGCGCGGACGAAGCCACCGGCGCTGAGCGTATTGCACGCTGGGCGCGCGAGTGGCCGCTGATCGCCTCGAAGTTCCACGATGCTACCGGGCGATCGGCGTGCTATACCTTCTTTTACCCGCAGGAAGAGTACCGGCCCCGCCTGATGGACCCTCTTGCCAGCCTGGCGCAAGACCGCATCGCGGACGTCGAAGTGCATCTGCATCACGATGGAGAGGGGCAGCAGAACTTCATTGACCGCATGACGACCTTCATCGAGACGCTGCAGCACCGCCACGGCTTGCTCCGAAGGTTGAACGGAAAGCCGGCGTTCGGATTCATCCATGGCAATTGGGCCCTCGACAACTCCCGGCCGGATGGCCGTATGTGCGGTCTGAACAATGAAATCGGCCTTCTGCGGGATCTCGGTTGCTATGCGGATTTCACTATGCCCTCGGCGCCCTCGCCAACGCAGTCGCGTCTGATCAATACCATCTATTGGGCGATCGACGATCCGGACAAACCCAAATCCTATGACCGTGGCATCCCGGTAATGCCAGGCAGCACCGCGACGGGCGATCTGCTGATGATCCCGGGACCTCTGGGCATCCGTTGGACGGAACGTCTCCTGCCGCGTCTCGAAAATGGCGAGCTGGCCTGTTACGATCCGCCCACGGCCTACAGGGTCCGCCGCTGGATAGACCTGGCCCCCAGAATCGGGGTCGACAGTTTCGTGAAGTTGCACACCCACGGGCTGCAGGAACGCCATTCTGCTTTCCTTTTGCAGGGAGGGCTCGAACTGGCCCTTAACCTGATCACGCAGGAATGCCGCCGCGTCGGGTGTGAGCTGCGTTTCGCCTCGGCATGGGAAATGCGCCAGGCCGTTGACGTGGCCCGGCGGGCCAGCAGCGTGATGAATCCGGCTCCCGCGACTATAAACAAATGACGGAAGAATCGCTAGCTCAACTGGACGCCATCTCGGATGTGGCCGGCGGCAAAGCTTTGCCGGGCGGCCTCTCTATCGTCTACTTCGGTAACGACTGGTTCGCGGAGAACCGCACCAGCAGTCACCACATCGCGCGCTGGTTAGGCGAACGCTTCCCAGTGCTCTATATCGAAACGCCGGGTATGCGAGCGCCGTCCGCCTCCCGGCGCGATTTCAAGAAGCTCTGGCGAAAACTCAGTCGCGCCCTCCATCCGCCGCAGCGCGTGGCCCGGCAAATGTGGGTCATGACCATGCCGCAGATTCCTTACCGGCGATGGCCCTTCATCGGGCAGTTGAATAAACTGTACGGCCGTTACATCGTCCGCCGAGCCATGCGGCTGCTCGGCTTCCGCCAAGTCGTCTCCTGGTTCGTCGTGCCCCATCCCGGCGCGCTGGCCCGCCAGCTTGGAGAAAGGTTCGTGGTCTATTACTGCATCGACGATTACTCCGGCCTGCCGGACGTGGACTGCGTGGAAATCGCCCGTCTGGACGCAGCGCTCACAAGTACCGCCGATCAGGTCTTCGCGGCTTCCACAACGTTGCTCGAGCGCAAGCGAAAGATTCGACCGGCTACGGTATTTTCGCCCCACGGCGTGGATTTCGATCATTTTCAAAAGGCCGACGCGCCTGCCACGCCGGTCCCCGAGGAAGCGCGGAATCTGCGGCATCCTGTCATCGGCTTTTTCGGATCGATCGGAGGCTGGGTGGATGTCGACCTGCTCTTAGATCTGGCCAGATCCAAACCGGAGTGGACGCTGCTCATGATTGGCCTGGTGAGCGCGGACGTGCGGGAGCTGCGTAACTGTCCCAATGTTGTCTTCGCTGGCGCCCAACCATACGAGAGACTGCCGGAATGGGCCAAAGCGTTCGACGTAGCCATCTTACCGTACCGCTTGAGTCAGGGATCCATCAGTGCGAATCCCCTTAAGCTCCGTGAGTATCTGGCGACGGGGAAGCCTGTGGTCGCGGTGTCCACGCCCGAAGTCGACCGTTTCGCCCACTGCGTCCGCATTGCACACAACCGCGACGAATTCCTGCGAAAGGTCGAGGACGCTCTGACCAATGACTCCGAAGCCCAAAAGCAGGCCCGCATCGACGAGGTGACAGGCTGCACCTGGGAAGCCCGCGCGGCGGAAGTCTTGAACGTCGTTGCCGCGGGTATGGCAGAAAAGCACGCCGGAAGTTAACCTGATTCGCCATGTATCGCATCGCTGTCGTCAGCTCCTATTTCCCGACGCGTGAGCAGCCCTACCGTGGGCATACCGCATATCAGACCTTGCGGCAATTGCAGAAGTTTGCTGAAATTGAGGTGTTCGCGCCGTTCGCGGTTTACCCGCGATGGCTCACCCCTAGGAACTTTCCTTACTATCGCCCGGACGTGAACTACAGTCCGCCGGATATGTCCGCTCACTACTTCGAGTATCCGGCGGTTCCCGGACTGAGCCGGTTTCTCAACGGATTTGTCTGCAGCCGTTACTTGCTTCCCTATCTCGAAAAAGCGAAACCCGACTTGATCCTGAATTATTGCCTGTACCCTGACGGCTACGCCGCGGTGGCGGCCGGAAAGATTCTGAACATCCCCGTAATCCTGGGCGCGATCGGCTCGGATCTTTGCCGGATTCCCGATCGCGCAACCCTCCTGTTGACCCAAAAGGCGCTGCGCGGGGCTGCGGCAGTGATTACGGTAAGCGCGGAACTCCGGCAACGGGCGATCCACCTGGGCGCGGCCCCGGAACGCGTCACTACCATACTCAATGGTTGCGATTCCTCCATCTTCCGGCTGGGCGACCGCGCCGCGGCGCGCACCCGGCTGGGGCTCGAAGCCGACGCCGAGTTGATCCTGTACGTAGGCCGCCTGGATGTGAACAAGGGACTTCGAGAAATGATGGCCGCCATGTCCCGGCTCGCTCCCAAGCATCCTCGTCTGCAACTAGTGGTGGTAGGAGAAGGACTCTTCGAAAAGGAGTTGCGGGAGTTGGCAGGCCAGGCCGGTTTGGGCGGCCGGGTGCGCCTCCCCGGCGCCTGCAGTTCCACCGAGGTAGCCCAATGGATGACCGCGTCCGACGTTTTCTGCCTGCCGAGCTACTCTGAAGGTTGCCCCAACGTCCTGGTGGAAGCACTCGCCTGCGGCCGGCCTGTAGTGGCGACGGCGGTAGGCGGCATCCCCGAACTGGTAACCGCGAACTGCGGCATTCTCGTGCCTCCGCGAGACGCGGAGCAACTCGCCGATGCACTGGCTGCGGCCCTCCTGCGACACTGGGATGAGCCCGCCATCGCCCGGCAGTTTTTAAGGGGATGGGACAATGTGGCCGCGGAGGCCGATCTCATCTGTCGCAGCACACTGTCCCTCAGCAAGCCCGCTCTGCAATCTATCGCCTAGATTGGAGATCAACGTGCTTTTTGTTACAAAGAAACAGGTCTTAAGTCTCATACGAGCGCCAGAAATTCCGTTTTTATGCAAACATTCCCAAATAATTCTATTAAACCAATCCGTGTAGGTCTGGCCGGGGCAGGCTATGTCAGTTCTTATCACGCGCGCGCGCTCAAGAGCCTGAACCACGTTCAGATCGTGGGAGTCGCCGACCTCGATACCGAGCGAGCCCGGCAACTGGCGGCCCAGTTTAATATCCCGGGCGTATACGCCACGCTGGCGGAGATGGCATCCGCCAAACCCGATGTCATTCATATCCTTACGCCTCCCGCCTCTCACTGTCACTTGACTGTGGAGGCGCTGCGGATGGGCTGCCATGTCTTCGTTGAGAAACCCATGGCCGAGACTACCGAAGAATGCGATCAAATGATTGCCGCCGCCAAGGTGGCCGGGCGCATCCTCTCCGTGAATCATTCCGCCAGGATGGACCCGATTGTTCTGAAGGCTCTGGAGTTGGTCCGTAACGGCGCGTGCGGAGACGTCCTGGCCGTGGATTTCTTCCGTGGATCGGATTACCCGCCGTATGCGGGCGGACCGGTCCCGGCGCCGTACCGCGTGGGCGCCTACCCATTTCAAGATCTCGGGGTTCATGGCCTCTATTTACTGGAGGCCTTCCTGGGCAGAATCCTCAATCTGGACGTACGCTACTCCTCAAGCGGCCGCGATCCCAATCTGTTGTTCGACGAGTGGCGCGCTTTAGCCGCGTGTGAAAAAGGCACCGGGCAGATGTATCTGTCCTGGACCGCCCGGCCCATGCGAAATGAACTCATCATTCAAGGCACGCGCGGCGTGATCCATGTAGACTGTTTTCTCCAAACGTGCGTGGTCCGTAAGAAACTGCCCGCTCCGAGGTTCATAGGGCTGGTAGCGGGGGCTGTCGCGGAGGCGGCTTCGACCCTCCTGCACGTGCCCTGGAACGTCCTGTTATTTGCGACGGGCAAGCTCCTGCCTTCGCCTGGAATCCACACCTCTGTGCGGGCTTTCTACGAAGCTCTTTCCGCGGAGGCCCCGCCGCCGGTGAGCGCGCATGAAGGGCGTCGTATAGTGGCCTGGATGCAACAGGTTTCGCGGGAGGCCAACGCCGAAAAAGACCGCAGGTTAGGAGCCGCCGTGCCGGTCCCGCGCGCTCGGATCCTGGTAACCGGGGCTACCGGATTTTTAGGCCGGGCTTTACTGCAGCGCTTGCGCCAGCGTGGAGAGCCGATTCGGGTCCTGGTGCGGCGGCCGTTGGAATCCTTGGCGCAAGATCCGTTGATTCATCAGGTTTGCGGTGACCTGGGCGACCCCGCGGCGGTCGATCGGGCGGTCTGCGGCGTCGAGGTCGTGTATCACGTGGGTGCCGCCATGCGCGGCGGCAAAGCCGATTTCGAGAGCGGCACCGTTTGGGGCACGCGTAATATCGTGGCCGCCTGCCTTCGTCACTCGGTCAAGAAACTGGTGTACGTCAGTTCGCTGACGGTTCTGGATCACGCGGGTCACCGCTCAGGAGAGACGGTAACCGAATCTTCGCCCCTGGAGCCGCGCGCCGAGGCGAGAGGTTACTATACCCAATCCAAGCTGGAGGCCGAGAAGATAGTCCTCGATGCGGTACGCCAGCAACACCTCCCTGCGGTGATCCTGCGCCCCGGGCAGATCTTCGGCGCCGGAGCCGAGAAGGTCGCGCCCTCGGGGACCATTGCCATCGCCGGGCGTTGGGTAGTCATCGGCAACGGGGAACTTCCGTTGCCTCTCGTTTATGTAGAGGACGTTGTGGATGCCCTGCTCCTGGCCGAGAAGACCAACGATGCCGATGGGTCGGTCTTCCATTTGGTCGATCCCGCCGTGGTCACCCAGAACGAATATCTGGATCTGTGCCGGAAGACTCCCGGCAATGTGCTGCGCATCTGGCGCCTGCCAAGGTGGCTTCTCTTGGGAGCCTCCCTTGGCGTGGAGGCGCTTTGCGGTTTGCTGCGCCGCAGCGCGCCGGTCTCCCGATATCGACTGCGCTCGGCCCGCCCGCTGGGCCCCTGCGATTGTTCGGCGGCCGCGTTGAAGCTCGGCTGGACTCTCCGCACGGGAGTCCGGGCGGGACTTCGAGCGGTTTTTGAGCCTCGTCGGGCAGAGACCGGCGGAGCTTCAACTCCGCAGCGCTTAGCGGATTTGGCCGTCGACAGGGAAGACTTGAAGGCCCAGAGATAATCGAAGGAGTTTCATCCCCCAAATGCATAATAGAGAACCGATCTCCGCGCCGTCGACGGCTGGAATGCTTGAGCCGAGGTCTCCGTCCGCTGATGCGGAATCGGTGGAGTTCCCTCGTGATATGTTGCCCCTGCTGCGTTGTAGCCGCGATGCGGGACCACTGATTGTTGAGGAAACATGCAGCGCGTCGCTGGGCGTTGTCGAAGCCATCCTGACCTGCGGCGCTTGTGCGGCAGAGTATCGCATCGAGAATGGGATCGCGCGCCTGATGGATGGGGTCTTGACCCCTGAAAACGAACACGAGATCTTCCTGCGCGATGCCGAATACTCGAGCATGTCGCCGGCCGCTTTTGTCCCACCCGATCTGGGCTGGCGCTCGCAACTCAACGACCTGGTCGAGGTCCCACTCCATCTGGAGCCATTGGAGCCGCTCGAGAACTGTACGGTGCTCGAGATCGGATGTGGCGACGGCCGGTTCACGATGCTGATGGCGCAATTGGGAGCGCGAGTACTGGCGGTCGACTTTTCCATCGGCGCGCTGCGCAATGTGGCGCGGTGGCTGCCCTCCGGTATGGCCCCCACGACCTATCAAGTTGCCTCCCGAGACCCAAGGAAGGACTACAGGGGTCGCGTCGGGCTGGTTCAAGCTCATGCCGGCCGCCTCCACGTGGCGCCCCGGAGCTTCGAACGTGCCCTTTCCGCCACGCCCTTGGACTGCCGTGACGAGCGCATGGCGATGTACCGCACCATCGCGGATGGCCTCCGCGACGGAGGCCGATTCGTGGGCAGCGTCGAGCACGACGACTTCTTCCGGCGCGTTTTGGGATTGCCGTCCGTGCGGCGCTATTCCCCCGGCGGCATATTCATAGAACACTTCGATCGCGCGAAGATGCGGCGCGAAGCCGCGCCGTACTTCTCAAAGCTGACCATCCACCCCATTCGCCCAAAAGTTCCGCTGATTCACCACTTGCCGATGCAGTGGGGGGCGCGGGCGGCGAGTTGGATCAGCGCGACTCCCGGGCTGCGCACTCTTGGCGAGCTCTTGCTGATGCGCGCCGAGCAGCCGGTTCGGCCGCCGGAGGAGGGTGTCAGGCGCCAAGGCAGCCGGCTTATGAAGGGTATTTACGCCGCGTACGTGCGGATGAAGGGGCAGCTACCCATTTGGGGCAGCGAGCCGGTCTGCCAGCATGCGCCCCCCACGAACTTCACGCCGCGTCCGGGGCCTGGAGAATCCAGCGATTTGCCTTAAGAAACTCAACAGTAAGCACCACGGCTTCGCGGATGGTGAAACGCGGAGTCCAACCCAGCGCGCGAATCCGGGTGCAGTCAAGAAAAATGAATGGGCTGTCGCCGACCCATCCCCGCTCTCCACCGCCATGGATCACCTCCGGCTCGAGATTCAGGTGCTGGCAGATCCAACCCACGGAATCGTCGACTTCGCAGTATTCGTTTGTGCCTAGATTGAAGATATTCAGCTTCTCTGGGGTGCTTTCGATCGCCAGTAACATGGCGTCGATGCAGTCCTGCACGTACAGATACGATTTTCGCTGCTTGCCATTGCCCAGTACGCGGAGCGCCGCGGGATGCTCCAGCAATTGCTGATAGAAATCGATAACATGACCGTGCGAGTACCGCTCGCCCAGAATGGAAACAAAGCGGAAGATATACGCATGCAGGTCGAAAGCCTCGCAATAGGCCTGGATCAGGGCTTCCGCGGCGAGTTTGGATGCCCCGTAGAAAGAAGTTTGAACCGGAAACGGGCAGTGCTCGGGCGTAGGAAAGACATCCGGCTCGCCGTAAACCGAACCGGTCGACGAAAAGGCCATCCTCGGCACCTTGTTCTCATGCATCGCTTCCAGCACGTTCCACGTCGCGATGGTATTCTGCTCCAGATCCTTGCGCCGTTGGTTTGGACCGTAGCGTACGTCGGCATTGGCGGCCAGGTGGAAGACGAAGTCAACTCCGGCCATGGCTTTCGACAGGGCTTCGCGATCGAGCAGGTCTGCCCGTATTAATTGGCAGTGCGGGGAGGCTAGCGCGGATTCCATGAATGCTTTCCGGCCAGTTGAGAAATTGTCGTAGCCGACCACTTCGTGTCCGAGTGCCAACAAGCGATCCGCGAGGTTGCTCCCGATAAATCCGGCTGCTCCTGTGACCAGAAACTTCACTTTTTGAACTCTCCTGTCTGCCAGGCGGGCATTTACCGCCGAGCGTCGCGCTTACTGTAGTGTAACCGGTTGCCGGCACAGCGGCAGTCTATTTTAGAATCCTATTCGTTTAGAGAAGAAAATCCAACCATGATAATCACTCGTAGTCCCCTGCGCATAACCCTGGGCGGAGGCGGCACGGACCTGCCGTCTTACTATCGCTGCCATACGGGCTTCCTGATCGCCGCGGCGCTCGACAAGTACGTCTACGTGAATCTGCACGAGCCGTTCGTCGATGAGATCATCCTCAAGTACTCGAAGATGGAACATGTGGAAGACATCGGAGAGGTAAAGCACCCGATTGTTCGGGAAGCGCTGAAACTGGTCGGCATTCACACCCGGCTGGAAATGGCCAGCATGGCCGATATCCCCTCGGGAACTGGACTCGGATCTTCAGGCAGCTTCACCACAGCGCTGCTGCGAGCCCTTCACCTGCTCGTGAAGGATTCCATTTCGCCGCGCGAACTGGCTGAAGAAGCCTGCCACATTGAGATCGACCTACTCGGGGAGCCCATCGGCAAACAGGATCAGTACATCGCGGCCTTCGGCGGGCTTACCTGCTTCACCTTCAATACCGACGGTCACGTGGACGTGACGCCTCTACAGATGCCGCGGGAAGCATTGCATACTCTCGAGGACAACCTGATCCTCTTCTTTACAGGCATCAGCCGCAATGCCTCCGACATCCTGCAGGACCAGGACACCCGCAGCCGGCGAAACGACCAGGATATGGTCAACAACCTGCATTTCCTGAAACAATTGGGCTACCAGAGTAAGGACGCGTTGGAACGCGGCGACCTTCGCGGATTTGCCGAGTTGATGCACGTGCATTGGGAGCACAAGAAGGCCCGCTCGCATGGCATGACCAGCCCGTGCATCGACCAATACTATGCCCTGGCCCGGGATAATGGCGCCTTGGGCGGGAAACTGATCGGGGCCGGTGGCGGCGGCTTCCTCATGTTTTACACTGAGGACAAAACCAGGCTGCGCCATGTCATGACGGAGGCCGGCCTTCGGGAGACTCGCTTTCGCTTCGATTTCGAAGGAACCCGAGTGCTGGCGCAGTCGTGAGGAGATGAGATGAATTTCGTTCAACAGTACCTGTCCGAGACCAAGACGATCATTGACCGGTTGCCGGTCGAAACAATCGACCAGATGGCCGCCCTGCTTGCGGACGTCAGGACTTCCGGCGGCCGGTTGTTCATCCTGGGCGTGGGCGGAAGCGCCGCCAATGCCTCCCATGCGGTAAACGATTTCCGGAAGATCGTGGGCCTGGAGGCCTACGCCCCCACCGATAACGCTTCCGAATTGACAGCCCGTACCAACGACGAAGGCTGGGCCACGGTCTTTGAAGCTTGGCTGCGCGGCAGCAGGCTGCGAGCCGCCGATGCGGTCCTGGTCTTTTCGGTTGGTGGCGGCAATCTGGAGAAGAACATCAGCCCGAACCTGGTGGCCGCACTTGGCTATGCCAAGTCTGTTGGCGCGCGAATCCTGGGTATAGTAGGTCGCGATGGAGGGTTCACCGCCCAGGTCGCCGACGTCTGCGTGATTATTCCGACCGTGAACCCCACGCATACCACCCCGCACGCGGAGGCGTTTCAAGCGGTCGTGTGGCACCTGTTGGTCTCGCATCCGGACCTTAAACAGGCCGAAACCAAGTGGGAATCGGTGCGATGAAGCGCCGGAATAAGCCTTTGCGCTCGCGGCCGCTCGCATTTCCGGTGAAACTAATTCTTCTTTTGTCCCAAACTTCGTATCTATCCCGCGCGGGCCAGGACCCACCTGGGTAGCCCGCCAGGGCGCGATCGCAGACGTTTTAGCACTCTGTTCGGAGTAACCGCTTCCTGACACTCCTTGGTACGTGGATTGCGATGGTTAGTGGCGAAGTGCTCACGCAGCCGAACTAGCCCGAAACGGAATCCCGTGGCCCTTGTGAGCCATCGGCCGAAGCACAACACTCGAAAGGACTGTATAAATGAAATCTCTCGTCGATCTGCAAATCAAGCTCTTTGCCGATGGCGCCGATAAGGCAACCATGCTGGAACTCTACCAAAACCGTTGGATAGAGGGCTTTACGACTAACCCCACGTTGATGCGCAAGGCCGGAGTGAGCGATTACGAAGCCTTCGCTCGCGACATCCTGACATGTATTCCGGACCGTTCAATCTCATTTGAGGTTTTCGCCGACTCCTTCTCGGAGATGGAACGCCAGGCCAGAAAGATCGCGAAGTGGGGCGACAATGTCTATGTCAAAATCCCGATTACCAACACGCAGGGGGAATCCTCAGTCGACCTGATCTGCCGCTTGGCTCACTCGGGCGTGAAGGTCAATGCCACGGCTTTGCTTGCGCTCGACCAGGTGCGCGACGTGGCTGCGGTTCTCGCCGGTGGCCCTTCCTGTTACGTTTCGGTTTTTGCCGGGCGGGTTGCCGATACCGGGCGTGACCCGGTTCCGATGATGGCCGCGGCGGTCGAGATGCTGCATCCCTACCCGAACATTGAACTGATTTGGGCAAGCCCGAGGGAATTGCTAAACATCTTTCATGCAGACGCCGTAGGATGTCACATCATCACCGTTACCAACGATACTCTGAAGAAGCTCAGTATGGTTGGTAAGGATTTGCACGAGTACTCGCGGGAAACGGTTCAGATGTTTTATAACGACGCCAGTCGTAGTGCCTACGTATTGTAGGCACTACTAAAAGAGTCAGCTCCCCCGGCGGAACGGGTAGCTTGATGAGCTGGACCCCCTCCAAAGGCGGTCGTCCATGAGTCTAGGCGTCGCGCTGAAGCGCGCCTTTAACCGTTTAGAATTGTCCGCTGTTGCCATCCGCGATCTCTTGCTCGCGGATGTATTGGCGGACCTGCTCCAGTTCGAACCCGACCGTTGAAACGGATACCCGCGCGCCCAGAAATACTCGATCGAGAAATTCCGTTCCTTGCTACACCGCCGAGCAATGGCAATCGCACTCTTCCCCTTCAGGGAATCCGATCACCGAGGCCAGTGGATGCTTGGGCGGCGATTTCTACTCCCGGAACGGTAAAACCTGTTCCAGTCTCACTGGTCGAATGAGTGCCTTACCAATTTGAGTTGGGCGCGTCTGCTTAGTGGGGAACAACGATAATGTCGTCCGGTTCAACGATGATGTTGTCGTTTATTCTCTCGCCTTTGAGCACCGCATCGTAGTTGAAGGGAAGCTTATGCTGCTTACCGTTTGAGGTGCGCAGGACGTAGATGCTCTTGCGTTTGGCATAATCCGTGAGCCCACCTGCCTCGCTGAGGGCCTGCAGAACGCTCATATCATGCTGCAGCTCGATGGGGCCTTCCTTTCTGACGCCTCCCACCATATAGACCCTCTTGCTGTGAATCGCAGTGACGATCACGGTGACATCCGCGGCTGGAATGAACTTCGCCAGCCGTTCGGTCAACGCTTGCTCTACCTCCGCCGGCGTCAGGCCTAACACGTCCACATCCTTCAGGAGAGGTATGGCGATCTTGCCGTCGGGACGCACGACCACCGATGGCACGGATGCGTCAGGCTCTTTCCAAACCATGATTTGCAGAACGTCGCCAGAGCCGATCCGATAGCCATCCTTAACACGGCGGTCCTTGACGACCGGCGAGTGTGCAATGTCGGGCTCCTTCTCCGCCGCGCGCTCAGCGGAAATGGCGCAACCAGCCATCAAGATGCTTGCCAAAATATACCGGAAGGTCATGCTTTCGGAATGATGCACTTTGGAGACCAACAGCTGTTCTCTTCGGAGATTTGTGCGCTAAGTCCCTGACAACTCCGAATCTCCCTACGGCAATTTTCGGGAGATCGGTCAGGTACGCTGCGTCCCGCACACGCGGTAATCTAAAATTCGGTATGCTATCCCAAATCGGTTCTCGACGATGCCGGTTTCGACCCTGACCACCTCGACGCGGCATTGCACGCAGAGCATCTCGTGACCTCGCCCCGAGGGGTAAGCGGGAATGGATAAAATGCAGTTCAGGCACGCGCCAGGCTTGCATGGCCAATCGCTTAGAATATAGAAACCCCCAGTGCTGACATTAGCCGTCGTGCATTGGACCGGTTCGGAATCCATGGCAAAAAACTGCACCTGCCAGTGCACATGCTCGCGGGGCCATCTGCGCCGTTCACTCGTAAAAGCCATGGTCAATTTGGTCAGCCCTTGGGTCGCGACATCTTCAGGAAAGGGTTCCGCTACGGAAAACATGGAAGCACCATTGAAGCGGGCACTTTCCGTGCCAATTACCCAACCGCCTCCAATCCCACAAACTGGGCCTTTTTGACATTTATTCGGGCTTACCTGGACTGGTCTGTTGATGTTACCTTGGGCGCATCGATAACCTCGCCGCTATCAGGGTATAACCGGATGGCAACCGGTGGGCCGAGATACCTGGCCTTTCAAGGCTGCGCATCACAATGGCTCAAGCTCCAGTGGATCTCCTTGTCTCCTTGAACGCCAGACAGGTTCATTAGGCAGTCCTCAGGCAGTCCTCCCAAATTACAGCTGCAGCAACTCCGCGACGATCTTCGCCAGATCCAGGAGACCGATTCCTGGAACACGCCCGACGCATCTGCGCCCTAGCGCCGCGATAGTTGTTGCACCTAGCGCCGCATTTCCTCTCTTTCCTCAAATCCCTCCATGGGTCGGCTACGCTTACTGCCGATTCCATTTCAAGCCCTATCGGGAGCACCCTTCGGAACGCCGTTGCCGACCTGCCTGCCGCAAGCGTGATGTTACCGAAGTACTCCCGTTTTGCGACGTTAGATTCAAGGACTTAGCAAATCTACCCTAGTCTCTAGTACCATCCCACTGGGTTCAATTTCAAAACAGTCCTAGTAATCCTAATTCTTATGAAAATGTTTGATTTCTCTTGACAATATTTGGGATCAACCGTATTCTGAGTAAGTATTTAGGTCCCCCACGCGCCGGGTGGATCACAACTTTAAAAGTCGCCACGAACCCTACCAGTGTGCCGTTCAAAACGGCCGAAATATCAGGTCATCAGGGCCGTAGTGGCTTTATGAATGGGCATCGGTTTCGACCGTCGGAGTGCATTCGCGCGGCAGCTGGGGCAATCTCCTGGAAGTAACGAAAATTGGAAGGTGGTCTAATGGAGCTGATCCTGGTATCGGCAAATCCCGAACTACGTCTAATGTGTCGCGAGGTGCTTAGCGAACTAGCCGAGAACTGTAGCCTAATAGTCGTAGAACCCAATGGTGTGCCTCCTGCCGGAGATGTTTACGTTTGGGACTTCCAGCCTCGCCATGAGATTCCGGATCATATTATCGGCCAGCCAACCTGGAAACACTTGTTCCTGGTACACGGCAAAGATCTCAGCCTTTTTAGGCAACTTGACTGGTCTCCGGAACCGGCTGTTCTGCTCCAGCCGATTACGCCCGTAACATTATCTGCTTTTCTGGGGCAGGCACTGGCGGCATGTGCCGGTGCGCCGTCCTCGCCAGTCGCTACCATCCGTGCAAACTGCGATGAGCTGCTTCAATGTCTGATCCAGACGAATCTGAGACTTCAAGAGTACGACCAGGAGCGGACCAATTTCCTGGCCCGGGCCGTCCATGATTTTCGAGCGCCCTTGACCGCTATCAACGGCTATTGCGGGCTCCTGATTGCTGAACCGCTGGGCTCCCTCAACGAGGATCAGAAGGAAGTGTTGAAGCGCATGCAGCACAGCGCCAAACGCCTGTCTCGTATGGCATCCGCCATGTTCCAGCTCAGCATTCGCGGCCAGGCGAAGGCAGCTCACCCCAATCTCGAGTCAGGTGACCTGCAGGAGTGCATCGATCAGGCCATGCATGAAATGGCGCTATCCATCGAGGAGAAGCGCATAGACGTGTCCGTAGATTTGACTTCCCCTCCGGTCCCATTACTGTTCGATAAAAGCCAGATGGAACAAGTGTTACTTAATCTGCTGGACAATGCTTGTAAATTTACATCGAAGAGCGGCGCCATCGAGATTAGGGGATATCCATTCTTCTGGGATCGCCGCAGTCTTCAGGCCCGAATGCATGGTGCGACAGAACGCCGGATACGAGGCGCTTGGGTACCGAATTCGTACCGTTTAGATATTCGCGACTCCGGCCCCGGCATTCCGGCGGAGCACCTGGACTCTATTTTCGAACAGTACACACGGTACTCGGGTACCCAGGATCGCACCGGTGGAGGCCTTGGTCTGGCAATCTGCAAGATGCTGTTGAGCGGCCACCAAGGTCGGGTTTGGGCTGAGTCGGGCGAATCCGGAGCAAGGTTTTCCCTCGTGATTCCATTCTGTTCAACGGAAGCCAGCGAAAAAATCGAGAACGCGCAGTACGCAGTGGTCTGATGTCGAGTTGGGAGGAAAGGTTAAATGCGATCTGAAAAGAACGGTAAGTCCATTCTGCTCGTCGAGGATGAAGCCGAAGTCCGCAGCTATTTGGAAATGTCGCTCCGCTGTGAGGGTTATTCCGTTGAATCGGCCGGGGATGGGATTGACGCCCTGCTTTGCCTTCAGAATGCCTCGCCGCCCATCTCTGCGGTACTCCTGGACATCATCATGCCGCGCCAGGACGGGATGGAGACCTTGCGCAAAATACGGAGTATTAATCCGGATCTGCCGGTCATCATGGTATCGGGTGCGTCTTCCCCGCTGAATGTCGTAGAAGCTATGCGCTGCGGCGCCACGAATTTCCTCGGGAAACC
>Ga0302325_10009265_pt1 | contig 21513 bp, 23 predicted proteins | sample Palsa_T0_2_FD_201948 | JGI IMG/M metagenome (GOLD analysis project Ga0302325, IMG submission 201948) | Peat permafrost microbial communities from Stordalen Mire near Abisko, Sweden - Palsa_T0_2 | ecosystem: Environmental > Terrestrial > Soil > Palsa > Peat permafrost | place: Sweden: Abisko...
CCAGGTGCAGGGCCAGGTAGAGGAAGCCGAACTGCCCGAGGCTCATGAACGCGCCGACCGCGGCCACGGTGCGCAGCGGCACCGGCGGGCGGGGGACGAAGAAGCAGGCGAGGGAGACGACCGAGAAGCGGATCGCCGCGAACAGCAGCGGCGGCACGCTGCCCATGCCCCAGTCGATGACGACGAAGTTGAAGCCCCAGAGGGCGGCGACCCCGATGACGAGGGCGGTATCGCGACGGTTCACGCGATTCACGCTAGGGGCGGCCACGATGAAGCACCAGCGAATGTTCCCACCTGTAATTGTGTAGCATTGCTTCATGATCGACCTGGTGGCGCTCGACTCGCTGCGCGCGGTCGAGTCGCACGGCTCGGTGGTGGCGGCCGCGGACGCGCTCGGCTTCACCCCGAGCGCGGTGTCGCAGCAGATCAAGCGGCTTGAACGGCAGACCGGGGTGCCGCTGCTTGAGCGGGTCGGCCGCGGCGTGATGCTGACCAGGCACGGCCGGCACCTGGTCGAGCAGGGCACTCGCCTGCTGTCGGACCTGGAGGAGCTCCAGTCGGGTCTGCACCGGCAGGCGGGCACGGTCGCCGGGCACGTGCGGCTGGCGGCGTTCTCCACCGCGATGCGGGGGCTGATCGCGCCCGCGCTGCCGCCGGTGCTGGCCGCCAACCCGGGGCTGCGGGTGTCGCTGACCGAGCGCGAGCCGTGGGACGCGGTCGACCTGGTCGCGTCCGGGCAGGCCGACCTGGGGGTGGCGCACAACTGGGGCGACGTCCCGCTGCCGGTTCCCGCGCATGTGACCAGCACCACGCTCGGCCGCGACCTGGCCGACGTGATCGTGCGGCGCGACCACGCGCTGGCGGGCCGGCCGGTGGTGACGCCGCGCGACCTCGCGGCCGAGAACTGGATCGCCACCCCCGAGGGCACCATCTGCCGGCAGTGGCTGCACCGGATGTACGACGGCACCGGCCGCCCGCCCACGATCGCGCACGTGTCGCTGGAGTTCGCCAGCCACCTCGAGCTGGTCCGGGCCGGGCTCGGCATCGCGCTCGTCCCCCGGCTCGGCCGCGCGCCGCTCGGGCCCGAGCTGGTGGCGCTGCCGGCCGCCGACCCGGTGCCGAGCCGCGAGATCGTGGCGCTGCACCGCGGCTCGATGAGCGACTCCCCGGCGATCGCGGCGCTGCTGGCGGCCCTGGTCCAGAATTAACGCAAGCCGGGATGGGGACGGCGGGCGGGGACGGCGGGCGGGTATGTCAAGACTGCGGCGGCGGCTCCGACCAGCTAGGCGAAGGGCCCACGGGGGCCCTCGAACCACAGAGGAGTGCGAGATGCAGTTCCTGATCGCCCTGCACATCAACCCGGCCGTGCTCGACGCGCTGACCGACGAGGAGAAGGCGGCGCTCGGCCAGGGCCACGGCGCGTTCATCGAGGGGCTGAAGGCCTCGGGCGAGCTGATCGTCACGCAGGCGCTGGCCGATCCGTCGCAGGCGGCGGTGGTGTCGGTGCGCAACGGGCAGCCGGTGGTGACCGACGGGCCCTTCCTCGAGTCCAAGGAGTACCTGGGCGGCTTCTACCTGATCGACTGCGAGAACAAGGCGCGGGCGATCGAGCTGGCGGCGCAGATCCCGGACGCCGCCATCAACGGCCTGGGGGTCGAGGTGCGGCAGGTGATGTTCTCCGACGGGCAATTGGAGGCATGACCGGGCCGACCGTCGAGGACCTGCTGCGGGAGCTTACGCCGCAGGTCCTCGGCGCGCTGGTCCGCCGGCAGGGCCACTTCGAGGGGTGCGAGGACGCGGTGCAGGAGGCCGTGCTCGCCGCCGCCGTGCAGTGGCCCGACTCCGGAGTGCCGGAAAATCCGCGCGGCTGGCTGGTGACGGTCGCGTCCCGGCGGCTGATCGACCAGATCCGCAGCGACCACGCGCGCCGCGAACGGGAGTCGGCGACGGCGTTCGAGGCGGCGGCCGACGACGTGCCCGGCACCGATGACACGCTCGTCCTGCTGTTCCTCTGCTGCCATCCGACGCTCACCCCGGCCTCGCAGACCGCCCTGACGCTGCGCGCGGTCGGCGGCCTGACCACGGCCGAGATCGCCCGCGCGTTCCTGGTCCCCGAGGCGACGATGGCGGCCAGGATCAGCCGGGCGAAGCAGCAGATCAGGGCGGCCGGCCGCTCGTTCAGCCTGCCCGCCGGGGCGGAGCGCGAGGAGCGGCTCGGGGTCGTGCTGCACGTGCTCTACCTGATCTTCAACGAGGGCTACACCGCCTCCTCCGGCCGCGAACTTGACCGGGTCGACCTCGCGCAGGAGGCGATCAGGCTCGCCCGGATGGTGCACGCGCAGCTGCCCGAGGACGGCGAGGTGACCGGGCTGCTGGCGCTGATGCTGCTGACCCACGCCCGCCGGGAGGCGCGCACCACAGCGGCGGGCGACCTGGTGCCGCTGGACGAGCAGGACCGCGCACGGTGGGACCGGACGCTGATCGACGAGGGGACCGGGCTGGCCAAGGCGTCGCTGGCCGGCCCGGCCCTCGGGCCCTACCAGCTGCAGGCGGCCATCGCCGCCACCCATGCCGACGCGGTGTCGGCCGCCGCGACCAACTGGCGGCAGGTGCACGCGCTCTACCTGATCCTGGAGCGGATCGCCCCCAACCCGATGGTCACCCTCAACCGGGCGGTCGCGCTGGCCGAGACCGAGGGACCGCAGGCCGGTCTTGCGCTGCTGTCCACCTTGGACGGCGACGAGCGGGTGGCCGGGCATTACCGGCTGCTTTCGGTGCGGGCGCACCTGCTGGAGCAGGCCGGCGACCCGGCCGGGGCGTACGCGCTCTACCGGCGCGCGGCGAAGTCGACCGCGAGCCTCGCCGAGCAGCGCTACCTGGAGTCACGCGCCCGCCGGGTGCGGCCCGGCTCTAATCGCTGATCACCACCAGCCAGGCCGAGATGTCCCCGTAGGCATTTCCGGGATTTGAGGGGACTATGTAGCCATGTCGATCGCCATTACCGAAGAGCACCGCGCGCTCGCGCAGACCGTCTCCGATTTCCTGGCCAAGCACCAGTCCCGCGCGGCCGCCCGCGCCCTCCTCGAGGCCGAGGCGGAGCCGCTGCCGGCCTTCTGGGCCGAGCTAGCCGGCCTGGGCCTGCTCGGCCTGCATATCCCCGCGGACCACGGCGGCTCCGGGTTCGGGCTGTCGGAGACGCTGGTCGTGGCCGAGCAGATGGGGCGGCAGCTGGCGCCCGGCCCGTTCGTGCCGACGGTGATCGCGAGCGCGGTCCTGGCCGGCGCGCTGCAGGCCGGCAGGGTGGCGGGTGATGCCGCGGCCGGCGGGGTGGCGGAGCGGCTGCTGCCGGGGCTGGCGGACGGCAGCGTGGTCGGCGCGGTCGCCCTCGGCGATCGCGCTGTGTTGGCTGACAGCGTTATGTTTGCTAACGGCGTGGTCAGCGGGGACGCCGGGGTAGTGATCAGCGGTCACCTGGCCGACGTCCTGCTGGTCGCGGTGGGCGACGACGTCGCGGTGCTGGAGCGGGCGGCGGGCGGCGTCACCGTCACCGTTCCCGCCAACCTGGACCAGAGCCGCCGCGCGGCCCGGGTTCGGCTTGACGCGGCGCCCGCCGTGCTGCTCCCGGGCGCCCGCAGGCTGCTGACCGACACCGCCCGGGCGGTGTTCGCGGCCGAGGCGATCGGGATCGCCAGCGAGACGACGCAGCAGGCGGCCGAGTACGCCAAGGTGCGGGTCCAGTTCGGCCGGCCGATCGCCACCTTCCAGGCGGTCAAGCACCACTGTGCCAACATGCTGGTCGCAGCCGAGCTGGCCACCGCCGCGACCTGGGACGCCGGCCGCGCCGCCGATGCCGCCGACCGAGCCGACGGCGACGGCGGGCAGTTCAGCTACACCGCGGCGATCGCGGCGACGCTGGCGATCCCCGCCGCGGCGGACAACGCCAGCCTCAACATCCAGGTGCACGGCGGGATCGGGTTCACCTGGGAGCACGACGCGCACCTGTACCTGCGGCGGGCCGCCGCCGTGGCCGCGATCGTGGACGCCGAGCAGGCGGCGGCCGACGTCACCGACCGGGTGCGGCAGGGCGTCCGCCGGACGGGCGCGATCAACCTGCCCGCCGAGGCCGAGCCGATCAGGGCGGCGATCAGGCCGGACGTCGAGCGGCTGGCCGCGCTGGAGGGCGCCGCGCGGCTGGCCGCGCTGATCGAGACCGGCTACGCGATGCCGCACTGGCCCAGGCCCTGGGGCCGCGACGCGGCCGCGATCGAGCAGCTCGTGATCGAGCAGGAGTTCGCCCAGGCCGGGATCAAGCGCCCCAGCCTCGGCATCACCAGCTGGGTCATCCTCACCCTCGTCCAGCACGCCACCCCCGAGCAGGTGCAGCGCTGGGTCAGGCCCGCGCTCAACCAGGATGTCATCTGGTGCCAGCTGTTCAGCGAGCCCGGCGCCGGGTCGGACGCCGCGGGCATCCGGACCAAGGCAACCCCGGTCGACGGCGGCTGGCGGATCAACGGGCAGAAGGTCTGGACGAGCGGCGCCGACCTGGCCAGTTTCGGCCTGGCCACCGTCCGCACCAACCCGGACGCGCCCAAGCACCAGGGGATCACCACGATGGTGATCGACATGCACGCGCCCGGCGTCACCGTCCGGCCGCTGAAGATGCCGACCGGCCACTCGAACTTCAACGAGGTCTTCTTCGACGACGTGTTCGTGCCGGACGCCGACGTCGTCGGCCCCATCGACGGAGGCTGGACGGTGGCCCGCGCCACCCTCGGCAACGAGAGCGTCAGCATCGGCAGCGGCGACGGCGGCATGGCCCTGCCCGGCGCGGCGTTCATCGGCCCGCTCGACGCTCACCCGGAGCGGCTGCCGGGCGGCGCCAGCCGGGTCGGCACGCTGATCGCCCGCACCCAGGCCATGAGCGCGCTGAACCTGCGCGCCGCGTACCGGGCGGTGGCGGGCGGCGGACCGGGGCCGGAGGGGAACGTCGCCAAGCTGCTGCTGGCCGAGCTCGGGCACGAGGGGGCCGCGATCATGGCCGAGCTGGCCGGGCCGGACGGGGCGTTCCTCGAGGGGGACGGCGCCGTGGCCGCGACGCTGGTGCTGATGAACCGGGCCATGTCCATCGCCGGCGGCACCTCGGAGATCAAGCGGAACCAGATCGCCGAGCGCATACTCGGACTGCCCCGCGATCCCCTGGTTAAGTGAGGCCACCCAGATGACGGGTGTCATGATCCAGCCGCAGATAGGTGCCCTGGACCAGGAGCACTGAGATCACGCGGCCGTCATCGTGACGCTGGAAGATCACGTTCTCGCCGGAGAGGTCAGATCCCGGTCCGGCGATGAACACGTCGGGGTTACTGGTCGGCTCCAGTGCCAGCTGCCAGGAGGGGAGCTCCGGGATGAGGAAGGCCAGTTTCCCGGCTCTCCACTCAAGGCCAAGCACCCCGCCGCCCAGCCCGGTCCGCGCGTAGAGGCCGAGCAGCGGCCGGTACTGCGCGGGCGCCGGCGTCGGCACCGCTACCGTTGACGGTGCGGACCCGGCCAGGCGGCGAGCGGTCACAGCCAGCTCGCGGGCAGTCTCCGCCGTGAAGCTGGTCCCGTTGTGCAAGACGATGGCGCCGACCTGCTGTCTGGGATCGAAGCACACGCTGGTGGTGAAACCGGGGAGCCCGCCCGAGTGCTGGATCCAGCTGACGTGGTCCTGGCGATTCGCGCACCGCCAGGCGATATCAGCCGGGTGTCTGTGCTGTCAGACGGTCAAGAGTGCCTGTGTCGGTGACAGGCGTGCGGCGCGGATGGCGGGCAGCAGCCCGGCCAGGGCGCCGATGATGACCGCTGCGGCCAGGCCGCCGATCCAGGCGTCGGGCGGGATGACGACAGCCTCGCCGTGGGCATGGGCGTAGACGGCGGTGGCCGCCGCGCCGGCGATGACTCCGGCGGCGCCGCCGGCCAGGGACAGCAGGATGGCCTCGGCCAGAAACTGGGCGCGGATCTGGCCGCGGGTGGCGCCCAGCGCCCGGCGCAGTCCGATCTCCTGGCGGCGCTCCAGCACCGAGATGACCATGATGTTGGCCACCCCGATCGCGCCGACCAGCAGCGCGACCGCGCCCAGGCCGAGGAACAGCGTGTCGAGCACGCCCTCGGTGTCGGCCTGGGCGGTGAGCGCGTCCGAGGGCTGGGAAACGCTGACCTGGCCGGGGTTTTCCGGGTTGGCCTGCGCGGCCAGCAGACGATCGACCGCGATGGTGGCGGGCAGGGTGTCGACGGTGCGGACGTAGATCTCGGACGGGTTCCCGTCGAAGTCCAGGTACTTCTCCGCAGCCGGGAAGCCGACCAGGACCGCCGAGTCGATCTCCGGCGCATACGTGTCCGGGTTGAGGATGCCGGTCACGTAGAACCACTGGCCGCCGACCCAGATCCGCATCCCGGGCCGGATCCGGTCGATGCCCAGCCGCTGCGCCGTCACGGCGCCGAGTACCGCGACCGGCTCGCGAGCGGTCGCTGCGTTCAGCAACTGGCCCTGCGCGAGGCTGGTGCCGGCCACCGCGGGCAGGTTCAGGCTGGTGGCGTCCACGCTGAGAGCGTTCGTTTCGATCGAGGGGATGAGCGGGGACTTGTAGGCGCTAACGCCATGCGTGACAGTGCCGGTGTACTGCACCGCGGTGACCCCGGGCAGCCGGGCAACCATGCCCGGTGCCGCCACGGGCAGCTCGGCGGTGGTCCCGGAGAGGGTCTGCCCGTTGGTGACGGTCAGCAGGTTGGTGCCCAGCCTGGCGATCTCGGCCAGGTCGGAGGGGCGCAGCCGGGCAGCGCGGCTGGCCGCCCGGATGTGGTGGTCATGACGGTCCTTCCTGCGCGGTGATGTGTCCGTCGGGCATCTCGATGCGCCGCCGTGTCCAGTCGGCGACCGCGTGGTCGTGGGTAATGATGATGATCGTGGTGCCCGCCGAGTTGAGTTCTTCCAGCAGAGCCAGAATGGCGGCGCTGGCGGCGGCGCACGCCGGCATACAGCAGCCCGTCGGCCACGTTGGCCAGTACCGTCTGGTGCTCGGCGAGGAAGAACTGCTGGAACACGAACCCGATCCGGGACGCCCGCAGCGCGGCCAGCTCCCGGTCGGTCATCCGCGCCACGTCCAGGCCGGTGATCCGGACGGTCCCGCTGGTCTGCTTGTCCAGGGTGCCCATCAGGTGCAGCAGCGTGGACTTGCCCGACCCCGACGGACCCACGATGGCCGCCAGCTCCCCGGCCGCCACGGTCAGGCTGACCTCATCCAGCGCCCGCACCGGCGGCGACCCGGGATGCACCTTGGTCACCCGTTCCAGCTCCAGCACCGGAACCGCGGCCGCGGCCGCGGCTGTCCCGGCCGACAGGGGCGCCTGCGCGCCGGCGGTCATGTCGCCGCCACCACGACGAGCTGCCCGGGGGCCAGCGCCCCGGTCACCTGCACCAGGCCGGAGTTGTCGTCGAAGATCCCGGGCGTCACCGGCACGAAGCGCCGCGCGTTCCCCGACTCGACAACCTCGACGTCGTAACTGCCCGAGGCCTGCGCCAGCAGCGCCGTCACCGGCACCGCGAGTACCGGACCAGAGCTGCTCTGGGTGGTGACGTTCACCGTCACCGGCGCCTGGTCCAGGGTCCCGGCCGCCGACGGGTACGTCAGCGTGACCGTCACCGGGATCGTCGCCCCGCCGGCCTGCCCGGACGCCACCGTGCCGACCGAGGAGATCGTCCCGGGCGTGTTAGCGCCATCGCACAGCGTGACCGTGACCGCGTCCCCCACCGCCACCTCCGACTGCTGCGAGGTGCTCAGCGGGATCGTCACCACCTGCTGGTCCGAGGTCGCAGTCAGCAGCCGCCCCGACGCCGGGCCGCCCAGGCTTCCCGTCATCTGGCTGACTCGCAGCGACTGCGGCTCGAACACCACCTGCCCCCAAGACAATCTGCCTGACGGGCTGGAGACCCCGAGGTGCTCTTCAAGCCGCTGCACCGCGTACGTCGTCTCCCACGAGTAGTAATCTCAGCCAGCCGACACCGCCCGCGGCGCGGGCGAGCCCGTCAGGCGCTCGCATTCGCTCTGCTGGGTTGTGAACTGCGTATCCGGGTTGAAGCCGTCCTGACCGACGCTGATATCGAAACCAGGGCGCCCTTCGGAATCGAGGGTTGGATCGGGCCAGTTCGGCACCCCGTGGGAGCGCATGCACTGGGCGAACTTCTGCTCGGCGGTCAGTATCTGCTGAACCAGGGCCGGCGGACAGTCGCCGGTCGCGAAGCATTGCTGGGACAGTTGCTGCAATGACCCGGTGGTCGGGAGGAGATTCTGGCAGTCGTGCTGGGCCGCCTGGAGCTGGGAGTCGCTGACCCCGAGCCGCTGCGCGCTGCTCTTCGGGAGCGCTCCGCCGGGGCCGGGGTCGGGGAAGTCCGGCACCCCGTGCGAGCGGATGCAGCTCGAGTAGCCGACCGATGACGGAGGGTTCGGCGCCCCTCCCACGTTCTTCGCTGAGGCTCCCGCAGTCGACGAGCCGCCGGAATCGGCGGATGACGGGCTGCCGCTGCATGCCGTCGCCAGCAGGGCCAGGCTGCCCGCAGCGATGATGACGGCCGCGGTTCGCGCGGCCGTCGGCCATGCCCGCCGCGACCGGCGCAAGACGCGGATGCTGTCGTACGGCATGGGGATTGGCCTCATGCCCGCAGTTCTACGCCCGGACGGGTGACATCAGCCCTACTGGCGATGTTGCACGGATGTCATCCGGTCCGGCGCATACTGGTGGGGTGCGGGTGCTGGTGGCCGAGGACCATGTGACGCTGGCCGGGCGGATCGCTCAGGGGCTGCGCCAGGCCGGGATGGCCGTGGACGCCGTGCATGATGGCGCGGCGGCGCTGGATGCCGCCACGCAGACGGCCTATGACGTGATCGTGCTCGACCGCGATCTGCCGGTGATGCACGGTGACCGGGTGTGCCGGACGTTGGCCGGCTCCGGCGGCCCGCGGATTCTCATGCTCACCGCCGCTGCCGACGTCGATGACCGCGTCGACGGGCTGGAACAGGGCGCGGATGACTACCTGCCCAAGCCGTTCGCCTTCGCCGAGCTCGTCGCCCGCGTGCGGGCGCTGTCCCGCCGCGCGCCGTCCGTGCCGCCGGTGCTGCGCCGCGGGGACCTGGCCGTGGACCTTGCCCGGCATCGCGCCAGCCGCAACGGCCGCCCGCTGTCCCTGACCCGCAAGGAGTTCGGGATCCTGGAGATGCTGCTGGCCGCCGGAGGCGTGGTGGTCAGCGCGGAGGAACTGCTCGAGCACGTGTGGGACGCTCATACCGACCCGTTCAGCAACATCGTCTCGGTGACGATGGCCCGGCTGCGGCGCAAGCTCGGCGACCCGCCGCTGATAGAAACCGTGGTGGGCAAGGGGTACCGGATGTGAGCCGCCCGCGGCTGACCGTCCGGGCACGGTTGACCCTGCTGTATACCGGGCTGTTCGCCGTGTGCGGGGCGATCGTCGTGGCGGTCAGCTACACGCTGGTGGCGCAGCTGGGGACGCCGGAGCAGGGCCAGCAGCCTTCTTCTCCCGGCGACGTTCCGGCCAGCATCGCGGCGCAGTGCCGGTCGGAGCAGCCGGGGTCCCACCCCGACAAGGACATCATTGCCGGGTGCATCTCGTATCTCCAGCAGCTGGGCGCGCAGGACCAGCGTCACCTTACCCTGTCGCATTTGCTGCAGTACTCGCTGATCACGCTGGCCGTGGTCATCGCCCTCGCCGCGATCCTCGGCTGGATCTTCGCCGGACGGGCGCTGCGCCCGGTCCACCAGATCACCGCGGCCGCCCGCGCCGCATCTGAGCACAACCTGTCGGCGCGGGTCGCGCCGACAGGTCCCCGCGACGAGCTCCGCGAACTGGCTGAGACGTTCGACGAGATGCTCGGCCGGCTCCAGGCCGCGTTCGAGGGCCAGGAGCGGTTCATCGCCAACGCCTCCCACGAACTGCGCACCCCGCTGGCCGTCATGGGCGCCACCGTCGACGTCGTGCTGGACAACCCCGGCAGCACGCCCGGCGACCTGCGCGCCATGGCGGCCGACATCCGCGCCGCAGTCGATCACGCCGAGCACCTCATCAGCGCGCTGCTCCTCCTCGCCCGCAACGAGCGCGGGCTCACCGTCCGCGAGCAGACCGACCTGGCCACGGCCGCCGAAGACGTCCTCGACACCGCCGGCCTGCGCGGCCGGCGGATGCACGCGGTCCTGGAGCCCGCCGTCATCTCCGGTGATCCGGTGCTGGCCGAACGCCTCATCGCCAACCTGGTCGACAACGCCGTCCGCTACAACCTCCCGGCCGGCGACATCTGGATCAGCACCCGCACCACCGCCGGCCGCAGCCAGCTGACCGTGGCCAACACCGGCCCGGTCATCAGCCCGGACGACGTCGGCCGCATCTTCCAGCCTTTCCAGCGGCTCAGCGACCGCACCTCCCATGACGGCGCCGGGCTCGGCCTGGCCATCGTCGCGTCCATCGCCGCGGTCCACGGCGGCACCGTCACCGCCCGCCCCCGCAACGACGGCGGCCTGTCCGTCACGGTCACCATCCCCTCAGCCGACGCCCCGGCCCAGAGCGTTCAGGCAACCGAACGACTGGGGGTTCCACGCCCGGGCTGACGCGCCCGTTTTGCGGCCGTCAGGTCCAGGACGGTCAGGCACGTCAGCCGGGATGGCGCTCCGCTCGCAGCTGGCGGCGGAGCAGCTTCCCGGTCGGCGTCCTCGGGAGGGTGGCGACGAACTCCACCGACCGGGGGCACTTGAAGGCCGCGAGGCGGCTCCGGCAGTACGCGATCAGCTCTGTCGCCAGTTCGGGCGAGCCCGCCGCCTCCCCTGACGGCTGGACGATGGCGAGCACCGACTGGCCCATCTCGGGGTCGGGCAGGCCGATCACGGCGACGTCGGCGACCGCCGGGTGCCCGATCAGCGCCTCTTCGATCTCCCGCGGGTAGAGGTTCACGCCGCCGGAGATGATCAGGTCGGTGCGCCGGTCGCTCAGGTACAGGAAACCGTCGGCGTCGAGGTGGCCGATGTCGCCGAGGGTGGACCAGCCCCGCTCGTCGCGCGAGCCGGCCGTCTTGGCCGGGTCGTTGTGGTACTCGAAGGCGGTGCCCTCGAAGTAGATGAGCCCGTCCTGCCCGACCGGCTGCTCGCGCCCGCTCTCGTCCACGATATGCAAGGCGGCGGAGAGGGACCGGCCGACCGAGCCCGGGTGCGCCAGCCAGCCCGGCGTGTCGATCACGGTCATGCCGTTGCCCTCGCTGCCCGCGTAGTACTCCCAGATCACCGGGCCGAGCCAGTCGATCATCTGCTGCTTGACCTCGGGCGGGCACGGGGCGGCGGCGTGGATAACCCGGCGCAGGGTGCCGAGGTCGAAGCCGCGGCGCTCCGGCTCCGGCAGCCGCAGCAGGCGGACGAAGTGGGTCGGCACGAACTGGACGTGCGTCACCTGGTGCGCCTCGATCGCGCGCAGGCACCCGGCCGGGTCGAAGCGGTCCATCAGCACCACGGTCCCCCCGTTGCGCTGGGTGCCCATCGAGAAGCCGAGCGGCGCCGCGTGGTAGAGCGGGCCCGGGCACAGGTAGACCGAGTCGGGCCCGAACCCGTAGACCAGGTTCATCACCTGGTCCAGGGCCAGGCCCGTGCCGAACGGCGGGAACTCGGCCGCCCGTTTGATCCCCTTCGGCCGCCCGGTGGTGCCCGAGGAGTAGAAGACGGTGCTTCCCTCAACCTCCGCCTCGATCGGCTCGGCCGAGAAACCCGCGATCGCCGCCTCGTAGCTCGCCAGCCCGGGCCGCCCGACCGCGTCTGGGCGGCCGACGCCGTCAGGCGCGGCGGTCTGGTCGTCGCCGGTCACGAACACGGTCACGCCGGGCAGCCGCGCGGCCGCCGCCGCGGTCTCGGGCGAGGCGAAGACCACGCTCGCGCCGCAGTCGGCCACGATGTAGGCGGCCTCCTCGGCCGTCAGGTGCCAGTTGACCGGCGTCCAGTAGGTGCCGGCGCGCTGCGCGCCCCAGGCGATCTCGAAGTACTCCGGCCGGTTGGCCAGCATGATCGCGACGTGATCGCCGACCCGTACGCCGAGGCTGGCGAGCAGCCGGGCCACCTGCCTGCTGCGGGCCTCCAGCTCGCCGTACGTTACCGGCCGGCTGCCGTCGGCCATGACCACCGCAAGCTTGCCGGGCGGCACGTCCGCGATGAGCGGCGAGCCCGCCGCGGTCGCCTGCTCGCCAGCGAGCTCCATCTGTTCTCCTTTGCCTAGCGCTCAGCCGCGCCTGCCGAAGGGCGTCACAAGGGAAAATACCTCTTTCCGGCGGTGGCTCCTAGTGCCAGGGGTGGGGAGAGGGCCTCGCCGGACGGAATCCGGTTCACCGGTCAGCGCCCGGATTGCGCACGGCGGTGGCCGCCACCGTGGCGTAGTCCATGGTGAACGCCCCGCCCGCCGCGTCGACGGCGGCGCCGATCCCCGCCAGCAGTTCTTCCTGCACCTGAGCCGGGAGCAGGCTGTGGCCGCCGAAGGTGGGCACCGCGTCCAGCCACTCGTCCCTGGTGTAGGGCCGGGCCCAGTCGAAGCGCCAGGTCTCCGGCTCGCCGAACCCGCCCGCCTGCCGCATCGCGTCCGCCGCCTTGCCGCATCCGACCAGGTAGGCGTCGACGGCGGGACGGGACCAGAACCCGCCGACCGGGGAGTCCGGCAGCGCCCGCTGGTACACCGCGCCGAAGGCCGCGCGCAGGTCCGCCGGCGGCTGGAACGCGTTCCAGAAGACCGCGAGCCGCCCGCCGGGGCGGAGCACGGCGGCGGCCTTCGCCGCGCCCGCGACCGGATCCACCCAGTGCCAGGATTGCGCGGCGATGACGGCGTCGAAGGTCCGGCCGTCAGCCTCCCACTGCTCGAACTTCGCCACCTCGACGTCCAGGCCGCTGCCGCGCGCCAGCTCGGCCATCCGCGCGTCCGGGTCGATGCCGAGCACCGGGCAGCCGGCCGCCCGGAAGAGTCGGCCGGATATGCCGGTGCCGCAGCCGACGTCGAGGATGCTGGGTGCGCCCGCCCCGGGGCTGGCGGCGATGATCCGGTCGACCAGGGCGGCGGGATAGGTGGGCCTGGCGCGGTCATAGCGCCCGGCGTCGGCGCCGAAAGACTCCGCTACCTTCCGCTGCTCGTGCAACGGTCCGCGCGGGTCGGGTTGAGGCTCCGGCGAATGCTCAGACGGTAGAGTGGTCATGCGCCCACTTTAAATGGGCGACCGCCCACTCGGCTGCTGTGTTCGCGCATGGCGAAGGGCGGCGGCAGCGCGAGAACAACGAAACCGCCGGGCAAAGCGGCGCAACCGGGGAAGGGGCGGACGGATGCCGACAGGGGTGGCCATCCGCGACCCGCGCGGGCAGCTGTTCGAGGCGGCCGAGCGGATCCTGCTGCGCGACGGCCCGGCCGGCCTCACCAGCCGCTCCGTCACCGCCGAGGCGGGGGTCGCCAAGGGCGTGCTGCACCGCCACTTCGCCGACTTCGACGACTTTCTCGCTGAGCTCGCGCTCTCCCGGCTCGCCCGGATCACCAGTCAGGCCGACGGGCTGCGGGCCGTGGCCGGCACCGGAACCGTCGCCGGCAACCTCGCCGCCGTCCTGCCGTCCCTGTTCACGCCGGAGATCCTGGCGCTCATCCGTCTCGTGATCGCCCGGGACGAGCTCCGCGCCCGGCTGCGCGCCGCCACCGGGTCCAGGATCCCGCTGGTCTCGGAGTCGACCGCGATGGTCGCGGGCTATCTTGCGGCCGAGCAGGACCTGGGCCGCATCGCACCTGCGGCCGACATCGGCACGCTTGCCCTCACGCTGATCGGGGCCGCCCACCTCCTGTTCGCCGACGCGGATGGCGCCGACCCTGACCCGGTCGCCATTGCCGGGACCGTCGCGGCGGTCCTGGCCGGCGCCGCCCGCTTACGCCTCGGGCGGGCAGGCCGGGAGAGGATGGAGCACGGGCAACACGCGGGTGAGCGAGGGCGGGAGAAGACCGGTGGTCGAGAATGGATGGCTGATGACTCCCACCCTGATTATCGTGAGCGGGCCGCCGGGCTCGGGCAAGACCACGCTCGCTCACCGGATCGCCCGCGCGGTGGGCTGCCCGGCGGTCTGCCGGGACGAGATCAAGGAGGGCATGGTGCACGCCACGCCCGGGTTCGTCGGCGGAGCCGGCGATGACCTGACCATGCGTACGCTGCCGGTCTTCTTCGAGGTGATCGAGCTGTTGCTGAAGGCGGGAGTGACGACCGTGGCCGAGGCCGCGTTCCAGGATCACGTGTGGCGCCCGCGGCTGACGCCGCTGCTCGGGCTGGCCACGGTGCGGATCGTGCACTGCAGGGTGGACGCCGAGATCGCCTTCGATCGGATCCTGCAGCGTAACGCCGACGGCGCGCGACGGGCGCACGACGAGCCCGGCCCGGACGACCGGGCGGATTACCTCCAGCGGCACCGCGCGTTCAACCGGGTCGATCTCGGCGTCCCGTGGATCGAGGTCGACACCACGTCCGGCTACCGCCCGGGCATCGCCGAGATCACGGCCTTCGCCGGGTCCCCTTACGGACGGTCAACCAGCCGGTAAACCTTCGAGTCACGGAGCTAGAACCCCCCAGGCGCTCATAGATCCGGTTGGCTGCCTGCCGCGACGGCCGCGAGGTCAGGTCAACCGTCCGGGCCTCGTCGCCCCACGCCAACCGCACTGCCTCGGCGGTCAGGGCCGCACCGACACCCTGGCCCCGCGCGGTCTCGTCAACCACCACGTCCTCGATCCACGCTCTCAGCCCGGTGGAAATCGGGAACATGACCAGGGTCAGCGCGCCGTCGATCCGCGCCACAAGCAACCGGATGCCCTGCCACGTCACCAGGGCATGCAGCGCCTGTTCATCAAGCGGTCCGGCAGAGCCGGACAGCTGCGGGAGCAGCCGCCCGAACGCCTGCACGACCTCACCGCTGGCGGCCTGCACGACCTCGACGTCGACGCTCATTCCGGCGACTCTACCGATCAGACGCGGGCTCAGCCCGGCAAATTATGTTCGGCTTTTGGTCGGCCCGTATCATCCAGCGAAAAAACAACGTTTGGCCGTCTCCCGGCAGCAGGGCGATCTGGTCGGCGAGCGCCGCGAGCCGGACGGCTTTCCGGGTCCGGGTGGGCAAGGTCCAAGGCCGGCGAGACCGATACCGCGTCTAGTTCCTCTGCGGCGGCGATACAGGTCATCGGTTCCCCCCGCCCTGGTGTCCGCCGATCCCGAAGACCCGGCGGGCGTAGTCCAGGCCCGCGCGCTGGCTGTCGTCCATCGGGGGCAGCTTAGGAATCTCCTCGCCCGGCCGGGTGTCCCAGTAGCGGCCGGGGCTGCGGCCCTCGATGTGGTCGATCGTGTCCTGCACCGCCTCGGCGATCGAGGCGGGCGACAGGTAGGCGCGAGTGATCGGGGTGAACTCGCGGAACGCCGCGTCGTCCTCAGGCGTCATCGACTTCTTCTTGCGGAACCAGTACGCCTGCTCTGCCTCGATCCTCCTCTTCGCTGGTAAGGGCAGCCCGCGTACGTCGGGATCGTGTGCATCAAACACCACGCAGTCGAGGTGGCGCAACGGGCGTCAACTGGGAACGCGGAGCTCATCTCTGAGTCAAGGGTACCAGCAGGTGGTCGACGATGTCGGCTACCTGTCGTCGGCTGGCGCCATTGGCCAGGGCCAGTTCGCTGTAGAGGACATCGACGGGCAGCCTGAGCACCATCGGATGCAGCGCTCCGTTCGGGAAGTCTCCGCGTTGCGCTGCCCGGCTGAAGGCGCGCTCCATCTGGTCGAATGCTTCGCCTGCGGCCTGGCGTCGCACGTAGGCAGCCAGTTCGCCCATCGGGTCGGGGATGATGGCGATGGCCTGGCATCGATGCAACATGGTCTCCAGAACGGCGATGGCGTCGGCGCGAAGGCTTCCGGTGTCAGCGGGTGGAGCGTCGAGGTGCACGACTCGCCGGTCGATGGCCGCCGTGAGGAGCTCGGTGCGGTTGGGCCAGCGGCGGTACAGCGCCGCCTTGTTGGTGCCGGCGCGGGCCGCCACGCTGCCCATCGTGGCCTGGTCGTAGCCCACCGCCGCGATCTCCTCCCAGGCCGCGTCCAAGATGGCGTGCTCCAACGTGGCACCGCGCCGACGGGTCCGTGGAGCGGCGGAGGAGTCGGCACGGTCTGTGGTCGAGGTCGCAGTCAGCGTCTTGGAAGCCACTCAAACAGGGTACCTTGCGTTCCTTATCGGCGCCAGATAACCTCCTTAGGAACCGACAGTTCCCTAGCGAGAGGTGCTGGCCCCATGCGAGACCCAGACGTGACGACGGCGAACCTCGCCGTGCCCGGAGCGACCATCTACTACAAGACCCAGGGGCACGGCCCCCTGCTCCTGATCCTCCAGGGCGGCGACGGCAACGCGGATGCCAGCAACGTCCTCGCCGCCGGGTTGACCGACCACTTCACCGTTGTCAGCTACGACCGCCGCGGCCTGATCCGCAGCCCGGTTGACGACCCGTCCGCTCCGGTCGACCCCACCACCCACGCCGACGACGCGGCGCGCCTGCTCGCCGCGGTGACCGACCAGCCGGCCGCGGTGTTCGGCACCAGCCTCGGCGCCCTGATCGGGCTCGCCCTCCTCAGCCGCCACCCAGAGCAGGTACGGCTGCTCGTCGCCCACGAGCCACCGGTCACCGAACTGCTGGCCGAGCCCGAGCGAAGCCAAGCGCAGCGAGGGCGAGAAGAGGTGGAGGCCACCTACCGGAGTGAGGGGGTCGCCGCGGCGATGAAGAAGTTCGTCGCCTTGGCCGGCCTTCGCTTCGATGACCTCGAACCCGGGGTGACCCTTCCCGAGCCCAAACCCGAGCGCCTCGGCGACCTCGAGTTCTTCTTGTCCCACGACGCCCCCGCCGCCCGCCGCTACCGGCTGGATCTGGCTGCGCTCGCTTTGGTCGCGGACCGTGTCGTTCCCGCTGCGGGCCGGGATACCGAGGAGTTCCCACGCCACTGCGCCGAGGCACTCGCCGCCCGACTGCGCCGGCCAATGATCGAGTTCCCGGGGACCCACAACGGTTGGCTGCTGCGCCCGCGGGAATTCGCTGCTCGTCTGCTCCAGGCGCTCTCCGAGGACGGAGACGACACCCAGCCGGCCGGCGATCGTCGGGCCGACACCGTGAGCGAACGATGACCGAACGCCCAGGGGCGTTAGTAAGAAACGCCGGCGCGCCGCCAAATAGACACTTGCCTATGTTCGAGGGCCGATCTGATGGGCGGTGCGGCCGCAGCTTGGTTAGCGGGTGCGGCGGGGGCCGGCCGGGTCGGCTCCGGCGGTGACGCAGGCGGAGGTCTGCTCGCCGAGGCGGACGTAGCGGCCGAGGCTGGCCAGGTGCTGGTGGCGGGACTTGGCCTGGAGCTCGGGGGCGGTGCGGCCGTCGGCAGCGAGGTGCTGGAGGGCACTGTGGCGCAGCTGGTGCAGTGTCCAGCCCTTCTTGTGCGGGTCGGGTGAGCGCGGACAGGTGCCGCTTCCAGGTGGCCGGCGCCGCGCCGTCCCAGCGTTCCATCACCGCCGCGTAGTCTCCGGGCTGCAGGGTGCCCGCGTCGCGTTGGCCGGCGACCGCGGTCAGGCGGGCGAGGGTCTCGGCGTAGCTTGCCCGGGTCGTCGGGGCCTTGACGCTGTCGAGGTAGCGGTCGACGGCTTCGGCGACGTCGAGGCCGCCGCCGTCTGCCTGCTCGCTTGGGTGCACGCCCGGGAACGGGACGACCGACACAGGCACCTCCGCTGATGTGACACATAACGTTGCCGAATCGAGCCTGACCCGGCGGCTGGCGAGCAGGGAGTTCGTGCCGCCATCACATAAGGCTGAGAAGCGGCGCGCGATATCCGCCGATAGCAATCATTCCGGCCGGCCGTCCAGACCAGGCAGCAGCCCCGAACAACGAGCCTATGGCGCTGTCGACCAGCAATTACCGATCAGTCCGTCCGAGCGCGGCCGCCGGACTACGACGACAGTTCGACCCGGCGCGACCACCAGGCCTCGGCGGCGGTCATTGCGCTCTCCGCTTCGCGGATGCCGTCACCCACGAGTCCTGCGGTGGCAGCCCAGTGCAAGGGTATAAGGGCCAGAGCCCTGGGGAGCCAACGGTGCTCGTCACTCTTGCTCGACCGGGACGCGTAACTCCTGGTCGTTGGCCGGGATCACGGCGAGCGCGGCCGCGCGCAGGGCGCCGGGACGGAGCGGGGTGCCGAGCAGCTGGCTGACCAGGGCGCGGTGCGAGGCGTGGAGGGTGCGGACGGCGGCCGGGCTGATGCCGGGCTTGGCCGACGGGACGCCGCCCCGGGGCCGGCCGGGCTTGGTGGGGATCCAGAGGTAGCCGGGGTCGCTGCCCTCGAGCTCCGCGATGAGCGACCCGCGGGCCGCCAGCCAGCGGGTGAGGATGTGCACCGTGGACCCGGTGAGCGGGTACGACTCGCCGTCGATCTCGGCCCGCGCCTCGTCGCCGTCCAGGTTCAGCGCGCTGAGCTTCAGGTCGGCTATCTCGGGGACCCCGTGGCCGGTGTCGGCGATGACGGCGGCGACGGCGGCGGTGCGCAGCGCGGTCATGGCGTTGGCGTGGATCGGCCGCTTGACGGTGAGCTCGTGCAGCAGCCGCTCGGTGTCGCCCGGGGTCAGGTGGTAGCCGCGGGCGGGCGCCTGGCGGTCGACGCGCCCCGGCTCGCCGAGGAACTCGGCGAAGGCGTTGACGGTGTCCGCGCGGACCCGCATCGAGTTCGGGTAGGCTGCCGCGTCCGGGCCGCGGAGGGTGTTGCGGGTGCGGGTCTTGCCCTCCGCCGCGTCCGCCAGCCAGGCGGCGGTGCGCTCCGGTTCCAGCAGCTCCCCCGCCGTCAGCGGTTGCTCCGCCCCGGCGGCCGCGGCCGACTGCTGGGCGTGCCTTAGGTACTCGTTGAGGAAGGTCTTGCGGATCCGGCGGGTGCTCGCGGACAGGTCGCGCTCGGCCAGGTGCCGGAGGAATTCGTCGATTGCGTCGCGCGCAGGGGCGCTGGCGTCCAAAGCTGGCATGGCCAGCAGGATAGCTTGTTCCACGGATAACAGCAAGAAATATGGGAGTTCCCAAGCCCGCGGCGAGCTGGTGTTATGACGTGCTTCTTGGGGCGGCCGGCGAACTTACACTGACGCCGTGGCCACCGAGATGCCCACCGGTCCTCCTCAGCTCGAGGAACTCCTGGGGGAACCGTGGCGGGTGCAGGCCGCCCAGCTCCGCCGCTACGTGCGCAAGACCCGCGACGTCGATATCGCCGAGCTGCTCTCGCTCGCCTTCGTGATGCTTGACACCTGGTCCCCGTGGTTCCGCTGGTCACGGGGGCGGGCCATCATAGAGGCGTGAATACCGTCATCGTGGGCACCGGCCCGCTGAGCTTCGCCGACGTCGTCGAGGTGGCAAGGGCTGGTGCCGACGTGGCGCTGGCGGCGGAGGCCGAGGCCGAGATCGCCGCCACCCGCAAGGTCATCGAGACCCTCGCGGACGACATCGCACCGCACTACGGCGTGTCGACCGGGTTCGGCGCGCTGGCCACCAGGCACATCCCGCCCGAGCTGCGCGCCCAGCTGCAGCGGTCCCTGGTCCGCTCGCACGCGGCCGGCTCCGGTCAGGAGGTGGAGGCCGAGGTGATCAGGGCGATGATGCTGCTGCGCCTGTCCACCCTCGCCACCGGCCGAACCGGCGTCCGGCTGTCGACCGCGCAGACCTACGTGAAGATGCTCAACGCCGGGATCACGCCGGTGGTGCGCGAGTACGGGTCGCTCGGCTGCTCCGGCGACCTGGCCCCGCTCGCGCACTGCGCGCTGGCCGCGATGGGCGAAGGCGAGGTCCGGGTTCAGCCGACCGGGGCGGATAACGCCCGGCGGTCGGCGGGCACCCTGACGCCCGCCGCCGCCGCGCTGGCCGCCGCCGGGATCGAGCCGGTGGTGCTGGCCGAGAAGGAGGGACTGGCGCTGATCAACGGCACCGACGGCATGCTCGGCATGCTGGTGCTCGCCGCCGCCGACCTGCGCGCGCTGCTCAAGACGGCCGACATCACCGCCGCGATGTCGGTCGAGGCGCTGCTGGGCACGGACGCCGCGTTCGCGGCCGACCTGCAGGCGCTGCGGCCGCACCCCGGCCAGGCCGCGTCGGCCGCCAACATGCGGGCGCTGCTCGCGTCGTCCCCGGTCGTCGCGAGTCACAAGGGACCGGATGACACCCGCGTGCAGGACGCCTACAGCCTGCGCTGCTCCCCCCAGGTGCACGGGGCGGCGCGCGACACCCTCGCCCACGCGGAGACGGTCGCCGGCCGCGAGCTGGCCAGCGCGATCGACAACCCGGTGGTCACCCTGGACGGCCGCGTGGTGAGCAACGGCAACTTCCACGGCGCGCCCGTCGGCTACGTGCTCGACTTCCTCGCGATCGCCGTCGCCGACCTCGCGTCGATCGCCGAGCGGCGCACCGACCGGATGCTCGACGCGCATCGCTCGCACGGCCTGCCGCCGTTCCTGGCCGACGACCCGGGGGTCGACTCCGGGCACATGATCGCCCAGTACACCTCGGCCGGCATCGTCTCCGAGCTCAAGCGGCTCGCCGTCCCCGCGTCGGTCGACTCGATCCCGTCCAGTGCCATGCAGGAGGACCACGTCTCGATGGGCTGGTCGGCCGCGCGCAAGCTCCGGCGTGCGGTGGACGGGCTGACCAGGGTCCTCGCGATCGAGCTGCTCACCGCCGCCCGCGCCCTCGACCTGCGGGCGCCCCTCTCCCCCGCCGTCGCCACCGGCGCCGTCGTGGCGGGCCTGCGGTCGGGCGACGGCGCCGGGGCGGGGAGCCGGCCGGGCGTCAGCGGCCCCGGCACCGACCGCTACCTGGCACCGGAGATCGAGGCCGCGGTGACCTACGTGGCCGCCGGCGCCGCGGTCCGCGCCGCCGAGACGGCCATCGGCGCGCTCCAGTGAACTGCGGGCCGATGGAGTAACCACGGTCCGTTAACTCGAAGGGATTTGATTTTATGGAAGGCGCACGGACGGTCCGCGCCCCGCGCGGCGCCGCGCTGACGGCCCGGTCGTGGCAGACCGAGGCGCCGCTGCGGATGCTGATGAACAACCTCGACCCCGACGTGGCCGAGCGTCCCGACGACCTCGTCGTCTACGGCGGCACCGGCCGGGCCGCGCGCTCCTGGGGAGCGTTCGACGCGATGGTGGCGACGCTGACCGAGCTCCGCGAGGACGAGACGATGCTGGTCCAGTCGGGCAAGCCGGTCGGGGTCGTGCGCACCCACGAGTGGGCGCCCCGGGTGCTGATCGCCAACTCCAACCTGGTCGGCGACTGGGCCAACTGGCCCGAGTTCCGCCGCCTGGAGGCGGCCGGGCTGACCATGTACGGGCAGATGACCGCGGGATCGTGGATCTACATCGGCACCCAGGGCATCCTGCAGGGCACCTACGAGACGTTCGC
>Ga0302325_10009266_pt1 | contig 21512 bp, 23 predicted proteins | sample Palsa_T0_2_FD_201948 | JGI IMG/M metagenome (GOLD analysis project Ga0302325, IMG submission 201948) | Peat permafrost microbial communities from Stordalen Mire near Abisko, Sweden - Palsa_T0_2 | ecosystem: Environmental > Terrestrial > Soil > Palsa > Peat permafrost | place: Sweden: Abisko...
ATCGACGGTCGTGTGTAAAGTCGTGTGTAGAGTCGATAGCTGTGTGAAGAATTGAAGTATAAAGGGCGGCGAGGAGAGAATAAACTTCGAGGGTGCTTTGTAAAGGAGGGGATTATAGTTAATAGCGAAGGTAAGGAGAATGCCGGAACTATCGAGAGTTAGAAGAAGGTAAGTAAAGGGGGATAAGGTAAAAGAACCGAGTTGTATAGTAATAGTAGAGTTGTGGAGGACGTTTGAGAGACAGCAAACCTCGAGGGCCTTCGCAGACGAGGGGATCGCAGCTAAGGCTACGGGGCTTGACGAGAATTCGAAGCCTCTATGTGAGAGAGAAAGAAAGTGAAGAGGGAATAGTGTGGAAAAAGAGTATGCAAAGGAGATGCAGTAGTTACTAGAGGTGGAAGGTGGGTGGAAACTGCGAGAACTTATATAGCCGGGAGCGGCTGCAAGGCAGAGACAGACGAGGTCTACTATGGCTGATAGGGAGCCGTTTCCGGCTCCTAGACTAAGGAATTTTGGGTGGTTAGGATGATTAAAGATAGTAACTATCAATTTTTGGGAGGGACGCGGTTCTTAGGGGGTTATTGCGCTAAGCGAACCGAGGCACGTGCGCTGCGGGCAGAGCTTAGCGAGCGGTCGAGGCTGCGTAAAACAGCGACCAAACCAGCCGAATTTAGCGGCCTAAACCGCAGTACTCAGTCATATAGTATAATAATATAATATAAATATATAAAATTAATAAAATTGGTAAACGACCAGACGGCAAGCCCGCATGCGGAAACCGCGACCCCCGCATTAGGCAAGGCGCGCGCACGGGCCCGCCGCCGCTTTCGCGGGGTATAAAAATCTCGCGACTCGATCGCTCGCTCCTTTCCCTTCTTCCTTCCTTTTCAACAACCCAACAACCTCCGCCTCGCAATGCTCGGTGCTTGTTCTTCATGCGCATTCGGCCCTTCTGCCTAGAATCCTACCCCTTCCCGCCAGGCTCCCCTGATCGGCCACGCCGCAACTGAGAAGACCGCGCCAACGAGGTGCGGGGCAGCTTCAACCAGAATCCGCGATCGCCCCCTCCAGCCTCGATGCTACTGAGCAACTGTGATGCGGATCCCCTCACATGTGCGCCTCGCATTGACCGAGTTACGAGCTCGACAGCGTCCAGACCCTCTCGCAATCTGCCTCATCGTCGCACCATCACCGCCTCGCACTGCAGCGCGCTCCGGAGACTGAGACGCCGTGGACAAGGCCTGCCCTCGTTACAGCACAACAGCCAGTCGCAGAAATGCCTCAAGACGACGCGGCCTGGCTTCTGCCTAGCTGTGCCCCAGGTGCTGCAGGTGAATGATGCGTTGGGAGCGTCCTGGTGAGTTTCCCCCTTGCCGCAGCACATGTCGTATTCGTCCTGATTGCGTGGCCCTGGGCTGATTCGAGGCGGCAGGATCATCACGAGGGCTCTGCCAGGAGCATTTCCTTGGAAGATCTGCTGAGGATCCGCCAATTGGACCGCGCCAGCTACAGAATTGGCAGCTGAGACGCCGGGCGACGGGAAAGGCCTGGAGAATGTGCCAGTCTACCAGTCTGCCTGAAGCCCTCGGACGGGCGGAGAGGGCAATATCCGAAGTCATGCACCCCCCCTCCTTGTACGACGATCGTCGCTCCTTCCTGCTCAGCTTTTCACGGCCTCGCCGACGATCGAGAGATGATACTGAGATCGGCCGATCGTGGTGCGCAACGAAGTGGGGATAACGGCTGCGGATGGGCATATTCCGGGATGAGAGCGCAGGATTGACGGTAACAGGGCCTTGCAGCTGCGGCGGATCTCTCTGCACGAGAGGGGCTGCATTGACGCCGAGGCATTTTTTCACGGCGAGGGCGTCAGAAGGGGGGAAGCCTGGCATGGCATGGCATAGCACGGCGGGCCACATGGCGTATTCCGGTTCTTCGAGGGCAGTGCGAGAAGCCTACATGAACCCTTTGATTTCCCCGTCTCTGCCATCTTTCTGCAGTCCAGTTGTGCAGCCAGCAGCCAGCCGAGAACTTCTCGAATACTCCCAACCATTTCCACGCGCTCGAGATGGCCACTTTTGCCTTCAAACCACAGTATACCTACAAGCCAACTCCTCCGCGCTTCAAGAGCACAGCAACCGGCCGCAAACCGGCCCCGGAACAAGTCAGCATCCTCAACAAGCTCCAGCAGATCAGGTCGAGCAGTGCATCGCTCAGCACGCTGCGGCCAGCAGCAGCGGCAGCAGCTGATGATGATTGGGGCTACAGGCCCGGAATTCGAGGTATGTGATAGAGATGTGTTTGGCTTGTAGCGACAGTGACTGACTTGTGGGAATCTGACCAGGGACCGGCACTGTTTACGGACGCAGCGACAAGACAAATGATGACGAAAGCGACGACGACCGCGACCTCCCCACAATCGAAGAATTGCTATTTACCAAGCTACAAGCGCAGGGTTTCACAACCGGGGGTCAAGGCCCAGACAAGACGGGCGGAGTTGAGGAGGTAGCTACAGATGAGAGGGGTGGCTCTGTCGACCAGAGCAGGTCAGCGCAAAGCGATAACTCAGGCGGGAGTCTAGGTGAGCCGCGCCCACTACACCCTCCATTGTGGAAATGGACGGCCAAATTTTCTGACACGGTGTAGATGATCAAATTGTCCTACTGGGCGACGGCGACTTAAGTGCCTCCGAAGCCGAAGCCAATGACGTTAGTCTTCACGCCGAAAGTGCAACAGCACCAGGCGCTGGACTTTTCGATAGCCCAGAGACAGCCATCGACTCGACAACTCCGGCCCCTCCTTGCAGTTCCGATGGGTGGCACGATATTGATGCCTACCCCGAGACGGCTCCGCGTATGCGGCTTGCGGAACAAGGAGCTTCGACGCCAGACTCCGTACATCCTCATACCCCTTCTTCGTGCCTCTCGAGCGAGCCATTGCACGACAGCATCAGTACAGAAGGATCACGCCACGCCAGATCCGAGGCCACAACCTCCTCTTCGAGCCCGCCTCCACGCCATTGCAGAGCGTCGCCAGAGACCCAGCTCAGTCAAGAGGGTCGTCTTCATACCGGTCGAGGCGTAGCAGACGAACACGAGCTGGTTGACCATGCGCTCGACACTCTCCTCATTGATGAGGGGGCGAGGGAGCAGCAAGAGGTGGAGCAGGAGATTGATGAGGATAACGGGACGCAGCAAGAGGTGAATGTTGTGGCAGCAGTGGTAACGGCCGAGAGGGCTGGTGGAAGTCCAAGACCGGCCAACGGACAGCAATCGCTTCCCAACCTTGATCCACCGCCAGAGCCGAGTCATAACGAGGCGGGATGCGACAGTGACAGCGACGGTGAGCTCAACAACACCGAGTCGGATGAGGACGATGAGGAACCACGTCCTATGAAGCGGAAACGGCTGTCCTCATCTCAAGACGGCCCAATGCACAAGAAGCCCAAGCACCGTCTGCAACAGAGGTCTACCGGCCAACAGAGACCACGCTCCAAGCCTCATGGGCGCTCTCCCAAGTCGCACTCCCCACCTGATCAGGCTTCGAGAGTTGCTGTAGTCCCTAGTCCCCAGGCTCGACCTTCTGCACCACACGCCACGGATACAGACGTGCCGCCCGACTATGGCAACCTCGACCGATCGTCCAGAGCTGTCCTGCCGACGCTGGCCGAGGCTACGTTCCGTCCGCACTCCGCAGATTGCTGCTCCTTCACAGCAGTAATCTATGCCGAGCAAGGAGTCTCCTTTGGCCAGCTTAGCCGACTCATCGCGAGCATCGGCCATGTGGGGAAGATTGACGACTTCACTATCAAGCCGATGGAGCAACATTCGTTCCTCGTCACTGGCTTCAGCCGGTATACCCCATCCCGGCTCTCGTCTGGTGGCAAGGCTGTGTCGACTGCCGCAGAGGCAGGCCGTACTCACAAGGATGCGACGCGTCCCCAACCCCAACATGGCAAAGCCATGCATGCCCAACCTCTTGCGTCGCAGGAGAGTGAGCCGTCCAGCAGCGATGACGACGGTGATTTGAGCGACAGCGATCCTGATGTCAGCAGCGACGATGACGGGTGTTCGAGCGAGGCCGAGAAGCAGAGCGGTTTGAGCGTGAGGATGAATATCCCATGGGACCCTGTAGACGAGCAGCGCTTGGTGGCATGGAAGAAGGAGGGCAAGCCTTGGGACTGGATCTTCAAAAAGTTTCCAGGCAGGACTCATCCCGCAATACGCACGCGCTGGAGCATGGTTCGTCCCAGAAGCGAGTAAGCTTCCTCCTACAGGTGGACAGCGTGGCCCCCTTGTGACATTGTCGACCGCCACACCTGAGATTAACGACGCGCAACCTCAGATTAATCATGAATGCCGGTCGACCTTCGTCGATAATAGCCGCCACCATGCCTTGCGAGCCTCTCGAAGCCCGCCTGCGGCATCAGAGGCGGCCCCAGTTGCTGAGTATCAGCAGTGGCCCTTCCAAGACTTCCTAGGCTTCCTCAAACGCACCAGGATTGGAGATGATGTGACGCTTGAGTTCAAACTGCCATCGATCTTGGAACATCTTTGTACGTCCTTCAATTTAGAGACAATCGAAAGTGTCCAATTCATATGATATGGGGAATTTCACTAGTTGGATGACGAGGCTGGTGATTGTTGTGCCAGCCTGGTCGACTCTTCACCCTCCTTGAAGGCTCGAGGGACGAGCGAGCAAATTTCCAGGAGGGGATAAGTCACAATGCTGAGAGGGCTGAGACATGGATGCTATGATGAGCGTCAAATACTGCATTAATGGGGAGGTTTGTACAGATTAAGGGGTCTGGAGGCTTGGTTTTGAAGGAGAACCAAATTGGGGCGGGCATTACTATTATGGATGTAAAGAAAGCGTGTCAGCTTTGATTGATTCTCAATTGAGAATTGTATTTCACACACTATACCATACCCATTGCCCGAACTGCTTGATGATTGCCGTGATATCTGCCCTACACTTCATCATGACGTGAACGACACCATCCTCACCCTCCCGAAAAATCAATCATTTGGGCGGTGTCCTCGATAAGAATTCGTCAGAACAGGCGAGGAGAAAGAGAACATTTTGAGGATGAGGGAAAGAGAAGAGCCAGATCCAGCATTCCTTCATCCCTTCCTCCATCCCTTCCTTCAACAAGTAGAATCCTCCCAAAACTGCTTGATTTGCTTGACGATTTTAGGAAAGTATTTTGGCTGAGCCCCTGATGGTATAGGCCTTTCATAGTAAGGTATCTCATGCTCTTTCGGATAATATCCAGCATATTCCCAATCGAGAATCGCAACGACTTTATACGTCACAGGATCAACTATGATATTCGAACGTGAAAGATCGCCATGAATGAAGACATATATGAAATCTTCGGCTGAAATCTGTTGCCATACCGTATTGCGGTCGCAATTGTCAGTGACTATATTAGGTGGACAGAGAATGCCTGAAGGACCTCCTGTCTTATTCGATCGAAGCGTTTGTAACGTAGCGATATGCCTTCGAATTTCAGGTAATACTTTCAACCGATCTTCTTCTTTAAGCTCCTTTAGAGGAACGCCTTCGACACGCGCTGTCCATATAAAAAACGAACCATTTTCCTCATATGCGTTGAGCACTTCAGGTACAGGAATATCTGTCTTCTCTCTGATGTATTTCAAGCAAGCCACTTCGTTTTCGAGCCTTTCCTTATTGCGAAATGGAACGATTACTTCACCGGATCGCGCAGATTTATATTCGGAGGGGGCGAGACTCCTCTTCAGATAGCGATCTGAGTAAGAGTAGTATGCTCGTTCCGAACTTTCTTCGTATGTTAAAGGCTCTTCGTCGAACATAATTGATGAGAGATCAAGCAAGGACTGATATATATGAGCTTAGTGTACAGAGTTTCGGAAGACAATTTACGAACCTGAAGCGACCGAGACGAATCAAACAGAGTGTCAGGTAAGCTGGGGAATAGAGCGCCGTAGTGATGGCTAGTTTTCCGAGGACGCAGACGTTGATGAGGTCGCACAACTCTTTAGACGAGAACAGTGAGATAAAGATCTTGGTAGACTATACCGGGAGGAGATATGAAGGAGCGAAAAAGAGCTCTGGCACAAGAAGAGATGATGGTCAGGGTCAACGCAGTAGAGCGTGGAGCCGTTGCGAAAATTTGGTGGTGGGAGAAGTTGACGAAGACGCCGGGCTTGCAGTTAATCCGTTCCGGTCCCTCATCACGTGAATTATAGCCTCAGACATGACAGATTTCTCGTCGGAACTAGAGCTTCGTAATCACGGAGGAAAATGATGAGAATAGATTACTTGATATTATGAATGAGAATCTGGTGGATGGGTAACAGGATCATGTGCTCATGAAACATAATAGCAGATAGGCATGGGCTACAAAAATTGCCATTTCCAAAACCTCTCCCTTGCCGCATCGCTCTGTCGCTGCCCCTTTATCCTTCACCTTCGTAGGAATGGCAAAGACCGCGGGTTTCCAATCTTGCAATAGTTAGAAAGGTCTTTGGTATAGACTGCTCACACTACCTTAAGTCATGGGTGGACTGGGTGTTCCGGCAGGTGGAGGCGTTGTTGGCTCAGGCTCAGGCTCAGGCTCAGGCTCAGGTGATGGAGATGGAGTTGGAACTCCATGTGGATCTTTTTCACCACAACCCGGACACTGGCCTTGGCTTTCGGAAACCTCTATCCCACACTTCTTACAAGGTTAAGTACCCCCCATCGTGAATGTTCTTAAGGAGGATAGAGCAATGTGGAAAGTGTCTGGCGTGATAATAATAATAAGGTGCCGGAATGTAATAGTAGTCAGTATGTTGAGGTGATTAAGCTAAGGAGGAAGTGAAGAGTTGGGAGAGAACGAGAAAATTCGGGGTAAGCAGGTGGTATTTATCTTTGCGTGAATGGGGGACGACTCGATGGAATGCACACGCACGTTTCCCCTAAATCGTAAACCATAAACCGTGAACTCCTGCACCTACCTACAAAATGCAAGAAGATCTAAGAATATTTACTGATGCAGCATCCATTATGGGCGCGGGAGAACAGCAGGCTACTTCATTGAAGGAGATGCGGGTGTGCTGCTGTGCAGCTGCTTTTTTCAGGGACCATGAGTCCATGGTCCCTGTGATTTAAGGGATCATCTAACCACCAGGTCAGTGGTTCGGCCCGCAAGCACATGCTCATGAGTCGCACATGCGGGCCATCTCCCAGTGGGTTCTCCACGCGCCCGTGTAGATTTTTGACTCGTCGTTTCCTGCAGACTTTGAATTCAACTACCAATGAGTCATCGTTGAAACCTCTACTGTATGTCCCTTTTCGCGGGCCTAAAATGTAAAATCTGTTGGCGATTGCCGAGACAACCATACACTTCATCCGGAAGGCAGACGTCACTTAGAAAGGGCTGCAGCAGGAGCAGCGTTTCCATGGTGGTGAAGTCTCGCAGTTGTCCAGGAATCGAATGGCTACTGTGCGGGAGGCAATGAAGGACGATGCGTCACATTGGCCGTAGGAAAATGAGCGAAGGGAGTATTATCGTGGGTTTAATGAGTTGAATTACTTTAAACATGTGGATTGCTCCGATCGAAGTACCTCGATCCAGAGGCATCCTGGACTCTCTTCTGAGGCAAGTGGAGGTGCTTCCGCTTCCGATTAGGCGATGTCTCTTGAAGGACTTCCACCTGCTTCAAAATCTCTGAACGCTCGAAGTCAACCAGCACCACATTTCTAATCTCGGCATTCCATAGCACATTCGGTGGCCGTACATCACGATGCTCCACTCCGCAATCCAATATCTTTGTAACTGCCCCGCTCGTTTCCGCAGCCAAATCCCGTCCCATGGTTAACATCAAATCTTTGCGTGCCTGCTCGCCTGCCCATGACATGAGCAGCATGTGAACTATTCTGACCTCAAGGTCAAGAAAGTAAGGACGCAATAGAGATATATATCCAAGATAAACTGGTATAAGCTCTCCTTGAACTTTGTGCAGGTGCTCGTAGACCAACCCTTCGTGCTTCAACTTTGCTTTAAATGCTGTTACAGTCCCTTTCGCAACGAAAGTATATCCATACCACTCCAGAGTTAACCTAAACAGAGCGCCACGAGCACCTTGCTTTCCAAGTGGCTCACATCCATTGTCAGGGTCTTCAGCGAGTTGGCGCAATATAAGTTTAGCAAGGGACTTCCTCCCCAAGGTATGTTTGTTGCCGGCCCCATGAACACGATGTGCGTTGACATTTGGGCAAGCTTCGTCCAGGGGATGTTTTCGTACCAGCCCCAACAAGCAGGCTTGTGTACAGTATTGTCGGTGGAGGACATCGGTCTCTTCGGCTGCTTGTGATGATTTGACTGAATGCATCTGTCCAGTACGAGACTGGCGCGTAAGAGCCCTTGACTTGCTTGGCGTCTCAACGTCTGAGGTCTCCTCCGATGAGCCAGGCGGACTCTGTGGGTCTTCGTGCACAATTATATCCGCAGGGCTACAGCTAGTCCTTGCCTTTCGCGATTTTCTGGGTCTCAACATAATCGGCGACCGCTTGAAGGGATGGATTCGCGTATGAAATACGGAGGGCGGAGGAGTCAAGGTCTTCTCTTCGGCAGGTATCTGTCGTAAGATTGCTTCGTGATCGATCACAGCCCTGCAGGCAGTCTCTAGCGCGTGATTTCGCCATTTTTGGCTGCGAGGCTTCGAGTCCAGTGCCATTAAGCAGAAGGTTAAGGTTTGGCTTACTGCGGTGCGACACAGTAAGATGTCGACTTCGCTCTGCGCTTCGGCTTCGATGTTCGGTTCTGCGAGGTGATAGTAAAGCGTATATGGCTCATCTTCTTTCAGCTGAAGGAAAACATCAGCTTCTCCTGTAACCAATTTGCTGTACTCGAGGCCGTTCTCAATCATATAAGCATACGTTTGCGTGAGAGCTGCTGTCGTCAGCCACTCAGAGTGGTATATAAACTTGTCCTCTGGATCGGTCGGTATCGTGATCCGATTGATAACTTCCTCTGGAATATTCAAAGACCCTTTGTCAGCTCGTAAAAGTCCGGCCCGTAGATTGAAGACCGATAGCTTGTGGGACGGTTTATATTCCACGACCATACACAGGCTCCGTGTGCCATCTGCCTCCTTATATACGCAAATCTGATCGGCGTTTCGCGGCTTTGGATTCGAGCCTGAGTCGTGTCCTTTGCTTGAGATGCGGAGATCCTGCAGACTTTGCTGGACCTCTTCGTTGCTATCACTGAGGGTGTTGGCATGGTTCTCGAAAATGATGCCTTCGCCCAGATTAAACGTATGGCGAGCCTCTTCTATTCGTTGAAGGTGGGAGATGATGTGTGTTGTTGGTCGCTCAACGGCTAGGCGCTGATATGCCTCCAAATCCTTCTCGCTCGCCAATGGTCGGTCACAGATATCCTGCCCAAGTTCTGTAAGGTATTGGGTAGAGCTGAAAAGTTCGGCGTCTGGTGGGATATATTGGTAAATTCTTTCGAAGAGCTGCTGTTGCAGTACTGGAAAGTCCGTCCAAGGTTTCAACAAAGTCGGGCACGGCTTGTTCTTGGGGCTGGTGATGGAACCCTGTGTACTGAGACTCTTGTCTGTCTGGATAGAAAGTGGCTTCGAGAGAAGTGTATGGCAGGCACGTATGTATTCTTCGAATGATGTAGGTCTTGTCTTCCGCTGCTCGTCCTCCGCACGTCTTCGTTCCCGTTCTGCGCGCTCGTTAGCTTCCTTTGCTCGCTCATCTGCTTCTCGAAGCAGTTGCTCAAGACGTTCAAAGTCTGATTCCCTCCTTGAGGACATTCTGGTAGGAGTGGGTTGTTGTTGTCGTGCTTGAATAACGACCTTGGGAAGGCCATCAATTCGGCGAGGCAGATTATTGTCGAGGCAACGGCTCATGCCGAGACAGCGGGACACCAAGTCACATGCACATTCGTCGTACCTGCGATTACTGTAGCACATTGAAGCCTAAATGCACTAATCAGTCAGCGTCGGATTACTGGGACGACTCACATGGCACCTTGAGCCCCACCACTTGCAAAGTCCTCCCTTCGAATAACCTCAACATCTCGAATTGCAAAAAGAGAGATCAGACCCCCATTCAGGTCAGTTCTTGACCAACGACGATGATGACTCAGTTGTTCTACCCGATCAGCTCCGCCCGGCTCCGCTAATAGACTTCATTCCACCTATGCTGAGGGGCAGCCTGATGCACCCTATTTTACGTCGTACTACCTCGCAATTTTTTCACCCAAATTCATTTCTTCCTTCGCCACGCACCATTACCTTACCTCCTTCTCCCACCGCTCTAAGAATATTCTATCAAAGGCGCAGAAGGAGTACCTCTGGCTCTGAAGACTTAACGTCGCCATCAGCCTCTACATTTCCGTCGTCACCAGCATCGCCTCAATCCATCAACAATCAAATTCATGGCGTCAACCACGTTCGCACTTGTGGATGCAAAGAAGTCGATTCTAGAAGATGGGTTCTTTTCTATAGATGACTCGGTGGTAGGAGAACACGTCTTGGAGATGGAGCAGAAGGACTTTCCCTTCGCATCGGAATATGGCCTGGAATTCTGCAAGCTCAACTTCCTTGACGATACGGTTGGTAAAGGGGAAAGATATTCATATTCTTACTAACGGTTGCAGCGTATCCGATCCATACTCGAGTCCTTCTTCCCAAAGCCCGGTCTTGGACTTTGTCTGAAATACCACAACGATCCAGGCCATATTTTTTCCTTTAGGAAGGGTGGTGCAAAGGCTGGTTTGCGCGTTGTAATTGTTCAGTTGTGGAGCGTTGGATCGCGAGCTGGGTACTGGGGCGGTTCGCACCTACTCTCGTTGCCTGCCGTCCGCGCAGCAAATGCTTTGTGGGAAATCCCTTCCGCTGCCTTGAAACGTGCCGGCTGTAAGGAGAGAGAGATTAAGTTTGAACAAGGTGGCCTGTAAGCTACCATCTACACTTCAGCCACATCCTCTTAACAAATCTTGCAGAGCCATTCTCGATGCTAGACTCGCTTTCGAAATCAAGGACGGGTTTACAATCACATCTGCATTTGCAACGTGGGACGAAGTCAAGACATGGGCTAAGATGCTTCTTCCTAGATCGCCGGAGTTGGCAGCAAAGGTCACTGAAATGGAGAGCATATACACAACGATTGGGTTCACCTTCGGATTTGAGGACCCAGAACCAAGGTAGAAATTCATCATTGCCCGTGATATTCTTCTGCTGTATTATGTGGATTTCCGAACATATAGCCTTCTTGTATCCCTTGGGGCATTGTACTGTACTCAACGACTCCTAGATCGGAAGATGGATCCATAATACTTGTCTGAATGTCACCTATTTCTCCACGAAATTGCTCTACCACAGGGTTTGAGGGATACGTAAAGGCCCAGAATATTGGAGCGCCGTATTCGTCCAGTGTTTCGATTGGAACAGAATTGGAGTGTAGCGCCGACGCCAGCACTGGCTGTAGAGAAGCTTCATCAGATGAGAGAGAGTTGATGCCATTCAAACTGGGGAAATGCGCTAGCGATGAGCTTGTCATCGCGTCGTCAACATCCAGCTTCTCCTTGACCCTTCGAGCGCCTGGCGTCCCCGCCAGCTCCCTTGTTCTTTTCTTAGTCTCCACGCCTTGACATTTGTCAAGCCTCTCGGCGGCAATTTCCCTCAGCCGATCGCATATCTGGCGTGTATATGAATTCTTCGTCATATCCGCGTCTTTGTGGGTGTCGGCGTGCGCAATGTATTGGCTCGCCACATTGAAAACCTTACAACAATACACACATACTTCTTTGCATTGAACGTCTGCGGTCAAGGCATTATTAGCAATCTGCGTATCCAATGGCCGATGGTAATTTACGTAGTGCAAAGTGCCGTACAAGTCTTGTTCGTTTGGAAAATGGTCTGTCCCGGTCGCACTCTTCGTGTGGGCAGCAAAGCTGGTCAGCGGGTTTATCATTCCTCCTTACAAATGTAGAGTCGTGGACGTCGCCGTCCGCATAGCCATTATCGTAATCATGGGCATCGTAGGACGTATCGTGTTCATCATCAAGTGGGCTTGAGTGGGCGCGACATTGCTCAAGTTTCGCAGACAGAAGGCGTTCCTGAGACTGGACGAACGGATTAGGACTGGGACTAGAGGGCTGTGAAGTACTAACTCGGTATCCGTCAAGATGGTCACGTAACTCATCGTTCGTCGGAAAGCAGACCGAGCAAGTTTGGCATTGTCGCTGCTGATTGATCTCATCTAACATGCTGCTGCTAACAAGTCGAGGTGATTGTTGAGAACACACAGGCGAGAAGCCAAAAGACGGGAGGAGTTAGTCATCATGCAAGGCCTGGCAGGTGCAGGTGACCACTTTCAAACCTAGAGTGCCGCTTCATTGCTTCACTAAATAATCAAAGCTGTCCTGAAATCGCATTTGCCTTCCTCCATGAGCCCTCGCGCTTCTAGATATCATTCCATCAGTGCGCAGTGCAATCGCCATTTGTCCGCTCAGTTCTCTGCCTCATCCCTCCATTTCCTTCGACCCACGCGAAACAATCTGATTTGGAGCACCGCCGTCCCACCACGTACCCTCCCCCTCCCGCCGTCTTTCTGTCCTCCCACCGCGAAAGAACTGACAGACGATGAGATGTAAAATAGTAATCTGTTGGACTGTCATAAGGGTCGAGGTAGAAACGCAGGTTCCAGATGCGCTCACCTAAAGTTTATCAAATGGCGTTTAGCTTGCTAATCACATGCATCTCTGCATGTTGTTTCCCTGTTCCATTACCGCCGCAAGCAGGGCAGATGACTCCCTTCACGACGCCCTCGTCGTTGCAAGTTGAACATTCAGTCATCTTTTGTTTCGAAAGAGCTTTCCACAAAGTAAAGGGCAGTTGGAAAAAGGATCAACTTCAGAAAGGTCAAGTCGTTCTTGACAATCACTCAAGAAACTTTCGGGTATTTAGTTCGAGTGCCCATGTGATTTAGTTAGCGATCCGACACTGACCGAGAAGAACCCAGTTCAGTTAGGCTCCAATTCCTTTTCAGGCTGAAACCATGCACCTAAGCTTTGGTGGGTAGTCGCAGGACTCCGACTTGGTGTCGTCACGGGACTGGCACATCTGCCTATTCACAAGAAGGGTGGCTGCAGCAGCCACGTGCCTAGTTATGCAGGGTGGGCGCGGGGTTTGGGGGCTGTTCCTCCCTCCTTGTCGATATCACCGATAGACGAAGAAGATTTCTTCCTCGCAAGCAGATAACAAAGGAAGTTTCGCATTTGATGCCACTACCATATATACATCTGGTCCCGCATATCTAAGTACAGCCAAAATGTGAACAGAGGAATAACACTCAGCCCTTCGCTTGATATATGCACATGAAACTAACCCTGACCATGCAGCTCGAGATCTCTGCTTATCGGTGCACAATTATCTACTGACCCAGTACGCCAAAGACCGGGGTCAGCCACATTGGTTGATTTGTTTTCGTCACCTTCACTTGTAGTTGACAGATAGACTTCGGAGCCTTGCATTCTCTGTTCGAGATCAGAGCCGGTATCATCTGCCCCTGCCACCTCAAAATTGTAAATCATCAGAGAAACCCAAAGTGCATTAGAGATAAAGGAGACGACAGTTTGCCCCTGGGCACATTAGCAGTATTCGATGAAGAGTGACCATAACACCTACTAAGAGGACTTCCGTAACTCCTGGAAGTAGTAAGGCTGCTACCGAGGCAGGCAATGTGGCTAGATTTAAGCTAAAAAGGAAGGTTGAAAGGTTGGATGTGAGGGCTTTTCCTGCATGGAGCTGACGAAGCGAGAAGCAAGCGGGAAAGCAATGAGCGGTAATAGCTGCAATAGCTACAAAGATGAGACTTCTTTCCTCGTGATCGCCACGCAAGATAAAGGCAAAGGCCAACCAGAACAAGGCTAACACGGCGAGATTCATGACGAAGAACACCCATGAGAAATGTCTCTTTCGGTCCAAGAGGGGGTCAAGACCAAGGTATAGCCTCGAGGACATCATAGCCTGTATCTGTGGTTAGTACGCGGGGAATTTGCTTCTGGGGAAAAACGCACGTCAATTATGAGGCTCAGTAGAAGAGACAGGGCTTGTAGACCATGTAGTATTGCCGGCTTGACCTCCATCTCGTTGTAAACAACAAGTACAACCTCCCCTGTAAAAATACATATGATAAGAATTCCTTGGACAGAGAAGTACTTCCAAGACTCCCCCCGAGGGTTACGCCATTGGATAATAGCGTCTGTGGTATAAAGAATTAGTATGAGAAATGCGAACGAGTATACTGCCATGGCAACTGGAGCGGCCATGACAGGGATGATTATAAGGCAATGATCGGTGAGAAGGTAAACTGGTGTAGTGGGAAACGAGGAGGGCGCATGCAGATTGCCTCGTTCTGTAGGTTCTTCTTATACATCGAATTGGATCCCCACATTGGTTCGCCATCATGGCTTGATGTTGTTGCCGTAGGAGGCCTAGCCACATGGGATCAGAAACCTCAATTTCTGCAGGGACCATGGCTTCGTGGTCCCTACTCCGTACCTCATTCTTTCCAGGATCATGAGTCCATGGTCCCTGCGATTTCCAGAAATCTTAACTTTTTGTGGCCCTTTCGTTTTCCTTTCAGGATCATTAACTTACTCTACGGCCCTTTCCCTTTACTTTCGGGGACTAGCGGGACCATGAGTCCATGGTCCCTGCGATTCCAGGGATCATTACTCTGCGGACCCTTTCCCTTTACCTTCCGGGACTAGCGGGACCATGAATCCATGGTCCCTGCGATTCCAGTCTCGCTTTATTTTCAGGGATCATGACTCCATGGTCCCCTCCCGATTGGCCAATGTTGTGGCCTATTTTCACAATCCAGCCTCGTGTTCAAGGCAAGCATAGCAGTATCGTTCATGTACTGTACCATGTTGTCTACGTGGGATATCTTGATTGTTTCCCCGCCAGTGCAACATGCGGAGCTGTGCATGCTGATCTAGCAATACTCCAGTTCAATGCGTCGTGTTCATGGGCCAGTGTACCGTGCTTCAGCTTCTTTGGGGATAAGAATCCTATATACGAGCCCCGATGTCTCCGTAATATTGCCTTAACTAAATTGAGATCTTAAGAAATTCAAGCCACCATGTCTCTGGCATTACCTCAACTGAATTGAGTTCTCGAAGACGGAAAGGTCCTACCGAGTGGTTGGAACTGCAACATGCGGTACCAACAATCAGCTTCAAACTGTCATCCTTCCCCATCTGTCCACATGAAAATTCAGGAGCCAGTGCACCGTGTCTCAATCGTGTGCCTTCAGCTGCTTCGGCGATGGATCTTGCATCCAAGCCCCAGTGCCTCCCCCACATTACAGCAGGCGCCAACACATTATGCACCATGGGGCTGCAAGTGATAGACTCTCCAGCATTGGACTCCCAAGACGGATTACTTTTCCAACATGAGGAATGGCATAAGGATCGATAAATATATGAAGGTTTGAATTTCCCTGAAGTTCTGATCATCACCTCCCTCTGCATTCCTCCTAGCTCTTCAATCAACTTCTGAAGCACCTCACTTCTCTCATCATTCCCATCAGCTATTTTTCTATCCTCCTTATTAACAATGGTTTCCACGGAAATTATTCAAACCGGCGCGCAAATGGCCCAGGCAAAACCAAGTACACCACCAAGTAGCCCGACTCAATCATCATCCGAGCAACTCGTCACGTTAAGCAGTGTCCATCAGTTCATTGACATGGTCAAGGCAGTCGTGGCGATGGAGATTGCCTCCACCCCAAAATGCACCTGCTCCGCGCCTTCTCAGCCATACATACAGCCGCTTACACCCCAGGATCTCGAACAGCCACTAGCACAGATTGTGACTTCTGGGCACATCCAACAGCTCTTGGACATTCTCAAGTCTCTCAGTACTAAAGAGGGACCTCCACCTACATCGCCAGACTCAATCAGGGCATCCGAAGGTGCGAAACCTAATGCTCCAGAGGATAGCCGGCCTCAAACAGCTCCAGCTTCTGGGCTGGAATTCAAGACAGTGAATGAAGTGTACGTTTATAATGGACCGTAAATCAAACTCGGCTGACGATCCGTAGGTGGGATGAGGAAGAATCTGAATACAAGATTCAGGAATCTTCGGCGGCAAAAGTGAATACGCTGGATGGTTGCGTCTTTGTTATGCGCACGCGGATTGGTGAGTAGGACTTACCTTTGAAGATGCTTCTATATTAATAAGCTTCTAGACAGGCACACCAAAGACCCGACCTTCTATATCGATGTCAAATCGAAAGAGCTTCGAGATATCTTGAGAGAGGTCTTGAAAGACGTTCATGGGATAAGTTTGATGGAAGAAAAGCTAACAGTGAGTCTTTTCTTGTAGGAATTAACCTCTCACTAAGCCGGGCATAGGTCGAGCGGCATCTCTTGTACCACTACCTCCCGGAGCTTAAATCACATCGAAGCACTCTTCAGCCCGACACAACGTCTATGAAACACCTCAATCTATTGATCGAATGCGTGGAGAAGATCTACGCCCCCACGACCGAGCGTCTCCTCCCGCTCCTCGAGCATGGTGAGATCACGTATGATCTGCTCTGGGCACTCTTCAAACCAAACACCCCGGTCTTTACTACTTGTTCTGGGACCAAAAACCCGCGATGCGTTACCTATGATTCTGCCGAAGAGAAGATGAACAGGTGGAAGATGAGGTATTTTAATATGGACTGCCGGTATTTCGATTTCGATGGCATAGCGTTCGGCAAAGCCTCTATCGAGCTTGTTATTCCCAAATTTCGCGGGACCCAACGCATCAACACCCTCCCAGCTTTCCCTCTCAAGTTCCATCAAGACGAAGAACGGGTCAAGTCCGATCTCGTTAACTGTGGTCGGAAGTTCGTCGCCCTAATAGGCACTCATCATGTCCACTGTCAGGGGAAAGCATTCTTCATGCACGAAGGAGACCCGGTAACGGTGTCTGTCGACAGCCGGGTCATGATCGATGCCGACTTCTTCTGGCAGATGAATCCCAATTACTCCAGACCACGTGCTGACCTAGCCGGGAATCGAGTTCGGAATGCATCTAGCCACCAGGGCGGCCCGCCTCCACCACTACCTAAGCCAGTTCAAAGCGAAGATATTGAACCGGCCGAGCTAACGGAGGAAGATCTGCTTATTTGCTGCCCGACTGTGCTAGGTTTTGGTTTTGACGAGAAGCTGTGGGGTGAGTTTTATCTCATCTATTCTAATATAGACATTCCACTGACTCCGAACACAGCGGAGTTTTCGGTCGCCGGTATCAAAGAGATTGAATGGTCACCGCTACCATTCGATTGTCTATCGATTCCCGAGGAGCAAAGAGATGTCATTATGGCTCTCGTGGAAGCTCGTCTTGATCCGAGCGTCGAATTCGATGACTGTATCGTGGGCAAGGGAAAGGGAATCAACATGCTCTTGCAGTACGGACCTACGTTGCTCATTTATGTCAACTTACTAACGTGGAAAAGTGGTCCACCTGGAGTCGGAAAAACCTTGACAGCAGAAGCAGTATCTGAACACCTGAAAAGGCCTCTTTACTCAGTAGGTATTCATCTTTTACCCTTCTAAGGCTAGTCTAACTGTCCAGATCTCAGCTGGAGAGTTGTCTATCGACGCAGCAAAGCTGGAAGGGCAACTCTCTCGAATCTTCAAGACTGCTAGCCACTGGAATGCAGTTCTTCTCCTCGACGAAGCAGACGTCTTCCTCGAGCAACGTTCGTCCGATAATCTCACTCGCAACGGTCTTGTCTCTGTGTTCCTCCGCAAACTGGAATACTGCCAGGGAATTCTTTTCCTCACTACAAACCGGGTATCTCATTTTGATATAGCGATTCTGAGCCGGATCCATCTCATGCTGAGATATAATGACTTAACCAAAGACGCGAGGGAGCATGTCTGGAGGAACTTCCTTTCTTGGGCAACCACTTCTTCCGGGGATGCAGACGTCAAAGCTAAGGAACTGGAGGAATTGGCTTGCTACAAGTTGAACGGCCGGCAGGCAAGTTACCTCACCGAATCCAGCCTTCGTCTCACTGACAGTCTCCTCAGATAAAGAATATCATGTCCGCGGCCCAGGCTTTCGCGAATAAGGAGAGGAGCAAGATAGGATTTCCACACGCAAAGAAGGCTGTAAAGGCGAATGAGACGTTTTTCCGGGAGTTTTATGGGAAAGAGGCTGTCGAGTCTATGTACTAATGCGAAGGATTTATAGAGTTTGAAATGGACTTGAGAAAGTCTGCTAGATTGTAAATATGGGTCATCTTTCGTTTCTCTGGGTTTTGTGTTTGGTGATATTCTCGGCTAGGGAGGAGCGCACGTCGATGAGGAATGCATAGGCAGGCACTGTACCATCCCCAACCAATTTTCTGCTTTTAGAAGACTGCAGGTAGCATGGGCGCCATGTTGACCCGTACATGAGTTCCCGGGTGTGTTGGAGTTCTCGTCCCATTATATATATGAGCCTTCCCCTCCCTGAGCAACACTCTTCGAACGAGAGCCCTGCCTCTGCTCTGGTTCTGGCTGGCTTCTTGATCATGTGGTCTACCGGTTTCGGAGGTGATTGTCCAGGTTTGATAGGGTATTGGTATTTCAGGCCGCTTACCCAGCCCAAATGGCGGTTTATCATCTTATTGTAAGTGCCGTCTAAGTCTCGGGCCGAAGAATACTGACATATTATCAAAGCATTGCACGCTACTTGGGCCTCGTTGTTAACACCATCGCTCACTGGCGATACAAATCAAAACCTGTCTTAAAAAGTCCATCTTTTTCTTATAAAGATGTTACAATTATCCTTCCAATCATTTCAACAAACGTCAAAGAGCTTCGGCAAACGGTACAAAGTATGTTGGCTTGTCATCCGTTCCAGATATTACTCGTTACCACGGAGCATCAATACACATCTCTTAGGAAGTTTTCCAAATCGATGAACGCAAGCAATCTCAAAGTCCTCAAAATTCCCGTTGCCAGTAAACGCCTCCAAGTCTGCAAAGCTATCCCTTTCGTCAGGACCCGTATTACGGTTATGGCTGATGATGATGTTACATGGCCGAGAACCATTCTTCCTTGGCTTTTAGCACCCTTCGAGGATGAGAAGATGGGCGCAGTCGGGACATGCCAGCGGGTAAGACGTCTCGAAACCGGGACATTTGAGGAACTATGCTATAATTGGCTGGGTGCTATATACATCGAGCGGCGTAACTTCGAAATATCGGCAACGCACAACATTGACGGAGGCACTTCATGCATGTCCGGAAGGACATGCGCTCTCAGAACTGAGATCCTACAAGATAAAGATTTCTTGTTGGGATTCGCGACGGAGACATGGAGAGGACATCTTCTCAAAGCTGATGACGACAACTTTATTACACGTTGGCTAGTTGCAAAGAGATGGAAGACCTGGGTTCAGTATAACCGGGAATGCGAGATTGAGACAACTCTTGAGAATAATATCAAATTTCTCTATCAATGCAGCAGATGGGGGAGAAGTAATTGGCGAAGCAATTACACAAGTCTATTTATAGAAAGACACATCTGGCGGTAAGTCAAAGCTGTATAGGAATGACACAGTAACCTGACTATTATATAGGCAGCAACCTTGGTCCACTTATGTTCTACATCTTTCTATGTTTACAAATTTTGCTATTATACGCGATCCTTTGCTTTTTTGGTCATGCTATGAGAGTACCTTATCCTTTGAAGGTTACGTAAAGATATCTTTACGCATTGCTTTTTTTATCTGGTGGCTGGCTGCTAAAAACATCAAATTAGTCGGGCTTTATAAGCGCAATATTTGGGATATTCGGTTTATACCAGTATCTATTCTCTTTACCTACTTCCATAGTTTTATCAAGGCCCAGGCATTCTTTACTCTGAGCGAGGTATGATCTATCCTATCAATCAGGACGCCTACAATCTAATCTTTATTACAGACAAGCTGGGGAAGTCGATAGGATCTGCTGGTATCTCATCTGTGAGGTAGTGCAGATCCGGCACAACTCACGTGATCATTTCCTCGCGTAAACAAAGGGGGTTGGTCATATGACTGCAACCTCGTGATCCTCGTGGCACGAGCGCTATTGGTTTGAAGATGGGGAGGCCGCCCGTTGGATCTGTGCGATGTGCAACAAAACTACAGTCACTGTGGCATATTCTGCTGGCTTGGGGTCTTGGGTGTGGCTAAAATTAGCCGCTGACCACCATTCCATCCACCAGAAGGGGGGGGTCCAGAATGGGCTCCGCATACTAAATATAGCCCTGTCGTTGTCACCCTCGCCCACGCTTATGTCAAAAAATCTGACCCTGATTTTGGATTAATTCTGACACCCTGGTTTGAGCTTTGTTACTTCATTTTTGGCATCCTTACTTGATTAGATCTTGGCTCGATTTCAGCGTCCAATGACCCAGTGACACACAAGCTCCCAAGAATTCCTCACGCGGGCGAGTGTCCGCCTTTGCACCAAGCTAACCCCGCATTTTGAAAAGTTAACGTCTACCAGAATGCTGTGTTCTGAATTAACTTAACAGTATTCTGTCACCATTAATCCTCGGCGGAGGATCGCTTGTGTAAACAATTTCATACTTCGAGACAAGATGTGCACGGCCGCCCAAAACCACTGCCCTTCCTGTTGCACGAACCACGGCGGAGCGTATTCACTTCCCTGTCCCGTCTTGTACCAATTACGGCCTGGTCAACTGGGCTTCGTTCAAATAACTCTTGATGCGATCGTAATCGCTTGTTCTAGAAGCATCGGAATGAGGACCACTTAAGGACTCAAAAGTACGCCTCCTACGCGTATATCATGTGTCTACCGTAACTTAACGAGCCGCAGAATCGGGACCTTGGCTAGTATAGTAAGCTCCCTCCAACAGTGTCACAGTCGTCCAGCATTAACGCATCCTCTTGCACCTAGCCAATCCACTCTTCTAATAATGTTTTATAGGCTGCTGGGTGGAGGGAGAGGGGGGAGGGGAAGCACCAATTAAGCCTCACGAGCGCCTCCTTCTTAGACGTGTCATTCAACTCTCCCTTCGACAGTATACGATAAAATGCGGGGTCACTGCGCCTCGAATATAGAACTGGACTAAAGAAAGAGTGCGTGAAAATGTCGAGCTCGGCGAGTGACTTAACGCATGCCCTTTAGGCATACCGTGTCTGGACACTTGAGATGGTCAAGTCTTCCCGACTTGATGTCGACCTTGACTAGCGCTTTGCTATCTCTTCCATTGCTACTAATCTGCCTAAACCTGTCAAAGACCCTATCGTCTAAGCCGCTTGTAATTTCCTTACTATGGCCACATCTTACCGATACTTAGACGATGATGGCAATAATGTTAATCCGGTCTAGGAATATTAGCATCCTCGCCCAAGTTGCGATTATCGCGAGTCCGACTACGATTGCAAACCCGAACATGTTATTATACTAGCGGATGCAGATGAGTTGGTGGACTATATTGAGGGTGGATAGTTAGTAAT
>Ga0302325_10009267_pt1 | contig 21509 bp, 24 predicted proteins | sample Palsa_T0_2_FD_201948 | JGI IMG/M metagenome (GOLD analysis project Ga0302325, IMG submission 201948) | Peat permafrost microbial communities from Stordalen Mire near Abisko, Sweden - Palsa_T0_2 | ecosystem: Environmental > Terrestrial > Soil > Palsa > Peat permafrost | place: Sweden: Abisko...
GCTCTGCGATTGTTTCGAACCCATCGGGAACCGGAGTGTTGTATTCGATAAGGCGGATGATGAAGCCGGCGGGGTTCGTGATCGGGATCTGCGATTGCGCGACGACCTGCTCAGCGTGTTCCAATTGCCTGGGGAGTTCTTTTTCTTGGCCGGGTTTCAAATTCGCAAGAAGCTGATGAGCTTTCTTCTCACTGATGCCGCGCCGGGTGAGTTCGGAAGCGAGGACGGGATCGAACTTCGGCTGCGCAATGAGTTCTACTTTTGAGTCTGCCTGTCGCGGGGCACTTGGGTTATGTTTCAATTGCGAGTCGCCGAGTTCGTGTGTTGAAACGTTTCCTTGTTTCAGAACTTTGCGCCGAGTGTGAGCTGCGGCAAACTCAGCGTGCGCTTTAGGACCTGGAGTTAAATATAAAATCCAGTCCGGTTGATTTTGTGCATCGATGATAGGTTCGTACCTGACCGAGGTAATGTAGCCGGATGCCTTGTGAGGCCGAAGTATTTTCGCCATTTGATCCTGCACTCTCTGGCGTTTAAAGTGCCGAAGCTGAGCTGAGAACGTGCAGTACTCGGAATAAGAAATCTTTGCACTAACATAGTCGTTCTTCAGTGCCGCAAATATTTTCCTGCTGATGATTTCGTAGAAACGTTGTGCCGCGGGTGGGAGCTCCTTCATGTACGCACGATCGAGCGGTCGAACAGGAGCGTTGTTCAGAACTTCCCAAAATGGATCGTTGAAGGAGATGTACACGGCGTCCGCTTTCCGACCGTCGGGAAGTTTCTCGCCGGTGAATATCACACCGTAACGCGTGACTCCGGCTTCAACGTGACGCTCGGTACCGTCGTTCGCGCGGTAGTTAAATTTCGCGGTAATGAACGCACTCGCGTTTTGGAGAAACGCTCTCTTCAGGTCTTTGGTGTTTTGTCCCGCGTGGGTCGCCAGATTGAGCTCGGCACAAATCTCATTAAGACTTCCGATTCGAAGAAGTTTGGGGAGTGGTCGTCCTGCTTCATCTATCCGCTGGTTGACAATAATGGTATCGAGTTTGTATGCAAGTTGGCGAGCCTGACCATAACGCTCACTGTAAGAGACTTCCCATTTTAGTTCGACCTCTCCGGTGGGTGTAGTCTTTACGATTTGGATGTTTACCCTTCCCTGCTTAGCCAGATTATGAACTGGCATCCTGGAGAGGACGGTTTCGGTGCGGATTAATTCTAAGCTCAGCGCTTCCGACTGGGTCGTAGGCACGCGCGAATAGATCCCCTCTTCTTGTTGCTTATTCCCCTCCATTTCTTTTGTTGAAATAATTTCACCAACCACCACTTCTACTTGTTGATGATGTTATTAAGTGTATACAGAGTTAAATACTTACGCAATCCACAGCCCATATAAAACCGCACTTATCGCGGCTATTTGTAGCGTCAAACTTCACCATTCGTAGCGCGAAACTTCACTGGCCGTAGCGTCAAACTTCACCATTCGTAGCGTCAAAGTGCACCATTCGTAGCGCGAAACTTCACCTTATGTAGCGTCTAACTTCACTTGAAGTTTGACGCTACACGCGGTGCGTATTGCTTTCCACAACCACGCTTCCGGTTTTATAGATGGATCATTTTTCGAGAGGGGACTGCCGACAGTTTGACAGCCACCAGAATCAGCCTTAGGGTTACCGAGGTACATCATAAACCAATCTGAGGAGAATCAACAACATGGACCGGGTGAGCTTCGATGAAATCAAAAAAGTGGTCACGCTACAGATGGCGATCGAGCACTATGGCATCCAATTGCGCAACGTGAACGCGACGACACTCCGGGGAAAATGTCCCTTGCCGTCGCATGGGTCAGAGAAGAGTAAAGAGAGTTTCACCGTGACCCTTACCAAAGGCGTCGGCGGTGCCTGGGCCTGCCAGTCGCAATCGTGCATCAAAGCACGAGGACGGGTCGGCGGGAATGTCCTCGATTTCGTCGCCGCGATGGAAAAGTGTTCCGTCCGTGATGCGGCGATCAAACTGCAAATGTGGTTTCTCGTTCCCGCAGCCGGCAACGGATCGGGAACGGTTGGCAAGGAACCTCGCGCGAAAAGTTTCGCGGGCAAGGAACCGGAACCAGAACTGGTTTCAAGAAAAGAAACTGACGGCGCAGGGGAGAGCGATTTAAACAAACCGCTCACGTTCAATCTTCAAAACATCGATCGCGCTCACCCGTATCTCAAAGAGAGGGGAGTGAGCGAAGAGACCGCAAAGAAATTCGGCGTGGGATTTTTCCCCGGCAAAGGATCGATGCATGGTCGCATCGTGATCCCGATCCATAACCCGAAGGGCGAACTCGTCGCCTATGCCGGGAGATCAATTGACGGAACGGAACCGCGCTACAAATTTCCGGCGGGTTTTCACAAGTCACTCGAACTCTATAACGTGCATCGCGTGAGGGAAGAAGTTTCGGTCGTTCTCGTGGAGGGATTCTTCGATTGCATGAAGGTGACGCAAGCCGGGTTTCCGTGCAGCGCGCTCATGGGTTCCACGATGAGCAATGCACAGGAGGAAATCATCCGTGAACATTTCGCGCATGTCGTCGTGGTGCTCGATGGCGATGAGGCGGGGAGGGGGGCATCGGAAGGAATTGTGGATCGGCTTCGCCGTGCTGTCTTTCAAGTGAACGTAGTGAACTTGCCCGATGGCGTACAGCCCGATCAGCTTTCGATCGATGAACTGCATCGGCTAATCGATTCTATTATGGTGATGCAATAAATGGTGGGCGCTCACAAATGTGGTGAGCGCCTTTTTATTGGTGTGGCGATGGAGCAGAGAGCACACCATAACCATAACTGCGAGGAGGCCGTTGTACGGTTGAATGCCAGTCACCGCCAAACGAGCAAATCAGATAATCAAATGAGATCGGTCGGCATCGCCACCGGTCTGTCTGTCGCCTTCTCAAAGAACTGATCGGCGGGTACCCACACGCGGCGAGAGATCCTTGGGATGTTTCTGGCAGTGTTAATCGACATCTTCAAGGCCGTTTCCACGTGCCGGACGAAGTGCGCCTTCGGGTCACTCTCAGGCGTCACTCCCAGTGTCAAGCAGGTGACAGCCCCGAGTAGCACATCCGCGAGCTGTACGAGATCACTTCGATCCGAGTCTAGCGAGCGAGCAAGTCGGATGACTCGACTGGACTTTGGACCGAACGCCTTTTTGTAAGTTCGATTAAAAAGAAACTCGACCTGGTCGAGCACGCGATCCTTCGAGAAGAATCCTTTATCAGGGTAAACCCACCACCGCTTCGTTTCACTGAGGCGACCAAAAGACAAAAGTAGAAACTGATAGAACGCTGAAGCTAGAAGGCCGTCACGTCCTGCGCCGCGTGGCCGAGAAAAACGCCAGGCTTCGCTGGCGAGATCAATTTCAAGGAGAGCGAATCTTGCAAACCGGTCATGGAAAAATACGTCGACCCAAGCACGGTAGGGCTCAAGGTATTTTTGAGAGACTTTCCCCCACTTCATCTCGTTACGCAAGTCGTACTGCGATCGCACAGTCGACAATTGGTGGAGTAGACGCGAGCGTCCCTTGTCAGAACAAATAACGCCGCCGATGAACAGGAGTTGCCGACCTGGAGGTTTCAGTATTCGCTCGTCGGAATAGAGCTCGTATTCTGTGATCACCCTATTCCCAATATAATAGCGCGAGCACTTGTCGGGTGTGCGTCCCGGATTGTATTGCGGGATCAAAGTCAGTGACCGTATAAGTCGGCTTCTCGCGAAAGTGTCCCAATCAGCCAATCGGCGCGACTAACTACATCCTTACGTGCTGCCGAAGTAAGAATCGAGCGATCTGTGCCTCCACTAGGGCGCGCGGGTTGGTATAACGCTCGTTACTCGTGCGTTCAATCTTCCTTCGCCATTCTGCATTAGAGTTTTTCAGGAACGGGGGATATGTAGCGATCCGCTCGGGTTCCGCGGGCCAGCAACCCCTGTCGTCACAATGGAGCGTTCGGACGTAGGCTCTGTAATCGGGAAGGTCCTGGATCGCGGCGCCAGCGAATGCCATCGTGAACTCATCTTTGAGTCGCTCGGCATCTGTGTGCGATACGCGGAAAGCGATCAGGTTCGCGGCGTTCGTGAAGATTGCGGCGGCGGTTTCGCGGGAGAGGCTTTCGATTACCTGCGTTGCAATCGCGAGCACCAAATTGAACTTTCTGGTTTCAGCAAGGATGGATTCAAAGTCGCCGATGTAGTTCTGCGCTTCCTCTGCGAAAAGAAGATGCGGCACACGATCGGATTCCGGGATGTCGCTCCGCGAAAGCGCGGCGAGCTTCTCTTGCATCACGATAACTGATCCGAGAAGCATCGCGTTGTCGGCTCCTATCGCGCCCTTCGACAGGTCGCATAAAATGATCTTCCGTGCGTCCATTGCACGCCGAAAATCAAAACTCGACCGTGGTTGGCCAATCACCGCCCGGAGCAGGGGATCGGTGAGGAACGCCCTGCACTTGTTGAGCACTGGCGAGATGGCTTCTTCTCGAAACCGGTTATCCCATCGCTCAAACGTGTTCTCGAAAAAATCGAGGACCGCCGGATTCGTGACCGCCGCTAGCGCCGACGCGCGGTAGTTCGAATCCGTGAGGAGCTTTGGGAGGGCAAGGATCGACACCGGCCTGGGCTGCTCGATGAGCGCATGAAGTCCGTTGCGGAGGATATCTTCCATGCGCGGACCCCAGGAATCAAACCAAAGCTTTTTGAAAATACTGATGACGTTTGAGACGACAAGACCCCGCTGCTCTCGCCGGGGGCATTCGAGCAGATTGAGCGCGAAGGCTCGCTCCTGGTCTTTGGGATTGAAATAGATGACATCGTTTGTCCGATGCCGTGGAATGTGGTTATCCAAAATGTCTTCGATGAGCTGGGAGTGGGGATCGATCACGGTGACGCCGTGGCCGGCGGCAATGTCCCCGGCAAGGATATTCCGCAAGAGCGTGCTTTTGCCGGAACCCGATCCGCCAAAAAGCGCGAGATGACGGCGACGCGCTTCCGGCACGATATAGACAGGCCTGCCTTCACGGAAAGCATCTTCACTGCTGCCAATGAGGACAGGATGGAGCGACATGGAAAAGAAAATAAAAAACGGAGCTTGTGACCCGTTTCTGAATTATAAGGTGCGAAGGAGCATGCGTCTAACCCCGTTATCCCCAGTGCCGCACCTTGAGCGCCACCTGGAAGGGACCGCCCATCCAACGAGCGCGTGATCGAAGAAAATCGCGCACACGTTACAACCCGGTGCGTTCTTCCACATCCGGGTCGATACAAGACCATGCGCGGCGAACCGCAGGAGAATGCGACAGGGTTCCTTGCAAAAAGCTGTTGCGTAATCCGTTGGTTCGCTGACTGGCGGTGTTTTCCACCGCCGAGGTTGCAGGATGGGCGGTTGCTTTTTGTTATAACGGAGGGTTTAGAATACTGCAAGGCGCGGATGCGTGTTGGGTTGACAATTAGGGGGCAACGGATACGATTGTGAGAACACCACTCTGGGAACCGATACCCCCTTGCCGAATCCATGCCCAAGCAAAAACTCTACTGCTATGTCGATGAGACCGGCCAGGACACTGCGTCGAACGTTTTTATCGTCGTCGCGGTCTTAAGTGATCGGAATCAAGAGAGCTTGCGGGATGCGCTCATTGCAATCGAAGAGCTTGCTGGCGTCAGATACAGCAAATGGCATAACTCAAAACCGGCGCGGCGGGTTCGTTATATCGAACTCGCTCTGGATCGGAACGTAGGGCAGGAAGACGTTTTCTTCGGCTCATATCCGAAACCACTGCCGTATCTCTTGCCAATGATCGAGGTGTTAGAACGGGCGATCAAAACGAAGGCCGCGCATTCGTACACGGCGCGAGTGTTCGTGGACGGGATTGATCGCAAGAAGGCAGCAGAGCTTACGAACGCCCTACGGCTGCATGGCATCTCGCTTGAGATGGTGAGGGGTAGGCGCGATGAGAGCGAGCCCATCATCCGCCTGGCGGACATGTGGGCGGGTTGCATTCGTGGAGCACTATTAGGGAAAGCGGAGGAGCGGGCACTTCTCCAGCGGGCAATCGAGAAAAACTATATTAAGCGGATAAAAGAAAAAACCCCTTGAACAAGGGGCTTTTCATCATCCTGGCTATTCTCCGTGAGGAGACCAATCTCCGCCATACGGACGGGCCTTCGCCAGGACTCTATAGGTAATAGTAAACTATTGAAAATACAAATGCAAGAGGCTGTGCGAGGGTGGACCGTTTACTGGGGAAGCGGAACGTGAACGAGTGCGGAAATCATATCGCGAGCCGAAAGATTTCGAGGCAGCGCGTGGTTGATCCCCACGATTTAGACGGTTATTGCGACGCGGGGTTCGACGGTCACCTCCACTTGATCAGCCGGTTCCTCCGGGATGTGTTCGCCGTGCTCTAGCATACTTTCAACGACCATGCGGACGACATTTATTGATATTGACGAGAGCCTCCGACTCGGTAGCGCCCCACGTCGATGCCCCGTGCTCTTCGAGCAGTGGGCAGTAGGCGTGCCAGCCCGCCGGATTTCCATCGAAATCTTCATCGGGTTCGACTACGAGTCTGAAATTGTAGGTTTTCATGGCCATTACTACGGCTGAGGGTAGGTTTTGTTTCAGTCCACGCGCACTACAGAAATCCGTCAAATGACGGATGATGAACTCGGCAAGAGCGAGGGAAGGGAGAGATCTTCGAACGCAATGAACGGATAGGCCAACTGTGCGGCGCGGGGAATGAGCGGTTGCAGATCTCTGCGGAGTTCGGCCGCACGGGATCTCGTCTGTGTGACGGTGGCTACGATGAACGATTGCATGCCGGGATATTTCTTCGCGTACCGGCGATGTTCATAGTAAGCGAGATAGCCGGTGATCTTTGCTGCCATCCTGGTGTGCGCCATAGTGGAGCGGTCCGCTTCCAAAAAGACGTGAACCGCGTTCCTCCCCTCAGGCAAGTTTGAATGTTTCAGAACGAAGTAGCTGTCCGGGCGGACTGGGATTGCCGGCTGATCGTCGCGGGCGGGAATAGTGTCCCAGAGTGGAGGGCCTTCTATCCATTTCGTTAAGCTGACCGGCCTACCGCGCGTGAGAAGCAACATACGCGTGTGGATCTCTGCGACGAACAACGAATGGCGAATGCCGAAGTCGGTGAGCTCGTTATGCCGGAGACGCTTCTCTTTTATGTCTGCGGGGGCATAGCCTTCCTCGCTCAGCACCGAGACACCGACGGGTCCGACGGCATACGCATTCTTCTGCATGAAGCGTGCGGCGATCGCCACGTAACGGCGCTCTTTGAGTTTAAGAAGCCGACCCCAAAGGGATCGGACTGATCGACCGGAGAGCGCCGCCAACTGATCAACGGTCGCGATACGAAGTTGATAGAGGTAGTGCAGCAGTTCGATATCCCGCTTATTCAGTTCGAAGCCGTTCTTGGAAGGCATGGGAGAGTGAAAACAACTCGCCGTTGGGTAGCGAGAGAGACAGCCCACCTACGAGATTAAGCATGGCATGATCGCAGAAATCCGCAATGGGATTGTGCACACGCTACTCGAAGGTAAACATCTCGGCGATCTGGCAATCGACGATTATTCGTATGGGAACGAAGACCGGCGGAATGAATCCTCCGTTGTAATGCCAACCCATGATAATCTCCCTTATGTGCCCTTCGATCTCCTTGCCCGGCGATTGGGGAAAGTGAATATTTCCGGGATTGCCCTGTTCGTCCACGATCAGGCAAACAGGGACCTTGCCCTTGAACCCATTTGCCCAGGTGATCTTTCCGTCGAAGTGGTTTGAGTCGAAGAGAAATTCAGGGCCCTCGCCGTCGCTCCCGCCATTAGGGTCTTTTCCGGTAAAACGGCCGCCGGTCTCGGCGTAGTAGGCGCTCGCCGGTTTGTCGCAGATGTGAGGATCAGTATGATGGATGCTCAGCTGCGAGATCTGGGGTAGCTGCGGTTCTTGCCGTTCCGAAGATTCGGAGCTGGTGGGAGCAGGCGCATCGATGTTCGTGTAGAAGCGCATAGTGCCATGGCCCTGGAATCGCGCCACGTTGTAATTGAAGTCGTGGTTGTCGTTCGCAAAGAAAGCGCCTCGGCTGGTTGATTCGTTCGCTATCCAGATCGCAAACCAAAAGCCAGTCTGGTCGCCGATAGGCTCGTTTTCCCAGTTGTGCCAAGTGTGCGGGATATGAACGAATCCGCCGAAGCATCCTTCATGGAGCTTGAGGTCGAAGTAGCGGATGTTCTTCTGACTGAAGTCGAGATCCTCGGTAACCGAGTCGGGGCAGATGACGTTCGCATGATAATTCACGAAGGTCGTTTGCTGCTGGGGTGGGCGAGATGACTTCGCGGCCTTACTCACGATCAGGCAGATAAGGACGGTGCCGATGATGACGAACCATACAGCGCGCCTAACCCTGGTCGTCATAAATCAAATCATCTGAAATTTTACTGCGATTTCAACGCAGACGGGAACCGGCATTTCGTTCGCCATGAGAAAACAAGATACCAGAAAAGAGGCATCCAGTGCCACAGGCCGGGTTAGCGAGAATGCCGGGGAGTTATCCGGCCGCGGATTCGGTGGTCTTGTCTTTCGGGCAGCGGCGGGCGTTATGGTCGGCAGCGCCGCAGTTTGAGCACGAGCGCTTCAGTTCCCTCGGCGCGCCATCATACCCCAACTGGGATAATTTCTGGTCGATTGCCTGACGCTCCTGCACGAGGAGGGCGATGGCCTTCTGGCGTAATTCTTCGGCTTGATCTAATATGCTCATGTTGGTTGGTTGCGCTGTGACGGATAGGCGTTAATTTAGCTAGCTTTCACTTCAAAACGAAGAAGCGGTTCGACTATCTTCCGCGCTTCCTCGGCGGTCGCAACAAAAAGGATCTGCGCCCGCGCTTCCTCAAAAGGTTTGGTCACCGCTTCTTCCAAGGTGCCAAGTTCCTGGTCCAGGCGCTTGTCGATGCCCTTCGCAAACTTGTGCTCGGAATGCAGGATGTTGATCTCGTTATCATCCTCAAGCTCGAACCCGGCCGCCCAAAGCTTTTCTTCGAGCGGTTCAAGTTCTGCCCGCAATGATTCGATCTCCGCAACCAGCTTCTTCGCTTCAGCCGGCAAAGAGGATCTGATAAGCTCCTGGTTCCTTAAACGACGAACTTTATTGTACTTATCTCTCGCCCGTTCCCATACCGGATTGCTGTAGGTAGCAGCCAGCATCTTTTCAAATGCCGTCCGGCGTGAGTCGGAGAGTGTTGTTTCTTCTTGTTTCATGTTGTTGGTAGTGTTTTGTCCTACCCGCCACAGTCGCAGTTCCAGAATCACACAGGAGGGCGGGTCTTCAAACGGGCAGGATACGCTAACTACGCTGTGGGTGGGCAGCGTTTGTCTTTACCGATGCAAAAGGAACGGACAGAACTTCTTGGCGACCGATTCCGCATCTTCCAGCGTTTCCGCGTTGAACACCCCAAGAATGGCACTGTCGAATTCATCAATCCGGCTTTCGAGCGTGGCGAACGAGTGCTTCAGCTCCTCGGTCATCTGTTTAACCTGATCGGTGAATTTCGCAAAGTCCTCATCCCTAAAATGTTCGAGCAACGTAGCCGCTAACCATACGTGACGGCTCTCCAACTGTCGTGTTTGTTTTTTCATTTTCGTGCTAGTTATTCTGCTGCCCACTCCACAGTCGCAAGAATAGGATCGCATTGGAGGACGGTTTTTGAAATGCGGCAGGATACGCTCGGTGCGCTGAGATGGGCAGGGATTAGTTTATCTTAGTCGCACAAATTCCCTAGGAGCCAACTGGGAATCCCGCTCTGGTCCCCGGTACTACCGACTTTTACTTCAGGAATGATTTGCGCCCTGACCAGATTCTCGCGGATCTTCGCGGGCGTAAGCGACCGATGAAATCCCACCGTCGCCGGGCTGATCCGAACCCCGAGAGGCTTCAACTGACCGTTGACCGCGTCCATGAGTTCTACAACAACCTCGGTTTGGGTGATGAAATCCTCGGGGCTCACGATCGCAAACGATGCGCTGTCCTCTGCGGTTTGCTCCTCATTCGTCTTATCCGACAAAGCCCTGACGTTACCTAAATCCGTGGCGAGTTCTTTTGTTTCTTCTTTCGTGTTTGTGGTATTGATTGAAATCCTGCCCATCACAGTCGCAATACCAGCTTCTCAGAATCGGCGCGGTTGGGCATGACGCCGGTTACGCTGGATACGCAGTGGGAAGATTGGGCTGCCACGAGCTTGGAGACATAGGCGGGAACCCTCGCTTCGACGCGCATCCAGTTGTCCTGGCTACAGGTCGAGAAGCGAATAGGTCTCGCCCCCAGCGGTGCGGAACCTTGTATGCATCAGACTGGCCTTGAATGCTGGCTCCGACACCACCAAGACCATCTGCGAGTTGATTGCACGTTCGCCAAGATCTTTCAGGAGGAAATTGGCCTTGCGCTCGGTACGGAGGATGATGAGGAGATAGAACTTCCTGAAATTGAAATCGCGTTCGCATTCCGGGGAGTCGTAGTATTGCACCAAGGATTCTATCTTCGTAATGATTTGTGGCTTGCCGTCGTCGTAGCGCCCGCGCTTCTGTTTTTCATATTCTAAGAAAATGGGAGGGGAGCGCACATCGTTCGTTGGGTTGTAGATGTAAAACAAGAGGTCCGGGTGGATGTGCTGCCGCTTCAGGTTAATCCTCATCACGATCAGCTCCAGTCTTTTTGCCTGAAGCGCGTTGGCAAGGGAATCAACGAAATCGTTCAGCCGTAGCTCGTGGTCAACATGGTCAGTCGAGAATTCCTGGAATGAGCGGCCGATATGGTCGGGATCGAGTCCCCGGTCGCGCGCCAGCTTCAATCCGCGGTCGGTGAGGCCGTGAACCAGACAGGTGTATTCGATCTTGTTCTCGATGGTAGGATCGCTCCAAGAAACGGAACGGATGTATCCCCATGTGCGGTCAACGGCGCTTTTCTTCTCACGCGGATCGGTATGGTCCCGGAGGCGCTTCAAGGCTGCGCGGATCTCTCGCTCGTGGTCGGATTGCTTAACTGCTGCCTGCGGTACGAGGCGGTACAGGTCGGTTGTCCTGGCGACGAATCGGTCGAGGAGAATTTCGATGATTGCCTTGCTGAGTCCCAACAGGCGGTACGGACGGTCGCCCCGTTTCCTTTTGAGGAGGTTTGCTGTCTTGCGGCGCGGCTGGAGTTGCTCCGGTACTGTTTCCACTGACTGGATTATCGGCTGAGATCGCGGATTTGCAAGCGTCCACGCCGTATTGTCGTAACGTGCGACTCTTGATCCGTTCTGCGCGTTCCAGCTGCTCGTCTGTAGGATGATCTGGCGGGGGTGGAATTCGTTTGAACTGGGGAGCGCTGCCGGCTATCGCATAGAGGGCCGTGAACGGCGCAAGATTTGCCAACACCTCGGGCTTCATGGGCGCAGATGGTTTTAAGCCGTTGGGATCGGGCACCAGCGGCATGATGTTCTTGAAAGATGAGGTATCCTCGGGTGCGATCTGGAAAACGAAATACGTTGCGACGTTTCCACGAACTGCGCTCCGTATGCTCATCTGCATTTGGTCGAGATACTGGTTGGCCAAGGTAAGGCGTAATCCGAGCCCGCCGGCCTCGGAAAGGATCTTGTCGAAAGCAGAGGTCTGGAAATTCTGGAACTCGTCGGCGAAAAGGTAAAAGTTGGTTCGGAGATCGCGATAGACAGCCTGCTGGATTCGCGAGACGAAGAGGGTGCCGATAAAATTCCCTGTTTCCTGGCCTGCGCCCGTAAGATCCACCAAGAGGATCTGTTTTTTCCTTATGATGTTTTCGATGGAGAGCACCGGGTTCAGCGTGCCGAGCATAGTGTTCAAGGGCTCGACCAGAATATGCTGCGACATCCGGTTCAGGATCGGCATGGCCACGTCTTGCGGGAACAAAGGATAGGTTTCGTTCCAGAACTTGAGCAGGTGCGGCCGGGTTACCCGTTTGAGGATGGACTGCCGGAACTCTGAAGGCTGCTTCGGCGGATCAATCAGGAAGTTATAGATGTCGAGAAACGTGCAGTTCTTCGCATCGAGGAGCGTGTGAATGACAAAGCGTAGGATGCCTGGCCACCGGTCGCCATCTTTCTGGGCGACGAACTGCATGAAGGTCTGCATGAGGTCGGCAGCAAGCGTCTGCCGCTCGGCTTCCGTCTGCCAGCTCATCACGTCGATGGGCACGGGGTTCGCCGCGCTGAAGTAGATGATATCGCCCTCGCGTTCCGGTGGGATGTGCTGCAAAATCGTTTCGACGAGGTTGGGCTTCTGTCCGCTCGGCTTCGGATCGAGCACGCAAACCCCGGCGCCGTTCTTGATGTCCTGGTCGATGATCGAATAGAGGAGCGTCGTTTTGCCGTTCCGCGTCTTCCCGATGGCGTAGATGTGGCGATCACGGATGTCGTAGGGAATCTCCACGTACTCCGGTTCGGGTTCTTCGGTATGGAAATGCGCGAGAACGGTAGGTTCGACCGCGTCAACTTTCGTGTAGTGCGGTTCGGGAATCCGCCGATGGGACGGTGACCTATACGCTGACACTGCCGCCTCCTTTTGGTTTTTGGCTCGGGATGTGAATGTGCAAAGAGACCTCGACGCGAAGCACAGGGATTTGGTTCTCGTCCTGGAACGTGACAAGACGGCTGCAAAGATGGTTTTCAATTTCCTGTGCGCTCGGTGGCGTGGTTTTTGTCGCGACGAAGATAAGAAATTCTTTTTCGGTAACGGTGTCGAGTTGGGCGTCGAGGCGTGCGAGAGAAACCGGGAGCGTGAAAAAGATGTTCGTTCTCACGACCGAATTGTCGGCAAGAGGGGCGGTGAATTCCCGGTTGTAGACGTGAAGGGGGATGGGGAGGTTGGTGACGGGTGAAAGTTGTTCGAATTGTTTTCGTTTGCCGCTGATCCAGAGGTAGGCGAAGCCGATAGGAATGGCGACAAGGACCAGCCCGAGAAAGCTGCCCGTGAACGCTACGATGATTCCTATGACCGCCGCGAAAACCATCAGAAGATATTCGCTCGCATTGACGTTTTGGTGTTCACTTTTCCACCTTTCCGCCTCCTCTAATTTCTCGGGTGGTGGATTGATCCCTCTGATCCTAGGGCGTGTGTCTTCTGCCACGCTGCCCTTCCCTACGGTAGTAACCTGCTACTGCAAGCCGAGCGCCGAGCGCTACGGCGCAGGACAACGATTTCTGAGGAATGACGGTGGGAATGACGAGGAAACGGAGTAATGCCCGTCGCTAGACGAGGGGCGGACGGCGAACTGACCCGACTTGTTAACATATTGATTTAGCGGCATTTGTCGATCTCGGACGCACGCACGCACGAAGTTTCTTGCGTACCGGTGGCGGATATACGACGGTACTTGAACATAATGCCGTAGAAAGGCGATAATAGATCACTCCTTGCCGAAAGGCAAGGGGTGAACTGGCCGGAAATTCCGTCTTACGGCAAAGATGGCCAGGGCTTCTCGATTCGCCGAAAGGCGAGGGGAATTCAACTTTGGAGACAAAGCATGATCCCTCAACTCGGGAAGATGTATTCGATCAAGGAAGTTGCCGCGATTCTTGGCGTCGGACGCGATACCATCGTTCGGCTCATCAGGAGCGGCACGTTGAAATGCGTGGAGCTTCCCCGGACGGGCGGGCGCGGAAAGAATAAAAAGCGCCTGATTCCTGAACGGGAGCTTGACCGGTTTATCCGGGAACACTCCAGCGGCTTTCTTGGTTTGACAGCGTAACAAGACGGGGGCGGCTCGAAGGGGCCGCCCTTTCCTATTTCTGGTCGGCGACAATTCGCAGTGCCGGCTTCCAGGTGGATTCGAGCGCTGCGTCTAACGCGTCTTGGCGCGAGCTGATCCACTGGCTGTAATGCTTGGAAACGATGGCAGGGCTGTTGCCGAGTACTGCGGCGACGTTCTCGACCGAAACTCCGCGCGACAGCAGGTCGGCAGCAAGTGAATGGCGGAATCGGTGGGGATGGGCGGGCGCGATGCCGAGTTCCTTACAAATGGCTTTGATGCGCTTGCGCCAGAGGTCGGACGCGGTGTGGGGATGGATCGATTCGCCACGGAGAAAGAAATACCCGCCTTTCGGCGGGATGGCTTGTAAAAGCGATTCCAGGTTCGGCGGGACTTTCACGCTGACAGGATTGCCAGCCTTGGTCGTATAAAGGAACACTCGGTCTCCTGCAACCTGGGATGATCGCAAAAGTGATGCGTCACCAATCCGCAGCCCTGTATGCCGTAAAACGAGTAAGAAGCAAAGTTCTCTGTCGTCTTCGGCTTTGCTCAGGATATTTTGGATTTCTTTTTCACTGAAAGGAAGGCGCGGGTTTACCTTGAGCTGCGGAACCCTGATATTTTTTGCGGGGTTCGTCGAGATCCAGCCGCTCTCCATGCAGAATGCGAAGAACGTGCGGAGGTGGCCGATTTGCTTCGATGCTGTGAGCGGAGACAATTTCCACGAGGCCCGAAAATCACGGGCGCCGTCATGAGCCCATCCGTCCAGTCGTTCGAGTCCGACTACACGTCCGAGCTCAACAAAGTCGATAATTCGCGTTTGTAGGCTTCGATACTTTCGAAGAGTGTTGCGGGCGAGATTTCTTCCTTCGCAATCCTTGATGAACGCGCCGAGCGCGTCCCTGATGGTGATGCCCTTCGGCTTTTGGCTCTTCTTGCCATTTTCGATTTCGCGTTTTAGCTGCTCTGCGCGTTCAAAACTTCTGGTTTTAAGGCTCTTTCGGTAGGGCGCTCCTTCGTGGGTTCCGGTCGCCCAAAGGGGACACCGGCACTGCTTCGACATGCGGTCATCGGCATGTTTGCACTCTGTACGGTGGCGGCGGTAGATCGAGAGCACTGACCCGATTCTAGTTCAAAATCGTGTACAGACAAATACGCAGGATGCGAAGCTATTGATTATAAAGTAGATAATATGGCGGAGAGAGAGGGATTCGGAACCTTGACTGCTCCGCATGGTCTTTATCTTATAGGATGACCGTTGCCGTGAACGCCAAAATTGCCAGGGTTGCCGGGGTTACTTGCCCGATATTGCTCGACGCAACGCGCTATAACAGTCCATGCTAATCGTTTCTAGTCCTCGTGTTTCCAGTTGCCCCTCAGCCACGACGAAGCGCCGCGACCACGAGTAACTGTTCGAGGGAACTATGCTGCACGGCATTTACGAATCCGGGGCGGGTGTCACCGTCAAGGGTCGTCAATACACGTCTCACGAAATAATCGGGCAATGGAATGCCCCGATTTGGCAACCCCCTAGAGATCTGCACACCGCTGGCCATCATTGGTTCGCGCGTGCCATCGAGTTCTGGGATAAAAAGAACCTTCGGTGATCGAGTTAGAGCCCGCATGTGACTGATCTGCCCAATGAGTCGGTCGCCATCGCCTGGAGAAAGATCTTCTAGAGTCCCGAGCTTGGCCTGCGCGAGGATCGCCTTTGCGACGTGGAGGTCATCCCGACGAATATCGGCTGTGATCGCGAAATCTCCGCCGGACCAATGTTCAGCAGCTCCTCTGCCGATCGAATCGATGTTCGTTGAACGAAAGATCACATATCCATCGGGTCCGTCGTAAGGATTACCCTCCAGGCGCCCTAAGAGAGCAGCGACGTACGCTGGTTCTTGCCGGAATCGCTGAGGACTGAGGCCGCGGACGGCGTTGTGCACATGTCTGCGTATCGAATCCCTGATGTGGGCTGGAAACCGGAAAGCATGTCGCATGTAAGCCTAGCTTAGGTGTTTACGGCGGCGTTAGCTCCGGTCCGACTAAGATCCAATCGCAGCTATTCGAACTTCTCTTAGAAATGATAACTCTTAGTTCAATTGGCCAGGAATATGGCCCCGCCAGCTTGCATGGCTGAACTTTCATTCGTCTTCCTACCGCCTACCCTTTGGGCTTTGGTTTGAAGTTGTGCCCACATCGAGTAGTGTTAATAAGGTTAGAGTCTGTGTTAGTAAGTAGTGTTACGGCGTGGACAAGCCGTGCTAAGCTCCTCGTCGCGCTCGTGGATTTTCAGACCCTGGTACCTGAAACCCCGAAGTCCAGCACCTGAAACCCCGAAGTTGAAGCACCTGATACCCCGAAATTTGGCACCTGAAACCCCGAATCCTCGATCAGGTACCTGAAACCCCGAATCTGCTTGACACGGTACCTGAAACCCCGAAGATGCGTGGATGGTACCTAAAACCCCGAATCCGGACGAACATCTGCTTCCTGCCAAACATGGCAAAGGCGATCTGTTCATCTGCGACGTGGCCGATGCGGTGCTCAAGGATCTGATTCCGCAGATGGAACACCCCTTCTACTCTCTTTCGAAGAAACCGGAAACGGCGATTCGCAGGTATGAGCATAACGGCAACTGGCTGGAGATCGTCCCGAGCGTCAAGGGCCTCGCGACCATCTACGACAAGGACATTCTGATCTACTGCATTTCGCAGTTGATGGAGAAGCTGAAACGGAACGAACCCGTTGGCCATCGCGTGCGCATCACCAGCCGTGATTTGCTCGTTTTCACCAATCGAGGGACGGCAGGAAAAGACTATCATGCCCTCTGCGAAGCGCTTGATCGCCTTGCCGGAACGCGAATAAAAACGAATATTCGGACGGGCGACGAGGAGCAAACCGACAGCTTCGGCCTCATCGATGCCGCTTCAATTCGGCGCAAACATGGCCTCGATGGCCGTTTGCTCTGGGTTGAAATCAAGCTCTCCGACTGGGTGTTCAACGCCATCCGGGGCCAGGAGGTCCTGACCCTACATCCCGATTACTTCCGGCTTGGAAAGCCGCTCGAACGGCGGATCTATGAGCTGGCGCGCAAACATTGTGGCCGGCAGGCGACCTGGTCGATCTCCCTTGAAATCCTACTCAAGAAATCCGGGTCGCAAAGCTCGATCAAACGCTTTCGACAACATGTAAAACACATCGCGGAACACGATCATCTGCCGGACTACCACCTTGCGTTCGACGAAGATCGTAATTTGGTCATATTCCACAACCGTGACGGCAAATGGGTTGAACGTCCCCTGCCCTCGGATGGGGAAACGCTGGCTCCCCTGCCCTCGGAGGCTTATGAAGACGGTCGAGCGGCGGCGCCTGGCTATGACATTCACGGGCTCGAAACCGAATGGCGAGAATGGTGGGCGAGTTCGGGCAAGCCGAAACTCGACAATCCCGCCGCGGCCTTTGTGGGTTTCTGCCGAAGCCGTCACAAGCGTGCGCCGATCCAGCGGGAGATCGATCGGGGTTGGGCAGACTCCCCTGCCCGGTCATGAAACACCGCAACGCTCTAAACGCCCGTGGATGAGTTTTGCCGAAATTCCGCAGCCCGCACTGGCTCCGAGAGCTGCAGCCGCCTTCTCCGCGAATCCTCGGCGCCCTGGCGTCGATTTTAACCTGGCAGCCTCGGTCAACATCCTGAGGCGTTGCCCATGTTCTGGTTACCAGATAGCTATCCGATATCCATTTAGTAACTCTCCAATACTATTCCGGTATCCACGAGTTATCGGAAAGCTATCTGGTAGCTCTCAGATACTTACTCGATAGTCTCTTGCTATCGGATAGCCTTCTGATACTATCCCGGTTCCTGATCGTTTTCCCCACGAGAGACAGAGATGCCCACCATCGCATTCGTATCGCCCAAGGGCGGCGCCGGAAAGACCACATCTTCTTTCCTGCTCTCCACAGCTCTTGCAAAACTCTACGATGTCACGGTCATCGACGCCGATCCCAATCACCCCATCAAGAAGTGGGCAAGTGGCGGCAACACGCCGCCGCGATTGACGATCATATCCGATGTCGATGAGGACACGATCATCGAACGGATCGAAGATGCCGCGACGAAGACGCCCTTCGTCGTCATCGATCTCGAAGGTACCGCATCGAAAATCGTCGTCTATGCCGTCACGCAGGCGGATCTGGTGATCATCCCGACGCAAGGCTCTCAGCTCGATGCCGACGAAGCGAGCAGGGCGATCCGGGTCGTACTTCAGAGCGAAAAAATGACGGGCAAGGCAAAGCCCTTCGCCGTGCTCTTGACGCGCACGAACTCGTCGATCCGCACGCGGACCCAGGCGCACATTCAAAGCGGGCTGATCGGCGCCGGCATCCCGGTGCTCGAAACCGAACTCAACGAGCGCGACGCCTTCCGAGCGATCTTCTCATTTCAGCAAACGCTTGATGGCCTGAGCGCAGCCGACGTGCCCAATCTCGACAAGGCGAAGAGCAATGTGTGGGCGTTCGTTGAAGAAGTTGTGGAGCGCCTCACGGTGGAGCAGGGCGGTAGGAGAAATGAAAATGAGGAAACAACGGACATCGCGGGTGCAGCATGAGTGGGCGCGTGAATCCGTTCGCAACCTTGGCTGATCCTCCGGTCTTTGCGACGAAAACGAAAGAAGAGAGGCCCGTCGAAAAAGAAGTCATCGCGCGCATCGCCGAGGATAATAATTTTCCAAGCCGCCAGGCTGCGAAGCCGCCAAAAGAACCGCGGCGCAAGCGCCGCATTCACAGAACCGGCCGCAACCGGCAATTTAACGTCAAGGCGACTAATGAAACCATCGAGCGATTCTACAAACTTGCTGATGAACGGCATGTGCCGCTGGGCGAGCTGCTCGAACAGGCGCTTGATGCTCTCGATGGGGCAGGGGCCTCGGGTGACAACAGGCTGTTTTCACGGAAAGCAATTGACGGGTAGGAGCACGGATAATGAAACGCTTTGCTCTGATGGTTTGTGTGGGACTGTTGCTCGCGGCAGGACCAGCGCGCGCAGACAATCCGGGTTATCTGTTTCTCTGCAGATCGCCGCTCATTGCTTTTGACTATTGGAGGGCCTTGCAGGGCATGAAAGATCAGGGGGTTACGCTGACGCCGAAGATAGCCGAAGAAGTTTGTAACGGCATGCGAACTGACCAAGATCAGCAATGCATTCGTGTGGAGGCTGATGCCTTTCAACCAGTTGCGACTGGATGGGGCGGGGCGCTCGCAATGACTGATGGAAAGACGAAGGTCTGGTTCCACAATCCCGATGCAGGGGGTTGGGTGCATCCGGACTACTACGTTTCGTACGTCAATTTGAACTCGCGTTAACAGCAGTGCGCTACTAGGGAAACTCACCCTTTGTGAGATGCGCTCTTGTCATCCTCACATGCTGCTCCAGCGTTGCCCCTCACCCTGGTGTTATCATTTCCCGCAGATGAATACAGAACAAATTCTTGCGCTTTTGATTTCGGAGCGGGACAAGCTCAATCGAGCAATTGAGGCCTTAGGTATACCAGTAAAGCGGCGTGGCCGGCCACCGAAAAATCCGCTAGCTGCAGTACTAACTGCACCTGTTGGGAAGACTACGAAACGCAACGGTCTCAGTCCCGCCAAGCGGAAAGCGCAGTCGGAACGGATGAAGGCCTACTGGGCGAAGCGCAAGAAGGAATCGGCACGCTGAAGCTGAAGAAATGCAAGGGCGGGTCGAAAATGCGTGTTCCTCCATCCGTCACTTTGTACATCTCCAAATAGAGGAGTGGAGGGGCGAAGTGGCTCTGGGCGAGCTCTTTCACTACACCTCGCCGGAAGGTTTCATTGGTATCGTGTCGAACAGAAGCCTCTGGGCGTCCGATATGCTCAGCTTGAATGACGCTTCGGAAATGACCTATCCGCAGGAAATTATCAAGGAAACAGTGGCAGGATCGGACAGGCTGCCGGAACAATACAGAGAACGCTTCATCACGCAATTGACAGAGTACATGTTTCGCATCGACGCGCCATATGTCGCCTGTTTTTGTCAGGAGCCTGACCTCTTAAGTCAGTGGCGAGGATATGGGAGGCTTGGGGAAGGGTTTGCTCTGGGATTTGGCGTAGGTTGGCTGCTATCACTTGACAATATCGGCTTTCAACTGCAACGCGTGATCTATGACCGCGATCAACAAAATCATCTGGTGGCGCGCTTCCTCGATCACGTTGCCGAACTAATCTCAGCGGAGACGTTCTCCGATGACGAGCAGAAACACATTTGGCAGACAGCTGCAATGTCGCTCTCGTCTTGGGTGACCATGTTCAAGCATCCAGGCTTTCGCGAAGAAAACGAATGGAGAGTTGTTAGCGAGATCGAGCGGCGCTTCTCACGTTTCACGGCAAATTTCAGACGCGCCGGCCGCCGTGTTGTGCCATACACAACGATCGATATTCCACATGACATGGGAATGAACGGAGTGAGAGGGACAGCAATTACGCGGGTTGTGCGAGGGCCGTATTTTAGGAGTGGCGACCGGCGCGGCTCATACTTCATGCTGGTTAGCCGAGGGTTCATCCTTGCGGGCGGCCGTATTGAAGACTCATGTATTCCATTCTCTTGATGTGTCCCGGACATGTTCGGCTTTGCCTTGGCCAGCTAGAGTGCCTTCGCCCCGTGTTAGGGGCGGAACCGAGTTGGTCATCGGTATTAGCTGAATATAGCTGTCCAGACGGGGTTGCATATCAACCGGCGGTCAGCGTTCGGCGATGGGTTCCGGCGACGTGCGGGGCAGGGGCGCCGGGTTCAGATTGAACCTGAGCCGCATAAGCCGGATGAAATCCAAGCTCTATGTCGGCGATCCTCTGCGCGTCGGCAGCGGCCCGGAAGATTTCGCGCTTGTCGTCTTTCAGCGGTTTGATCCAGCTGGCGATATAGCTGGCATGGTGCGGGATGTCGGTCGGGATGCCGAGTTCCGATGCGACGAAGGCCGACGCCAACTCGGCACGCAATTCCTCCATCGCATAGGCGGCGGAACCCAAAACGCGTTTGCATGTCGCGGTTGAGCCGCGAGGGATGGCCGGTCCAGTGACCAAGTTCGTGCAGGGCCGTCGCCGCGAATTCCGGCGGTCCGTGAAAGGCATGCGCGGGAGGCAGTTGGATGTGGTCGGTCGAAGGAGAGTAGAACGCTCGGTCACCGCCGATCCTTATGACTGCTCCGCTGTTCTTCAGGATGATGTCGGCTCCTTCGGGGCGCATCCAGGGCGCTTCCTCGAACCCCGGCGGTTTGTATTCCGGTATCCCGTCAATCTGCGAGGCATGAAACGCGGCATAGTGTTTCAGGAGGCGGATCGTTTTCCGGTTGTCCTCAGCTTGGCCGTCCTCGATCTCAAGGGGCTTGCTGAAAAAGATTGTGGTCGATTTCTCGCCCTTCTTGACGTGCCAGTTCTTTTCTTGAGCTTGCTGGTAGGTCATCCAACGAGGATCGCCGCTGTCGAAGGCGCGTACGTCCATGCCTAAAATGAGCACGTTAATGCCGTGATAGCGCTTGCCGGTGACGGGATTATATGGTGCCTGGGGACCTCCGGCTTTTTCCGGGTTCCACGGGCGAACCCAGGGCTTAATGCCGTTCTCCAGCTCAGCCACAATGCGGTTCGCGAATTCCTGCATGGGATCGCGGCGCAAGCTATCGCTCATCGTTCTCGGCCTCCGACGTTGTCTCGAATG